>Ga0079226_10004029_pt1 | contig 11226 bp, 5 predicted proteins | sample Poulit2014_FD_76345 | JGI IMG/M metagenome (GOLD analysis project Ga0079226, IMG submission 76345) | Agricultural soil microbial communities from Georgia to study Nitrogen management - Poultry litter 2014 | ecosystem: Environmental > Terrestrial > Soil > Agricultural land | place: USA: Georgia...
ATTAAAGACAGTAGCTTATGGTCAGGATAGCGTTCAGTACTACACTTCCAACAAGAGTGATTTTCTATCGGATCAGGAATTGCAGAGAACAGTATCACTGAAATCGATACTGAAGAAGATTGATAAATTTCATAATATATCGTTCTTATATGACAACCGGTTGATTAAAGATAAATACGTTTTTGTCTCAGATATAAAAACGGATAGCCAGGCAAACTATTTAGGCAAGTTGCTGTCCAAAAAGGGACTTACCTATCTAAAACAGACAGAGCGAACGTATGTAATAATGGCTAAGGAAAGCTGGTTTGCTACTAAACAACAGCAAGAAGTGGTATCGGGAAGGGTGATGGATGTTGGTAATGGAGAGTCGCTGCCGGGAGTCAATATTCGCTTAAAAGGTACCAGTAAAGGCACTACTACTGATGCGGAGGGACGATATGAATTAACGGTACCCAGCTTGTCTGATACCCTCATTTTTTCATTCATTGGCTTTAAAACAAAAGAAGTTCCCATTAACGGACGAGATGTTCTTAATATCAGCCTTGAACGCCAGACTCTGAAAGGGGAGGAACTGGTTGTTGTAGGATATGGAACGCAGCAAAGCCAGGATGTAAACGGTTCCGTATCTACCATATCATCAGAAGCTATAGAGAATACGCCGGAGGTGAGTGTAAGTCAGCTTTTGCAGGGAAAGGCAGCTGGTGTAAGCGTGAGCCAAAATTCAGGCACACCCGGCGGTGCTACTTCGGTACGGATTCGCGGAATTACATCGATCAGCGGCAATAATGAACCTTTGTATGTGATTGACGGAGTTCCGATCTCCGGTGATGCAAACAACACGGCCACCAGCGGCCGGTCGGTAGTCCCTAATTATTCAGGACAGGGGAATAGTACAGCCAGTCCATTAGCCGGGTTGAACGCCGATGATATTGAAAGTATCAATATTCTAAAAGATGCTTCTGCTCAAGCTATTTATGGATCGCGCGGGGCCAATGGAGTCGTCATTATTACTACTAAAAGTGGCCAAGCAGGAGAATCTAAAATTAGCTATAACGGATATGTAGGCAGCCAGGAGCCGATAAAATATTTGGACCTGATGGAACTGCCGCAATATGCTCGATTAACTAATAATTTAGCCACACTCTCAGGACGCGAGCCGAATGCTGCTTTTTCGCGACCGGAGATTTTAGGATCCGGCACCGATTGGCAGGATGCTATTTTCCGGGAGGCCATTATGCAAAATCATCAGCTTTCTTTTTCGGGAGGTAATACCGACATACAATATTATATTTCGGGAGGATATTTGGATCAGGAAGGAATCATACTGGGTTCAGACTTTAACCGATACACTCTTAAAACAAATGTTGATGCGCAAGTTACAGACTGGTTTAAGGCCGGAATAAAAGTAAACGGAAGTACTTCTGATCAGGCTTTCCCCATCAATGGAAGTGCTACCGGGGCGGTAAACTTAGCGCTTACACAGTCGCCCGCCGTTTCGGTTTATAATGCCGACGGCAGCTTTGCGGGTCCCACAACAGATTCCAATGGAAATACCGTCGGTGCTACTAATCCGGTGGCACGGGCTTTAAGCGTGACCAATGACGTAAGCAGAAATAAGTTTTTGGGAAATCTTTATGCGACGATAGATGTAACCGATTACTTATCATTTAAGAGCTCTTTTGGGGGTAATATAGAGGAGGTTGAAAACAAGCAATTTACACCAACCTACCAGCGAGGGACGGAGCGTAATGATGTAGCTACAGCACGAGAAGGCCGGCAACAATATAATTTCTGGATATGGAAAAACTACTTTACGTTCAAAAAGAACTTTATTGATAAGCATGATGTGACGCTCTTGCTCGGGCAGGAAGCCCAAAAAAATACGTGGGAAGGCGTCTCGGCAAGTGCCCATGGGTTTGTTTCAAATAACGTGAAGACCTTAAATCTGGCTGAACCAACAACGAATGGGGCATTTGCCGGAGGGTACACCTTAACTTCGTACTACACCCGGTTGATTTATTCGTTTGATCAGAAATATGGTCTCACGGCAACATTCCGGGCCGACGGTTCCTCCAAGTTTGATGAAGGAAACCGGTGGGGGTATTTCCCATCCATAGGTGCTTCATGGAAGATTTACCAAGAGCCGTTTATGCAGGGATTTAATGATTATGTTGATGAGCTCACCTTTAAGGTAGGCTATGGCCTTACCGGTAACCAGGATATAGGAAACTTCCTGTACAGTTCAAATTTAAATGCTATAGCTACTGGTTTGGGACGAGGATTTGCCGTGGGCAATATATCAAATCCGGATCTCCAGTGGGAAGAACAACGACAGCTAAATCTGGGCGTAAGCTTTAGCTTATTTAATAATCATTTGTCGGCCAATGTAGAAGCATATAATAAAATCTCGGATAAGTTTTTATTCCAGTTGCCGCTGCCTTCATACCTAACAGGTGGCCCCGGGTACCAGGGAGGGGTAAGCGCTCCTTTTGTGAATTTAGGTGAAATACAAAACCGGGGTATCGAAGCCACATTGGAAGTGAATGGAATTCAGAAAAAAGACTTCTCCTGGAATTCAACGCTCACGTTCTCCAGCTTTGAGAATGAAGTACAGGCGCTTGACAGCCGGGTTGATATTACCGAAACTTTTTCTACCGGATTTATCAATTCGCCAATAACGCGGACCGTTCTGGGTAAGCCGGTCGGTTTATTTTTCGGATATAAAGTGAAGAGTATCTTCAACGATGAGTCGACGATTCAAGATCAACCCAAGCAATTCGGTACGGAGTTTCTATCCCGTGACGAAAGTACAACGGATACCTGGTTAGGAGACATCCAGTATGAAGATGTTAACGGTGATGAGGTGATCAATGAAAATGACCGAACCTTTATTGGCAATCCGCATCCCGACTTTACTTTTGGGTTCAGAAATTCGTTTGCCTATAAGAACATCAATCTTTCGGTCTTTTTACAAGGCTCCTATGGCAATGAAATCCTCAACCTCAGCCGGATACTTACCACCGGCTTAAACAGACCCTATAGAAATCAGCTGGCAGAAGCCGAAGATTACTGGACGCCCGATAACCGGGATGCAGAATTTCCCCGTCCCAGACCCGGCGATGACAATCCAAATATAAAAGTCTCCGAACGGTACGTAGAAGACGGATCGTATTTACGGGTCAAGAATTTAAAGCTGGGTTATACGCTGCCGGGAGAATTCACGGAACAGTTTAACATTTCGAGATTGAATATCTACGGTAGTGTTCAAAATTTGGCAACGATAAGCGGGTATTCAGGGTACGACCCCGATGTGGGATCATTCAATCAAAGTGCTACACGAACAGGCGTAGACTTTGGCCGGTATCCCCAGGCACGCATCTTTACCCTTGGCTTAAACGTTGATTTTTAATTACAAATTTTAATTTCCATTATCATGAAAAGCTTTAAAAACAGATTAGGTTTTATTACAGGAATTGTAGTGTTAGCAGTAATTCTAACCTCTTGTGGAGATAGTTTTTTAAATACCAAACCGAAAGATTCGATAAGCCTGAGTAATTTTTATGCAAGTAATGCACAGGTAGAGGCCAGTACCAACATATTGTACGACGCCCCATGGTTCGGATGGAATAATAAGGCATCATGGTCTATCACCGAAATGCAGGCCGGCAACGGCCGGTCATACTCCAATGATGTTGTTAGTTTTAACGATTTTTCGACGCAGGGAGATAATCCCGTAATAGGTTCCGGTTGGGCTTCGTTATGGACGGTTATTGCACAGTCGAATGCACTTATTAATAATCTTCCACAGCGGGTAGCATCCGAAGTCGATCAAAGCACGATTGATAACGCACTGGGTGAAGCTCACCTTATGCGGGCGGCAGCCTACTTTTACCTCGTGCGCACCTGGGGGCCGGTACCCATCATTACCAATAATCTCGATCATGTAGAAGATCCTGCTATTCCCCTCAACCGGGTACAGGATATTTATCAATTTATGCGCAATGATCTGCAGTTTTGTATAGATAATTGTGTAGATATAGCCAGCGGCTTAAATACGGGCCATGTCACCAGCGGCTCGGCAAAGGCCATGCTGGCAAAGGTAGCACTGTATCAGGAAGATTACGATACGGCACGGCAGATGAGCGAAGAAGTGATCAACAGCGGGCAATTTCAACTGCTTGAAGATTATTCTGCACTGTTTAAAGTAGAAAACAACAATAATCTTGAAACCATTATAGCACTGCAATGGGCAGGAGATAGCTACGGTGTGGGGAACTCTATTCAGGCTTCCTGGGCCTATAATAACGAAATTACCGGTACCGGCGATGGTTATTCGGTATTGGGTCCTACTATTGATATTCAACGCGCCTACGAGAGTGGAGATCAACGCCGCAAACCAAGTATTATGCTTGGCGGTGCTCATTATCCCGGCATTCTTTCGGATGATGGAGGATACACCGTTCCGGAGGATGTTAATGCCCAGGGAACCAATGCCGCTATGAAAAAATATGTGGTGGGTACACCAACTGATCAAGGGGGGGCTGGAGCAGCACAAGCATCGGTAATTAATACCTATATACTGCGCTATGCCGATCTGCTTTTAATCCATGCCGAGTCTATTCTTGCCAATTCACAAAGTACATCCGATCCGGCTGCGTTGGAGTCATTCAATAAAGTGAGGGAGCGTGCGGGACTGCAGGGTAAAACATCCATCACGATGGATGATATTTTACATGAACGTCGCATTGAGCTGGCTTTTGAAAGCGATTATTGGTACGACCTGGGACGAATTGATCGCAGTAAAGCAATTGAGATGATCAGCAATCAGGAACGAGGAACCTTCGCCAATACCCCACGCGAAGATCCGCCGGTTATCAATTCTATAATGCTTAATCCCTCTGCTGAGGATTTCTTACTGCCGTATCCTTCGCCTGTTGTAGCAGTAAATGATAACTTTACCAAAGATCCGGTTCCGTATTATTTTGGTGACGAATAAGAGGACCTAACAATTTAAAATGAAAAAGGGTAGTGCTATGAAAAAAGTAAATATATATATCAAGAACTTGGCAGGGGTGATGGTGGCAATACTTGTACTGGTTGCTATGGCTTCCTGCGAAGATGATCCAGCCGGAGTCAGAGAAGCCAGCGGTCCGCCACAGTTAGACCGTGTCAGTTTAGTAGATAAAGATTCAACCACGACTGAAGGCCAGCGGGGCGTACAATACGTTATTTGGGGCGATAATCTTGCGGCAACCCGATCGGTAACCTTTAATGGGGCCGAAGCCAATATAAACCCGGCCCTTGCTACAGAACAAAATCTTATTGTTACGGTTCCTGTGGAAGCCCCTTATGCTAACGCTCCAGACAGTATTGTGGTAACCAATCCCAAAGGCTCGGCCTCACTGTCTTTTAGAATTCAGCAGCCGCCACCGATTATTGATAGTTTCACACCAGCGGCTGCAAGCGCAGGGAATATTGTTACCATTACAGGCACTATATTTGATGATGTGGAAAGTGTATTTTTTGGCAATACTGAAGCCGAAATCGTTTCCTCTTCTCCAACGGAAATACAGGTGCGGGTTCCGGAAGGGGTGGTTCAGGCGAAAATTACCGTTCTAACTCCGGGCGGCGAAACGGTTTCGGAAAAGTCCTTCGGCTTTAAATATGTTATCTATGATGATTCGATAAACTCTAACTTCTGGGTAGGTGGATGGAGTGGTACTACTACGCTGGACAACACATCTATTGTAAAACGTGGCTCTAATTCTATTGAACAAGCTTACAGCGGTGGCTGGGGAGGCTTCCAAATAGGCATGAATAGTCCGTTGGACTTGTCTGATTATACTACAGTTAAACTCTCAATATATGGAGGCGAAAACGCATCAAAAGTCAAAATTTATTTGAGTGGTAATGGCGACGCCGGTAAAACTTTTACACTGGAGACAGGAAAATGGGTGGACTTTACTATACCGCTGTCAGAACTGGGTAGTCCCTCTGTTCTTTCAGAGTTTGTAATTCAGGAGGCTACGGGTTCAGCACCTGTGACTATTTATATTGATGATATAGGCTTGATTTAATTCATTATAAACAGTGTTGAAAAGTGATGCTTCTTGCCATAATATCTTGAATAATACTTCGTCACTTTACGGTGATGGAGTATTGTCCTAATATTAACGAAGATTAATATAATAGAAGCTTTATTTATTCCTATCACCCTCATGCATAAAGTAATGCGGTTTATGTCTGAAAAAACATGGCACTACCTGCTTGTACTTCTGCTAATCATAACCGCATGTAGTGGTAGCGGTGTTACCAGCACGGATCCTCCGCCAGATAATGAAGGCGGTGGGGAGCAGAAACCGGGTTTCGAACCGATTGAGGAAACGGTACCGGAGGGAGATCAAAGAATTGGATTCTTTCTGGATAACTGGCAACCCAAAAATATTTCAGCTCCTGAATTTGTAGAACAGAATAAGCCTGAAGAGGAACTGGATTCACGCATTCAGATAAATACAGAGACGGTTATCACCCAGGTTCCGCAAACAGTTTACGGCAATAATGCTAACCCGTACAATGGGCAAATGGGGAGTGAGCCGACCGTGATAGGCTATCTTAATGATCTTGATCCGCACTTGATACGTTTTCCCGGTGGGAACCTGAGTAACGTCTATTTTTGGAATCGGGCCCTGGGTAACTACCCGGATGATGCTCCGCCGGCCGATTCACTCCTGGATGCAAATGGAAATTTAAGAGAAACCGAAAGCTACTGGTATGGAAAGAATGAGGCACGCTGGACGATGTCGCTTGATAACTACTACAAATTGCTGGAAGAAACGAATAGCAAGGGCATAATAACTGTTAATTTTGCCTATGCACGATATGGCCGAAGTAAAAATCCGGTAGCGACAGCGGCTGGTTATGCCGCCGATTGGGTCCGTTATGATAACGGCCGGACACGATACTGGGAGATCGGTAATGAAAATTATGGTTCTTGGCAAACCGGTTATCGTATTGATACTACCAAAAACCAGGATGGGCAGTCCGAATTTATCTCCGGCCGGTTTTACGGTCAATTTGCCAGCGTTTTTATTGATTCAATGCGTGCTGCAGCTGAGCAAATTGGGGCTGATATAAAGATCGGAACGCAGTTGATAGAGCGTGATGCCACAAAAGCCTATGAAACCGATATCGTCAAAAACTGGAACCATCTGTATTTCGAAGGAGCTGGTGATATTGCTGATTATTATATCGTGCATAATTATTATACGCCCTATAATGAAGATTCATCTCCGTCCGTTATTTTAGATTCTGCTCCACGGGTAACCAAAAATATGATGGGATGGATGAACGAAACGATTAGTAATAATGGCGGAGAAATGAAGCCAATTGCACTTACTGAATGGAATATATTTGCTGTTGGCTCGCAACAAAAGGTGTCTCATACTTCGGGCATGCACGCAGCTATGGTATTGGGTGAGCTCATAAAATACGAGTATGGTGCAGCCTTGCGCTGGGATTTGGTGAATGCCTGGGACGGTGGTAATGACCACGGCATGTTTAACAGTGGCAGAAGCAATCAGTCTGCCCCGAATGTTAAGCCCTGGAATCCACGCCCCGATTTTTTCCACATGTATTACTTCCAAAAGTATTTTGGAGACAGGATGGTATGGTCGGGCACGCAGGGGGATAAGGCACTCAAAAGCTACGCTTCAACGTTCAGTTCGGGTCAAATTGGGCTTGTCGTCGCAAATACCAGCAACTCATCCAAAACTTTTGATGTTAAGCTGAAGAGTTCACAGCCGGGTGATCGTTATTTTTGGCACACTTTAACCGGAGGGAATAAAGAGTCGTTTTCACGGAAGCTATTTATAAATGGAAAGGGTCCATCCGGCCTTTCCGGCGGCCCTGAAAATTATGAAAGCATTAAAACTTATTCAGCAACCACAGATGGCGAAGCTGGTATAAAATTATCAGCGCCGCCACGGTCTGTCATCTATATTTTAATTGAATAAAATCATTCCGAACCTCAATCAGAGTAAGCGGACGCGATCTGTCATTCCTATAAGTTGAAATCTTGGATAAAAGTGGAAATCTATTGTTACTACCTTTTATTTCGTTAAGTATGCAGCCACAGATTGGCACAGATTTAAACAAATTATCCGGTGTAACCTGTCCGACTACGGGCATATCTGTGCCCAAATATTACCTACAACCTTATCTGAGGTTCAAACGGCACTATGCTTATTTAGTGGTAGTTGTACGGGTGGCCAAAACTAATAATGAGCTCCAGTTCGAAGTAACAGGAGCAGGTGAATTGGCTGGGTTTTCAAGTGGAAATCCCGTAAGCCATGAATCATTAACGATAGGTCTTTAATGGTCGGTCTGTGCAGGGGTATCATTTGTCCCACAGAAGAGGAAGAATCGATCACTGTAAATGTTACCTCAGAAGGGTTTTAGCTGGCAGGCATCACATTACAATCAGAATAATTTTAAATTGTTTCATATACTCAAATCATTGTAAATCATTATGCAATTTTACAGTAGAGAAATTACCTATATTACTCGATTTAGCTTAACATTAGTGTTTATACTGGCTTTACAGGCCAGTACAACCCAAGCCCAAATGGATGAACCCCCGGAGCTGATGAATGGTATCGTGGACATCAGCGATGATTTTTGGGACTTCACCAACACCTATTTTGTGGCCGACAGCCTTACGGATTTCAATCCACAGACCGGCACCGGGCACCTGCAGTGGGTGAGCCATCAGTATGAAACAGCAATGGCATTTAACAATATGCGGGCCGTTTTGCAGCCGGAGGAAGCCAATATTTTTCCCGGCAGGGAGTATGCGGCCAACCCGGTCCATCAATTTTCAATCGAGTTCGTATCACCCCGAACCGTGCGCATTCATGTAAAAACCGGGAAGGAGCGTAGCACCGAGTCCAGCTATCCGATGCTGGTCAACAAGCCACCTTATGAGCGCTCAGCATGGGACTTAACGACAACCGACAGTGCCTATATTTATAAAAGTTCGCACGGGAAGGTTGTTGTCAGAAAAAATCCCTGGCACATTGAATTTTACGACAAGAATGGACGGCTGCTGACCAAAACAAATCATAAAACCGATAATGCGCGCACATTGCATTCGGTACTACCGTTTTCGTACGTGCGCCGCTCCTCAGATTACTCCAAAAGTATGGCGGCGGTATTTGAGCTTTCGCCCGGAGAAAAAATATTTGGCACCGGCGAATCATTTACCCAGCTTAACAAGCGCGGCCAGCGCATTCCGCTGTGGGTCAACGACCCAAATGGTGTGCAGACCCAGGGCATGTATAAGCCGATCCCGTTTTTTATGAGCAGTCGAGGCTACGGAATGTTTGTAAACAGCTCCACCCCGATGACATTCGATTTCGGCCATAAGTTTAACGGCACCACCAATCTGATGATTGGAGATGATGAGCTGGACCTGTTCGTTTTCTTGGGTGAACCTAAAGATGTTTTGGATGAATACACCGCGCTCACCGGAAAAGCATCGATGCCGCCGCTATGGTCGTTTGGATTCTGGATGAGCCGCATAACATATTTCTCCGAAAAGGAGGTGCGCAATGTAGCACAAAACCTGCGAAAGTATAAAATACCGAGTGATGTGATTCACCTCGATACCGGCTGGTTTGAGACCGATTGGCGCAGCGATTTCCAGTTCTCCCAATCACGGTTTGGTGATCCCGAGAAGATGATATCCGATTTGAAAGAGGATGGATTTCATATATCACTCTGGCAGCTTCCGTACTTCGTACCCAAAAATCGCCTGTATGACGAAGTCGTAGAGAAGGGCTATGCTGTTACCGACGCTGAAGGTGATATTCCGTATGCCGATGCCATCTTCGATTTTTCCAATCCCGAGGGCGTAGAGTGGTACCAGGATAAAATTGCCGGCCTGCTCGAGTTGGGGGTAGACGCCATCAAGGTTGATTTTGGGGAGGCCGGGCCGCTGAACGGGATTTACCATTCGGGGCGGACCGGATTTTATGAGCACAATCTTTATCCGCTTCGCTACAACAAAGCGATCATGGAGGTAACCAAAGAAGTGACGGGGGAGAATATTATCTGGGCACGCAGCGCCTGGGCCGGTAGCCAGCGGTACCCGATCCACTGGGGCGGGGATGCAGCAAACTCAAGTACGGGAATGGCTGCTACTTTACGGGGCGGTTTGTCGCTGGGGCTCTCGGGTTTTAGCTTCTGGAGCCACGATATGGGCGGATTTACCCTGAAGGCACCGGAAGAATTGTATCGGCGCTGGGCGCCGTTCGGGTTTCTTACTTCACACAGCCGTAGCCATGGTGGTGCACCAACCGAGCCGTGGGAATACGGCGAAGATTTTATGGATCAGTTTCGGCGGGCTGCCGAGATGCGGTACCGCCTGATGCCCTATATCTACGCGCAGGCCAAAGAATCAGCCGAAAACGGGTTGCCTATGTTACGGGCGCTGTTTGTAGAGTTTCCAGATGATCCCGGCTCATGGAATATAGACGATGAATATTTATTTGGTTCTGATATTTTAGTTGCACCGCTATTGCAGAAAAAGGCTCGTCAGCGTGAAGTGTATCTGCCACCCGGGAAATGGATCGATTATCAAACAGGAGAAGTCTACCGAGGCGGCTGGCACAGGATTGAGGCTGGTGAAATTCCCATCATTATGCTGGTCAAAAGCGGCACAGTGATCCCACATATTGAACTGGCGCAATCAACTTCGCAGATGGATTGGTCACAGCTTAAATTAGTAATATTTGGCTCTGAGAAACAACAGGCAGATGGCAGCATCTATTTGCCGGATGGAAAAGAGATTCAGCCAGTAACTTTATACAAAGATGCTAATGGGAAATTCCAATTGCAAAATGATCCGCTGAATGGAAAGCTAAACTGGCAAATTATATCGGAGAAGAAATTTAGATCGACAATTGAGTGAATTCAATCTAAGTACACTACTGTCCAAACAGAAAAATGGCTCATGCCATGAAAGTTGTTAGATTGGGATCTGCTTATAAGCACTGTCACAAATATAAAACCTATGATCAGCTGATGGCGATGATGCCGTCAGCTGGTCAAGTGGCATACCCTCCGGAAGATCGCCCAGGACATTTGAACTTGCTATTGGGACTGGTTACAGTTCCTGCTAGTATTCTTGGTGATAGAACTATCACTGGACAAGTAAAATAAAATAAT
>Ga0079226_10004030_pt1 | contig 11226 bp, 9 predicted proteins | sample Poulit2014_FD_76345 | JGI IMG/M metagenome (GOLD analysis project Ga0079226, IMG submission 76345) | Agricultural soil microbial communities from Georgia to study Nitrogen management - Poultry litter 2014 | ecosystem: Environmental > Terrestrial > Soil > Agricultural land | place: USA: Georgia...
AGACATCGTATTCCTCCGCTTTTGTTTTCATCTTTATTATAGCGGAAAATATGTAAAAGAGATAACTTAGCTCTCAGTTTTTTCAAGTTCTCATTGCACTTTCATGCAAGTACCCTATTATTTAGGCAACTTATTCCAATAGCATTCAATTTAAGAAAGCAAGAATCCTATCATAAATGTCTATTCCCTTTCATATGATCACTTGCTATCGCTATCCTATATTGCAAAATCTCTAACATTTGAAATGCCATTGCTTATCTTTTTGACCTCATTTAAAATAAAATTATTATGTTATGAATGGGGAGAAGTATATTGGATATTAGAAAAAGTTTAAAATTAGTCCTAGCCTTTGCTAGTGCGTTAATATTTGCTGCTTGTGGTAATGGTAGTAGTGATAATGAATCAGCAGGCCAAGCAGATACCGACGAAACACGGTCATATTCTGTGGGAGTTGTTGGAGATGTTACAGCTGAAATTTGGGAAGACGTTGCAACTAGATTAGAGGATCAAGGTATTGACCTGGAAGTAGTGACCTTCTCTGAATACTCACAACCTAATCGCGCTTTAGAAGATGGGGAATTAGACTTAAATGCCTTCCAACATATTTCATTCTTAAGTGCTTACGCTAAGGACCTTGGTGACTCACAAATTACGCCGATTGCTTATACAATTGTGTCACCTATGTATATTTTTGCAGTTCCTGAAATTACTGACGTCGAATCTATTCCTGATGGTGTAACCGTTGCGGTATCTAACTCTGCTACTAATGCTGAACGTGCTTTCTTAGGACTACAAGATATTGGTTTAATTAAACTAGATGAGGAAGCTGGTTTTGCACCCACTAAAGCAGATGTTGTTGAAAATACTAAAAATATCAATATTATCGAAATGGATCCGGCTCAAATTGCCCGCTCACTTGGGGATGCTGATTTAATTACAATCGGTGGCGATATGTTGATGGATGCTGGCTTAGATCCAGAAGATGCTATTTATACCGATACTGATGATGCTTCAAATATTGATCCGGTGAAGAAAAATATCATTGCAACCACAAAAGATAAGCTAGACAATCCTGACATTCAAGCTATTGTAGATGCTTATCAATCAGATGAAACGAAAGCTAAAATCGAAGAAATCTCAGGTGGTTCATCTATTCCAATTTGGACAGCTGAAGATAACCCACAAGCAGACTATGAAAAAGAATTAGCTGAAAACTAATCTTAAACATATATACGCATAAAAACGGCGCTATGATTTTTTGAGTCATAGCGCCGTTTTTCTAATACATTATGCGGTCCTGCGAGAATTTCTGGCTATATTCAATTTGTAATTTCCGATAGTCTGAAGGTGATAACCCTAAATGTTTCTTAAAGAATCTTGAAAAATGCGCATTACTTTCAAAACCTGTTAGTTCAGCAATCTGACTTATATTCAAGTCTGTCCGAACTTTTAGGGAATATTGTGCTTGGGTTAGGCGATAACCCATCAAGAAATTCATAATGGTCGTTCCAGTTATTTCTTTAAATAAATGCGACAAATAGGATTTAGATAAATTCAAATCTTCCGCAATATCATCCAAAGACAAGTCTTCTGCATAACGAACAGCAATACAACGGTAAATTTCTTCTACTATCAATATTTTCTCATTAGAATAAATATGATTTGGTAAATGGGCATGCACCTTGGCATCAATCTTCATTAAGACTTGCGCTAGTAAAAGCTTCAATTGTTCATCGATATACCGCGCTTTTTTATCTGATATCAGGTCATGCATCTCTGCAATTAGTTGGTTTATCTTTTGTCTTGTTTCCGCATCTTTAATTCTAAACAAGTGGCCTTGTTTAGCTTCAAATAATTTAAAGATATGGTTAATTTTTAAAGCCTCTATTACTGGCGCAATATAATCTTCTGTAAATTCAATTACCGTCCGCTTATAGGTATGATAATTACCGTCAACAAAAGCTTTATGAATTTGCTTACCGTCAATTAGGAGAATATCGCCTGCTTGCAATTCGTAAAATAGGTTTTCAATTTGAAAGGTACATTTTCCTTCCAAAAATATATAAATTTCGTATTGCTGGTGGGTATGATAAACCAAATGGTCCCCACTAGAAGTTGCTTCGTAATTTAAGGTAAATTCCATGCCTAACCTCCCTATTGAAATCTCTTGGGATTCGTTTCAAATATTTGCCTATGACAAAGTTTTAACAGTTATCTCTTGCCACTTTTAAGACTTTACTGACGGTTTAAGTCTTTTTGAATTTTTTCTAACTTATCTGGGGACAGGTTATAGATATAATTTAAGGCGATGAAAATACCTAACCAGCCAACTGCTGGGAAGACACCTGATAACACTTTAATACCATTAGCGTATTCTGGTAACCAAGTAGCCGATTCAGATAAGTTCAACCCAGGAATTGCCAAAGCGATAATTAGTGGAACAGCTGCTTGACCTAGCCCTTGACCAATTTTTCGGATCATTGAATACATGGCATATACTGAACCTTCATTCCGGTCGCCTGTTTCCCACTCTTGATAATCAATAGCATCTCCTACCATGGCCCACACATATACCGTCATCCCGAATCCAAAGGTATTGGCAATAATTTGAATAGCTAAGAATAACCATGGCATATTCGTTGGCATCGGTAAGAAGGCATACACTGCAAAAATAATTGCTGCAATTAAAGCTGGTTTAGCAGATACCCCTTTAGTCCCGTATTTTTTCAATAAAATCTGACCAAATGATGAACCAAAGAACAAAGGAATCAAGGTTGAAATAATTGTCCATGAATTCATCCGACCGTCATTGTAGTAAAGCTGGTAGTTTAACTGATACAACTGAGGTGCTGTATGAATAAATAATACTTGGAAAAGTGAAGCTAATGCAATCCCTAGCATGGCTCTATTTGTCACGAAGCCTTTAATCGTTGCGACTAAATCATAGGATTCCTTAGCTGACTCACCATCCAGCTCTTGTCCTACATGGACTAACCGTTCTTCGGTATTGCGTAAAAGTAAGAAGAAGGCAACTAGCGATAAAACACCCAATCCAATCGCAATAGGGAACATTCTTTCCCCTAAGAAGACTGATACCTCACTATTATTTTGGGTAACTGTGGTGTAAATCAATAAAGGAATCATTACTTGAATAGGAATTTGTGCAATATATTGCCCATATGAACGAGCGGTAGATAATTGTGATCGCTGTACAGAATTAGGCGTGATTGCTGAAGCTAATGATCCATAAGGTACATTCACTACGGTATACATTAAGTCCCATGCCAAATAACCAAATGAAGCCATTAATAGTTTACTGGTATATGACCAGGCTGAAGAATCTATAAACATAATACAAGCTGTAATGGCTAAAATAGGCGCAAACCACATGATCCAAGGCTTAAATTTTTCACGTTTCACCCCACGCGGATCACTACGGTCAATAAAAGCCCCTACAATTGGGTCATTGATCGCATCGATAATTTTAGCTACTAATATTAGCATTGAAAAATGTGTTAGTTTAATCCCTAAATATTGTGTGTAATAAAGAAACATATAGTTGGTTATGAGGGCGATACTCATATTACAACCAAAATCACCGCAGAAATACCCAAACAAATCTCGACCACTAAAGGCCCGTTTACTTTCATCAAAAATTATACTAGATTTTTGTGCTTGCGCCATTTTACCTACTCCTCTTCTCATCACCGATTGATTGAAATTGCTATAACTAAAATATGCGTGCTGATAGAAATGACTAGTGTCATTAACCACATTATACCTAAAAAAGCGCTTTCACTCTTAACTCTACTTGTTTTTTAAATGAAATACTTGTCTAGAAATGCTTTATACATTTTTCTAAAAAAGACGACACATGTAAAGGGAGCTATGAAATTGCCCTCATAGCTCCCTTAAAATGCGTCTTATTTTTCTACTTCAATAACTTCTGCTTGTTCTTGGGTTAATAAGCAAAGTTCTTGCGCTTTAAAAATGTGATCTTGTGTCATCGCCGTTTCTGTACCATTTAGTGAATCTAAGATGATTTGTCCAAAGAATGGGAAGCCTATTTGACCAGTTACTTGGTAATGCGCTTCGCCATCGTTATTGACTAAGAAAACATGGTCTTTTTCGTCTGACTCAGCAACGTCAATATATTTACGCAGTTCAATTGTTCCTTCAGTACCTGTGATAAAGGTACGACCATCACCCCATGTACCTAAACCATCTGGCGTAAACCAATCGACTTTAAAGAAGAATGTTGCGCCATTATCACCAATTAAGGTTGCATCACCGTAATCCTCTAACTCAGGTTTGTCTGGGTTATTGTAATTAGCTACTTTTGAAGCAACAACTCTGGCATCAGTATTCCCCGTATAGTATAGGAATTGTTCGATTTGGTGTGAGCCAATATCCGCTAAAATCCCACCGTATTGTTCTTTATTAAAGAACCAATCTGGACGAATATCCTTATCTAAACGGTGTGGTCCAAAACCTGTCACTTGAATAACACGACCGATTTTACCTTCTTCAATTAATTGACCAGCTAAAATGGCTGCTTCAACGTGAATACGTTCTGAGAAGTATACGAAGTAGCGACGACCAGTTTCAGCCACAACTTTTTTCGTTTCTTCTAATTGTGCTAAAGTAGTGAAACCTGTTTTATCTGTAAAGTAATCTTTACCAGCTTTCATTACTTTATTTCCTAGTGCTGAACGTAAGTTAGGTACTGCCGCAGCAGCGACCATATGAATTGATTCATCAGCTAGAATTTGGTCTAGAGACTCAGCAACTTCAACATCAGGGAATTGTTCGACATAAGCAGCTACTTTTTCTGGATTAGGATCATATACGTATTTGATAGTGGCACCGGCTTCGATTAAACCGTTTGACATACCATTGATGTGACCGTGGTCTAAAGCAGTTACCCCCACATTAAATTCACCGGGTTCGACAACTAAATTCACTTTACCTTTCGGTGCATAATTCATACCGTCTTTATTTACCAAATTGCTCACTCCTTAAAATGTTTGTTTGCTTGAAGTTTGTTAAGCTTTTTTCCAAGTATTAGAATAAGTCGTTATAGTTGTTGTCCACCAACCATTTATAGGAATCAGCTAATGAATCAAATGGGTCGCGGCCGTAAGTATCGTCTTGCTCAACTAATAAGTAACGAGCGCCGGCATCAATTGCTGTTTGAATGATCGTTGGTAAGTCTAATGACCCTTGGCCTAGTTCAGCAAATTCTACGTTGTTGTAGAAGTATTTACCGAATTCATCCATTTCACCTTTGAATAAGCCTTCGATTGCTGACTCTGGGATTGGGTTTACACGGTAGTCTTTTAAGTGGACTAAGTCTACACGGCCTTTGTATTGGTTTAGAATGTCGACTGGGTTAGCACCACCACGTTGTACCCAGTGGATATCCAGTTCAAAACCTAAATCTGGCGCTTCTTCAGCAATGATATCTAATAAGTATTTACCATCGTATTTCACGAATTCAATATGGTGGTTGTGGTAGTACAATTTGATACCGTCCGCTTTCAAACGTTTGGCATATTCATTCGCTTTTGCGCTGAATTCTTTCACTTTTTCTAGTGATGACATGTAGTTTAATGGCAACATACCAATACGTAATAAGTCAGCATCTACTGCCTTACAGTCAGCGACAATCTTATCATAGTCAGTTGTTAAACTTTCTGCTCCCTCTGTTTGTGGTTCTAATGAAGCGGACATAGAAGCAATTTCCATATCAAAGTCTTGACAAGCTTTGACCAACGCTTGGATATTTTCTGGACTGGTTTCAATTTGTGAAATTTCTACTGATTTATAGCCAATTTCTGCCAGACGTTTCATTGTGTCATATGCATCTTCGTTGAATGCATCTTTAACTGTCATCCCTTGTACACCTAATTTAACCATTTAAGAAGGCCTCCTTATAAATTCGTTTATTTTCTTTGCTTGAACATTTCATAGCATCAATCATTTGCATGGTTGGCAATGCATCTGCTACTGAACAATAATCGTTTGTATTTTCGTTAATTGCTTTATAGAACTGTTCCATACAATCTTGATGGCCTGGACCATAGTAGATTTTTGAATCGGGCAACTTCGCGTCTTCTACAAGACATTGCCATTCATCATTAAACAACTTATTGTCCTTTATGGTATAGCGCGTCTTATTGGTCACAACCTGCAACTCAACTGAGTCGTTACCGTAGTAGGCATTGGTCGCGTAGAAAAGTCCGTGTGCCCCTTTTTCAAAGGTAAAATTGGCACTGGTTGAATCTTCTACTTCAATGTCATAATCTAAAATATTATGAACTGAAGCCCGTACATCTACCCATTGGTCGTCGATGACATAATGGAGCAGATCTAGGGTATGAATTGACTGGTTGATAATTGTCCCTGATCCAGCTTGTTCAATCGTTCCTCGCCAAGGTTTCTCTTCATAGTATTCTTCGCCCCGGTACCAAGCAACCAAACCTTTAACCGCTACAACCCCAGTCGTATCCTCCTCTTGAAGGATACGTTTCAATTCGATAACTGAGGCATTTAACCGGTTTTGAAAGCAAATAGCCACCTTGGCACCATTATTTAATTCCGCCAAGTTATCTACTAAGGCCTGTGATCGTTCAAGATTCACTGTTACGGGTTTCTCACATAGGACATGGATGCCCCTTTTCGCTACTTCTAAGGTCACCGTATCGTGTAAGTAATGCGGTAAGCAGACATGCACGACATCCAGTTCTTCTTGATCCAACATCTCTTGATAATCCGTATAAAAAGGGGTATCTCCCGTGATGGTTGACTTACTAGGATCAATATCACAAACCGCTACTAATTCAGCCATTTCTGATTGGATAATTCCGCGTAAGTGGACGATAGATACCGTCCCCAACCCTATTACAGCTACTCTTAACATGAAATACAGTCCCTTCTATCTTATGAACGGGTATCGAATTTGCCTTCTTCAGCAATTCGTTCATTTAGTAATGCTAAGTATTGGTCATCATCAAATTCTGGTAAGGATACTTTTTCACCAGTCCAGCTTGATAAATGGATAGCGTTTGCTAAACGTACCCCATTGATGCCTTCTTGACCATCTGCAATTAAAGGTGTGCCATTTAAGATATGTTGTGCGAAGTTTTCAAGAACACCTGAATGTTGTTGACCCCAAACATTTTCTTCTTCAATGACTTCCACATCATATAATTCGTCAAATGGTAATTGACCAGTCATTAATTTGACTACACCATCAACATCCATATTTTTATTAATATCTGTTTCTGACTCTTTCAACCGGTAAACTGTTGCTGTAGCTGATTTATCAACCACAATCATCCCTTTATCACCAACAATTTCTAATCGGTCTGAACCGATAATTTCATTTGTAGATGTGACAAATACACCAGTGGCACCGTTTTCATATTCGAAAATTGCATGCACTTGGTCCTCAACAGCAATATCACGTTGGTAACCGTATTGCACACGAGAAGTCACATTTTCTGGCACGCCTGTTAACCATTGGATTAAGTCAAGTTGATGTGGTGCTTGGTTTACTAGGACACCACCACCTTCACCGCCCCATGTAGCACGCCATTCAGATTGGTTATAGTATGCTTGTGGACGCCACCAAGTCGTAATGATCCAGTTAACACGGCGGATATCACCAATTTCTTGATTATCTAGAATTGTTTTTAATTTTTGATATAGCGGATTGTTACGTTGGTTAAACATAATCGCATAAGTTGCATCCACTGTTTTAGCATATTCATTTAATTCTTTTACATGCTTGGTGTAGACACCAGCAGGTTTTTCGTTTAATACATGGATACCTTTAGATAAGGCATAAGTTGCCATTTCAGGGTGCAAGAAGTGAGGTACAGTTGTTACAACTGCATCTACTTGTCCAGAGTCAATCATCGCTTGATAGTCATCAAACAATTGCACATTTGGATATAATTCAGCTACTTTTTCACGCTTTGCAGGGTCGATATCTGCTAAGGCGACGAACTCCATACTTGGCACCATGCCATCTGTAATGAATTTCGCATACATAGATCCCTGATTACCAAAACCGATAATACCAAAACGTACTTTATTTTCTGTTGCCATGAAAATTATCCTCCTTTGCCCCTTTCAAAAAGGTAGCGTTTACATTTATATTGAACATTATAAGTATTGATCCATTTGACTCGATACATGAGACGTCTGAAATGACTTACGATACTGAACAGGGGTCTTTCCTACATGCTTCTTGAAAAAGCGTGAAAAATGGGCATTTGATTCAAAGCCAGCATCTTTGGCAATTTCATTAATCTGTAGGTCCGTACGCAAACGTAATGAAAACATAGCTTGCGATAAACGATAGGACATCAAAAATGTCATCACCGTCATACCTGTGACTTCTTTAAAAACATGTGATAGATAGGACGGACTAAGATTGGTTTCCTTAGCGATCGTCGCAATATCAATCTTTTCTTTAAAATGTAAGGTCATATACCGAGCAACTGATTCAGCATGGGTGATTTTAATATCCCTTTGGCTTTCAACCTTAGCTGTTTCAAGATTGCTAGAGTCAATTTCCATCAGTATTTGAGTCAAAAGTAAAAGTGATTGGCTTTGCACAAAAGTTTGCTCATCTCGTTTTGAAATTCGGTCCAGGTCAGCTAAGTAGCCTTTAATCCGTTGCCTGTCTGCCACACTTTTCAATCGATACATATAGCCTTGCTCTTTGGAAAACATATCTAGGATAGCTTCTTGATTTAGGCTAGTTAAAACAGGTTCAATATCTTCTCTATCGAAATGAACAACTGTCCGCTTATATGGCCCACTTTCCTCGCCAACAAAGGCTTTGTGAAGCGTCTTCCCATCTATGAGTACAATGTCATCCGGTTGCAACTCTAAAAATTGATCACCGATTTGGAAGGTACATTCTCCTTCCAACAGCATATACAATTCAAATGTAGAATGTGTGTGGAAGGTCAGTTGGTTTCTCCCTTCCTGAATTTCATAACCGATTCCTACTGTCATTTGTGCACTCCTTCACTTCATAGCCTTATTATATAAAAGAAAGCGTTTTTATTCATTGTATGGATATGCTTGAATTGACCAATCAATTGACTGAAACTGCTTTCAAGTCTATTTAAACACAAATTTTGCAAGACTACAATGTAAGCCCTTTAAGTTATTTTCCCAACCGACAAACACGCTTTTACCTATATCGTGATATACTATAATGGCAGTTTTATACAATCATTAGAAAGAAGGTAGTCATTATTACTTCAGATATGACCCAAGGTAATATTCACGGACACTTACTCAAATTTTCTATTCCAATGTTGTTAGGAAATATGATTCAACTCTCTTATAATGCTTTAGATTCAATCATTGTCGGACGTTTTGTTGGTAAAAACGCCCTTGCAGCAGTTGGCACTTCAGCCCCTATCATGACGATTATCGTACTATCTATTTCAGGGATTTGTATCGGTGCTTCAGTCCTGATGAGTGAGTTTTTTGGTGCCAGAGCTTATAATAAACTCAAACGACAAATGGCTACTATCCTTATATTTGGCGCTATATTATCCGCATTTATATTAGCTTTTGGGCTAGTCTTTACACCTAGTTTTCTTCAAATATTGCAAGTACCTCAAACCATTATGGCAGATGCCAGTTTATATTTACGATTGATGTTGATTGGCTTTCCTTTTACCTTTCTCTATAACGCCTTAGCACAAGCCTTGCGAAGTGTTGGTGATTCAAAAACCCCTTTATACTTTGTCACCTTTGCCTCCTTGCTAAATGCCGTACTAGACTTTGTCTTTGTACCAATTATGGGTATGGGGATTTTTGGGGCTGCCCTTTCAACAGTGCTCGCTGAAGCTTTATCGGCCCTATTATGTCTAATTTATGTCTATTGGAAGATTCCAATTCTACAAGTACATCGTGATGAATGGCGAATTGATAAAGATTTACTGAAAGAGACCATGAATTATGGGTCAGTAACTGCTTTACAACAAGCAGCACAACCAATAGGTAAACTCCTAATCCAGGGGAAAATGAATGCCCTTGGTGTAGACGTCATGGCAGTTTTTAATGCTGTCTCAAAAATTGACGACTTCGCCTTTACACCTGAGCAAAGTATCGCTTCTGGGGTAACCGTATTTGTCGCTCAAAACCGTGGGGCTAAACAAAAAGACCGGTTGAACAAGGGGTTCAAATCCGGTCTATTATTAGCATCGATATATTGGCTTTTGTTATGCATTTTTATTTTATGTTTTAGACGACCAATCATGGCCCTCTTTGTATCCGAATCTCAACAAAACCTGATTAACATGGGCGCACAATATTTGAGTTTGATGGCCTTCTTCTATTTATGGCCTGCCTTTACTAATGGATTACAGGGGTATTTTAGAGGTGTAGGAAAAATGCGGTTAACCCTTATTTCAACCATTATTCAAATTTCTTTTAGAGTCATTTTTGTTTATCTCTTAGTTCCCCATCTTGGTGTTTCAGGCGTTGCCTTTGCTTCTACAATTGGTTGGACAATTATGCTAGTATATCAATTTTATTGCTACGGAAAAATACAGAAAGAACTTATGCAAACATTATAAGACTATCTATGTAAAAAGGTGCTAGCTGTAAGATGCTAGCACCTTTTTTAAACATAACTCATAAAATTCATTTGGTATAAAGGCAAAAAATAACCCCGCATAAGTTAAACTTACACGGGGTTTTCTCGTCTGAATATTCAAATTGTGACTCGTTAAAATAGATTACATATGAATTGGCATTCCCAATAATCCTTCAGCTGCATCCATTACAGCTTCTGATAATGTAGGGTGACCATGAATCGTTAAAGCGATGTCTTCTGCGTTCATGCCTGCTTCGATTGCTAAACCAACTTCAGCCATAACGTCTGATGCTGAGATACCAACCATTTGTGCACCAACTAACACATCATCTTCTTTAGTAGCTACTAAACGAATGAAACCTTGACCAGCATTTAATGATAATGCACGACCATTACCTGCTAATGGGAATTTCACAGATTTTACATCTAAACCTTGATCTTTAGCTTCTTTTTCAGTTAAACCGTAAGATGCTAATTCAGGTGTAGTGTAAGCTACAGATGGCATTACTTTGTAGTCAATAGCTGCTGGTTTACCAGAGATAGCTTCTGCTGCAATCTTACCTTCGTAAGATGCTTTATGTGCTAAGGCAGCA
>Ga0079226_10004031_pt1 | contig 11222 bp, 9 predicted proteins | sample Poulit2014_FD_76345 | JGI IMG/M metagenome (GOLD analysis project Ga0079226, IMG submission 76345) | Agricultural soil microbial communities from Georgia to study Nitrogen management - Poultry litter 2014 | ecosystem: Environmental > Terrestrial > Soil > Agricultural land | place: USA: Georgia...
ATATAAACTGGTTTAATAATATTCGAATTCATGGATCATTAAATTATTTAACACCTGCAGAATACAAGTTATTAAATGCACAATAACCTTAAATAAGCTGTTTAGTTTAGTGTTGACATTCCATTGTAGTAACTTAACTAAGATGTGTCCATGAAACTATACTAGCATCACGCATAAAAAAAACCTCTAAAGTAGTTTTATTTTTTAAAATGTGTCTACTTCAGAGGAAGCATAATATTATATAAATAGGCTTCATTTATAAAGACTTCTATGAAATTAATAGTAAAAATACAAAAAGATTTATTAACAAGCAAATACTCACATTTTAATTGTTCGTGTATTTTTTAATTTTGATTGTTCTATATCAATTTGACGGCATTTGTAAAATTTATTTTCAAATATTAGATTTGATAAGTTTTCAAAATGATTTACATCACCTGTCGTATAAAATGTGTGACTAAAATTATATTTCTCTTTTTGTAAAACATCATGTAACTCTAATACAACGCCTACTTCTCTAGCTGTTTCCTCACTTGATGAAATAATACTTACCGCTTCACCCATGACATCTTGAATTAACTGACCGAGTAGAGGATAATGAGTACAACCTAATACAAGCGTATCAATATTCGTCTGCATTAAAGGTTGTAATGTATCTTTAATAATTGAATAAGCTTGTTCTCCAGATGTTATTCCACTCTCTACTAACGGTACAAATTTGGGACAAGCAAGTGTTGTGATTTTTAATTCTTGATTTATTTTTTTTAACGCTTTTACATATGCATTACTCCGTATCGTTCCTATTGTACCTATCACACCAACTTCGCTATTTCTTGTTGCGTTAATAGTCGCTCTAGCTCCTGGTTGTATTACACCAATAACTGGTATCGATAAAATTTCTTTTAAATGTTTAATTGAAAAAGCTGTTGCTGTATTACAAGCAACGACTATCATTTTTACATTATGTTTCATTAAAAATTGAACCATTTCCAAAGTATATTGCATAACTTCCTCTTTAGTTCTTGGACCGTAGGGACACCGTAATGTATCACCCACATAAATTAATTTTTCATTTGGTAATTGTCGCATTAATTCATTTGCCACAGTAAGTCCACCGACACCAGAGTCAATAACACCTATTGCTCTATTCAAACAAGCTCTCTCCATTCTGTATATCAATTAGATTTGGGGTTCCTATGATTTAGATTTAGTTTAAGTTTTAAAATAAAGGTTTGAATAAGTTCTTAATCACGACTAAATACATCTCTCGTATAAACTTTCTCTCTAACAGGTTGCAAATCATCATCTAAACGATTTGCAACAATGACATCAGCATCTGATCTGAACTGTTCAAAATCATTTGCTACTTTTAAACCATCGAATGTGTCATCTTCTAATACTGGTTCATAGACAATTACTTCAATCCCTGCGTTTCTAATGTGACTAATCACATCTTGAATGGCAGACTGTCTAAAGTTATCTGAACCTGTCTTCATCGTTAAACGATAGATTCCGACTGTTTTAGGTTTACGTGTAATGATTTGGTCAGCAATATGTTGTTTACGTGTATCATTTGAGTCAACGATTGCTTGTACAATATTGTTAGGAACGTCTTTAAAGTTTGCTAATAACTGTTTCGTATCTTTTGGTAAACAATATCCCCCATAACCAAATGAAGGATTATTATAATGACTACCAATACGAGGGTCATGTCCGATGCCTTCAACGATTTGTTGGGTGTTCAACCCTTTTAATTCAGCATATGTATCTAACTCATTAAAGAAGGATACACGCATGGCTAAATATGTATTAGCAAATAGTTTGATAGCCTCTGCTTCAGTTGAATCTGTGAATAAAACAGGTACATCTTCTTTCATTGCACCTTGCTTTAATAGATCAGCAAAAGTTTCCGCACGTTCTGACTGCTCCCCAACAATAATACGTGATGGATGTAGGTTGTCATACAATGCTTGTCCTTCACGTAAAAACTCTGGAGAGAAAATGATGTTATTCGTATTATATTTCTCATTGATTGCTTTCGTATAACCAACTGGGATTGTTGATTTTATGACCATTGTTGCGTTTGGATTAATATCTAACACAGTTTCAATGACATTTTCAACAGAACTCGTGTCGAAATAATCTTTTTCTTCATCATAGTTCGTTGGAGTTGCAATAATAATAAACTCTGCATCTTTAAATGCTTCTTTGGCATCCGTAGTTGCTCTTATTTTTAAATCTTTATTTAACAGAAAATCGGAAATCTCCTTATCTTCTATTGGTGATATTTTATTGTTGATTAAATCTACTTTTTCTTGGATGATGTCTAGTGCTATGACTTCGTTATGTTGAGCTAGAAGTACTGCGTTGGATAGACCGACATAGCCTGTGCCTGCTACGGTGATTTTCATTTATTACCACATATCCCTTCTATTAGATCTTATGTAAATCTTCCCATCCCAGTTCCTTGAACATAGGACCAGAACAAGCCTCTAAAAACTTAATCCCTGGGTGTTTTGCATTCCATTCAATAACCTTCGTTTCACCTTCATCTGTAATTGATACATCCCAAGCAATTATAGTAACATGAGGGAGCTGTCTATGTAATTCAAGACAATCATTTACAGCATTATTAAAATAAGGTATTTTATTCCCTTCAAATCTATATCCTGTATCTGGATGTTCATAATATCTTTTCCATCCTGCATCAGCATTTGCAAAATTATTAAGTGTTCCTTCTTCATCTATAATCGGAATTTTTATCGATGAGGCTGCCTGTACAATATCTTCATTTTTTCTACCTACACGCAAAAATGATGCAGCAAAATTTATTTTTCCATTTAAATCTTTAAATGTTAGAATCCTAAGTGTTGCAACACTGTCTTCTATAATTTCATCAAAAAATTTAGATTGTTTAATAGGTAATTGCAACACTGCATCGCCTTTATTAAATATTTCATTCAATTCAAATGTATCTCTTGAAATTTTAAACACTCCCCTTCCTTGACTAGAGTTGTCTAATTTCAGAAAATAATTATCAGAAAAAGAAAACAATGTATTCTCTACATTCTTTTTTTCTATCAGATTGAAATATTCATCATATAACTTTTGATCAATTATATAAAATTTGTCTGGTAATTTGTTTGTTTGGATAATTTTTCTTGACATAGTTTTCATGCTAGCTACATGCCCAAGTGATTTATTTACTTTAGGTGCTACAACGAATCCAAAGTAATTATCTGGGATCCATCCTTCTTTAAACTCCTGATTATATACAGTATATACATAAAGACTTGGAGCATAGGCAACGGAGCCAAAAGTTTCTTTTGCATATTCATCTATTTTTTTCTTTAACTTTAAATCTAGTTTATATCCATATTCTTCTTCCATCTTTTTCACTAACTTCAAATCTGTATTATTAATTTTATTGTTGTACCTACTTTTTTTATAGTTATATAATAATGATCGTAATTGTTTTTTCATAAATTTACCTCTTTTTCACTTGATATAGAACTTGAACATGGGCAATCTCTTGTACAATACTATAGTTAAGGTTATTTTCTATAAAAGTTATTTTTTTACCATTTGATTTATATTTATTAACTCTTTCAATCCATTCCTCGCTGTTTATAACTTCTTTCCATTCAGTCCATGGCCCTTGATTCCCTTTAACAAAACCAAGTCTTCTACCAAATTGTCTATATGTCCATGTAAAGAAACTTATGATAGAATTTACTCTATATGAATAATATGGTAGCCATCCATCCCCATGAAACACCCATTTTGACTTCTTTAAATAAGGCTTCGCAACCTTTTGGAATAAACTCCTGTTTAATTTCCACTTTTGGGGTATTGAGGCACTCATTTTTACAATTTCATTTGATAAAAAAGGTTCATAACTCTTAAATAATCTTCTATTAGCATATACATTCGCAATATTTCGATTCATTGAGCTTGGCCATAATTCAAACCACTCTTCAGCTGATTTATTTCTATACTTTTTTATGAACTCTAAATGTCTGTTACGACGTTCTATTAGTTCATTTATAACGTTATTTTGAAATGCATTTTTGTTCACTTCTTCATTAATTAATTCATTTTTGTTTTTGGTATCTGGTATAAATATAAATTTCTTGCTAAATTTTGTTTTTTTAATTCTTGCTCCCTTAAGTAATGCATCTGAAAATAAGCCCCCAAAAACACCATCATATTTATTTAATGTTTTATGAAATCCATAAGTGTGTGCATGATGATACTCTGCACCAGCACCTATTAAATCAGAACAATCCTCCAATATATGTAAATAATGCATTTTTTCTCTTGTTGATAAATTAAAGTTTGCATTGTATTTAGATGCTATTTTCCTTGCTATTTTTCCTTCTCTATTCATATTATCTAAATAGATGAAACTATCACGGTGGATGTTTTCCAATAAAGCGGATAATGTTCGAGAATCTTCTCCACCACTAATGAACTGTGCAATATTGGTTGTTTCTGATGTTATTAATTTAATATAACCTTCTAATTCTCTTCTAATTGTCTTAGCCGTGTGATTAATTGACATAGGATGCTTAGACTCATATGGTTCCCAATAAGCTTTAACCTGAGTAGTATTATCACTATTAAAATAGTGTTCAGATGCTGGTTGAATTTGATATATATTTTTATAAGCTGTATAAGGATAAGTAACTGTACCATGCAATATAAAATCAATTAAAGACACTTCATCAAAATCATCACTTTTCTCTGTAACTTTTGCAATCATATCAACGTGTGAAGATAGATAAATACTGTTATTATTTCTACTTTCATAAACTGGTACGAATGACATGATATCAGTAACTACTAATAATTCACTTGTTATTTTATTGATAATCAAAATAGCATAAGGACCATTAATATCCTCGTCCCAAACATTTTCATTTTTACGCCACCTTTGAAAAATGGCTTTCGTACCTTCATTACTCTGTTCGTCATGGATAAACGAATTACTTCTAAATGTTAATAATGGACCGCCAATAATTACACTAATATACTCTTCCGTTTCATATGGTTCGTACCCATTATAAATGTTCTTTGTAATACCTAAAGAACCCCAAGATCCATGGAAATATGATACTTGGGGAAAATCACTTTTATAAATTGTATGCAATACACTCTTCATTCTTTTCTCTTTTATGTTAACATTAGAAAATATAAAATCACTCATTATTTCACCATTTTTCTTTTACTTAATCTCAATGTAATTAAAATTAAAGCTGAATTAGATAACACTCCGGCTAAGCAGAACAAGGCTACGGCAACAATATCGCTTTTAAATAGATAATATGCCAACACGATTAGTGTTAATTTTAGAATTGTATTTATTAAAGTGAAAATTAAATGGAATCTTTGTGCATTTAATACTGGTAACGTTCTTACACTCGGTCTATTCATTAACGCAAAATAAGACCATAATGCAATCCATCTAGCATATTCACCAGCTGTTTCCCACTCTGATCCGAAAACAAAACTAAATAAATATGGACCAAATAATACTACTAAACCGTATGGCACGATACCCACTGCCGCTAGAGCTATTGTACCTTTTTTAATTAATTTTGCCATATCCTCCTTTTTGTTTGCTGCTTCAGCTATTCTTGGATAAAATACATCCCCTACTGCCTTCCCAATTAAATTACTTGGTAACCTTAATACAGTTCTTCCAATTGTATAAAATCCTGTTGCAGCTGGACCAAAGAACATTGTTAATAATACAACAGGGAAACTTTGTTGAATTGAATCTAATAAATCTTGAGGGGCTCGATAAATTGGAAAATCTTTATGTTTTTTGGCAACTTGATTCACACTAATAAACTCTTCTATTGCACCTTTATCATTAAATTCTTTTGGTTTTTTTGAAAAGATAAACATCATAAATCCACGTAAACCACTCGCAATTGCAGTGAAAAATATTAAAACTTGCGCTACTGGATGAAAATAACCTATGCCAACTTTACTTACATTAACAATTAATGATTGATAAAATGTTGCACGAGCATTAATTGAAAACTGTTTCGTTCTTATCAACCATTGTTCCATAACTTGCATAAATGCAGCGAAAATAATGACCAATGGAATAAAGTATATATAACTAGATATCTCAACCAAATTAAAGATACTTGTAATACTATCTTTAAATAAAATAACAGAGATAAGCGAAATAATGGATAATATGATTGCAACAAACATTGATAATTTCATGATTTTTTTCGCTTCATCATGCGTTTTAGGCAAAACTATTGCAATAGGATAAGTTAATGCTGCTACAGGAGTAATAATATTTATCATAGCGCTAAACGTCCCCATCACTCCAAATGCCTCAGGTCCATACATTCTCGTTATAATAGGAGAAAATAACATTGTGATTACTTGTGCTCCTGCTGTGCCAGAAGCCACTATAATTACATTTCTAACAAATTTACTTCTTAATAACTGTTTCATATTTTCTTATACTCGTTTCTATTAATACTTTTACTGACTTGAAGATCTTCTTTTATTATTTTTTCAATAACAAAGCCAAATACAATTATTAACCAAAATTCACGTATTAGAAATATACTTTCGGATAAACTATTTATTAAAAATAAAAATAAACTCAATGAAATAACTTTAGAAAAATTATTTTCACTAAATGTATTTAATCTAATAGAAACAATAATAATTATAATTGTAAACATAAACAATCCTAGAATACCCGAATCTAGCAACAATTGAAGTATTCCATTATGTGTTTCACTCAGATAGCTATAAACATCATTAATTACAGTATTACCTCTTCCATAACCAATTATTAATTTTTTCTGGATTGCTTCAAGACTTATATCCCATAATAAAGTTCTACCAGATAAATTTGTATCTTTCTCTAAGATATCAACGATAATAAAACTGAACCATTTTTCTTGTAATCTATATATTACATTTGAGAAAAACAAGACTACATACACAATAATATAAAAACGCATTGAAAACTTGAAAATTTTTGGTTGTATAATGAACAATAATAAAATAATGGCTAAAATAATTCCAGTTCCACTTCCAGCTAGTATTACGCTAACCAATCCAATTAACATTAACAGTAGATTTCTCAGTGGCACTTTACTATACATTTTATAGCTATAAATATATACTATCGTAATAAATGGAATAATTGTGAAAATTAAATGGTTTTTTCTACCTAATAAATATTCAATATGACCAGAACTAGTATAACCTAAGCCACCTATTAAAACCGTTAAAAAGTTTAATATTATTAGAGATGATAATAAATAATATAATGCAGTAATAATTTCTTTAAAATTATATTTAAATTGGTTTAGTAAAAAAACGATTAGACCAAACAAAATTACTAATCTATATAAAGTTCCTAATAATAAGTTTTGATTCACTATGGATGAAAATATGATAGTTAGAAAAAAAATCATTATTATTAATTCAAACCTTGTGAACCTCGTTAATAATATTGCTAATGCTAGAATTAAAGTTAAAATCCTAGCTAATGAAATAATTTCACCAATTAGTGGTAATTGATAATAATATAGATCAAAATGTGGTATTAATAACAACATTAATACCCACCAGCGTATACGCATTAACATCCCTCAAAATCTAACGTGGTATTTTTTTAATTTGTTCGATAAAATGATTTAATACTATATCAAAATACTTGCTATTATTGCTTATTTTTAAATTATTTAATAAAGAATGTATAAATTTAATTTTATCATTTAATTTTAAATTATGTTTTTGTATAGATTGACATACACATTCAACTAAAATTTCGTTAAACTTTTCTTCACTGAATATTTCTGCTAGAATATTGCATTCACATAACTTGTTAATTAACTCCAAAACTATCTCAATATCAAATTGGAAATCATCTGAAACATTATCAGTAAATATATTATTAAATAATTGAAGTTCCTTATCAGTAAGTTCAAAACCAAAGTAATTCAATAAGTCTTCGTGTATGGAATCTATTAAAAATTTCCTTTTTGTTGCTTTTTCTTTATCCTTTTTAGATAAATTAGTAATGTTTTGATGTCCCACTCTATATTGAGTTAATGGTTCAGGTAGTATCTGTATTCTTCCATATTTGATTATCTCACTCCACAGTTTATAATCTTGAGCAACAAAAAATGATTCGTCATAAGTAAGTTTGAAGTCATGAATAGTTTCTTTTCGTATCATAGCGGTAGGATTTGCAATATTATTATAGAACATCAAATAACAACGTATTTCTTCAGGTTTTATAAATTTTGTTTTAACAACCCTCGGAAACTTGTTCCCCAACGTCTTATAGAATGTCCCAAGCACATCGATAGATTTGTTCTCAAGCATAAAATCAACCTGTTTTTCTATGCGATTGCTTACTGAGATGTCGTCAGCGTCTATGATTGCAATAAACTCTCCTAAAGCAAGATTTATGCCTTTGTTTCTAGTATATGGTATTCCTTTATTTTTATTATTTTGATACAACTTTATTCTTGAATCCATAAATTCTTTTATTTTTTTAACGGTCCCATCTTCAGAACCATCATCTATAATTAATATTTCTAAATTTTCATAAGTTTGATTCAAAATACTTTTTATGGTTTCTTGAATATATTCTTCACAATTATATGCTGCGATAAAGACTGTAACTAATGGGGTTTTATTCAACTTAATAATCCTTTCTTACTTCAGTATAAATTTCCGCTAATTGATTATACATGCTTTTTTCTCCATAACTTTCTATCGTTTTTATGGATAATATTTCTCTTTTATATGACTCTATATTGTTATACATATCCAACATTATACTCTCTAGTTCTTTTATATTCTCATAATATTTCCCATAATCAATATTTGCTAAAAGATTTTCAATTACACCATTTTTTTTTCCGATAATAGGGGTTCCACAAGCTAACGCCTCTATATACGGAACTCCAAATGTTTCAGTTTTACTAGCAGAAACATAAATATCAGATTCTTGTAATTTTTTCGCTACATTATCTCTGGACATAAAACCCATTAATTTCACTTTATTTTTTAAATCGAATTGGTTAATTAATTTTTGTAATGGTTTCTCTTCTGGCCCGTTACCAATAATCAACAGTTCAACATCCTCTGTGTTTTGAAATGCATTATAGAATGACTTTATTAACTCCAAATATCTTTTGTCCTTAACTAGCCTTCCTATTGCAATAAATTGAATTACATTTTTCTTAATTTCCCTTTGAACAAAAGTAAATTCTTTTGATACCATATTAGGTATTACTTCGACTTTCTTATTTAATTTTGTTAACTCCAAAATGACATTTTTCAATTCATAATTAACAGTGGTATACTTATCTGACTCTTGTAATAATTTAATCAACAGTTTTTTACGAAATGGTTCTATTTCCTTATTTTGAACCTTTGACCAATGTTCTGTACACACTATAGGTACATTTAGCTGTTTTAAATACTCCCATATACTAAAGTGCATTGTAATAAGTGGAAAATGAATGTGGATAATACCCGGTTTTCCATGGTTTTCTATGATTTTTTTCAAAAGGTTCTTATATTTATTAGTTTTTAATTTATCAAATATACTTCTTGGCATTCCACCTATTGGGAAATGATATCCGTATACTGGTACATTCTCATTCGTAAATTCTTTATAATTCAATTTACGTAATGTTTTTATAGATCTTGTATCGCAAAATGCATATACAGTAGACATTCCGTATTTATTTAAAGCAGCAGCTTGTTCAAATTCAAATATCCCCATCATACCTGTCTCTTTCGCTGGAAAGGCTCTACCAATTACTAATGTATACATGTTAATCCTCCGATAGTTTTTGATTAAATAATTCATCTATCATATTATTTAAATCAAACTTATGCTCAAATGTAAATTGGTCATAAAATAAATCATTATTCATTACGTTATTATAATTACTATCTCCATGGTTAACTTCTATCTCTGGATTATCATACTCAAAATCCTTTGCTTTCATTTTAATAACATCAATTAATTCTATTAATGTAAATACCTGCTGATTCCCTAAATTATAAATCGGTTTCCAGTTATTTGGATTACTAGATAACATTTTAATTAATCCATTTGCAGCATCCCTTACATCTAGGTAAGATAATTTTTGCTTCCCACCATTAATAACTATTTTTTCACCATTGATTACACTTTTTACAAATCTATTAGTCATTCGAACATCAAAGTTCAAACCTGTTAAACTTCCAAGCCTTATATTAGAATATTTTACATTGTTTGATTCACATAATATTGAAACGACTCTTTCACAAGCATATTTTGTCATACCGTATAAACTCTCCGGTTGTACAGCTGATTTTTCTGTTACATCTTTTTTTTGTTTTTGAGTATAAACACTTTGTGAAGAGATATTAATGATGTGTTCTATCCCATAATCAATACTGTCAGTTATTATTTTTTCAGTAAATGGAAGTCCTTGTGCTAATTCTTCCGGTTTTGATGACCTAGGAAAAGCACAATTAATCAAAGTATCTACCTTTATGTTTCTATTGGATAACTGTTCAATCCACGAATCATTAGAGACAACTAACAGCTCACCATTATTAAATTTATTTACGACATGATTTACATTTGATGTCATAGCGATTACTTGCCAATTACCACCATTTAGAAGTTGTTCTATCAATTCTGTGCCTAATAAACCACCAGAACCTGTTATTAAAACTGTTTTTTTATTTCCCTGCTTAGTCATAATAACATCCCTTCAATTTCCCTAGTATCCAATCCTTGTAATAATAGGTCTTCATCATTTTCCCCTATAACTTCTAAGTAGTCATATATTTCATCTAACTTACCTTTTAATTCCTCTTCAGATTCAGCAGTCGCAAATACTCTTAACATGATCTGCCTTAACATTCCTACAGCCTCAACTGGTAGACTATCGCCTTCGCCATGTGCTATAACTGCGTCAATTACACCAGGTATTTCTTTAATTTTCTCAATACCTTTAATTGTTTTAATTGTTCCTGGTTTCATTAGAAACGAGACATTACATGCATAACTTTTCCAAATTGGTTCAATAACCTCTGACAAGTTTTCTTCTGACATTCTCCCAGTTAATGCAAATCTAATTAACATTTCTAACGGATCATAATTATAAATATCATTCATTAGTTTATACTCTAATGTACCTGTCAAACGATAACCA
>Ga0079226_10004032_pt1 | contig 11222 bp, 7 predicted proteins | sample Poulit2014_FD_76345 | JGI IMG/M metagenome (GOLD analysis project Ga0079226, IMG submission 76345) | Agricultural soil microbial communities from Georgia to study Nitrogen management - Poultry litter 2014 | ecosystem: Environmental > Terrestrial > Soil > Agricultural land | place: USA: Georgia...
AACACCAAGTTTGCTGATCAACTATTAATTGGGCTTACTTTGGGACAGGAATATGCCGATGTTCAACATTCAAACCTGATGAAAATAGTATTTGGAGCTAAAAGGAGAATGGGGAATACATTAATGCCATCTTTATCTTATGCTAAAAGAGATTTGTTTTTAGAGGGATTAAATGTAAAAGCAAACGTAAACTACAATAGAAACTACAATCAAAACATAGACACTTCAACATTCGAGTACGATTGGTACGGTAAAGCGTATGCTAAAAAATCAGGAGCTATAGGTGAGGGGACAAGCACACTAGCGGAATTTTTTAATAACAATGCTAGTTTTACGTTTAATGCAAATTATCAAATTTCTGACAAGCACAGTATTTCATTCAATGAGGTTTGGACGAGCTATAGTAGAGAAAATGCCGATAAACAAGCGATAAAAGACGAGACAGATATTCAGGATGATAGAGCTAGTAATTATAAAAATATTGTAGGAGTTTCCTATAAATACAATTTTAATAAAGAGTGGGTAACAACCGTATTTGGTAAACATTACCGTCAGAGTGTTACTGGTCCAGTTAATGTCGGCTCTATGGATTGGCCTTCTTATGAACAAGGCACTAATAGCTCCAATTCATTAGGTTATGGACTTGCAACTACTTACTTCTTTAACCACAGCCAAGTTAAGCTCTCGCTAGAAAAAGCAGTAAGAATGCCAACTGAAAGAGAATTGCTTGGAGATCAGCTTTTCGAAAGGGCTAACTCGGAACTGCGACCTGAAAGCAGCCACAATATCAACTTAGGTTATGCTTACCAAAAAGACTTTAATGACGATCACGCGGTTTTTGTAGATGTTTCGGGTATATATAGGGATGTTAAAGACTTTATACAAAGAAGTATTACAAGTAGAGCTGGTGAAGGTGTAAGTATGAACCACGGTCGTGTCCAAAATCTGGGAGTGAACTTTGAGGGAAGGTACTACTTTAGAAAACTACTTACCTTGGGAGGGACACTTACTTATCAAAGCTTGATAAATAAAGAGAAGTACGAACAAAATGGAAATCAATTATCCGTAGTATATAACGATCGTATGCCTAACCAACCTTATTTGTTTGGAAATGGAGAAGCAGAGTTGCGTTTTGCGGACTTATTTAACAAAAGTGATCTGTTTTCAATAGCCTATAGTTTAAACTATGTGCACTCCTTCTTTTTGCGATGGGAAAGCTTAGGAAGTTCATCTACAAAATACACAGTGGATGAGCAACTTTCTCATGACTTAATCGCTTCTTATGCGATGAAAAATGGAAGGTATAATGTTTCTCTTGAAGCACGTAACCTAACCGATCAACGCCTTTATGATAACTTTAGTTTACAAAAGCCTGGAAGAAGTTTTTACTTAAAGTTGAGGTACTTTTTTATGTAAACCTTGAAAATTAAAAATTATATTAAACTACAAATAATGAAAACAAATAGACAAATATTAGGGATGTCATTATTGCTTGCAGCTGCTTTTAGCGTTACTAGCTGTAAGAAAGATCCTGTTAACAATCCACCAAGAGAAAGTAATGAAGTGGAATTCTTTTTAGCTACTGAAATAGATGCTGCTGGTCAAGCCGCAGAGTACTTGTTAGCTGTACCTGATATAACTCAAGGAACTGCCTCGGTAGTTGGAAATGGGTTGGAGTTAATTGAACCTGGTTACAACACCTGGATCTTTCCTACCGAGCACATCGGGATTGGATTAAAATATCAAAAGGGGGATCCTGGACTAGGTTTAGGTGTAACATTAGGTCCAGATGGAAATATTGTTGAAAAGGGTAACCAAATTAGAATTGAATCTCGTTATACTACCTATGGAGTTTTCCAAAGCAAAGTTGTTACTGGAGTGGGGGGAATTCAAGTCTCGGGAAGCGATGATATACATACTACTTTTAATGTTATTGACCCGGCAAAAGGAAATGCTTTAAGCTCTAAGACAATCAATACCACCAACCTGACAGGTAATGGTGAATATGCAACGCTTTCAGGAATAGTACAATTTGGAGAAAATGAGTTTTTAACGGCACTAGTACCTTCTAGAATCAATTCAGATACGGGTGAGGGTGGTTCATCAACAGGTGAAACTGCATATCCAGACTCTGTTTGGATTGCTGCATTTGATCAAGACTTCAATTTATTACGAGTGTATGGAGATGATCGATTAGGGTACGCTTCAGGAAGATTCAGGTCGCAGTATTACTCCACTATTGGTTCGGATGATAATGGCAATTTATATGTCTTTTCACCTTCAAATGACGATCGTTCAACTCGTCCTGCAGGGGTAATAAGAATTAACCAAGGAGAGGAAAAGTTCGATGAAAGTTATTTCTGGGATATTGAAGGTTCTTTAGGTGCTGAAAAAGACAGTAAGTTTTCAAATGTTTACCACGTTACTGGTGATTATTTTGTGCTAGACTTTAGAAGAATGGCCGAAGAAGATCCTAATCAAGAAGTGGCTCGTCCAAATGCTTTAGCAGTATTGAATGTGGTTACAAAGGAATTGACATGGGTAAGCGGATTACCTGAATATACTAAAAACCCTATGTTCGGTAACCCCATCGCTGAAGATGGAAAGTTGTACATTCCAGTTTCTTTAACTACAGGAGAAAAACCAGCTGTTTATATTGTTGATGTAGCTACAAGTAGTGCTAAAAGAGGTATAGAAGTAGATGCTTCACAAATCACCGCAGTTGGAAAACTAAAACAATAAGAATTAATTAGTACCTCTTTTAATTGGCCGCTCCTTTAAATAGTAGCGGCTAATTAATTTTTAATGTTATGGAAGAATTTGCTTTTATGGAGTCTTTAACTGATGAAGTAGCTCCAAGAAATCTGTCTGTGGTGCAACAATCCCTGTGGTATTTTAAAAAGGGGGATTGGCAGACTGCACACCACTTAATAGATCATTTACAGGATCCTGTTTCCTGTCATATCCATGCTTTCTTACACAGAGTCGAAGGCGACTTGCCAAATGCTAGATACTGGTATAATAGAGCGAATAAACCATTCTATCAAGCGAGTATAGAGCTTGAATGGAAGGAGCTTGTTAGTGAATATGTTTTTAATGAACTATAGACCTTGTCTGCTTACTAATAACTAGTGTTGTTATAAAATCCTTGAAAAGTGGTTGTCTAAATGTTTTCTTATTGCTGTGCGGTATTCCTGCACGTTTTTTCTTTTTAATACCTCAACTAGCTCTTTGTGGGATATAAATTCATTGCTGCTAACTGGCTTTTCAAGTAACCCACTGTCGTGGACGTATTGAAACATCGGAAGGAGCATGTTTTGTAGTTCGCTTAAGACTTGATTGTCACATATTTCATAGAGTTTCCCGTGGAATCTTATCTCATCGTCTATCTGCCATTTGCTAGCTACATCTCCTGTAGCAATTTCATTAGCAATAATTTCTAATTCTTTCAAATCTTCTGGTGTGATCCTGCTAATAATTAAATCCGCCATTCCAACCTCTAGTGCTAGTCGCATTTCGAAAATGTCTTTCAACGTGTTTTCATCTAGTATTGCAGGATGTAAAATCTTTTTAATGGGATCCAGTAAATTAGGGTTTTTTAAAACGGAACCTTTGTGTTTTTTCGTTTCAATCAATCCTACTGTTTTTAGCCGTAATAAAGCTTCCCGTATTACCGTTCTGCTAACGCCCAAATTTTCTGCAAGATCAATCTCTCTTGGTAATATATCACCAACTTTTAGCTTGTTCTCTTTAATGATATCAATGAGTTTTTGCTCTACTCTATCCACCAAACTCGATGTATCAATTGATTTAAGTTTAATAGTATTTCCTAATTGATTAATTCCCATTTCGATTTAAAATTAATAGTCTGCACCAAAACTAGTAAATATGTTTGATATAATTCAAAAATCACTATATTTGAATATTATGTATTACATAAGTTTTTGATTGAAGCTTATTTCAAGGACAATGAATGTAATACATAAATCAACATAATGGGGAGGGGGCATGTTTTATGTGTACTACAATATTGTAACATATGCGCTCCCACCAGCTTGACTAACGTATATTAGAGATTAAAAAATAAATTTCGGATCTAAATAAAGATAAATCTTAAAACCGTATTATGTATACTAAAGAAGATATTATAAATCTAGGTGCTTTTTATAAAAGTCAATTATTAGAGGATACTGTACCGTTTTGGTTTCCAAAATCTTACGATTATGAGAATGGCGGTTATTTATTAATGCGCGATTTTGATGGTAGTTTAATTGATGAGGATAAAGCGGTGTGGATTCAAGGCAGAGCGTGCTGGCTCCTTAGTACTTTGTATAATACTGTTGACAAAAAGCAGGAGTGGCTCGATGGTGCAAAATTGGGTTATGAATTTCTCAAAAATCACTGCTTCGATTCAGATGGACGGATGTATTTTCATATGGATAAAACGGGTAGACCCATTAGAAAAAGACGGTACTATTTTTCGGAGACTTTTGCGGTGTTGGCATTTGCTGCCTATGGAAAGGCAAGTAATGACAGCGCGATTAAGCAGGAAGCTGTTACACTTTTTAAAAAATGTATAGCTTATGAAAGTGGCGAGGTTCCTTTAGAACCAAAGTTTGAAAACACAAGGCCCTTAAAAAGTATAGGCCCCGCTATGATCATGATGAATACGGCTCAGCAACTTAGAGAAATTCTCGATACAAATGAATTTGATGGCTATATCGATCAATGGATTGATTATATTGAAAAGTATTTCGTGAAAGATGATATTCGCTGTGTCATGGAACAGGTCAATTTAGACGGATCAATTAGTGACCACATAGCGGGGCGTCAATTAAATCCCGGTCACGCTTTAGAAGCTGCTTGGTTTGTTTTACACGAAGCACAGTATAGAAGTCATAATCCACATTTAATAAACTTAGGATGCAGAATGATTGATTATATGTGGGAGCGAGGATGGGATAAGGAGTTCGGAGGAATTCTTTACTTTAGGGATGTATATAATAAACCGGTTCAGGAATATTGGCACGATATGAAATTCTGGTGGCCACAAAATGAAACCATCATTGCTACTTTGCTTGCGTATATCTTAACCGGAAAGGCTAGGTATGGAGAAATGCATGCGAAAATACATAATTATGCATACAGCCATTTTCACGATAATAAGCACGGCGAGTGGTACGGATATTTGCAGCAAAACGGTAAAATATCGCAGACAGCTAAAGGGAACTTGTTTAAAGGGCCTTTTCACTTACCTCGTCAGGAATTGTACTGCTATCAATTAATTGAAAAATACATAAAAGATGCTTAAAACTCAGTCTTTTTTATTGATTTTGTGGCTGATAGGCACTGTTCTTTCAACTGCACATGCCCAAAGTAATATCATACCAATGCCCATTTCTATAGCAACAGAGGACGAATTGGTAGATTTATCGAAAGGAATAGTTATAGATACTAGCCAGCTCACTAATGAGCAGCTTCAACAAATTCAAACTTTCAGTACAGCGCATAATATTCCAGTGCACACCCAAAAAAAAACTGGCGCTGTTCGACTCCTATTTAAAACCAGATTAACTATGCAAGTTGAGCCCTGGCAAGAGGAGGAAGCTTATGAGTTGAAAGTTCGTAAACGCGTGATTATAATATCTGCTAATCATCAAAAAGGTTTTCATAATGCTTTTCAAACCTTAAGACAACTGGATGTTACTGATCGTCATTTACAAAAGATGACTATAAACGATGTTCCAGCATTTCCTTTTCGAGGTTTTCTGATCGATGTAGGAAGAAACTTTTTACCCCTAGAGTTGATAAAAGAACAAATAGATTTTATGGCTCTTTATAAACTGAATGTTTTACACTTTCATTTTACTGAAGATATCGCATGGAGGCTGTTTTCCGGTAAATACCCTGGATTAACAGCAGCAGACAATATGCTAAGAAATAAAGGTGACTTGTATACGGCGAAACAGTTTCAAGAGATTATTGATTATTGCAAAAAAAACAACATTCTTTTGCTTCCAGAAATAGATATGCCAGGGCATAGTGATGCTTTTACCCGATTTTTTGGTGTTGATATGCAAAGCAAGAAAGGAATGATTCATATCAAAGAGCTTCTTAAAGAGTTTAAAGAGAATTTTCCAGAATTGGAATTTCTGCATATAGGAGGCGATGAAGTGGAAATAAAAAACAAGAACTTTATGCCAGAGATTACCCGGTATGTAGAAAGTTTAGGGTTTAATAAAACCATGGGATGGGATCCAGGATCCAATTTGGAACCCCAGACGATAAGACAGTTGTGGATGGGTGGGCCAGAGCGAGTGGTAGAGTCTGAAAGTATGTTCATAGATTCTAAGCACTTGTATATAAATCATATGGATCCCTTAGAAACAGTTACTACTTTGTTTTATAGGAAAATTGGAGAAGTAGGGAAACACCACTCTTCTTTATTAGGAGCAACCTTGTGTGTATGGCCTGATCGGTTGATTGAAAAGCCTTTGGATATGTATTTACAAAGTGCAGTATTCCCAGGAATGTTGAGTTTCTCAGAAAGAGTTTGGAGAGGAGGGGGATTAAGCGGGTGGGTGGCCAATATTCCCACAAAACGGTATCAAGAGTTGGATTTCATTGAGTTTGAAGCTAGGATTTTAAATCATAAAAACATTTGGTTCCAAGGGAAGCCTTTTCCCTATCAAAAACAGAGTCACCAAATCTGGGATTTAATAGGTCCATATGCTAACGGGGGAGATGTTTTTAAGAGCTTCGGTTTGGAGGAAGATCCAACTAATCAAGATGTGTATGTTTCCCAAAAGGCTATAGGTGGAACTGTAGTGTTGAGACATTGGTGGGACCCGTTAGTTGCTTCAGCTATTGAAAAACCGCAGGAAAATACAACTTGGTATGCGCGAAGGTTTATATGGAGTGATGAAGAAGTACAGAAGAAATTTTGGATAGGATTTAATGATTTATCAAGGTCATATGCTAGTGATTCTCCGAAGTTAAATACTTGGGATGATAAGGGCAGTAAGGTTTGGGTAAATGGATCGGAAGTGATGCCCCCCGTTTGGACTCATGCTGGGGAAAAGGGAGATATGGAGCGGGCCTATGTGGATGAGGGCTACAGTTATAGGGAGCCTACTTTAATAACATTAAAAAAAGGATGGAATGTGGTTTTATTAAAGGTTCCTGTGGCGAGCTTTCAAGGAAAAGATTGGCAGAATCCAATCAAGTGGATGTTTACATTTGTTGAAGTTGAAAATTAATTATACATGGTATTATGAAAAAAATGTTTTTATTGATTGCTTTTGCGTCTTTGTATTTAGTAATGTATGCGCAAGAAGTTGATGTTTTTAAAGCAGGTGAGGATGGCTATGCTAGCTATAGAATCCCCGCGATTGTAAAGCAAAAAGATGGATCGTTGGTAGCCTTTGCTGAAGGTAGGGTTGCTCACGCAGGTGATTTTGGCGATGTGGATATTGTATATAAAGTGAGTAAAGATAACGGGAAGACTTGGGGGAAGTTAAACGTCCTAGTAGATTACGACGAACTTCAAGCAGGGAATCCAGCACCTGTAGTTGACTTGTTAGATTCTCGATTCCCCAATGGAAGATTGATTCTATTTTATAATACAGGAAACAACCATGAGCATGAGGTGCGTAAAGGCAATGGCATGCGTGAAGTGTGGTTTATCACCTCTGATGATTTTGGTAAAAGTTGGAGTATACCTAAAAATATTACCACTCAAGTTCACCGACCTAATCAAAAAGATATTAATCCAGATTATCAATTTTCTGAAGATTGGAGGGCTTATGCAAACACGCCAGGGCATGCAATGCAGTTTGATTCGGGTAAATTTGAAGGCCGTATTTTTGTCCCTGCTAACCATTCAATTGGTGAGCCTAAAGAAGCTGGAAGAGATTATTTTGCACATGGCTACTTTTCGGATGACCACCTTGAAAGCTTTGAAATAGGAGAAAGCGTGAGCTTTGAAGGGGGGAATGAATCAATGGCGGCACAGATTAGTAAGGATGGATTGTATATGAATACTAGAAACCAACAAGGTAATACGAAAAATCGCATAATAAGTGTTTCTAGAGATGGTGGAGCTACTTGGGATACGACCTATTACGATCAAAATCTTCCTGATCCTATTAACCAAGGTTCGGTGCTTTCATGGAGACATGGTGATAAGTACATCTTAGCCGTATGTAACGCTGCAGATTCTGTTCATAGGAACAATCTAACCTTAAGAATATCGGTTGATAAGGGGAAGACCTGGAAAAACAAATATAGCATTGCAGTGGCTCCAGAAGGAAAAGAGCCCTCGTTTTCTGCTTATTCTGATTTGGTATTGATAGGCAGAAAGAAAATGGGTGTTTTGTATGAAAAAGATGGCTACAGTAGAATTGTGTTTCACACTCAAAAGATACAGTATTAACAGGAGTTTTTGCTTTAATTTACAGCTGGTAAGAGCTTGATAAATTAGAGGTTTCGCTGTTTGGAATTTTTAGTAGGAAAACCAATCACGGATATACAGTAAGAACTAATTTCTACTTATAGCCGTATTGGTTTTCTTTTTTGGAGCTGATTCAAGGATGTTCAGAGGAAAGTTAATATCTTTTTATTAAGAGTAAAGGCATGTACCAGTGCACATGTAGTTGACGTTTTGCTCCTGCGGGAAGCTGAACGGTTATTTTATTGTTTATTTATAAATGCATTATCTTAAAAACTAAGAGGTTTTAAAGGCTTTTTTCACGGCTTAGCAATTTATCAAGGCATTAGAGTGATTTAATCGCTTCTTAACTTCAATTAGTAGCAGTATTTTTTTATCTTGCATCCGCATTATGACTTTACAACAACATTTATATATAACTTATAGTGGCATTAGATAGAAGAATATTTTTAAAGAGCTTAGGTGCATTGGGATTAGCCACTGCACTAGACTCTGCGCAAGCGAGAGCTTTCAATAACAAGAACAGTAAGCTTGAATTTTTAACCCAGCCTTACCTCCAATATGTCGATGATTCTGAGGTTAGTATTTCAGTTTTCACCAGTGTCAAATCATTTTGTTATCTAGAGGTAGTCGATGAAAGTGGAAACTTAATTGAAACAGTTTATCAGCTGGATGATGGGATGAGAAATGCAAATGCAACTTTCTTTAAGTTCCGTGTTAAACACAATAATGCGAATTTCAGTTATAAAGTAGTCTCCAAGGAGGTTCTTTTATTTGATCCGTATAAGGTAGAATATGGTGATGTAATAGAAACGAAAATTTACAAAACTAATTTGCCATTTCTTTCTGAGGATACCGCACATGTTCTTATTTTAAATGATGTACACGAAGATGTTAGCACCTATAAAGAGCTTTATGACCATAGCGAGCTCAAGAGAAAAGATTTGGTATTACTTAATGGGGACTCCTTTCATTACGTTACCAAGGAGAAAGATTTAATAGAGAAGTTATTTATTCCAGTTACGGATGTTTTTGCCTCAGTCACGCCTTTTATTATGATTAGGGGGAACCACGAGACCAGGGGCTCTTTTGCTAGAGATTTCAAAAAATATTTTGATTACCCGCAAAATAAGTTTTATCAAAGCTTCACACTAGGTTCTACATTCTGGATAATTTTAGATGGAGGCGAGGATAAAGAAGATTCACATCCGGTATATGCTGGTGCAGTTGATTACGATAGCTACCGTCTTGAGCAGCGCGAGTGGCTTCAGAAAGAACTGAATTCCAAGGCTTGTAAATCAGCTAAAAGAGTAATCGTTGTTAACCACATACCATTTTTTCATTCCGATGAGTGGCATGGAACTCTACACAACCGCTCGTGCTTCCACGACTTACTGCAAAAACACAAAGTTACAGCTTTAATTTCTGGTCATACCCATAGGTACGGTTACTACCCGGCAGATAGGGATCACAACTACAGTATTTTTATTGGCGGTGGCCCTAAAAAGGGAAGACGCACTTATGTTGAAGTAGTAAGTTCGAAAAAAGCATGTCAAATAGTACTTAAGAAGGATGATGGAGAGATTATAGGACAATTAGCCTAATTGCAGTACTCGTAAAAAAGTAACATGAAAAAATTATTTAACAATCTCCTATTTAAAGTCGTTCTAGCGATTTTATTAGGGATTTTATTAGGAGGAATCTTACCTGAGTCGATAAGTAGAGTATTTGCCACATTAAATGGCCTTTTTGATCAGCTCCTGAAGTTTTTGATTCCATTAATTATCGTGGGATTAATTGTCCCTTCAATTGCAAAACTTGGTGATACAGCAGGTAAGCTCTTGTTAATCACTATTGCATTGGCTTATGGATCAACGATTTTTGCAGGTGTTTCCTCTTTTGCGATCTCTAAAATTGTATTCCCCTCACTATTAGCGGGACAAAATATCAGTTCTGTTGCTGAAGGTGACTCCGGGTTGGAGGCTTATTTTACTTTAGATATTCCCCCTTTGTTCGACGTGATGAGTGCTCTAGCTATAGCTTTTTTATTAGGCATTGGATTAGCTAAGAAAGGAGGAATTACCCTATTTAAGATGGCTGAAGACTTTGAGGTGATAATTACCTTTTTAATTGAAAAGCTTATCATTCCCCTTTTACCGATATTTATTTTTGGAATATTTTTGGATATGACTTACGCAGGTAAGGTCATGGTGATCTTGAATGTGTTTTTGAAAATAATCGGAGTGATTTTTGCAATCCATATTGGGATGCTGATTATTCAGTTTATTGTGGCTGGAGTAGTAAGTAGGAAGAATCCGTTTAAGTTGTTAATTACTATGCTACCAGCTTACTTTACCGCTCTTGGTACGCAATCATCGGCAGCAACAATTCCAGTTACTTTAAAACAGGCGAAAAAAGCTGGTGTTAGTGAGGAGATTGCTAATTTTAGTATTCCACTATGTGCAACTATACATCTATCCGGTAGTATCCTGAAAATAGTCTCTTGCGTGGTAGCATTGATGTTATTGCAAGACCTACCGATGGATCCTATATTGATGTTTGGTTTTATATTGATGTTGGGTATTACTATGATAGCTGCTCCGGGCGTTCCAGGTGGAGCAATTATGGCGGCTATTGGATTAATTGCCTCCATGCTTAATTTCGACCTGGAGAATCAAGCGATTATGATTTCATTGTATATAGCTATGGATAGTTTTGGAACAGCATGTAATGTTACTGGGGATGGTGCTATCGCTCTTGTTTTAGATAAAAT
>Ga0079226_10004033_pt1 | contig 11221 bp, 9 predicted proteins | sample Poulit2014_FD_76345 | JGI IMG/M metagenome (GOLD analysis project Ga0079226, IMG submission 76345) | Agricultural soil microbial communities from Georgia to study Nitrogen management - Poultry litter 2014 | ecosystem: Environmental > Terrestrial > Soil > Agricultural land | place: USA: Georgia...
CCGGCAGCGCCAATCGGACGGTGCCCTGCCGGACCGATCGACATGGGCAGAGTCGTGCAGACAGCGCAGAGCGACCATGCTGCGCCGTACTGCGTTCGACAATGTGCCGATCAAACCGCAGCGAGTGTACCAGGACATGAACAATGTGTTCGGCCCGGACACTCGGTATGTTAGCACCATCGGCCTCTCGCAGATCCAGGCGGCACAGATGCTGCACGTCTACCATCCACGCCACTGGATCAATGCCGGTCAGGCCGGACCGCTCGGCTGGACACTGCCGGCCGCGCTGGGAGTTGCCACGGCTGATCCGGAGTCGACGGTGGTCGCGCTCTCCGGCGACTACGACTTCCAGTTCCTGTTGGAGGAGCTGGCCGTGGGGGCGCAGTTCAACATCGGATACATCCACGTCGTGGTCAACAACTCCTACCTCGGGTTGATTCGACAGTCCCAGCGTGGTTTCGATATGGACTACTGTGTCCAGTTGGCCTACGAGAACATCAACTCGCCCGAGGTGAACGGTTACGGCGCGGATCACGTCAAGGTTGCGGAGGGCCTCGGTTGCAAGGCGGTCCGAGTGTTCGAGCCGGAGGACATCCAGCCGGCCATGGAGAAGGCGAAACAGCTGATGTCCGAGCATCGGGTTCCGGTGGTTGTGGAGGTTATCCTGGAACGGGTGACCAACATCTCCATGGCGGGGGCTGATATCGACAAGGTGACCGAGTTCGAGGAACTGGCCGAAGGCACCGACGATGCCCCGACCGCGATCGCGGCGCGGAACTGATCGAGGTTGATCGAGTGACACGTGTACTCGTCGCCACGGACAAATTCAAGGGATCCTGTGACGCGGCAGGGGCCGGTGCCGCCGTGGCGGCGGGTGTGCGTGGCCTGCGCGGGGAGGCAGTAGTGGACAACTGCCCGGTGGCCGACGGCGGTGACGGCACCGTCGCGGCCGCCGTGGCGGCCGGCTACACCCGCGTACCGGTACTCGCGACCGGACCGACCAACGAGCAGGTGTGGACCAGTTACGCCCGGTACGGCGAACTCGCCGTCGTCGAGTTGGCCGATGTGTCCGGACTGGCGAGACTGCCCGGGGACAAGCCGGCACCGATGGCGGCAACCAGCCGGGGGACGGGTGAGGTGATCGCCGCCGCCGTCGATGCCGGCTGTACCCGGATCGCCCTCGGCGTGGGTGGTAGTGCCTGCACCGACGGTGGCGCCGGGATGGTGCGGGCGCTGGGCGCGCGCCTGCTCGACGGCGATGGTGTGGCGATCGCCGAAGGAGGTGCGGGCCTGTCGACGCTGACGTCACTGGACACCACGGCGTTGCGGCAACGGCTCGACGGCGTGGATGTGGTGCTGGCCTGTGATGTGGACAATCCACTGACCGGGCCGAACGGGGCCGCCGCGGTGTACGGGCCGCAGAAGGGTGCGGACAGCGCACAGGTGGCTTCGCTCGACGAGGGGCTACAGCGGATGGCCGGGGTGGTGACCACGACTACCGGCGTCGATCACCGCGATGCTCCGGGCAGTGGCGCCGCGGGCGGCGTGGGATTCGCGGCGCTCGCGTTGCTGGGTGCCCGGTTACGTTCCGGAATCCAGCTCGTGCTCGAGCTCGTCGGGTTCCACGATCGGCTGCACGGCACACGGCTCGTGATCACCGGAGAAGGGTCGTTGGACGCACAGACACTGCGTGGCAAGGCTCCCGCGGGCGTGGCGGCCGCGGTTCACGGTGACACACCGGTGGTGGCAGTGTGTGGGCACAACACACTCGCGCCGGATCGATTGCGTTCCGCCGGGATCGCCATGGCGTACCCGTTGAGTGAACTGGAGCCGGACACCGCTGTGTCCATGCGGGATGCCCCGGTGCTGTTGGAACGCATCGGTGCACGTATCGCCCGCGAACATTTGTGATGACGAAGTGAAAGGATATTCTGATGAGTACCGGCGCAGCGTCGACCGAATACGATCTTGTTGTGGAGGCGCCGCGACTGGTCGGCCCGGACGGTGAGCGGTCCGCCAAGGTCGGCGTGCGCGGCAGCACCGTGGGCGCCGTCGAGCCCGCGCACGTGCCCATGACGGGCAAGCGACACCTCCGGCTCGCGGACGACGAGGTGCTGTTGCCCGGGTTGGTCGACTCGCACGTGCACGTCAACGACCCCGGTCGCAGTGACTGGGAGGGCTTTCCCAGTGCCACCAGAGCCGCCGCCGCGGGCGGGTTGACCACGATCGTCGACATGCCACTCAACTGTCTGCCGCCGACCGTGGACACCACGGCGCTGCGTACCAAACAGAAAGCGGCCCGGGGAAACACCTATGTGGATACCGGTTTCTGGGGGGGTGTGGTTCCCGGCAACGTCGACGAACTCCGCGGGCTGCACAACGCCGGCGTGTTCGGATTCAAGTGTTTCCTCCTCCCCTCCGGGGTGGACGAGTTCCCACCGTTGTCCGGAGAAGAGTTCGCACAGGCGATGGCCGAGATCGCTTCCTTCGGCGGCTTGCTGATCGTGCATGCCGAGGACGCCGGTGTCATCGATGCGGCGCCGCAGGCCAGCGGGACCGAATACAAGGACTTTCTTGCCTCACGCCCGCGCGAAGCGGAGAACCGGGCGGTGCAGCGGGTCATCGACCAGGTTCGCGAGACGGGGTGCCGGGCGCACATCCTGCACGTGTCCAGCGCGGACGTCGTCGACCTCATCGCCGCCGCGAAGCGTGAGGGCCTACCGATCACGGCCGAGACGTGTCCGCACTACCTGGTCTTCACCGCGGAGGAGATCGACAACGGAGCGACCGAGTTCAAGTGTTGCCCGCCGATTCGTGAAGAGGGGAACCGCGACAGGCTCTGGCAGGGTCTCGCGGACGGCACGATCGACATGATCGTCTCGGACCACTCGCCGTCGACGCCGGAACTCAAAGAAGTCGACACCGGGGACTTCGGCACCGCCTGGGGTGGCGTGTCCTCGTTGCAGCTCGGACTCTCCGCCGTGTGGACCGAGGCACGTGCACGTGGCTTCGGACTTTCCGACGTGGTGCGTTGGATGGCCGCGGGGCCGGCGCGGCAGACCAGAATGTGGGCCAAGGGGGCCATCGAGGTCGGGTACGACGCGGACTTCTGCGTACTGGCCCCCGACGAGTCGAACGTGGTCGACCCGCAGTTGTTGCAGCACAAGCACCCGGTCACCCCGTATGCCAAACGGGCACTCACCGGTGCGGTACGTGCTACCTGGTTGCGGGGTGAGCCGCTGGACATCGAGGAGCAACCACGCGGCAGGCTGTTGGGCCGCGAGGAAGTGTGACCACCGGGCCCGCAGGAACCGGACAGCACCACCCACTGGCGTGGGTGGTGCGCTCACTTCACCGCGACCTCGAGTTCCGTCAGTGCGGTGTCGAGGTGTGTCAGCAGTCGCTGTAGATGCGGAATGCTCCGGCGACAGCCGGTGATGCCGAAGTCGACCGAATCTCCGGTGGTGGTGAGCGTGATGTTCAAGGCCTGCCCGTCCAGCAGCACCGAGGCCGGGTAGATGCCGTCGAGCGCTGCGCCGTTCCAGTACATCTGGCTGCGTGGCCCCGGGACGTTCGAAATGACCAGGTTGAACGGCGGCTTGGTCCGATCCACCAGCCCGGGTAACGGTGACACCCCGAGCTGTGCGACGTTGACGCCCGACAGCAACAATGCCTGTATCGGAGTGAGCTGTTTGAAGATCCGCTTGCCGTTCGTCATCGACTGGTTGATCACGGTGAGCCGGTCGGCGGGATCCGACTGGTCGGTCCCCAGGTTGCACAGCAGGGCACCGATGGCGTTGCCGGTGGACTCGCCCGTCTCGGCGCTCGGACGCATGGACACCGGAACCATCGCGACCAGCGGGTCGTCCGGCAAGGCGTCCTGTTCGGCGAGGTAGTCGCGCAGCGCGCCGGAACACATCGCCAGTACGACGTCGTTGCGTGACACTTCGGCGGACGAGGCGACCGTTCGGATCCGATCGAGTGACCAGGACTGGGCCGCGAACCGACGCGCACCGCCGATCGGGACGTTCAACATCGTGCGTGGTGCCTGCATCGGGAGGGTCAGTCGCTGTTCCCGGAAGGCCTCATTGGCGATCCGCACGGCGGCGGGAGCGACCCCCGCGAGCTGCTGCACGGTGTCCAGACCGGCGCGCAGCATCGAGTGTGACCGCGCCGGTTCGCGTCCGGATTTCCCGGGGCGGGTGCCCCACGGTGGTGGGCAGTTCCTAGTGTCGGGATCGTCGCTGAGTATGGACTGCAGATGCCGCAGTGCCGAAACACCGTCGAGCACCGAATGGTGGATCTTGCTGTAGATCGCGAACCGGTCGTCGGCCAACCCCTCGACCAGGTGCACTTCCCAGAGCGGACGGTGGCGGTCCAGGAGTGTGCTGTGCCAGCGCGAGGTCAGTTCCAGAAGCTCGCGGATTCTTCCCGGTTGCGGCAGTGCGGAGTGCCGGAAGTGGTAATCGAGCTCCAGATCCTCGTCCTCCACCCAGCTGACGTTTCCCAGGGTGTTGACCGGTCTGGCAGGCCGTTTGCTCAGGTCGCGCCGCAAGCTCGCCTCGTCCAACAGGTTTCTGCGTACCTGACTGAGATACTCCGGACCCGCGCCCGCGGGTTTCCGGAAGAGCTGCAACCCGCCGACGTGCATGGGGTGCTCGCGCGTTTCGACGAGCAGGAACATCGAGTCGGTCACTGGCATAACGGCCACGGCGGCCCCCTCTCGCGGTCGACGTACGCAGGAACGCGGTGTGCGTCGAGGAGCCGAGTCTACGTCCCGGATGGTGGATTATCACGACGATACACGGCGTTGCGGATGGATGCGTATGACCTCAGCTGCCGCGGTGGGGCCGGGGCGCCGTCGGCGACGGAGACTCTCCCGCCGCAGTGGTGACGGGGCAGTGGTGATAGGGGTTGCCCCACAACGGTCAGCAGTGCGACGGAGGTATGGATGCGGCAGCTCTACATTGACGGTCGGTGGGTTCCCTCGGCCGGGCGCGAGGCGATCGATATCGTCAATCCGGCCACCGAGGAGCCCATCGACAGCGTTCCCGCGGGCTCATCCGAGGACGTCGACGCCGCGGTAGCGGCGGCCCGGCGCGCCTTTCCCGAGTGGGCGGCGGTTCCGGTGGTGGATCGCTGTCGTTACGTGGCGAGGATTTCGGAGGAACTCGCCCAACGGCAGGACGAGATCGCCCGCACGATCAGTGCCGACGTCGGTACACCATTGAAGATCGCACAGAAGGTGCAGGCGGGCCTGCCGATCACGGTGTCGAAGACCTACAGTGACCCTTCCACGCTCGGTGAGTTCACCGAGGAGATCGGTAACTCTCTCGTGGTGCGGGAACCGATCGGCGTGGTCGGCGCGATCACCCCGTGGAACTACCCGTTGCACCAGGTCGTCGCGAAGCTCGCCCCGGCACTGGCGGCGGGTTGTGCCGTCGTGCTCAAGCCGAGTGAAGTGGCTCCACTCGCTTCCTACCTACTTGCCGAGATCATCGACGGGATCGGACTGCCTCCCGGCGTGTTCAACATGGTCAGCGGCACCGGGGCCGAGGTGGGCGCGGCCCTTGCAGGCCATGACGACGTCGACATGGTCTCGTTCACCGGATCGGTACGCGGTGGTTCTGCCGTATCCCGGACCGCCGCCACCACGGTGAAGCGGGTGGCGCTGGAACTCGGCGGCAAATCGCCCAACGTGATCCTGCCGGATGCCGATCTCGAGTCCGCGGTCAAGGCGGGAGTGAACAATGCCTACCTCAACGGCGGACAAACCTGTACCGCTCTGACCCGCATGATCGTGCACCGGAGCCAACGCGACCAGGCTGTGGATCTGTTGCGGCAGGCTGCCGCGAAGTTCACCCCAGGCGACCCGGCCGATCCGGGAACTCGACTCGGTCCACTGGTCTCCGCCGAACAGCGGGACCGGGTGCGTGGTTACATCGAACGGGGCATCGCCGAGGGAGCGACGCTGGTGTGCGGTGGACCCGAGGCACCCGACGAGGTAAACAAGGGTTACTACGTACGTCCCACCGTTTTCGCCGATGTCACCGCGGACATGACCATTGCACGGGAGGAAATTTTCGGCCCCGCGCTGTCCGTGCTGACCTACGACAGTGAGGACGAAGCGGTGCAGCTGGCCAATGACACCGCCTACGGTCTCGCCGCGGCCGTGTGGGCGGCCGACGACGAGCATGCCCTGGGCGTGGCCAAACGCATCCGCGCCGGCCAGGTGGACATCAACGGCGGATCGTTCAACCCCCTGGCTCCGTTCGGTGGTTACAAGCAGTCCGGCAACGGGCGAGAACTCGGTCGCTTCGGCCTTGCTGAGTTCCTCGAAACCAAGTCCATCCAACGCTGACACCCGGGGTGGGGTGGGGACCGTTACTCAACGGTACCCACCCCACCTCAGGGCTCCAGCAGGGAACGTGCCGTGGCGGCGTGCCGTTCGGCGACCGTCGCGGCCGTGTCGTTGTTCCAGTTCTGGCCTGCGGCGTCGAGGTTGACCCTGGCGAGGCTGGTGCTGGCCCTGGCCGCTCCCGCAGCCAGTACGGCGGCGGTGACAGCATCCCCGCGCAGTGATTTTTTGCAGCGTGCGGCGACATCGGCCGCGATCCCGGCCAGTTCCGCGGCCAGTTCGGCCAGCCGTAACGGCGGTTGTGCCGCTTCGACGTATGCCGCGCGCAACGCTGCCGGGCGTTCCGGGTCCTCGCTCGATCTCCGCCGGGCGGTGAGTACCGGGGCGTAGGCCTGTGAGTCCGTTTCCGCGAGTTTCACGATCCTGCCGCGCAGGTCGGTCACGGCGGTGGTGATCGATTCCGAATCCGGCATCGCCGACGACAACCGGGCGACCATGCTCACCAACCCGGCGGCGGACGCCGCTGTCACCGCGTTCACCGCGCCACCGGTGACAGCGGGCGTCGGTGCCGCTGCCTCATCGAGGAACTCCCGGACGGAAGCGTCGAGAGGCGTGTCCGACCCGGAACTCAACTCAGCCCCACGACCTGACCGTGCTCATCGATATCGATGTCCTCCGCAGCCGGATGTGAGCCCAGGCCCGGCATCGTTCGCATCTGACCGCAGACCGGGTAAATGAACCCGGCACCGGCCGAGGCCCGCACCTCCCGTACCGGTAGTGTCCACCCGCTCGGTGCGCCGAGCAGGGTGGGATCCGAGCTCAGCGACAGGTGTGTTTTGGCAATACACACCGGCAGATCACCGAAACCGACGGCAGTGTAGTCGTCCAGGGCTTTCGCGGCGGCCGGATCGTAAGAAACACTCTCCGCGCCGTACACCTTCTTGGCAATGGTTTCGATCTTGCTGCGTAGATCGTCGGAGGTGGAATACAGGAAGTCGAAGTCGGTCGGTTCCTCCGCGGCCTCGGTGATCGCCTCGGCCAGTTCGACGGCGCCCTTGCCACCGTCGGCCACGTGGTTACTGATCGCGACCCGGGCGCCCGCCTGTTCTGCGACCTCTCTGATCGCTGCGTGTTCACTGTCGTGATCCGTGGGGAAGGAGTTCACCGCCACCACTGGCGAGACGCCGTGCAGCCTGATGTTCTCGATCTGTTTGCGGAGGTTGTCCGCCCCTGCGTGGACGTCGTCCGGATTCTCCTCCAGTAGTTCCGCCGGCAGTGGTTTGCCCGCGGTCACCTTGTAGTTGCCGGAGTGTGCCTTCAGCGCGCGCACCGTGGCCACGAGTACCGCCGCGTCCGGACGCATGCCCGAGGTACGACACTTGATGTTGAAGAAGCGCTCGGCGCCCATGTCGGCACCGAAACCCGCCTCGGTGATCAGGTAGTCCGCGCAACGGCTGGCTATCTGATCAGCCACGATGGATGAGTTGCCGTGGGCGATATTGCCGAACGGCCCGGCATGCACGAACGCGGGGGTGTTCTCCACGGTCTGCATGAGGTTCGGTTTGATCGCCTCCCGCATGATCACGGTCATCGCCCCTGCCGCACCGAGATCCTCCGCGGTCACCGGTTCGCCGGTCGGGGTGTAGCCGACGACGATCCTGCCGATGCGGTTGCGCATGTCGTGCAGCGAGGTGGACAGCGCCAACACTGCCATCACCTCGCTGGCGGCGGTGATGTCGAAACCGGACTGCCTGGGGGTGCCGTCGCCGCGCGGGCCGAGCCCGGTCACGATGTTACGCAGATCGCGTTCGTTGACGTCGGTGACGCGCCGCCAGGTGATCCGGTCCGGATCGATACCGAGCCGGTTCGTTCGGTGCAAGTGGTTGTCCACCATCGCCGCGAGCAGGTTGTGTGCCTCCGTCACGGCGTGCATGTCACCGGTGAGGTGCAGGTTCATCGCTTCCATCGGGACGACCTGGCTGTAGCCGCCACCCGCGGCACCACCCTTGATGCCGAATGTCGGTCCCATGGAGGGCTGTCTGATCGCGATTGCCGCGTTCTTGCCGAGGTGGCTGAAGGCCTGTCCGACACCCACCGTGGTAGTGGTCTTACCCGCACCGAGTGGGGTGGGGGTGATCGAGGAGACGACCACGTATTTCGCTCGCTGCTTCGTGGGAAGATCGTCGAGTGCGTCGAGCGAGATCTTCGCGACGTCTCTGCCGTAGGGTTCCACGGCGTTCTCGTTGATGCCCAGGTCACCCGCCACCTCGACGAGGGACTTGCGGGGTGCCGAGCGTGAGATGTCCAGATCGGATGGTATAGTCATGCTATTCCCTCCTGGGGCGTGCCCGCGTGGCCCATGTTCTCGAGCCATTGGCGTGTTTTGGCGACCTCGTTGAAAGTGAACAGGTGCCAGCCCGCGATGTTGTACTCCGGGTCGTCCAAGGTGGGGCCCAGTTCGTGGAAGAGTTCGGTCGGTGTGTAACCGCTGACGAGCTTGCCCACGTTGTGTTGTTTGCGCACGTACCGCATGGACTCGCCGAGCCCGATCTTCATCGAGATCCGCAACAGTTTCCGCATGTCGACGGCGCCGGGGGCACCGACGTACACCGGAAGGTCGACCTCGCGTGCCCGCAAGGACTTCACCCACGTGGCGATGGTGTTCGCGTCGTAACAGATCTGCGAGCAGATGTAGTCGGCGTAACGGGTCTTCTCGTCCAGGGCACTACTGGTCGCCTCGTCCGGGATCACGGCATGCCGCTCGGGATAGCCTGCGATGCCGATTCGTTCCGGCCGGTAACGATGTTCATTGATCGCGCGGAGCACCGGCAGGGCCTCGCTGAATTCTCCGGCGGGTGTGGGGGAGTCGCCGCCGATGACGAACACCTCACTGACACTGCACTCCGCGAGTTGATCCAGCAGCTCGTCCAGCTGCGCGCGACTCGCCAGCGACCGGGCAGCCAGGTGCGGTACTGCGTGGTAGCCCTCGAGCTGCAGCCGTTCGGCCAGGTCGACCGTGGCATCGAGCCCCTTGGTGGGGGTCGACGTCACCGTAACGGTCGACGACGCAGGGAGCTGACGTGCGGCGTCGAGGGCACCGCGCAGGGGGATCACCTCGTACCGCAACCCACCGTGGTTGCGGGCGGGCTGGTTCATGTCGCTGGTCATGACTGCGCCACCTCGGACTGTTGTGTGATGACCTGCTTCGGAATGTCCTTCTTCGCGTCCAGGAACGGTTTGTCGACCACGACCGCGTCCTGCGGCCCGTGTTGGGTGTGCACCACCAGCCGGGTGCCGTTCTCGTAGTAGGCGATCGGAACCATCGCATAGCCGATGTTGCGCTCCAAGCGCGGCGAGTGGCAGGCGGAGGTGACCTCACCGATGTGCAGGCCGTGTGGATCGTGCACCGGGAAGGTATCGATCATCGAGCCGTCGTTGTAGCTGCCGACGTTCGGTCCATCGATCTCGACCCCGACGAGCTTGCGGGTGACACCCTCTTCCTTGATCCTGGTCAGTGCCTGTTTGCCGACGAAATCGGCCTCCTGGTCCAGTTTGACCATCCAGGTGACCTCGAAGCCGTACCCCGCCTCGAACGGGTTGGTGTTGTGGTCGATGTCGCTGCCCCACGCCAGTAGTCCGCCCTCGATCCTGCGGATGTGGCACGGTCCGATGACTTGCATGTCGTAGGGCCTGCCGGCCTCCCAGATCGTGTTCCAGAGTCGGACGCCGTCACGGGAGGCGTTGTGCAGGTAGATCTCGTAGCCGAGCTCGCTGGTGTATCCGGTGCGCGAGACCACGAGCTGCATCCCGTCGAGTTCCCTGCTCTCGGCGTAGTAGTACGGGATGTCCAGGATGGAGTCGCCGAACAGGTCGACCATCACATCCTTGGACTTGGGCCCCTGTACCTGTACCGGTCCGACGTCGGGCTCCCGGATCTGGACGTTCATGCCGAGGCTGTAGGCTAGTCCTCTGGCCCAGAGCAGGACGTCGCTGTCGGCGGCGGAGAGCCAGAAGTGGTTCTCACCCAGCCGCAGCAGCACTGGGTCGTTGATGATCCCGCCGTCCTCCGCGGTGATGAACACGTATTTGCACTGCCCGATCTTGCACTTGTGCAGATCACGTGGGATCAACATGTTCGTGAAGTCGAATGCGTCGGGACCGGTGATCTCGACCTGACGTTCCGGGCCGACGTCCCACAGGGTCACGCCGTTCAGCAGATGCCAGTACTCGGCAACCGGGTCACCGTAGTGCCGGGCGTGATACATGCGATTGTACACACTGTACTGGGCAACGCCGTGCTGTCGTGAGGCGTAGAAGAACGGCGACTTACGTATCCTGGGGTACTGCAGGATCTCGGGGTGCGGATTGACGCTCATGTGGGACACCTCCGGGCGAGTGATTCGGTTCTGACGAACCCTGCCGCTGTTGCGTAACGAACAACTAGGTTCGTATAACGCAACAATGCACCCAAGGTCACAGGTGTGTCAAGTCACAATGGCCTGGCCGCGCTCGTGTCGCCACGCGCTGCAGGTCGTGCTCCCGGCGCGGGCTCGACGGTCGGCTGTGTGGGTGGGTTCGGTCTGTCGTGGTCGCGGTGCTCGGTTCCCTTTGTCGGGCTGTCTCCCGCCGCGGGTGCGCCCGCGCGGGCGCGGGGCGCCGGGGGGTAGACAAAGCGGGCGGGCAGACGAAAACGCCCGAGCCGTACCGTACGGCTCGGGCGGAACGTGACAGGGCGTCGCGGTGCCCCCGGCAGGACTCGAACCTGCGACACCTGCTTCCGGAGAGCAGTGCTCTATCCACTGAGCTACGAGGGCGCGTTGCTGTGGAGCGTGTTCAGCATAGCGCACGGCTCGCGGGGCGATC
>Ga0079226_10004034_pt1 | contig 11220 bp, 26 predicted proteins | sample Poulit2014_FD_76345 | JGI IMG/M metagenome (GOLD analysis project Ga0079226, IMG submission 76345) | Agricultural soil microbial communities from Georgia to study Nitrogen management - Poultry litter 2014 | ecosystem: Environmental > Terrestrial > Soil > Agricultural land | place: USA: Georgia...
GAAGTTTCTTTTTCATCTTAAACCTGTCAATTATCCACCAGATTAATAAGCCGCCACCAGTAAGCAGCATTGCTGCGCCGCCAACATAGTCTTTAATGTAAAACCGGTGAAAGCCGCCAACTCCGAAAAAAGCATGTAAGTGTTTCATCTTTTCCCAGCTTCTAATTTTACGGCTGCAACGCCGGAAGATGATTTCCCGCTGCTCCGGCGTAAGCTTTGCCAAAGCATTTATGCAAAGTTCGTCTAAAGCGTCTTCATAGTCGCTAAACTTGCCAAGCGGATGTTGCGGCTTTACTTCCTTGAGCGGTGGAAGTTTAGCGTCAACATTGCCAAACGACATTCTTAAATAGTCCAATCCTTTCATTTCCTGACCCCCTAACTGATTACTCAAAAGCGTAACCGTTTTTTTCTAAAAGCGGATATCCTTCATCATCTTTGCTGGTACACAACTTGCCATTAAGATTTTTCGGCACGTCGCTGATTATTTTCTGCGCTCGCAGAAGCGAATATCCTACACTTTTGTCACGCTCTTTAAAAAACTTTTTCGCCAGTGCTCTGGCCTCGCTGTAGTTGTAAGCGAATGTTACTACACTTTCTAGGTCTTCACGGTTGGCCACGCTCACGCAGTAAGCGTTTACGTAGTCATACTGTTTTATCATTGGCAACTTTACATCACCTCACAATCATACCTGAACGCCATATGTCGCGCTCAACAATAACCTCTGCCAGTGCCCCGCCGTAACTCCACCCAAAAGAGATAACAGCTGCGGCTGCTGCCAGCATAATAATTGCCAGACAAACTAACAAAAACATCTCTTTTTTCTTCATTCAATCCACCTTACTAATAAATATACAAGCCATATTCCATACAGGATAAATATAGCAGCCGCTATATCACAGCTTAATATTTTTCGTGTCTTCTGTATTATTATTCTTTTATTCGGGCTCATCTATTGTTCCCCCTTTCTTTGCCTATATTATATACCCCCCTATGTACATTGTCAACACTTTTGCTTTAAATTTTTCTCCCTGTCGATATATTCACTATATCCCGGCTCGTCTTCCAGTCCCTCGAAAAACTCTGAAACAGTCATTCCCAAGCCATTAGCAACTTTAGCGATATTTTTCATCGACAATGTTTCTGTTCTGCCTACTTCAAACTTGGACAGTGTGCCATATCTTACACCCGAACGTCGTGCAAGTTCAGCAGGCCAAATACCTTTCTTGCTGTATTCGCTGTAAATCTTCTTAATTATAAACCGATTAAGCGGTGTAGCTGCTTCCAGCTTCTTTAGTAGTAACTTTCTGCCTGCTGTCCACTTGGGCAGGACTTTGAAAGTATCTTCATATTTTCTCTCTTGATTCATCTTTTGCACTCTCCTTGCGTGTATCTACATAAGTATATATTAATACACTATAGTGCATTTGTCCACAGGCTTTAATGGTTTTTGATGTCCCTGTTTGAGCTGGCAGGCAGAGATACCCCTTACCACGAAAAAGACAAATGTATATATGTCTTAATCGCGTAAGATAAGAGGTTTTCTATAAGTATAGGCTAGGGAGTCCCCGCCGTCGCTGTATAGTTTTTTTGGCAAATACTGCATATCATCACTTCTCTACGTCCTAGCTCCATGCTTTCCCCCCGTGCTTTTGCACCCGTAGCCGCCAGCCGTGCAATTTATAGGGTATGGCTCCCTAACCGCTGCACACGGTACCACGATAGGCCTTTGCCGTCTCGCCTGTATAGGCCCTTTATCATAACCTATACAGCACATATACTTATATTCGCGCTCGTATATGCGGGGCAACGATTTTATGTACTTGGCACGTTGCAGGACCAACAGTTTTTTATACTAGGTCTGTGTACGCCTAGTCGCTGTTAAGCGGTTTCTGTTATTTAGTTTTAGATAAAGTCGCCATTTTCTTTTATATAATTGTTGACAAGGTATGTTGATATTGATAGAATAGTTACAGAAGCTTAAACCGTCTGTATTTTGGCAAAGCTAAAGCCGGCCACATGATTCAGATTTTTTTAAATCTAGTTCATGCAGCTTGATACATCGGTTTGAAGTTTTAAATGTCTAGCGAGCATTTTAAAACGGCTTCTATTTTTTTTGCCTTCTTTGATTATAGTCGCTTCCGCCGGAAGCGTCAATCTTAAATTTTAGCGAATTGCTTCCCCCCCAGCTCCTGAAAGCTAGGTTTTACGCCGTTTTTCGCGGATTTTCTTACACGAAAAAAATTTATATTGACACTGCCACGGTTTGGGGTTAAAATTTACTTGTGCAACTCCTAATAAATATATCGTTCTTCAATTAGTCTGCGCTTTGATACAGGGACCCAGAACAAGGGTAGTATAAAGCGGTGTTCCAGACGGGGAAAGCGCCATCTCTGGTTCGTACTCGGAGAATGGCGCTTTTCTTTTTATGTGTTATATTAATAACGGTAGCTAACTTGTCTGCCTCTCTCCCTTCATTTTTTTTCATTCTTCCTCCGGTATAATCTCGGCTGCTTGTCGGTCGGGATTATATTTTAAAATTTATTTTATACCCCCTCTTGATTATTTGGTATTAAAGTTGTATAATCATATCAAAGGCAGGTGAATGATTTGAATAAAGTAAGTAAAAAATGGATATGGATAGGCTTGCTGTGCGTGGCCTATGATAGTTTTATCGCTCGGCCGTTCTGGCGTGTGATTGACGCTTTGGCCGATGTATTGTTTTTTATATTAAATCCAAGTCGTGTATATGAACCTGAATTCTGGCTGTTTGTATTGATTCTAGTGTTGGGGGTGTTCTGATGTTAGTATGTCTTCGGCACATGGATAAAAACAAAAAGCCTTATGGACCTAATGAAGTCTACGTTGTGAACTCGCTCCAAAAGTTTGTTGCGCTTGTGATGAACGAAAAAATAGGCTGCACCTTCCGTCAGCTGTGTGAAGAATACGGCATAGCGGGGCAGGATTCCCCGCCGCCGGATGTTTACGCAATGGCGATTAAAGAAGCTTACTACCATCACGGCATTGAATTAAAAATATCAAATAAAGGGTAGGTGATTGTTTTGACTGATGAAATCAAGTTTCCGCTGTTGAAAGCCAGTGATATAGATGTTCGTATCGACGACTTGCGGGAGATACACTATAACGGCAGCTCGTACATTAAATGTCGGCTGCTGCTTTATAAAAACGCCCGCGTTGATATGAAGTATCTCGATTCAATGTTTGGCCCGATGAACTGGCAGCGCAAACACACGCTGATAAACAACGAGCTTTTCTGTTCGATTGAGGTATGGGACCACGACAAAAAATGTTGGGTCTGCAAGGAAGATGTAGGCGTAGCGTCCAACTATCAGGCAGAAAAAGGCCGTGCGTCTGACTGCTTCAAGAGGGCCGCTGTAAATTGGGGTTCTGGTCGAGAACTTTATACAGCGCCGAATATCACATTTAACTTGGCCCAGAACGAAGCGTCTATAGACGGTAAAAAAATTAAGGTCGCGTTTGGGGTAAGCTTCCACGTTGGGCATATCGCCTATAATGAAGATAGAGAGATTACAGAACTTGTTATTCTGGACGCCCACGGCTACGGCCGTTTCTTCTATCCGGCCAGTTTAAAAGCGTCTTATCTAGAGCAGCACCCGGAAGCGGCACAAGCACCTGTACAATATACTCAAAAACCTGTACAGAACGCACAGGCTGCCCCTAGAGGCGTCCAACCGTCCCCACAAGGGCAATCACAAGCGCGGCAGGTTACGCAACCATCTAGCGGCAATTCTGGCGCTGTAAATGTCAGAAGCGCGCCTAGTCCGTATATGTGCCTAAGTTGTGGCGTTGAGATATCGCAAACTGTGCGCAGGATATCCGTAGAAAAGACAGGTAAGGCGCTTTGCATGTCTTGCCGGAATAAAGCATTATCGAATAAATAAGGAGTGATTTAAGTGTTTATAGCAGGTTGTGTCTGCGAAAACTGCGGTAAATTATTAAAAACGAAATTTACTACCATGGGAAAACTGATAACCTTTGCCCGTGATTCTGGCTGGTCGGTTTCTAATCACCGCCAAGGACCGGACGGGAAGCGAATGTATACATACTGTGATGACTGCCGCCAACCGGGTATAGGTCGGCCATTGGGTCGGAAGAAATAAAGAAATAATAAAACCCCTCGAATTCGAGGGGTTTTATTTATGCCGTTTTCATTTGACTTCTGCCTTTATATTAATTCGATTACGCAGAAAGGATAGCACGTTTTCCTGTAACCAGTAATACCGTGTACCCCTGCTGCTATATAGTACCTTGTGCGGCACATCTTCCCGAAGGTCTTTTTGTAGCTCCTTATAGCGCTTTCTAAAGCGTTTTACGGTTATATCAGGCTCGAACGTATTAAGAAAGTGCCTAATCAATCGCCCAGCCTGTACGCCAGATATAAAGTCCATTTTTTGAAGCTCTTTCCGGCGTTGTATCTGTTCTTTGTAATCATAGTTACGCAAGCTTACCACTCTCCCCAGATAGATTCTATCCGCTTATTCTCCCGGTCCTGATAGTCTAAGTATTCTTCTAGCAGGTCCTTGTCGCTACAGGCTTTCATCTCTGCGCGCAGCTTTTTCATTGCGCTTTGACCGGGGGGGCTTTCAATGCCATAGACGCGCGTCACGGATTGCGCTAGCAAATAGGCGTCGTAGGTTTTTTCAAATAGTTTGGCTTTACTTTCTGCGGTAATCATGGCGCCTCTCTCCTATTGGTTTTCAAAGTATCCCGGCTTATACTCCCGTTGCAGCCAGTGATAAAACGACAGTTCGCATGTGTGAAATGCCTCGTTGTTGGGGTTTACCATACGTTCATTGCAAACATCGCGTATAGGGCATTCAAAACAATCCTCCATAGTTACTAGGTTTGACAAAAATGTCCCCAGCTCTTCCGGGGACATTGTACGTATCTTGTCCAAGTTAGTCATACTACTTACCATCCTTCCCTGCGCATTCTTTGCAAAGTGCCCCTCTGGTATCAATCAGTACAACGGTATCTATATCAACCATTTTTCCACATTTATAGCATGATACGCTCCATCCGTGCGCTAAAAATGCTTCATCGGGCACTTTCCCGTTTTCCCAATATTTATCAGCCCACGGCAGCCGCTCAACTTTGACGTCTATAAAACGTTCGCCCATTATGTCTGCAAACGCTGCCTTGGCTTGTCCGGCCGTGTTTGCAAATGTAATTTCTGATTCTGCGTCGTCTCCTACGTATGCGTAAACCTTTAGTTTCATTGTTCATCACGTCCTTTGTTCAGCCGTTGGCCGCAAAACTCACAGTAAAAAGTATCGTTATAAAAATATCCTATATCATCATCATAGCCAAGAATTGTTTTACAGTGCGGGCATACAATTTCCCCGTCCAATAACATATCAATAGTCATTGGAACGTTTAATACTCTGCTGACTGCTCCTGCGCATTTATCGCAGAAAACAATGGTATTTGCGGCATTACTACCGTCGGCAGCCACTCGAAGCGTTTTTACATTCTCCCTCGAGTGGCAAATATAACATTCTTCATCATATTTAACTTTTACATACTCAATCAATATAAACACATCCTGTCATCTACTGTGTACCACTTCATACAGCCGATATACATTAATCCCAACAGTTTAGTTTCTTTTATGGGCTCGACGCTGCGCCTAATGGTAGCCTTACGACGTATCTTTACGCAGCGTCCCCTAAAGTTTCTGACTGTCATTATTCCGGCGTCGCTTTCCATGAGCAGCCGCTCTATTTCTTGACTGTTTTCTATATATAAATCATTGGGAAAAAGATAGTAAAACTGCCGAACGATATCGCTGTTATGATAAACTTTCTTTTTAAAGTCAGCCTTAAAGTCTGACATACTTATTTTTATTTCAACTTCAGACACGTAACGACGCTTATTAATGTAAATCAAATCAGCTTCATACCTAGCCCCGAGACTTCCCATTGTGATGTTGGGCAATACTAAGTTGTTGTTGAGCAATCCGTATTGATAGGCGAAAAACTTTTGTATCTCTGTTTCAGTCATACTTACCTTACCCCGGTACTTCCGAAGCCGCCAGCGCCCCTGTCGGTCTCTGAAAGCTCGTCCACTTCTATAAACTCGATAGCAGGAATAGGCATGATAACCAGCTGACAAACTCGGTCGCCCGGCTTGTATACTTCGCTGTCAGAGTTTTTATAAAATACGGCTGACATTTCGTTCCTAAAATCAGAGTCGATGACGCCAACAGCGTTTGACATAGATAAACCTTGTTTTATTATGCTGCTACGAGGAAAAATTAAACCAACATACCCTTCTGGTATTTCTACAGCTATGCCCGTATGATACTTGATAACGTTATGTGGTAACTCTTCGACGCTTACAGCGTACAAATCATACCCGGCGGCACTTTTGGTTCCGTGGTATGGCGTTTTTGCGTCCGGGTGTGTTCTTTTGAATTTAATTTGCATTTTATCACTTCCTTTTGTTTTTATAAAGCGACCCGTAAGAATATCTCTTGTCGGCGCCTTCATTAAATTATGAAGGCGCCTATGTTCTGCGCGGGTAACAATTTGTAAATTAGTGAACTCGTTGTTATTATGATTGCCGTCGATATGGTGGACGTATAGGTGCTTTTTTAGATAAAGTTTGCCGTTTACTTCATCAAAAAACTTTCGTTCAAAATGTTCTGCATATATTTCAACGATACGTCTATGTAATCTGACTCGACCGCTCTTGTTCGCATACGGATTGTCAGGGCAATATACCCATATATCACACTGACTGCCGTTTTTCTTTGGCAAAGGTTTGTTTTTAAAAGACGAATTTTTGTTGCCTTTTAATCCATATTGATGATTGCCTTTTCCTGTCATGTATAAGCTGCGATACTTTTTGTTACATTCTCGCGAGCAACACGCCAACAGCTTCATTTTTGCAAGTCTGCTTTGCTTTACGTGAAATTTCTTTCCGCAAATTGGGCAAGTACAATTCAGATTTTGCTTGTTTGTCCATTCTCCAGCGCATTTTTTAGAACAGAAGTTATGTTTTGCTTTTAACCTTTGTCTGTGAAAAATTTTAGTATCACATCCACAGTTTTCGCATTTTATGATTTTTAAATGACTCATTTCAAAATATGGTCCATAACTACAGTGGTGTCATGTCTCGCGTAGCAATCCCACGCAGCATCTGTTCTATGTGCTTTAGTTGGCATTTTTCCGCCCGGTAGTAGTTTAATTTTGATTTCCATTTTTTCATCATCCTTTCTGATAGTCTTCATTGATTAATCAGCCTTATAACTTGGACTTTCTTCAACTTCCATTTGTCAGGACTTCTGGAAAGAATGCCGCAGTTGTTATCGTCACTCTGAACAAAAAACGGGCAATCTGTACAGACTTTGTATTTAGCACATTCATCCTGAATGGTTTTCAAAGCGTCTAACAGTTTTTCATAGTCAATCATTTTTCTTCCACCTTTATATTAGTGACATCATAAATACATTGTTCAATAGCTTCGCAATCATCTGCTATATAGGCATTTACTATTTCGTCATAAATAGCAGATTCCGTGGCGTCGTCTTCGACTTTTACGGTTACTAAAAAACGATTCTTCTCAATGACTTCTGCTGTAACTTTTTTCATCTTATACACTCTCCTTGTCGTATGGTGCTATATATCCATATCCAAGACGCTTTTTCTTTCCTCTGCGTCCATAGCAGCAGAATTCTTCGTCTTTCAGTACGTTAAAACGTATTTCACGCCATAAAGCAACTTTTTGCCGTTGGATAATTCGCCTAGCAAAGTAACATATCTAACGCCGCAAGTTGGCTCTCCTATGCTCACTACTTTATAAATTGTGCTCTGTGGACCAGCTATGCCTATGCCCTTGTTATTTATGGCGTACTTCCCGACTTCAAACTTTTTCATCATTGTTGTTCTCCTCGTCTAAACGTCTTTTAAAATAGTTAAGTTCTGATTGCAGATATGCTATCTTGTTTTTTAAAATCTGTTTGCGCGCCGCCGGAATGTCTTTTTCATTGAATACATAAATACACTTGTCGCTGTAAGGCCGTATTCCTAAATTTACAAATGTTTGTTCGCTATCTTCTATATAGTCGCCTAAATATAAATATTGGTCCGCACGAACTGCAAGTTTTAGTAAATATCCGCCGCCCTCTGTCCCATCTATTTTTGATAGGCGTTGTCCAACTTTATATTTTTTGACCACTACACAAGGGATGTCATATCCTTCTAATGTAACTTTATAAATGATATCGCCCGTTTTTAGCATTTCTCGGCCTCTTTCTTTAAGAAATGACGTTTCAACCAGTAACCGTTATTAAGGTTGGTAACAATCCAGTTTAACAGGTCGTTTTCATTGTAGTACCAGCGTAAAGTACCATATACGTCTACTGGTTCGGCTAACACATAGTTTTTAGCGTTGTCCATCAAGTGTTGATAAAGCTTGTGCCAGTTATAGGCGCATAAGTCCGGAATAACTTGCATACGCTCCCTAATCCTTTTCCCGGCCATAACTCCGGAGATGTAGCCCTGCTTCTTTAGCTCCTTGATTCTTTCATCTGGTGAAATCATTATATCTCTCCTTTCTTTTTATCCCGTTCGAGAACAGCTACATAGTCACGGCCATCGTGAAAAACATTTACGATACTCCACCTGTTAAGGTCATATGTTTCGTTAATGGTTCTAATAAGCTGTTCAATCCACCGGTGCGTTAAACACGTATATACTTTACCCATTCGCCTTTCTCCCATCTCTACGATTCCAGCCCTTTACGGCCAGCTCAATAGCTTTACTGATTGCTTTCATTCGCCCCGGATATCCGCTTGCAGCATGGTTATACTCAACGTCCGGCATGGGTCCACATGCGTCACATTCTTTGCATTTTACAAACGCATGGACGCCTTCTGAATAAATATAGCCATCGTCCGGCTTGCTGTGGATAAGCACCCCTTCACCGTCACAGAAAGGGCACGTTTTAAGTTTTATATCTTTAAGCTTCATTTTCTTTTGACTTCTTCCCAAAGCTTTAGGCACCGTGAAACATTTTTTCTCGCCGCTTCTTCGGTTTTGTAAACGCCGATGTATTTACATAGCAAAAGGTCTTCTGCACACCCAGTAAAGTTTGCGTATATTACATTGCCGCTCGGACTGATGTAGTAATAATCTTCTTCGACTACTGGATAAAAAGGCTTCTTTTTAACTAAGTAGTTTTCCCGTAACAGGTCGATAAGCGCAGCTTCTAAAAGCATAGCAGGCGGTTTATCTTTTTCGTTCATTACGGCAGCTGTTAATATTCCGCCGTCAACGTCTTCTATCTTGTAACGGTCAGCACAGCCGATTAGTACCCTATTCCCATCCATGTTCTCTATAAAAAATTCTTCGTTGACTGATAGCTCGTTGTCGGCCATAAATTGATTGATATACTTACCTAACATCTTTTCACCTCATTTTTTTACTTGCTGTTTTAAAGCTGAATACTTCTTGTTGAGCTTGGCCAGTCGATACCGTTCGGCGTTCAAGTTCTGGCAGATGTTTTTGACCAGTTCGGCCGGAAGCTCAACTTGTGCGTTCTCCCCGAAGTTTCTAACTGCTGTTTTAGCTCGGTTTATAACGCCCTGAATTATATCGCTTTTTACTTGCACGTAATCACTCCTTTCTATGTTCTATGCCTATATTATATACCCCCCCTCTGTATATTGTCAACACTTTTATTTCGCCTTTACATAAAAAAGCCCCCGAATTTCGGGGCCTTTTCTTTATTCGCTTTCTGGCCAGATGTTTGGCCAGACGATAGCTATAACATCCTTTACCGTTTCGGCCGCTTCCACCTTGTTACGCAGCGCATAGAAGGTGTTATACGCTTCCGTCTGCTCGTTGCTGCTTATGAGCAGTACGCTTTCAAAGTCGGACTTCGACAACATCACCCATACACTGTTACCTTCTTCGTCTTTGACTCCAAAGCCCTGCTCTCCCTTGATTTGAGCAACGCTATAGGCCGAATTGAATTTATTAATGTCCGCGGCTGTGCGGTCGAAGTAAAATGTCCTGTCGCCCTGCTTGTACCTCGTCGGCTTATCACGCAGGAGCTCATAAATCCCGTTACAATATACACTATTCTTCAATTAGCTTCCAACCTGCAGGATATCCATCAGGACTCCATACATTGTTGTCAATCAAACTTTCGTATACCTTGCCATTGTAACGCACTTTATCACCTTTCATATAGGGATTGGTTGAAGATGGTTGTTCCCAATCTAATATTTCTCCCTCACTTGTCAGCACTTTTGCAAATAAAGAGGGCGCAGAAGTTGGTGTCCATCCTTCTTGAGATGTATGATTTTGTAATACTTTATAAAGTACATCATTATATAATACTTTATCGCCTTTTACATACTCTTTATTATTACCATTCCAATGTGGAAATAATTCAGGTACTTTTAATGCCGCTCCATCACTAATAGAACGCAGTTTAGTTTGATAAGTATTCTTTATTTCTACTAAATCGTCATCTGCTAATAACATCATCATAGCATTTACTACTAAAGTTTGTAATTCATTTTTTGCTTCCACCGCTTCTTGTTCATCTAACTCATCTTGTGTCTGTTTTGGTGCATAACCTTTTAAGTACCATTGCCCATCATGTGCTTCTTCTACTTCCATTTCTACCATTCCAATGGACTTATAATAATCTATGTCAGTTCCAATACCAACACTTACTTTTTTAATTTCATCGTCAATAATCTGTGCATATTTAATCATTTACTTACCCCCCCTACATGGATAAAATGCTAAAATACTATTGGAATATGCTCTTGCGACATCTCCCCTATGAACAGGTAACAAAAACTCTTGCCAGTTCGGGCCGTCTGCGCTATCCCACGCATATATAATACCAACACCATTTATATTTGCATACCAACCATTATCATCATAATCATAACCATTAAAACGTAACCACCCATCACTCGGCGCAGTATAAGTTTTAGCATTTACAGATATACCAGCAGAATAATTAGGCATAAATGAACCTGCCGATGAAGGTACTTCATCCGCACTCACTAACCTCTTAAATGCTACTGTATCAAGTTCAGCATTTGCATTAGTGCCACGATAATAAATATGGCCCTCAGGTTGAGCAATAAATAATTGAAATGCTTCACTGCTTCCCGTATATGGTTCAGACGCAGGAATATTTATAAGTTGTCC
>Ga0079226_10004035_pt1 | contig 11220 bp, 5 predicted proteins | sample Poulit2014_FD_76345 | JGI IMG/M metagenome (GOLD analysis project Ga0079226, IMG submission 76345) | Agricultural soil microbial communities from Georgia to study Nitrogen management - Poultry litter 2014 | ecosystem: Environmental > Terrestrial > Soil > Agricultural land | place: USA: Georgia...
CTGGCTTCATCGCCGGTATCGTGGGCACCTACCTTGGCAAGGGTGACGAGGATCCGAAGCTGCAGTCCGAGATGGAGGTTCGCTCCCTCACCGGTGTTGGCGTGGAGGCTCCGGTCGACCACTAAGCCACCCCCCGGCTCCTCTTCTTGGATGAGCCCAGCCGCCTGGTCAACGGCGGCTGAGCAACACCCCCGCCGCATCTGGCTAGTTCCAGAAGCTGCGGGGGTACCTTGTATCATGAGTGATCGTGCCCGCAGGGTGCGGTCGCACAGCCCCAGTAGCTCAGTGGATAGAGCACGGCTCTCCTAAAGCCGGTGTCGGAGGTTCGATTCCTCTCTGGGGCGCTTTTATCATCAGTCGCGACATGATGGACAAACCAGCGCCTTGGTTTTTCCAACGGCGCCGGTTTGTGTTTTTACACCAGGGGAGGGTCCCCTTTTCGCCAGTATGGTTTTTGATAATCACGGGACGTGTCGATGTAGTGCTCCGTGATGATTTCGCCGGTGAGTCGCGGTAGGGGCGCATACGCCGATGGCAAGGCCTTAGAAGCTAGTCCTGTGCCGAATCGTGGGTTGCAAGCGACTAAGGATACCTGGCACCTTATCTGGCTGATCCCCATCCGCCTTCCCGCCGCGCTTGCATAGTCAGTGTCAACGATGTCGCGACTGATGTGAAAACCATCAGGAATGTTCTGCCAGGCACACCGTGTCAACTATGTCGTGATTTCAGACCTGTGGCTACTTCGCGGCCTATTTGTACTCGTACCCACACCTCGGGTGCTCCGCCCCTGAGTCCGTGGCTTCGGCTCCCGCAGCGGAGAACGACTCCGCGGTCGCTTCCGAATTCGACTCGCAAGTAGGTTCCCCTTATCGACCGCTTTGTCGGGCCAGTGTTGCGTCCCGGCTACTCTGGTAAGCGACGAAAACACACCCGACTAGCGCTAAGGAGACACAGTTGGGCAGTCAACAACGCCTTGAGCTGACCTGGACGAACAAGGACAAGGCACTCATTCCTACCGAGCAAGGCCGCTACGGCTACACCTGGGTAGACCCACGCGACCCGCGGTATTGCGAAACGAGGGTGGTGACGGTTGACGAAACGGTGACCGGGACGAGGGCGGAGAAAGAGGAAGGAACCGCCTACACCGAGCGAGCCGACCTTGAGCCGCAAACAGACAACCTGCTCATTCTGGGCGAGTCCGGCGACGTGCTCGAAGCGCTGACACGGGTGCCGGAGTGGTCCGAGAAGTACGTCGGGAAGGTGAAATGCATCTACATTGACCCACCGTTTAACACCGCGCAGACCTTCACGAACTACGAGGACAACCTCGAGCACTCCGTCTGGCTCACCATGATGCGAGACCGGCTGCTGCACCTGCGGGATTTGTTGAGCGAGGACGGTTCGATCTGGGTTCACCTTGACGATGTGGAGAACCACCGGATGAGGGTTCTGCTTGATGAGGTGTTTGGGTCGGGGAATTTCCTGGCCGAAATCACTTGGAAGAAGGGCGCTCAGGTCCGGAATAACTCTGGCGACTTCTCGTCAGATAGTGACTTCATCACGGTGTATGCAAAGGATCGCACCGAATTTGATTTGAACAAACTCGAAGCGACCTCCGAGATGCTCGGTAGATACCGCCAGGACGACGGTGACCCAAACCTCTGGCAGTCCATTGGCAGTGCCGCAGCCCACTCTGTATCGCGGCGTCAGCACCCAAGTGTTTACGGCATTCAACACCCTGTTACTGGTGAGATGATGTACCCCCCGAGCAACTCAAACTGGAGGTACTCCCAGGAGAAGATGCTGAATAGCCTTCGCGAATGGGCTCCCTACGAGTTGGGAGAAGTCACGGACGAGGAACTCACGGAACGAGCTCGTGTGGAGGGGCCCTCCATCGAGCTACGGGCAGATGTTCGTCCGCTTGTTATTCCAAACTGGTCTGAAGATGTCGTAAATCAAGCTCTTGCTCGCCACAAGGAGGGATGCTGGCCCGACGTATTCTTCACCAAGGGTGGCTACGGCGGACTCCGAGTTAAGGGACGAGTGCCGGAAAACTTTGGATCTACTCCGCGAACCATTTGGGATGACGTTGGATTTAACGACACGGCGAAGCGTGAATTGCAGGCAATTTTTTCCGGGATAAAGGCGTTTGATACCCCCAAGCCCGAACGTCTCCTCGAACGCATCATCCACATCGCAACCAACCCCGGCGACATTGTGTTCGACTGCTTCGCCGGTTCGGGAACCACCGCAGCCGTCGCCCAGAAGATGGGCCGTCGCTGGGTGACCTGCGAGCTCGTGGAGGACACCTTCAACCGTTTCACCCGCCCGCGCCTGGAGAAGGTCGTCAACAACGAGGACCAGGGCGGTATCACGCTCCAGAAGGAAGAACGCGCCGACGCGACCGAGCACGGTTTGCCCGAGGGTCTTACCCCGGAGGAGGCCCAGAAATTCACCTCTCTGCTGAATAAGACCATCAAGAACGACGACGAGCTCAAGAAGAACCCAGCGGTCAAGCAACTCAAGGCCATGACCAAGACCAAGCCGGTCAAGGGCGTGGTCAATTGGCGCGGCGGCGGGGGCTTCCAGGTCGCCCACCTTGAGCCGGCTTGCTTCGACTACGACCCCGAGGTCGCTTTGACCACCCTTACGGAGTACGCCACCGGCGACCTGCTCGTGCGTTCTGTAGCAGCACAGCTCCGCTTTGCGCTCACCCCCGAAGACTTGCACTTCGACGGTAAGCGCGGACGCGAGCACTTAGTCGTGGTCGAGGGCATGCTTGACGAGGAGAAGGTGAACGAGGTGATGGTTCACCTCCCAGAAGGCCACTCTGTTCTGTTCGCGGCGACCGTGGTCGATGACTTCGCCCGAGAACATGTCCGCTCGTTCAAGAACGGTTCGCGAGTCGTTCACGTCCCGCTTGAAGTCTTCCCGTACTCCGACGTTGCCGAGGAGGAGAAGTAACCATGGCACAGAAATTGAACCTCTCCTACGACGAGAATCTGGTTGCAGAACTCACGTCGAAGTTCACTCTCCGCGCACCGAACGCCGAAGCGCTTGCCGATCTGGTGAAGCGAATCGAAGAGGGCGACTATGACGCTTTAGAACCGCTGGTGCTCAACCTCGCGACCGGTGCTGGCAAGACCTACGTTATGGCCGCGTTTATCGAGTACCTGCGTCGCCAGGGGCACCCCAACGTCATGGTGGTCACACCGACGAAGGTCGTGCAGGACAAGACCGTTCTCGACTTCAGGGAAGGCTCGCACCGCTACATTGGCGGCTTCGACGTTCCGCCTCGGCTGATCACTCCGGGTGACGTGTCGAATTTGCGAGTCGATAACGTCGCGTCTGGTCTGTTTGTGGGCGAAGGTGCTTCTACGCTGTACGTTTTCAATGTTCAGCAACTTTTTCCGCCGAAGGACGGCGGCAAGAACGTCGCAACGGGAGACGAAGCGGCGCGCCGCAAGACGTGGAAGTTCCAGGAGGACTCCGGCGCGCTGGCGCAACGGTTGATCGACACGGAAGACTTGGTCATCATTGCCGACGAGTCCCACCTGTTCGGCTCCACCGCGAAGACGTTTCGCAAGTCGCTCACTTCGCTAAAGCCCGCCGTGACTGTGGGTCTTACGGCCTCGCCGGACAAGGGCGATGACATTGTCTACCACTACCCGCTGTGGCGGGCTATCCAGGACGGCTACGTCAAACAACCGGTGCTGGTATACCGCGAATCGGGCTACGACTCGGAAGAGCGCCAGCTCCAGGACGCTTTGTCGCTTTTGGCTATCAAGGAAGAGGCCTACGCGAACTACAGGGCGGCACACCCAAACGGCAAGCAGACTAAACCGTTACTGTTCGTAGTCTGCTCCGGCGTGCCGCATGCCACCGAGGTTGCCGATAGGCTTCGCGGACCAGGCTTCGTCAATGACCCGCTCGCGGTGCTCCAGGTGGACAACCAGCACAACGACAACACCACCCAGTCGTTCTTGCGCTACCTCGACACGGACAACTCCCCGGTCCGGGTGATCGTCTCGGTCAACAAGCTGCGCGAAGGTTGGGACACCAAGCGCATTGCGGTGATGTGTACCCTTCGCACGATGGGCTCGGAGGTGCTCACCCAGCAGGTCATGGGCCGAGGCCTTCGCCTGCCATTCGGGGCGCTCACAGGCGTGCCGGCCATTGACGAGTTGGACATTCTGTCGCACGAGTCCTTCGTCAGGCTTTTGAAAAACGAAAACGTGCTCAAGCAGTTCGGCATCGAGAACGCGGTGCGAGAAGGCGACAACAAGAAGATCATCACCCCGCCTGGCACAACTAACCCGCCGCGGGTTGGCACTGGTGCTACGGGTGGCGCCTCTACCGTCACCGGCGAGACTGGCACCACGGTGCAGCCTGGCGAGGGTTCAGACGCCCTAGTAGACGTGCCTGACACCCCGGTTGACCGCACCGTCGGCACACGAGCACTCACCGACGAAGACGACATTGCGAAGGGCGTTGAGGTGTTCACGCCGGTCGTCGTTCATGTCAACGAGAGGTTCGCCGGCACCACGTTCGACTTCCCGTCTTCGACCATGACGAAGACGAAGAAACAGTTCGAACTGGTCGACATTCCGAACTCCGTCATTGTTGAGCGGGCAGACAAGGTCACCGACACCGACGAGTACTTGGCTCGCACGAAGATCGGCGTGGCAGACGAGGGCAACAAAATCGAACTCGACAACGACGACCGCTCCGCGGTGCCGAGTTTCAAACAGACTCCTTCCCAGGTCGCCGCGGAACTCATCCGCCGCGTCATGGGTTCCGGAGCGGTTGCCGCTACGGGAGAAAACACCAGCCAGCTCAAGCGCCGTATCGTGCCGACGTTCATGGAAGCGACGAAGATCGAGCAGTGGACGGAGAAAGCCAAGGAGTCTGCGGCCCGGCACCTGCGCGAGCTCGTCGTCGAGGAATCCAGGAAGGCGAACGCCCAGACCGGGACCACGGTGTCGATCCACCCGGTTACCCTCCCGATTGACGACTCGTTCGTGCTCGACCTCGACAAGAAGGTCCTCGACCTGCTCGACCGGCAGGAAAAGAGCGCGGGCAAGGCAGGTTTTAGCACCGCGGAATACTACGGCACCTGGAAGAAGGGACTGTTCGAGGCCGCACGCTTCGACTCGTTTACCGGCGAGTACCACCTGGCGGCACTACTCGACCTCGACCCGAACGTGGTGTGGTGGAAACGGATCTACGCCCACGAGGGCGCGCGGGTGGCCTACACCCCGCACAACTCCTACGTCCCAGACTTTGTCGTCTTTGACAAAGACGGCACCCACTGGATCGTAGAGGCCAAGGAGAACCGCGGCCGCGACGACGAGCGCGTCCAAGCCAAGCGTGCAGCCGCCGAGCGCGTGGTACGCCAGCTCGTTGGCATGCCGGAGTACGAGGACCAAACCTGGGGCTACCTCATCGCCTACGAGGACGACATTGCTTCGTCCGACTCGTGGGCCGACTTGGTTGCCGGTTCGGTGACGGAGCGGATGCCGACCCTCTAAAAGCGGGGGAAAGAAAAGCCGGACCGAGGTGAACTCTTCGGTCTGGCTTTTCTTAGTAACAGGGCTTCCTTTTCTACCCCCCCCTAAGGTGAGGGCTTCAGGTCTGGACGAGCATCGCCGTCATCCATGTTTGGACGATCCGCATAACCGAGAGCTGGAACGGCATGTCCGCTACCGCCCTGAGACGGAACGACATCTCCGCGTCCACGAAATTTCTCAGCACCTGTTCAACCGTCAGGTTGTGGCATTTGATGTTTAGTACCGGAAGTTTTCCGTCGGACTTCGGTTTCAGCGGGCGCCTTCCTTCGACCTCTGCATCGAGTTTGTTAACCGCCCACAAATCAACGGATTCCTCTGAAAACTCGCGACATCCAGCGTGCGAGAGGTGAATCCCCACGGCCATCCACTGGTTTGGGTCGGAGGGTGTCAGGAAGTTTGTGTGTGAGGCTCTGATCTAGAAGGAGTGTCACCGATAATGACTACTGTGTCACCGAAGAAAAGCCACGACTCGAGCAGGGTCAATGAGATCAGCGAGAAACTGATGGAAAATCCTGAGCTGGCCAGCCTGATCAGCGAACTGTCGACCTCTGCTGATGATGCAAGCGATCTGGTCAAAGGCCTGTTGCAGGCATCGATCAACGCTGGTCTGCAGGCGGAGATGGATGCACATTTGGGTTACGGCCATGCCGACCGTAAGGCGAAGGCCCGGGTGGAAACCGCACAGGAGAGCAATTACCGCAATGGGTCGTACACCAAGACCGTTAATTCTGGGCACGGCGCGTTGGAAGTGACCATGCCGAGGGATCGTGCCGGCACGTTTGCTCCAAAGATCGTGCCCAAAGGTTCCCGTTCGGCTCACAGAGCTCGACGACATGATCATCTCGCTGTACGCCGGTGGGATGACCGTGCGCGATATTCAGCACCACCTCGCCACCACCCTCGGGGTGGACAAGAGCCCGGATACCATCAGCACGATTACTGACGCGGTGCTTGATGAGGTGATGCTGTGGCAGAACCGCCAGTTGGACGAGTTCTACCCGGTGATCTTCCTTGACGCGCTGCGAGCGAAGATCCGCGACGGCCACCGCGTGGTCAACAAGTCTTGCTACATGGCGGTAGGCGTCGACATGGACGGCATCAAACACATCCTGGGCTTGTGGATCGCAGACAATGAAGGCGCCAGTTTTTGGGCATCCGTGTGCGCTGACCTTGCCAACCGCGGGGTCCAAGACGTGTTCATCGTCTGCTGCGACGGGCTCAAGGGCCTGCCGGAAGCCGTGGAGGCAACCTGGCCGAATTCCATGGTGCAAACCTGTATCTTGCATCTGATCCGGGCGGCGAACAGGTGGGTGTCCTACCAGGACCGCAAACCCGTATCCAGCGCGTTGCGGGAGGTCTACACCGCACCGAACGAGGACACCGCGCGTGCCGCCCTGGACGCGTTCGAGGCGTCCGAGCTGGGACGGAAGTATCCGCAATCGGTCAAGGTGTGGCGTGATGCGTGGGATCGGTTCGTGCCGTTTCTGCAGTTCCCGCCGGCGGCCCGCAGGGTGCTCTACGCCACGAACTCCATCGAATCGCTGAATGCTGAACTGCGTAAAGCTACCCGTAACCGCGGCCAGTTCCCGAACGATACCGCGGCGCTGAAAACGCTGTGGCTGATGATCTGCAACATCAAGGACAAGCGCGCTGCCCAGCGAGCGAAGAAAGCGAAGCGCGCCATCGAATGCAACGGCTATATTGAAGGAGCGAAAGCCACCGGGTGGAAACAAGCCATCAACCAACTAGCCGTGGCATACCCCGACCGATTCGCGGACTACTTGTAAACCAAGCCCGCACACACAAAGAATCGGACACCCTCTATTAGCCGACTATCCGGCTGTGATCTACGCTGTGAATCCCCGGCTAAACACACAGGCTGCAGAACTAGCTCGCCGCTATCATCTAATTACCTGCCCGCCCAGGCCACAATTGACGCCCCAAAACAGTCTCAAGACGCGCCACAGTCTCCTCTGAAGGCCACCCAGACCCATTCAACAACTGATGCAGCACCGCATGCGAAGTCCCAACCTTCCTAGCAAGGTCACGAAGCGAAGTAACTTCCCCCTCATCCAAAGCCTCATCAAATGCTGTTTGGAACCTACGAACAAGCCTCAAAAGCGTCTTGTCATTCACATCACCCACCGCCGCTAGTTTCACATCAGGCCAGCCCTAATATAACACGGCATAATCCTTCTTTGGGTGACGACCCCGCGTAGGTGAACCAGACATACAACACTGCCAACCCCACGATGCAAGACAATGTCAATGCTAGGTCGTTTCACGAACCGCCACAACCACTCGACCCCGCAAGCCAGCGCTCCATAGAGCACGTCTTCGGCAATACGATCAGGCAAATGACACCCATGTGAGATAATCAACCCGATACGGCCCCGCCTCAGAAAGGTGACACGATGCCCCACGATGGCAGCAGCCCGAACCCGAACCCCAACCTGGATTGGTTTGGGAAAGTGCAAAGCGACATCGTAAACAGTGCTACAGGCCTTGCAAGTTCCAAAGCCCTAGCACAACAAGCAGCAAACCTGAGCGCGTCCATGAAACTGGGGACGAGTCCCTACATTGACTTCAAAAACAGCGGAGTCATGCAAGCCCTCAGCCAGGCACAAACATCCGCCAACGCCGCATCCGCCTTTCTGAAAATCTACGATGACCAAACTTTCAAAGCTGTCGAAGCAATACGACGCAGCATGACTATTGGAACCGAACCTTCAGTATTGAAACAGACGACCGGGGTACAAACTTCATTGGCCGCCCTAGCGAAACTCGGTGGTCCTCTGCCAAACATTTCTACTCTCCCTGGAATTGGTCGAGTCAACCCACCAAAGAGCATGCTCGCGGGGCTTAACTTCTCAGCCGTGACCCAAGCCGTCAATGCTGCGCAGGCATTAAAAGCACAAGCAATGGTTCCACGAGGACTCACCGAAGCTATCAATCGAGCGACCAAGAGCCTCACTGCCCCTGAACAGTTGCTGAAACAAATGCAGGGAATGGGATTCTCACCAGGCGCGCAGGTTGCTCTGAAAGGCTATCCGGAAGCTTTCCCTGATTTTGAGAAGTACTCCGCAGCATCAAGAATTGTCGGTGAACACTTCTGTCCGACGAACATTGACGGCCTTCTACGCCGCTTCGAACGGCTCGAAAAAGAACTCAACCTCGATATCCCAGTGGAAACCGCTGACGATATTGATGACTTGGTTGAGGACGCGCAGGCCGTTGAATACGTTGAGAATCAAATCACCGAAAACGGGGCTCTTAAGCCGTCGATTTCACAAGTCCTGTTCGGCTTCAATCTCAATGAACTTACCCTTACACAATCCGGCAGTCTGGTCGCTTTCGTAGGGGTAGTTATTGGCTATATGCATCAAGTTCTAGGGACGCTACTTGAAGAAGATGTCACCGCTGCGCGTTTCTTCACTGTTGCGATTATCTATTTCATCCCCGTATATGGTGCAGCGATGGTCGCAGATGGCGCGTTAGGCAATGGCAAGGATTCGCCAGCTATGTAGCGGTATTGATAGCCGGGTGCCTGACCACAATAGTCAGGGAATAACTGCGACTCTTATCGCAAGAGACAGACTGCGCCAAACAATCAGAGCTCCCCTCGCAGCGTCAACCACATGAGCCCAAACGACGTCTACAGACGACCCCCAACTTCATACCCAACACCACTTTGACAAAAAGCGCCCCCACAGTCCGTGACATCATCGCCACCTACTGCATCACACACCCACCAGCCACCGAATCTCATTACAAAGCGCTCAGAGCAGCGGTCACAAAACACTTCACCTACTGCCACAGCATGGGCTACGACCTCGACTAAGAAATCATCGTTTCCGATGAAATCATCGAACAATCACTCATAGTCACGCCACCGCCTCAACCACATCCAAAAGCAGAACACGACCACTCCTCAAGATCACGCCCAACACCTCAACCCCAACAACGACGGGCCACGCATCTACCACCGCTACGAAAGAAACGACCCCCACCCACCCTACACATAAAAACAAACACACAACATCTGGCAATGGACCAACACCAACGACAAACGCACCCACACAAAACAACTCATCGTCGCATGCGCACTCGGCGCAGGACTCACCGTAAAAGAAACCGAACACCTCACCGGCGCAGATATAGAGATTGACGACCTAGGAGTCCAACTCCATTTACCCGACAGGATAGTCCCCCTCCGCCCTCAATGAATGGGACCGGACCTTCAGAGACCACAAACAACACCACCCCGACAGCGAATATATTCTCTGCCCACAATCAACACGACGAAACCAAACCATCTCCAAACGACTCAGTATCAACGGAATAACACAACCAAACATCCGACGCATGCGAACCACATGGATCGTCGAACACCACAACAACCATGCACCCGACGCAGCAATCTGTGCCGCTGCAGGAATCAAAATACTCAAAAACTACGAACACTACCGACCCGACACAACCTCGATAGAGAAATACCGCAACCTCCTCCACAGAGCACCCGCGGCAGGGCGAGGTGGACTTGTCATAATCCACTAAAACAACAGTTGAACCTTGCTAAGTGCGAGACTTACCTTTTTGCGGCACCAGCGTGAGAGGAAAACGGAAAAGAAGTGGGAGGGCGGTAGAATACGAGGCTAGAAAACAGGTGGACAAAGAAACATTCAACAGCCCTCTTTTCATATTTGAGCAGCGCTGGTCATCACGAGCCCTACCAACCCATCACCGTTAATTGTGTTAGCCTTACCTAAGAATCAGGCGTGGGTGCGGGTTCCCCTGCCCACAGCGCCCCAGTGTTTGAAGGACTGTGATGATCATGGCTGCCCAGCAGCAAAGTTCAGCGCCGAAGCGCAAGCCCCGTAAGGCCAACGGAGCAACCGTGATTGGCCGTCGCCAGCTTTCCCCGGATCTCGTTCGTTTGAGCTTGAACTCCCCCGCTTTTGTAGGCAAGGAGCTGGAGTTTACAGATCACTACATCAAGCTGCTCTTCGCGCCAGAGGGGGCCGATTACTCGTGGCCATTTGACATCGAAAAGATTCGCGAGGAGCAGCCCAGGGATAAACAGCCAGTGACCCGCACCTACACCCTGATTAACCTGGACCCAGCGACCGGGGACTTCGACGTGGACTTTGTCACCCACGGTGATTCTGGACTGGCCGCACCCTGGGCGCGCACGGCTGAGGTTGGGTCAAAGATCGGCTTCTTCGGGCCGGGTGGCGCGTGGGGCCCAGGGGAGGAATATGAGCACTTTGTCTTCGCTGGCGATGAATCCGCAGCGCCTGCCATCAGCGCGGGTCTAAAGCACCTCCCCGAAGGCGCCACGGCGACCGCTTTTATCGAGATCGAGGGAGAGGACCGGAAGCTCGAGCTCCCCACCCGCGAGGGCGTGGATGTCAACTGGGTTATCCGCGATGGGGCAACCCACGGCACGGACCTTTCTCGCGTAGTGCGTTCGGCCGGCGTGCCAGCGAGCAAGAAAACCAGCTGGTTTATTCACGGTGTCGCCGAAATGATTAAGGAAATGCGCCGCTTCCTCTTCGTCGACTCGGAGATTCCCCGGGAGGACGTTTCCATCTCTGGTTACTGGCGGATCGGCATGACCGAGGACCAGTGGCAGTCCTCGAAGCGCGAA
>Ga0079226_10004036_pt1 | contig 11219 bp, 11 predicted proteins | sample Poulit2014_FD_76345 | JGI IMG/M metagenome (GOLD analysis project Ga0079226, IMG submission 76345) | Agricultural soil microbial communities from Georgia to study Nitrogen management - Poultry litter 2014 | ecosystem: Environmental > Terrestrial > Soil > Agricultural land | place: USA: Georgia...
CTTTTTTAACATTGGGAATCCGAGCCTTTCTCTTTGAGCAACATATGCTTTAGCTATATTTCGAGCTAATGTACGAACTCTTGCAATATAACCGGTTCTCTCTGTAACAGAAATGACACCTCGTGCATCAAGTAAGTTGAATGTATGTGAACATTTTAATACATAATCATAGGAAGGAAATACTAATTCTTTTTCCATTGCAGCTTTTGCTTCCTGTTCATACATGGAAAATAGATTAAATAACATATCTGTATTTGATTCTTCGAACGTATACACAGAGTGCTCATATTCTGGCTGGTAAAAAATATCTCCTATCGTAACCCCCTTTGTCCATTCTAGTTCAAATACATTTTCTTTGTCTTGAATAAATGAGGCTAGACGTTCAATTCCATATGTTAATTCGACAGACACTGGATTTGCCTCTAGGCCGCCAATTTGTTGAAAGTAAGTAAATTGTGTAATTTCCATTCCGTCTAACCATACTTCCCAGCCTAATCCAGAAGCGCCAAGTGTTGGGTTCTCCCAGTTATCCTCAACGAACCGGATATCATGTTCAAGCGGATTAATTCCAAGTTTTCTTAAAGATTCTAGGTATAATTCTTGGATATTAGCCGGAGAAGGTTTCATGATAACTTGAAATTGATGATGTTGGTATAATCGATTAGGATTTTTTCCATATCGGCCATCCGCAGGCCTTCTTGATGGTTCAACATAAGCAACATTCCAAGGTTCGGGTCCTAAACTGCGTAATAAGGTCATTGGAGACATCGTACCTGCACCCTTCTCAACATCATAAGCTTGCATTAATAAACAATTTTGATCTGACCAATGCTTTTGTAGCGCTAAAATCATTTCTTGAATATTCACTTTACAATTAACCTCCGTTTTTAAAATAATGAAAACTCCGTCCCTATGTCTGACCTTAAGACATAGGGACGGAGTTTTTCCGCGGTTCCACCCTATTTGCTCATCCTATTTAAAAGAGCCACTTTATATGGATTGCTCCAGAGTGCCATTCCTTATTCTTCTATATCCAGCTCTCACTATTCTGGATTCGCTATAGATAGAAGTTAATAAGTACTATTCTCTTTCCTAGCAAAATTAGTTTTTAATTATGTACAAAATATTACGTTAAAAACGTTCATTTGTCAATGATCAAGCTAATGGAGACGATCCATTTGTTTTAAAAATCTTTTTGTTTTTAAATAATAACCACCATATTGATCATAATATGCGTCTAAAATTTCGCGTAACAGTTGTCTGTTTTTCGCTTTAACTGAAATAGTTCCAATACGTTCTAGCCCTACTGCCATAAACAAATGCAGTAGCTTTGCTATCGAATCGGGCAGATCTACCCTAGAGCCATCGATATACTTACACTGTTTACAAAGTAATCCGCCTTCTGCTATCGAAAAGGAAAAAGGAAGTTCCTTGCGACCGCAACGAACACACTGATCAACTGTGGGAGCAAATCCGCCTATTGCAAATAACTTCATTTCATACATCATCATTGGAATGTCTACACTATCATTATCTGCAACCCATTGCATCGTTAAGTATAATTGGTCAAATAAATAAGGATCAGGCAGATGATTATCCATCATCTTATCTGTTAATTCCATCAAATAGGCAGCATAGGAGGTTTTTATAATATCTTCGCGAATCGCTCTTAGAGAATCAATTATCTCCCCCTGCTGTATCGTACTTAATCCTTTATTAACATAAACTAAAAACTCACCATATATGAATGGCTGCGTAACAGCAGCCATTCGACTTTTTGGTTTTTTAGCGCCCCTTGCAATAGCGGCAAATTTACCTATCTTTTTGCTGAAAATCGTAACAATTTTATGTGTTTCTCCATAATCTTGTGTTTTAACAATAATACCTGCTATTTTTTCTAGCACACAGTTCACCTTTCTTGTTTATCAATCAAATAATGCTGTGTAAAAACTACCATTTTGAATCAAATGAAGTGATTTTTTTACCATCGGTATGTTGAGCATTTAATTCATGCTCAATTTCTTTTAATAATAAATAGGTTTCAATGTTTCCTGTTTGACTAAATAGCTTCCAAGTTAAGTCTAACACAAGAAACCCCACCTTTCTTAAACATGATTTTTGGTAACTGTGTATATCTTAGATTGACCATATTTTTTAAAAAAATAAGTATTAAAATTTTCCATGTTTAATATTCATCACTATTAAATCCATATGTGCGTAGATGACTCTGTCTATTTCTCCAATCTTTTTGCACCTTAACCCATAGCTCCAGATATACTTTTGTTCCAAGCAATGCTTCGATGTCTTTTCGTGCCTTCTTTCCAATGCTTTTCAACATACTGCCATTTTTACCTATTAAGATTCCTTTTTGAGTTTGACGTTCTGTAATAATAACAGCTTGAATAAATACTTTGTTAGCATTTTTATTCTCTATATCTTCAATCACTACAGCGATCGAATGGGGAATTTCTTCTCTTGTTAATAATAAAACTTTCTCTCTAATTAATTCACTAATAATAAATCGTTCAGGATGATCGGTAATTTGATCTTCTGGATAGTATTGCGGCCCCTCTGGTAAATGTTGTTTTAACATATCAAGTAAGTGGTTAACATTATTTCCTTGTAGTGCCGAAATGGGGACAATTTCCTCAAATTTACATTTGTTTCTGTATAATTCGATTAAAGGAAACAAATCGTCAGGGTGAATTAAATCAACTTTATTTATTATTAGAAAGACGGGACGCTTGATGTTTTGTAAGCGATCTAAAATATACTGATCGCCTTTTCCATAACCTTCTTTCGCATCAATCATAAATAATATAGCATCAACTTCATTCAAAGTTGTTTCTGCAGTTTTTACCATAAAATCCCCTAGCCGATGTTTCGGTTTATGAATACCAGGTGTATCAATAAAAATAATTTGAGCATCTTGTTGAGTATACACACCCTGTATTTTATTTCGTGTTGTTTGTGGCTTATCACTCATGATTGCAATTTTTTGTCCGATAACATTATTCATAAACGTCGATTTACCTACATTGGGTCTGCCTATAATTGCCATAAATCCTGATTTATAATTATTTTCCATTTTATTTCCTCCGAAGTATCATTTCATTGTATGTACCATAATAATACTATAAATAGATTTCACTTTCATGCAAACGACAAAACATTTTCTTTTTCATGAAAACAAGTCATAATTTGCTACTTTAAATAAAAATAAAAAGCCCTTAATGGACTTTAAATAATGCCAATATCTTTGGAATGTATAAAAGGAAGCCAACCACAGTTGCTATAAAAGAGGCTACTAAAACATTGGCTGCTGCAATATCTTTTATCACTTTTGCTGCTGGATGGATTTCCGGTCTAAGGTAATCAATGATTCTTTCTATAGCACTATTTATAATTTCTGCAACAAAGACGAATCCGATAACGAGAACTATTATGATCCATTCCATTTGAGATAGAGACAAAAGCATACTTGCTAATATAACTGTCAACGCAGAAAATAAATGGATTTGAAAATTTCGTTCCGTTTTGATAACCTCTAATAATCCATTCCAAGCAAAAGAAAGACCAATTGAACGTTTTTTATCTCTCAAGACCAAACTCCTCTAAAATTCTTTCTTGTTTCTGAAACATTATTTTTTCTTCATCTGTGTTCATATGATCGTACCCCAATAAATGAAGAAAACCATGAACTGTTAGAAAACCAAGTTCTCGTTCTAATGAATGATTATATGCTTTTGCTTGCTCTTTCGCTCTATCGATAGATATTACAATATCACCAAGTACTAATGGAAAATCATCATCCTCGCTGCAAATATCCATTTCCCCATCTACTGTTTCTTGTAATGCAAACGAGATAACATCGGTTATCTTATCCTGCTGTCTATAGTTTCGATTAAGTTCTTGGATGTCCTTGTTATCTACAAAACTGATAGAAATTTCAGCTTCTCTGGAAACCCCTTCTTTTTCAGCACTAAATAAAATTAATCGCTGCAGTAAATCGATATATTCTGTTGGAACAGTTCGAGTTTGATCGTGAAAGTCAATATGCATGTTTTATTTTTCCTCCTCCTTAGGATATTGTATTCTTGAATGAAAGATCCCTTTTAAAGCTTTACAAACGGTTATGTGAATTTGATTTAACTCTTGAATGGTTATGGGACTTTCATCTAATTGCCCATCGATTATACGGTCATTGATGATCGATGTAACAATTTCTTCTATCTTTTCTTCAGTAGGCTCTTTTAAGGAGCGAACTGCTGCTTCTACAGAATCACATATTGAGATGATAGCTGCTTCTTTTGTTTGTGGTTTTGGCCCAGGGTAACGGTAATTACTCTCCTTAGCATGTTCATTTATCTCTTTTTCTTTTAAATAAAAATACTTTAATAGGGTTGTACCATGATGCTGCTTGGCGATGTCAATAATTTCCTTAGGGTATCGATGCTTTTTTAACATTTCTGCTCCATCATACGGATGACAAATAATAATCTCTGCACTTTTTTTCGGATCTATGTCATCGTGTGGATTTTTAACTGCTAATTGATTTTCAATAAAATAATGTGGTCTTATCGTTTTACCTAGATCATGATAATACGCGCCAACCCTGGCTAAAAGACCATTTGCACCAATAGCTTCACATGCAGCTTCACTCAAATTGGCAACCATTATAGAGTGATGATAAGTACCAGGTGCTTCCGTTAAGATTTTTTTCAGCAAAGGCTGATTTGGACTTGATAGGGATAATAATTTTGCGTCAGATAAAATGCCTAAGCCTGTCTCGAAAAATGGTAATAGCCCAATTGTCAACACAACGGAAATAAATGCTGATGCAAGACCATAGCCAGATTGCACAAATAAGTCACTTAATGAATACTTTTCAAAAGATAGTAATATAAATAACAGTACGGTAATGATATTTATGATGGTAACACCTAAACCTGCTCTCATAATGGCTAGTCGATCTTTCACATGAACTAAGAAGATGATCCCAGCCATTTGCGAGAAGAAAAAATATATACCTGCTTCCATGTTTAGAGAGCCCGGTATTTCCCCGTTAAATATAATACTTCCTATAATTGCGTATAAGCATGCAGAGACAATAGCTAAACGTTCATGTATTAATTGTTTTAACATCAATACTCCTGTAGCTACAGGTACAATAAGGTATAACTGATTCGTTTGTGTGGTATATAAGCTTACAATTTTCATTAAAAAAATAACTATAAAACTGTTTAATAAAATGGTAGCAATTTTACCTTTGTCTAATTTTGATTGTTTTGCAATCAAAAACATTTCATACCCGATAACACTAATAATTAAAATTATTAATAACCCTAACCCGATTATTGGATAAACATTTCTTTCTTTGTTAAGCAATCCAGTTAATTTTAGTTCTTCATACGTTTCATTTGTTATCGTTTGGCCTTCTCTTACGATAATTTCACCTGCTCGAATGATAACAGGCTCAACACTGCTTGCAGCTTTTTTTCGTGCCTCCATTGTTTTTTCAGCATCAAAGAAAGAATTTTCAACTACGGAAAACTCACTAAGCTTCAATAATGGCTTTTTTATATTTTCATCTAGATTGGAATATTTTATGTGTTGCTTAACTTCTGTTTTTGCACTTTGGATATTTTCTGCCCGAACTCCATCATCCATCACATCTGTAAGTGAAGAAATTAATAACTTTTTTCCTTCTTCACGCTCATCTGGATCAGTTTTGATCAGTTGATTAAAAACATTTTCGTTTACATCATCGGTAATATCAGAGGACAAGATTTGTTTTAGTTGATCTACCTTTTCTTGATTCATCAACTGATCCTTCGTTTTCTTCTTTGACTTATTTTCATCCTCTTCTACTTTTGAGAGAGCCTCAAATACTTCTTCAACATATTTTATTTGTTCATTTGTAATTTCTTTAGATATATTGTATCTGTCTTTAACTGATTGAACGGTTTCCCTCATTTTCCGGTCTGTTTCTTTCTCATCCTCGATTGTTACTGGAGAACGGATCGTTTCTTTAGCACGGTTAAACCGTTCGATATCATATGTTTCTGTATACACATTATTTATTGTTATCAGAAAGAAAAATATACCCAAAATAAGAAGGGGAATAATCATGGTAACCCATTTATTATTAATGCGTAAAATGGATTTTATAAAGACTGCTATTTTCTTTTTCACTTGTTTCACCTCATGTTAGAAATTAAATAACAGCAGTTAACAGTGTTTATTCAGGTTGTGAATTGTAATACAGAAATAAGACCCACTAAATCGGGGGTCTTACTATACTTAAAAGAAACTAATTTGTTTTTTCATAGGCGTCAATAATCCGTTGCACCAGGGGATGTCTTACTACGTCTGTTTGATCAAGATACTTAAAAGAAATACCTTTTACAGCCGATAAGGTGTCATTTGCTACTTGTAAACCTGATTTAACCCCTTTAGGTAAATCAACTTGTGTTATATCCCCCGTGACTACCATTTTTGAACCAAATCCCAGTCTCGTTAAAAACATTTTCATTTGCTCAGGTGTCGTATTTTGTGCTTCATCTAGGATAGCGAAAGCATCATCCAAAGTTCTTCCACGCATGTAGGCTAGTGGTGCGATTTCTATAACCTCACGCTCAACTAGCCTCATGGTATGCTCTGCTCCTAGAACATCATTTAAAGCGTCATATAAAGGGCGCAGATACGGGTCCACCTTTTCTTTTAAATCACCTGGTAAAAAGCCAAGGCTCTCTCCTGCCTCAACTGCTGGACGGGTTAAGATGATTTTTTCGACTAGTCCGTTTTTTAATGCTTGAACAGCTGTAACTACAGCTAAATATGTCTTTCCAGTTCCTGCTGGCCCAATTCCAAAAACTAAATCATGTGATCTTATCGCATCTACATATCCTTTTTGTCCTAACGTTTTTACCCGTATAGGTTTGCCTTTCGTATTTTTGGTTATAACATCTTGGAGAAGTGCTTCAAACTTATTAATCTTGCCTTCCTTCGCTAAATCAACTGCATAGACTACATCCCTTTCTGATAACGGCAGCCCTTTTCGGATCACAGATAAAAGTGTTAAAAGCACCTCTTCAACAAGAAATATATTTTTATCTTCTCCAGAAACGCTGACTTGTTCTCCCCTAGTGACAATGGATACATTGAGCTTTTCCTCAATTTGTTTTAAATGTTTATCGTTTGTGCCAAATAAGGCTAACGCTTCACTGGGGTTTGTCACTTGTAAGTCAATTACATTCAGATTCTCCGACATAATCAATCTCCTTGATTTAGAAAGTTACTACATTGTAGTGGCATATTTTGTTTTTTATTTTATTGGTTCTGCTTGAGCTATATCTTCTTCTACAGCAATGTATAAGTTTAATTTAACTTTACCACTCTCCGTAGTTTCATGCAAAACTTTTTCAGTCAAAATTTTTGCATCAGGACCTAATTGTAATTGAAGTTCCTTCCTTGCTTGTTTGATTCCAGTTTTTATCGCTTCTTCTTTTGTTCGAGATAGTTTATTGTACTTCTTTTCACTTAATGTCGACTGAACAATTTTTATAGGTAACTTCCATTTAAAAAAATATACAGAATTTTTGGTTGTATCTGTATGGATTGCTTGATAATCCGGATCTTCAAATCCCCAAATCGGAATTTTAAAACCGCCTAATTGTATATAATGCTTTTTCTCGTTATTTCCCGTTAATACTTCATTTTTAGTTTGCAAAGGAACAGTAACTGTCATCTCATACCATGTTTTAGCAGTAATATCGCCTTCAGCAGCTACTAATTTTGATTTCTTTTTTTCTTCCTTATCCTCTTCTTCATTCTCTTCATTGTCCTCAGTAATATCTCCTGACACTAAGATATCTCCAGGTTTCACATAGTCATTTACCTTAACTTTAGGAAGTCCTTTAGAAACATAGATATTTTTAATCACTCCCTTTTTCGTAGCTACTAAATTTTGTGGACCTGCATTCTCTTCTTCTTCCACTATAATCTTCTCAACGCCTTCTAGAAAAAAGGTTGTCCCTTTTTTATGCACACCTACCCATAGTAACTCAGGTATATCATTCATTAATTTTTGTTGAATAGAACTGGCTGAATCTAGAGAAAAACTTAACGTTCCAGGGCGAATGCCATAACTGTCTAATTGTTTATTTATTTTTTCCTCTATATCTTTAGGAACACCGGTAATCTGCACTTTCCATACGATATTGGATAATGCTATAATTAAAAAGAAACATAGAAAAAGGGCAATAAGGAGTTCTTTTTTTCGAATAAAACGTTTAAATAAAAAGGGATATCCCTTTTTATTAATAAATGATATTTTATAGTCTGTTTCTTTTTTTATCTTTTTTATATACTTTACATGCTGTAATTTAATATTGCCTTCACACGTATCTTTACCGATCTTTTTTATATTCCATACCGGTATTTTGTGTTTCATACATGCCTGAAAAAATAATTCTGGCGTATTCCCTTTCACAACAACAGTAATATATCCAGTAATAAAAGCTCCTTGTATATGTTTCATTTCCTCCTCCTGTATCATATCCAATGTTAATTTTGAGGGATAAATTTCACCTCGGATATTGTTCCTTCTAATAATATTTCTTCAGGTAACATCATTTTTATAATAAAAGCAGAACCTGTAATCTGCACAAACCCCTTATTTGTTTTTAATTTAAGTTCTGTATCAGAGTATGTAACAATCCCCTGATGGTTTTCGATATATGCATGAATTTGCCCAATCATCGTAATTCTGGGAAGTTCGAGAATGACATCAGAAGGAAGAGCTAAATATTTAATTAACCATGGACGAATTCGTTGATTCCATTTCTTCACTAATGGCATCCCCCTCTCAACATTATATTTATGAAATAGGAGAATGGATAAGAACAAAAAATTAAAACTTACCTTTGTAAGAAAATTTAAATATTATAGCATATAAAAAAACCTCAACCGGATATGCTTCAGCTTACCAGTTGAGGTTGCTTTATTATCTATTCATTTTTCGGGATTGAATAACACTTTTATATGGCCTAATAGCCCTAGGGGAATCAAGTACTTCGGACATAATGATACTGTCAACTAAACCATCACGAGATAGATTTCTTTTCATTCTTTCTTTCATAGGTTTATGTTGTAATTGTGATTTTTTGGGTTTTGAGTCTAATTTTTCTTCTGTATTTTTTTTCATTGCCGAATGTTGAAAGTCTTCTAACGCTTCTTTTGTTCTCATATTTATATTTCCAGTCAAACGTTTTAATTGTTCCTCTCGTTGTTCCTCAGTAGAAACTGTTTTACTTTCTGGCCTTGGTTTCAGTTGCCTGAGAGGTTTAGCTTGTTTATTTGTTTGATGATCCCCGGTAGGAGGAGCGGATGCTGTGTATGGTTTCTTATTAGACTTCTCAGTTTGCTGTCTTGAATGTTTTTCTTTCTCTAACTTATCTTTCACAAAGCCTATAATTCCACCAATAATGATTAATATTATCATGAAGTTACCAAAAATAGCTTCTAATAAGGCTTCCATGATAGGCCTCCTTCCAGTTTACACCTCAAAAGGTTATTGATTTTTATGATCATCATGATGATCATCTTCTGATAATTTACCGATGGTATCTCGCATATCCGTATCAGCATTTATATTCTTGTAATTCATATAATCCATAACACCAAGATTTCCAGATCGTAATGCTTCAGCAAGTGCTTTTGGAACTTCAGCTTCAGCTTCCACCACTTGTGCACGCATTTCTTGTACTCTGGCAACCATTTCTTGTTCTTGTGCAACAGCCATTGCGCGACGTTCTTCTGCTTTTGCCTGAGCAATGTTCTTGTCAGCTTCAGCTTGATCCGATTGTAATATCGCACCAATATTTTTACCGATATCAACATCAGCAATATCAATGGATAAAATTTCAAAGGCAGTACCTGCATCTAATCCTTTCGCCAGTACAGTATGAGAGATTGAGTCAGGATCTTCCAAAACCTCTTTGTGTGTCTTTGAACTACCTATTGTACTAACAACACCTTCACCTACACGTGCAATAACAGTTTCTTCACTTGCTCCACCAACAAGTCGGTCTATGTTAGCACGCACTGTAACCCTCGCTAATGCTTTTACTTCAATCCCATCCATTGCAATACCTGCAATAAAAGGCGTTTCAATTACTTTAGGGTTAACACTCATTTGTACAGCTTCCAACACATTACGTCCAGCAAGGTCAATTGCTGCAGCACGTTCAAATGATAAAGTAATATTAGCTCGTTGTGCTGCAATTAAGGCATTAACTACCCTGTCAACATTACCACCTGCTAAGTAATGACTTTCTAATTGATTCGTTTTAACATCCAACCCAGCTTTATATGCCTTTATTAAAGGGTTAATTACTCGAGCTGGTACCACTCGACGCAAACGCATACCTACCAAAGTAAACAATCCAACTTTTACACCAGCTGCTAAGGCGCTAATCCAAAGCATCACTGGAACGAATGTAAACAATACAGCAATTGCAATTAAGATAACTGCAATTATAATGATTGGTGCAATATCTACAAATTCCATTTTTATTCCTCCTCAAATTTTTTATTTATAGCTCGCGTTATAGTTCGCGAACAACAACTCGCATTCCTTCAACTTTAATGATCTTTACAGACTTATTCTTATCGATAAAACTACCTTCTGAAACGACATCGATACGTTCATCGTTAAATACAGCCGTTCCAGATGGACGAAGTGGTGTTGAAGTTAGCCCTTCTAACCCAACAAGTTCAGTACGATTGTCAGAAGATACATATCCTAAATCTGTTGTAGTCCGATCTTTTAATATTATATGGCGGAAGAAGCCTTTCTCCATACCAACCCATTTAAATAATATGATGGAAGCAATTACTGCTACCACAAAGGCTATGCTAATACTAAGTGACATATGTTTTAAATCATATCCAGACATAAGTAACGATCCAATTATTGAACCAATTCCGAGTAAACCCATAATTCCTCCGGGCACAAAAAATTCCGCTATAATAAGAACGATTCCTAACACAAGCAATATGATAGCTTCCATGCCTGCCAAACCGGCAATAATGTGTCCATAGAAAAATAGTATTAAGGCTAATAATCCCATGGTTCCTGGAACACCAAAACCTGGTGAATATAGCTCAACAATCAGTCCAAGACTTGCTACCGATAAAAGAATTGGAACAACTAC
>Ga0079226_10004037_pt1 | contig 11214 bp, 6 predicted proteins | sample Poulit2014_FD_76345 | JGI IMG/M metagenome (GOLD analysis project Ga0079226, IMG submission 76345) | Agricultural soil microbial communities from Georgia to study Nitrogen management - Poultry litter 2014 | ecosystem: Environmental > Terrestrial > Soil > Agricultural land | place: USA: Georgia...
CATCTGCGCAGCCTGAAAGCGCGCCAATACGGGCACCACAACGCCCAGCGAAGCGGCGCCCAGCCCCTACCCGGCGAAGCGGCGCCTACCGCTTACCCAGCGGAATTCGCGTCCAGCAGCAGTAAAGTCTCCAGCTTCCCCGCCACTCCGGCTGCAGGTGCCTCGGCTACGGGCTTGTCGTCCAATACGGCTTGCACAGCGTCGGCCTTCTCGGCGCCGCCGGCGACAATCCAGACGCGCTGCGCCTGATTAATCGCTTCAAAGGTCAAAGAGACCCGCGTCGGCGGAGGCTTGGGGGAGTCGTGGACCGCTGTTACAGCTGCGCCTGCGGCTGCAAGACCCGCGTGGCCAGGGAATAGCGATGCGACATGAATATCGGGCCCCATCCCCAAAAGCAGCAAGTCAAAGTCGGGCACGTCCGCCCCCTCGCCAGCAAACTTCGCCAGTTCGGCGCAATACGCCTGCGCGGCTTGCTCGGCACTATCGATGCCTGAAGTACCGGGTGCGAGCATGGGATGAATATTTTCTTCCGGCAGGCCACACTCTGCAACTAAAAAGTCGAGTAGGGCGTCCCGAGCCTGGGTCTCGTTCCGCTCGCCATCGCCGCCGGGAACAAAACGCTCATCCCCCCACCAGATATGCACACCGGTCCAATCCACCGCTGTCACAACGGGCGACTTTCGCATTTCGGCCAAAGTGCCAATACCCACGGTGCCGCCAGTTAATACCCAGTGGACGGGCGATTTTTGCGACTGCAGATCCAGCAGCGTGGTCAAAACCCGCGCAGCCGCGGCAGCGGCGAGCACGTTTTGGTTGGGATGAACAACAACTCGACGAGACATTATTCTCCTAAAAGGGGCAGGCCCTGCGTCAAAGCTTCCCCATACACGTCGTCCGGGTCCAGCCTGCGTAGTTCTTCGGTTAACGATTCGGTCAAACTTTGAATTGGCAGCGCTACATCGCGATCGGGCTGCCCGTGCTGGGTCAGCTGCGCGGTATCAGCCTGATTCGGGCGCGAGAGCACAACGGGCCCCGATGGCCGCTCAATGCGGACCTCTTGCAACCCGCTGACACCACTGACACCGACACGTTCCACATCACACTGCAAATTGTGGGCGAGCCAGGCTCCGATGAGGTCTGTTGAAGGACTATCTTCCGAGCCCACAACTACCGCGCGGGTCGCTTCCTCATGCGGGGGCAAGTCGAGCGCCGCAGCCAAAATAGCACGCCAGGGGGTGAGGCGAGTCCAGCCCAAATCTGTATCACCGGCCGTGTGGTGACGCTTCAAAGCCCGCAGCTTTTCCCGCGGTTTCTTACATGAACTCGCATCTGTGATCCGTCGCTGCGCCATCTGCCCCAGAGCCGATTCGGCCGGGTTATTGGGCGCATCATGCGGCCACCACACCACCACGGGCGCATCCGGCAAAAGTAAGGGCATTACTACCGCTGCTCCGTGAGTTGCTAGTTCACCGTGGAGGACGAGTTTCAAAACCTCCGAGGCCCCCGCATCACCCCCGATACGCACCTCCGCATCGAGCCGGTTTTCCTCTTCGCTCGTTCCGGACGTCACCGCAATAACCCGGCACGGATGCTCCCGGCTGGCGTTATTCGCGGCGGTGATCGCCGCCTCGGCATCGCCCGAAGTCGCATCAATGATGAGGGTCAAAACGCGCCCAAGAGCAACGGCGCCGCCCTCATCGCGTAATTCCACCATCCGCTTATTTATCGCGTTAGTGGTGGTGTCTGGAAGATGAATAATCACGGCAGTTCCTCAAACCTATTGACAGCGGTATCTCGCTTATTAAGGATCGCGTCTGGCTTATTCCCGCCGACTTCTCGCTTATTTGGGACGGCGTCTCGCATCGATATCAGGGACGTCGCCATACGCTTCCCTCCCGGGCGAGCATTTCGTCCGCGGACTTCGGCCCCCACGTTCCCGCCTCGTACTCTTCCGGCGGCCCCTGCGACTCCCAGTAGTTCACAATTGGGTCCAAAATTCGCCACGAGAGTTCAACCTCTTCCTGGCGGGGGAACAGGGGTGGATCGCCGAGTAAAACGTCGAGGATGAGCCGCTCATAGGCCTCGGGGGAGGACTCGGTAAACGAGTGCCCATACCCGAAGTCCATGGTGACGTCGCGCACCTCCATGGATGTGCCCGGCACTTTCGAGCCGAAGCGGATTGTCGTGCCTTCATCCGGCTGGACTCGAATTACGAGTGCGTTTTGGCCCAGTTCTTCGGTGGATGTGGATTCAAACGGCAGATGCGGAGCGCGTTTGAAAATCACGGCAATCTCCGTGACTCTGCGGCCCAGACGCTTGCCGGTACGTAAATAGAACGGGACGCCCGCCCACCGGCGGGTATCAATATCAAGGCGGATCGCGGCATAAGTTTCGGTTACGGAATCGGGAGCCACGCCCTCCTCATCCATATAGCCAACGACCTTTTCCCCGCCCTGCCAACCGGCGGCATACCGCCCCCGGGCCGTGTTTGCAGCCAGGTCTGCTGGAACACGCACGGCCGATAAAACTTTTTCCTTCTCGGCCCGCAACTCCGCAGCATCGAATGAAACCGGCTCTTCCATGGCGGTTAACGCCAAGAGCTGGAGCAGATGATTTTGCATCACGTCTCGGGCAGCGCCGATGCCGTCGTAGTATCCCGCCCGGGAACCAATACCGATGTCTTCAGCCATCGTAATTTGCACGTGGTCGACGTAGTGGGAATTCCAAATCGGCTCGAACATCTGGTTGGCAAATCGCAGAGCCAAAATATTTTGCACCGTTTCTTTACCCAGATAGTGATCGATGCGAAAAACTTCGTCTGGGGGAAAAACGCGTTCAATGACCTCGTTGAGTTCGACGGCGCTTTCCAGGTCGTGACCAAATGGCTTTTCAATTACGACCCGCCGCCACCGATCCGGCTCTGGTTGGGAAAGCCCGGAGCGAGATAACTGTTCGCAGACAATGGGAAAGGCGCTGGGAGGAACCGAAAGGTAAAAGGCGTGATTGCCGCCGGTGCCGCGTTCCTCATCGAGTTTTTCGACCGTCTCGCGCAGGTTCTCAAACGCTTGCTCGTCACCAAATTCGCCCTGGACAAAACGAAAACCGGAGGCTAATTGCTGCCAGGTGCTTTCGCGAAACGGGGTGCGGGCGTATTTCTTAACTGCATCGTGAACGACCTGCTCAAAATCCTCGTTATCCCAGTCGCGGCGCGCAAAACCGGTAAGCGCGAAACTGGGAGGCAGGAGCCCGCGATTGGCAAGGTCGTAAACCGCCGGCATCAACTTGCGGCGCGCTAGGTCACCGGTAACACCAAAAATGACCAAACTGGAGGGACCAGCAATGCGCGGGAGCCTGCGGTCACGTGGATCACGTAGGGGGTTTTGAATCACTGACGGGCTTCCTCGGGGCTGTCGGTTCCGGCGAAACGGGCCAGGCCGTCGGATACCGAAGCAACCAGTTCCGACCAGCTATCGGCGAACTTCGATACGCCTTCTTTTTCTAACTGTTCAGTTACTTTGACGTACGAGATACCTAGGCGCTCGACCGTATCGAGCACTTCTTCGGCTTCGGATGCGCGACCAGTTACGGTATCGCCGCGAACCTCCCCGTGATCGGCGAACGCCTCCATAGTCGCTCCGGGCATCGTGTTGACACAGTTGTTCACGATCAGTTCTTCGACGTATCGCACATCTCGGTACTCCGGGTTTTTCACTCCCGTCGAAGCCCACAGGGGACGCTGGGGGTTTCCGCCCGACTCGGTTAGAGTTTTCCAGCGCGGCGTGCCGAACACCTCGGCATACGCTTCATAGGCCAAGTGCCCATTGGCGATGGCGGCCTTCCCCATCACTTCACGAGCCGCATCAGAATCGAGCTCTTCTAATTCTGAGTCAATCGCAGTGTCAATACGCGAGATGAAAAATGACGCCACCGACTGGATCTGACTAATATCCCGGCCCGCCTCAAGCGCCTGTTCCAGGCCCGTTAGATAGGCATTCATTACGGCGCGGTACCGGTCCAGACTGAAAATCAAAGTGACATTAACGCTGATGCCTTCCGCAGTCGCGGCTGTGATGGCGGCTAGACCTTCGCGGGTGGCGGGGATCTTAATGAACAGGTTCGGCCGATCAACGGTGCTCCAAAGCTCACGAGCCTGCTGGATTGTGGCGTCCGTGTCGTGGGCGATATCGGGGGAGACCTCAAGGGAGACTCGTCCATCGAGCCCTTCCGTACGCTCATATACCGGTGCCAAAACGTCGCAAGCGGAACGGACGTCGTCCGTAATTAACTTATTTACCGCCTCTTCAACCGGCACGCCCGCGCGCGCTAATTCGCTGAAGGACTCGTCATAGGCGCTGGGGTCGGTGACGGCCTTGGCGAAGATCGTTGGGTTGCTGGTGACTCCCACGACGTTTCGAGTTTCAAGTAGTTCTTTGAGGTGGCCGGAATCGATCATTTGGCGGGAGAGGTCGTCGAGCCAAACGGCGACTCCAGCATCAGATAACTGCTGCAACGGTGTCGTGTTCATGGGTTCCTCCAACATCGGAGCGGATATGGGCGTGGTGGTTGCCCTTTGATTGGACAACCACCACGATGCCGTTAATACCGGTCGTTGGCGACTTGGATCTTCGCCAACTGGACCGATTTATGGCCGGCTGCTCAGCTTTCCGCGACCGGCCCGGGATGCCTTGGCTTACCGGTCGCCGGTACCGCCGAACTGCTTGATGAGGGGGCCGCCCGGAATGGCGGTTCCTTTGGCGTCCTCGAGCGATTCCTTGGCAGCGGCCACGACGTTTTCGGGCGTGAAGCCAAACTCACGGAAGAGCGTTTCGAAGTCCGCGGAGGCGCCGTAGTGTTCCAAGCTGATGCAGCGGCCGGCATCGCCGACAAATTCGCGCCAGCCCTGGGAGGTTCCCGCCTCGATGGATACCCTCGCGCGGACCGAAGTCGGCAGCACCTCTTCGCGGTATTCGCGGCCCTGGTGGGCAAACCATTCCTTCGAGGGCATGGAGACCACGCGGGTCGCGATTCCCTGATCTTCGAGCTGCTCCCGCGCCGCCAACGCGATCTGTACCTCAGATCCGGTGGCCAGCAAGAGCAATTCGGGCTCGCCATTGCGTGCTTCGGCCAGAACGTAGGCACCTTTCGCCACGCCAGAAGCCGCGGCGAGCGTATCGCCCGAAGCCGCGCCATCACCGCGTTCCAGGGTCGGCACATTTTGCCGTGTCAGCACCAGACCTGTGGGGCGGTCGACCTGCTCGAGCAGCGTGCGCCACGCCCACGCAACCTCGTTCGCATCGGCCGGCCGGACCACGTCCAGCCCCGGAATAGCCCGCAGCGCCGCCAGGTGCTCGATCGGTTGGTGAGTCGGGCCATCTTCGCCCAGCCCAATCGAGTCGTGGGTCCACACAAAGATGGATGGGATCTGCATGAGCGCAGAAAGGCGCACGGCCGGGCGCATGTAGTCGGAGAACACTAGGAAGGTGCCGCCGTAGGCGCGCGTCCCGCCATGGAGCACGATGCCGTTGATGATGGCACCCATGGCGTGTTCCCGGATTCCGAAGTGCAGCGTGCGGCCGTACTTATTACCGGAGAATTCCTTAGTTGAGCGCTCAACTAAGGAATTCTCCGGTAATAAGTACGGCCGCACGCTGCACTTCGGAATCCGGGAACACGCCATGGGTGCCATCATCAACGGCATCGTGCTCCATGGCGGGACGCGCGCCTACGGCGGCACCTTCCTAGTGTTCTCCGACTACATGCGCCCGGCCGTGCGCCTTTCTGCGCTCATGCAGATCCCATCCATCTTTGTGTGGACCCACGACTCGATTGGGCTGGGCGAAGATGGCCCGACTCACCAACCGATCGAGCACCTGGCGGCGCTGCGGGCTATTCCGGGGCTGGACGTGGTCCGGCCGGCCGATGCGAACGAGGTTGCGTGGGCGTGGCGCACGCTGCTCGAGCAGGTCGACCGCCCCACAGGTCTGGTGCTGACACGGCAAAATGTGCCGACCCTGGAACGCGGTGATGGCGCGGCTTCGGGCGATACGCTCGCCGCGGCTTCTGGCGTGGCGAAAGGTGCCTACGTTCTGGCCGAAGCACGCAATGGCGAGCCCGAATTGCTCTTGCTGGCCACCGGATCTGAGGTACAGATCGCGTTGGCGGCGCGGGAGCAGCTCGAAGATCAGGGAATCGCGACCCGCGTGGTCTCCATGCCCTCGAAGGAATGGTTTGCCCACCAGGGCCGCGAATACCGCGAAGAGGTGCTGCCGACTTCGGTCCGCGCGAGGGTATCCATCGAGGCGGGAACCTCCCAGGGCTGGCGCGAATTTGTCGGCGATGCCGGCCGCTGCATCAGCTTGGAACACTACGGCGCCTCCGCGGACTTCGAAACGCTCTTCCGTGAGTTTGGCTTCACGCCCGAAAACGTCGTGGCCGCTGCCAAGGAATCGCTCGAGGACGCCAAAGGAACCGCCATTCCGGGCGGCCCCCTCATCAAGCAGTTCGGCGGTACCGGCGACCGGTAAGCCAAGGCATCCCGGGCCGGTCGCGGAAAGCTGAGCAGCCGGCCATAAATCGGTCCAGTTGGCGAAGATCCAAGTCGCCAACGACCGGTATTAACGGCATCGTGGTGGTTGTCCAATCAAAGGGCAACCACCACGCCCATATCCGCTCCGATGTTGGAGGAACCCATGAACACGACACCGTTGCAGCAGTTATCTGATGCTGGAGTCGCCGTTTGGCTCGACGACCTCTCCCGCCAAATGATCGATTCCGGCCACCTCAAAGAACTACTTGAAACTCGAAACGTCGTGGGAGTCACCAGCAACCCAACGATCTTCGCCAAGGCCGTCACCGACCCCAGCGCCTATGACGAGTCCTTCAGCGAATTAGCGCGCGCGGGCGTGCCGGTTGAAGAGGCGGTAAATAAGTTAATTACGGACGACGTCCGTTCCGCTTGCGACGTTTTGGCACCGGTATATGAGCGTACGGAAGGGCTCGATGGACGAGTCTCCCTTGAGGTCTCCCCCGATATCGCCCACGACACGGACGCCACAATCCAGCAGGCTCGTGAGCTTTGGAGCACCGTTGATCGGCCGAACCTGTTCATTAAGATCCCCGCCACCCGCGAAGGTCTAGCCGCCATCACAGCCGCGACTGCGGAAGGCATCAGCGTTAATGTCACTTTGATTTTCAGTCTGGACCGGTACCGCGCCGTAATGAATGCCTATCTAACGGGCCTGGAACAGGCGCTTGAGGCGGGCCGGGATATTAGTCAGATCCAGTCGGTGGCGTCATTTTTCATCTCGCGTATTGACACTGCGATTGACTCAGAATTAGAAGAGCTCGATTCTGATGCGGCTCGTGAAGTGATGGGGAAGGCCGCCATCGCCAATGGGCACTTGGCCTATGAAGCGTATGCCGAGGTGTTCGGCACGCCGCGCTGGAAAACTCTAACCGAGTCGGGCGGAAACCCCCAGCGTCCCCTGTGGGCTTCGACGGGAGTGAAAAACCCGGAGTACCGAGATGTGCGATACGTCGAAGAACTGATCGTGAACAACTGTGTCAACACGATGCCCGGAGCGACTATGGAGGCGTTCGCCGATCACGGGGAGGTTCGCGGCGATACCGTAACTGGTCGCGCATCCGAAGCCGAAGAAGTGCTCGATACGGTCGAGCGCCTAGGTATCTCGTACGTCAAAGTAACTGAACAGTTAGAAAAAGAAGGCGTATCGAAGTTCGCCGATAGCTGGTCGGAACTGGTTGCTTCGGTATCCGACGGCCTGGCCCGTTTCGCCGGAACCGACAGCCCCGAGGAAGCCCGTCAGTGATTCAAAACCCCCTACGTGATCCACGTGACCGCAGGCTCCCGCGCATTGCTGGTCCCTCCAGTTTGGTCATTTTTGGTGTTACCGGTGACCTAGCGCGCCGCAAGTTGATGCCGGCGGTTTACGACCTTGCCAATCGCGGGCTCCTGCCTCCCAGTTTCGCGCTTACCGGTTTTGCGCGCCGCGACTGGGATAACGAGGATTTTGAGCAGGTCGTTCACGATGCAGTTAAGAAATACGCCCGCACCCCGTTTCGCGAAAGCACCTGGCAGCAATTAGCCTCCGGTTTTCGTTTTGTCCAGGGCGAATTTGGTGACGAGCAAGCGTTTGAGAACCTGCGCGAGACGGTCGAAAAACTCGATGAGGAACGCGGCACCGGCGGCAATCACGCCTTTTACCTTTCGGTTCCTCCCAGCGCCTTTCCCATTGTCTGCGAACAGTTATCTCGCTCCGGGCTTTCCCAACCAGAGCCGGATCGGTGGCGGCGGGTCGTAATTGAAAAGCCATTTGGTCACGACCTGGAAAGCGCCGTCGAACTCAACGAGGTCATTGAACGCGTTTTTCCCCCAGACGAAGTTTTTCGCATCGATCACTATCTGGGTAAAGAAACGGTGCAAAATATTTTGGCTCTGCGATTTGCCAACCAGATGTTCGAGCCGATTTGGAATTCCCACTACGTCGACCACGTGCAAATTACGATGGCTGAAGACATCGGTATTGGTTCCCGGGCGGGATACTACGACGGCATCGGCGCTGCCCGAGACGTGATGCAAAATCATCTGCTCCAGCTCTTGGCGTTAACCGCCATGGAAGAGCCGGTTTCATTCGATGCTGCGGAGTTGCGGGCCGAGAAGGAAAAAGTTTTATCGGCCGTGCGTGTTCCAGCAGACCTGGCTGCAAACACGGCCCGGGGGCGGTATGCCGCCGGTTGGCAGGGCGGGGAAAAGGTCGTTGGCTATATGGATGAGGAGGGCGTGGCTCCCGATTCCGTAACCGAAACTTATGCCGCGATCCGCCTTGATATTGATACCCGCCGGTGGGCGGGCGTCCCGTTCTATTTACGTACCGGCAAGCGTCTGGGCCGCAGAGTCACGGAGATTGCCGTGATTTTCAAACGCGCTCCGCATCTGCCGTTTGAATCCACATCCACCGAAGAACTGGGCCAAAACGCACTCGTAATTCGAGTCCAGCCGGATGAAGGCACGACAATCCGCTTCGGCTCGAAAGTGCCGGGCACATCCATGGAGGTGCGCGACGTCACCATGGACTTCGGGTATGGGCACTCGTTTACCGAGTCCTCCCCCGAGGCCTATGAGCGGCTCATCCTCGACGTTTTACTCGGCGATCCACCCCTGTTCCCCCGCCAGGAAGAGGTTGAACTCTCGTGGCGAATTTTGGACCCAATTGTGAACTACTGGGAGTCGCAGGGGCCGCCGGAAGAGTACGAGGCGGGAACGTGGGGGCCGAAGTCCGCGGACGAAATGCTCGCCCGGGAGGGAAGCGTATGGCGACGTCCCTGATATCGATGCGAGACGCCGTCCCAAATAAGCGAGAAGTCGGCGGGAATAAGCCAGACGCGATCCTTAATAAGCGAGATACCGCTGTCAATAGGTTTGAGGAACTGCCGTGATTATTCATCTTCCAGACACCACCACTAACGCGATAAATAAGCGGATGGTGGAATTACGCGATGAGGGCGGCGCCGTTGCTCTTGGGCGCGTTTTGACCCTCATCATTGATGCGACTTCGGGCGATGCCGAGGCGGCGATCACCGCCGCGAATAACGCCAGCCGGGAGCATCCGTGCCGGGTTATTGCGGTGACGTCCGGAACGAGCGAAGAGGAAAACCGGCTCGATGCGGAGGTGCGTATCGGGGGTGATGCGGGGGCCTCGGAGGTTTTGAAACTCGTCCTCCACGGTGAACTAGCAACTCACGGAGCAGCGGTAGTAATGCCCTTACTTTTGCCGGATGCGCCCGTGGTGGTGTGGTGGCCGCATGATGCGCCCAATAACCCGGCCGAATCGGCTCTGGGGCAGATGGCGCAGCGACGGATCACAGATGCGAGTTCATGTAAGAAACCGCGGGAAAAGCTGCGGGCTTTGAAGCGTCACCACACGGCCGGTGATACAGATTTGGGCTGGACTCGCCTCACCCCCTGGCGTGCTATTTTGGCTGCGGCGCTCGACTTGCCCCCGCATGAGGAAGCGACCCGCGCGGTAGTTGTGGGCTCGGAAGATAGTCCTTCAACAGACCTCATCGGAGCCTGGCTCGCCCACAATTTGCAGTGTGATGTGGAACGTGTCGGTGTCAGTGGTGTCAGCGGGTTGCAAGAGGTCCGCATTGAGCGGCCATCGGGGCCCGTTGTGCTCTCGCGCCCGAATCAGGCTGATACCGCGCAGCTGACCCAGCACGGGCAGCCCGATCGCGATGTAGCGCTGCCAATTCAAAGTTTGACCGAATCGTTAACCGAAGAACTACGCAGGCTGGACCCGGACGACGTGTATGGGGAAGCTTTGACGCAGGGCCTGCCCCTTTTAGGAGAATAATGTCTCGTCGAGTTGTTGTTCATCCCAACCAAAACGTGCTCGCCGCTGCCGCGGCTGCGCGGGTTTTGACCACGCTGCTGGATCTGCAGTCGCAAAAATCGCCCGTCCACTGGGTATTAACTGGCGGCACCGTGGGTATTGGCACTTTGGCCGAAATGCGAAAGTCGCCCGTTGTGACAGCGGTGGATTGGACCGGTGTGCATATCTGGTGGGGGGATGAGCGTTTTGTTCCCGGCGGCGATGGCGAGCGGAACGAGACCCAGGCTCGGGACGCCCTACTCGACTTTTTAGTTGCAGAGTGTGGCCTGCCGGAAGAAAATATTCATCCCATGCTCGCACCCGGTACTTCAGGCATCGATAGTGCCGAGCAAGCCGCGCAGGCGTATTGCGCCGAACTGGCGAAGTTTGCTGGCGAGGGGGCGGACGTGCCCGACTTTGACTTGCTGCTTTTGGGGATGGGGCCCGATATTCATGTCGCATCGCTATTCCCTGGCCACGCGGGTCTTGCAGCCGCAGGCGCAGCTGTAACAGCGGTCCACGACTCCCCCAAGCCTCCGCCGACGCGGGTCTCTTTGACCTTTGAAGCGATTAATCAGGCGCAGCGCGTCTGGATTGTCGCCGGCGGCGCCGAGAAGGCCGACGCTGTGCAAGCCGTATTGGACGACAAGCCCGTAGCCGAGGCACCTGCAGCCGGAGTGGCGGGGAAGCTGGAGACTTTACTGCTGCTGGACGCGAATTCCGCTGGGTAAGCGGTAGGCGCCGCTTCGCCGGGTAGGGGCTGGGCGCCGCTTCGCTGGGCGTTGTGGTGCCCGTATTGGCGCGCTTTCAGGCTGCGCAGATG
>Ga0079226_10004039_pt1 | contig 11211 bp, 5 predicted proteins | sample Poulit2014_FD_76345 | JGI IMG/M metagenome (GOLD analysis project Ga0079226, IMG submission 76345) | Agricultural soil microbial communities from Georgia to study Nitrogen management - Poultry litter 2014 | ecosystem: Environmental > Terrestrial > Soil > Agricultural land | place: USA: Georgia...
CGAGTCGTGGCGCGGCAGCGGCGGTCGGCCGTGGTCGGTGAGCCAGGAGTCGAACGCGGCGGCCCGTACGGCGTCGGGCTCCACCACGGCGACCAGCTCGGCGACCGCGGAGTGGTCCTCCTCGGACGGGGCGCCGTCGCGGTCGAGGCCGAGCATCGGCAGGGCGAAGCTGGCGATGCCGCGGTTGGACAGCCCGCACAGGGCGTAGCGGCGAGTCATGACGTCACCGTACCGCAACGTGTTGTGGTGATTGCTGCAATCCCATTGACAGGGGCGGTCGGGCGCGCAACGATCACAACATGCAGGGATTCGGGCCTGATCTCGACAACTACGCCGACCCCGAGCTCGACCTCGAGCGCTACGTGCACGGGCGCACTGCGACCTGGCTGGATCACTGGCGATCCCGGGACGACCCCACCCCCGAGGGGGCCCGGCGTCACGTCGAACGGGTCCGGGATGCCGTCGTCACCGGTCTCGGGGGCCTGCCGGAGCGATCCGGGCCGCCGCCGGTGACCGTGACCGGGCGACACGTCGACGCAGCGGCCCGCCAGGTGGTGGAGAACATCAGCTTCGAGTCGCTGCCCGGGGTGCGGGTGACCGCGAACCTCTACCGACCTGACGGGGTGTCGCCGCAGCAGCCGGCGCCGGCGGTCCTGTTCGCCTGTGGACACGCGTACGCGGCGAAGGCGGCCGAGCGCTACCACCTGGTCTGCCGCTCGCTGGCGGCGGCCGGGATGACCGTGCTGGCGGTCGATCCGCACGGACAGGGCGAGCGGGTGCTGGACCCCGACCACGATCCGGACTCCGGCCGGGGCTGGGGTGTGGACGAGCACCTGCGCACCGGGACCGCCGCCTGGTGGGCCGGACGCTCGCTGATGGCGTGGATGGTCGCCGACCTGATGGCGGGGGTGGACCTGCTCGCGGCACTGCCGCAGGTCGACCCGGACCGGATCGGCATCACCGGCAACAGCGGCGGTGGGACGCAGGCCTCGATCATGTTGGCGGTGGAGCCACGGTTGGCGGCGGCGGCCCTGGGGACCTACGTCACCGGCCGTCGCGAGTACCAGCGGATGGGGCAGACACAGGACCCCGAGCAACACCTGATGGGCGGCACGGTGGCCGGTGTCGACCACGCCGATCTGCTGATCAGTTTTGCCCCCAGACCGCTGCGGGTGCTGGCGGTGGCGTGGGACTTCTTCCCGTTGGAGGGTGCCCGGGAGGCGGTGGACCGTGCGGGTGCGGCCTATGCCGCCCTGGGGGCCGCCGACCGGCTGTCGCTGACCGTCGACGACAGCGTGCACACGTACTCGGTCGGCATGGAGGCCTCCGCCGTCGAGTTCTTCTGCGAGACGTTCGGTCTGCCCGTACCCTCCGATCCGGTGGTCGGGCCCGGCGGGCCGACCCCGGACCAACTGCGGGTCACCCGTTCCGGCCAGGTGCTGGCCGACGACCCGGACGCGGTGATGATCACCGACCTGGTGGCGCGCTACCTCGACACCCTGCGCGACAGCGGGGAACTGGCGCCGTGGTTGGGTGAGCGGGTGCACCGGCACCGCCGCCGACCACCCGACGACGGTGTCCGGTGGATCGGCACCGCCGAGGAGCCACGGCTGTTCTGGAACAGCGAACGCGACCTGTGGGGCGCCGCGGTGTTGTTGGACCCGGAGGCGGACCCCGGCGGCGCCGCCGCCGACCTGACCCCGCTGACCGTGGTGCTGCTGCCCGACGGCACCCGCACCCGGGACGCGGACCGGCTGCTGCCCGCCGCCGGGACGGGCCCGCGGTTCGTGCTGGACCTGCGTGGACAGGGGGCGCTCACCTCGCGGCAACGAGGAAGGCATCCACGGGCGTCCCTGCGGGGCTACGACTTCAAGCTGTTGTGCGACCTCATCTGGCTGGACGACAGCTTGGCTGCTGGTCGGGTCTTCGACCTGATCCGAGCCGTCGACGTGCTCATCGCCGATCGGGAGCTGCGCCGCCGCTGGCCGGGGATCGGCCCCCGGAGCCCGGTCCGGCTGGTCACGGTCGGCGGGTTGGCCCGCTGGCACGCGGAGCTGGCCGCCACGATCGACCACCGGATCAGTGCGGTCGACCACGATGGGTCGGCGTTGGACCTGGACCGGGCGATCCGCCGGGCGGACTGGGACGAGGAGGTGGGGGACTGGCAGGCCCTGGTCCCCGGCATCGCGCAACGTCTCGACCTCGGCCGTGCCGGGGTGCAGGACGGCGGGTCATGATGACGACCCACCCGGGTTTCGGGCAGTGGCACAACTGTTGCATTGTTGCTGCCATGCTTGTACGTTCGCAGCACGGACACCTCGACGGGGTGGTGTCCGCACCGGATCCGCGGGGCACGCGGTTCGCCGGAGGGGGAGACCGATGACCAACACGTTTGCGCTGCCGAGGCGATCGTTCCTGGCGATCCCCTTGGGGGTGGCCGCGGTGAGCGCCGCCGGCTGCGGGTTCAGCGGCAGCCAGGACAACGGGGGGACCGGACCTGACGGCACGGACCCGACGACGACCACGCTGCGGCAGGCGAACCGACCGGTGAACCACCTCAACCCCGCCTTCGGGGGTGGCGGCTCACCGCAGTCGACCTGGTTGATGTCGATGATCTGGGAGGGCTTGATCAACCGCAAGACTGACAAGCCCTCGGAGTACATCCCTGCGGTCGCTGAGGAATGGGAGGTGTCCGACGACGGCCTCACCTACACCTTCCACCTGCGTGACGGCCTGACCTGGTCCAACGGCGACCCACTCACCGCTGAGGACTTCGTGTGGTCGTACTCGTACTACTACTCGCCCGCGCTCGCCGAGCAGGACAACGAGAACGAGCCGAGCCACAAGGGCAACGTCGAGTCCACCAAGATCGCCGGGATGGCCGACTACTACTCGGGCAAGGTGTCGGACTTCTCCACCGTCGGGGTGAAGGCGATCGACGACACGACCCTGGAGATCACCCTGTTCGAACCCGACTACAGCATGTTGAACGGGCTGGTCGGGTTCTACCCGCTGCACCGCACGTCGGTGGAGGCGGACCAGAAGGCCTTCTGGATGCCGGAGAACCTGGTGGCCAACGGGCCGTACGTGATGACCGACTACACCCAGAACGGCACCGCGACCTTCGAGCTGAACAAGAACTACTACAACGCCGACCAGTTCACCGTCACCCGCCGTGAGGTGCAGTTCAATGCGGGCGGCCCGACCGCGATGATGGTGTCCTACAACGCCGACGAGATCGACCTGTTCCGGGTCGACGGGGACCCGGCTGCCCTGATCTCGGGGCGCCCCGACCTGGAGGACCAGCTGCAGGCGGCTTCGATGATCCAGTTCAAGGGCCTGTGCGTGCTGCCGTGCAAGAACCCCATCCTGCAGGAGAACCAGAAGCTGCGGCACGCGCTGTCGCTCGCGCTGGACCGGGAGGCGCTCGCGTCGGTGTCGCCACCCGATGCGCCGGCCGAGTCGTGGGCGCCCTCCGGTGTCACCGGCTGGGACCAGCTGCCGAAGCTGGAGTTCGACCCGGACCGGGCCAAGCAGGTGCTGGCCGAGGCCGGCCACGCCGACGGCAAGGGCGTGCCGGAGATCCAGATCGTCACCTACGCAGCGATGCCGCCGCTGGAGGCGGCGGTGCAGATGTGGCAGGAGCACCTCGGGATCAAGGCCAGCGTCGCGGTCCGGGAGGTCGGCATCTTCGGTGAGTACATCCGCGGGAAGATCCCGGACGACTTCACCGGCCTTGCGTTCAACTACCGCGGGATCGCGCCGCCGATGATGCTCGCGCTGGTCGGCAAGGACTTCAACAACTACAACTACGTACCGGCCAAGGTGGCCCAGGAGTACTACGACCTGACGCAGGGCAAGGACAAGGACAAGTACCCCCCGGCCGAGATGGTCGACCACGTGAACAAGCTGCTCAGCGACAACTGGCTGCCGGAGTACCGCGAGTTCGACACCCAGGCCAAGGAGGCGGTGGCGGCCCAGGTCGATCCGGACCAGGCGATGCAGCTGTCGGTCAAGGCGGCGACCACGTTGCAGGAGAGCTACCTGTTCATGCCGATCCTGTGGGCCGGCTACAGCTTCATGGTCAAGCCGCGGATCCACGGACTGGAGCTGGGATCCATCTCCACCGGCATCTTCACCCTGGAGGGAGTGACCCTCGACCCGAAGGGCGGGTGACGCCCCGGCAGGTGACGGGCGAGCCGATCGTGCCCGACCCCCGTACGGGGTCACCGCGGCTCGCACTCCGGGCGCTCCTTGCAGTACGTTGCATCCGGGCCCACAACAACCCGTGGTTGCACGTCAGGAAGGGAGTGCCATGGCCGTCACGCTGGCCGACATCGCCGGAGAGCTCGGGGTGTCCACCTCGACGGTCTCGCGGGCGTTGTCGAACCCGGAGCTGGTCAACGGGGCAACGCGTGACCGGATCCAACGCACGGCCCGGCGGCTCGGGTACCGCGGGCCGGGAGTGGTCCGACCGCGTGCTGCGGCCGGGCGTGGCGTCATCGGGATGGTGGTGCCCGACATCGTCAACCCGTTCTTCCCGCCGATCATCAAGGCTGCGCAGTCGCGTGCCCTCGGCAAGGACCGGGCCATCGTGCTCGCAGATCTGGACGAGCACCCCGACGACGAACTGGGGCTGGCCAGGATCCTGCGGGAACGGGTCGACGGCCTGATCGTGGTCTCTCCACGGGCCACCGACGAGGAACTCACCCAGTACGGTGAGCTCGCCCCCGTGGTGTTCGTGAACCGACTCGTCGAGGGTATGCCCAGCGTGGTCATCGACAACGCCGACGGGATGTACGAGGCGGTCGAACACCTGGCCGCACTGGGGCATCGGCAGGTGGCCTACCTCAACGGCCCGAAGCGGTCCTGGTCGAACCGGATGCGCCGGGACGCGGTCGCTGCCGCGGCATCGCGGCTGGGGGTCGATCTGGTCGAGTTCGGCCCGTTCGAGCCGGAGGTGCAGTCCGGGGTGCGGGCAGCAGACCTGGTGGTGGCCTCCGGTGCGACCGCGGTGGTCGCCTACGACGACATGATTGCGCTCGGGGTGATGGTGCGCCTCAGTGAACGCGGTCTGCGGGTCGGTCCCGACATCAGTGTGCTCGGGATCGATGACTCACCGATGGCCGGGATGGCGTACCCGGCCCTGACGACGGTGCACGTACCCGGCACGGAGGCGGGTCGGATCGCGGTGGACACCGTGGTGGAATTGATCGCTGCGGGCCCGGGTGCGAGGCCCGCGCCCGGCCGATTGCTGCGCCGCCTCGACACCCGGCTGGTGGTGCGCAGCTCGACCCAGAGCCCGTCCCGGGACCACTGAGCGGCCCCGGCCGACCACTGGCTGCAACAGGCCATGATGTTGCTGCATGTTTGCAGTAGGGTGGTGGACATGAGTTCTCGAGGTGACCACGCCCAGGCCGTGACCGTTCCCGAGCCCCGCCGCCTCACCGCCGGTGAGCTGACGGTGCGGATCCACGACACCGACACCGCGATGGGCCGTGACGCTGCCGGCACGGTGGCTGGCGTGCTGCGGGAGGCGATCGCCACCCGCGGGTCCGCCCGGGTGATCCTGGCCACCGGGAACTCGCAGTTCCCGTTGATGGCCGCCCTCGCCGACGAGGCGGAGGCGCACGGCATCGACTGGGGCCGGGTCACGGTGTTCCACATGGATGAGTACGTCGGGATCGACGCCGATCACCCGGCCAGCTTCCGACGCTGGATGCGGGAGCGGGTCGTGGAGACCTTCGCCCCGGCCCGGATGCACTACATCGACGGCAACGCCGACCCGGAGACCGAGTGTGCCCGCTACGAGGCCCTGCTGCGCGAGTCGCCCATCGACCTCACCTGCATGGGCATCGGGGAGAACGGCCACCTGGCCTTCAACGAGCCGCACGAGGCCCGCTTCGACGATCCCCGATGGACGAACGTGATCACCCTCGACGAGACCTCCCGGCGCCAACAGGTCGGCGAGGGCCACTTCCCCGACCTCGAGGCGGTCCCCGCCACGGCGATCTCGCTGTCGATCCCGGCGCTGCTCTCGGCCGGTCGGGTCGTGGTCTGCGCCCCCGAGGCCCGCAAGGCCGCCGCCGTGCACGCCACCGTCCATGACGAGATCAGCACCGCGTGCCCCGCCACCGTGCTGCGCCGCGTCGAGCAGGCCATCCTCTACCTCGACGCCGACTCCGCCGCCCGCCTCACCTGACCGGTTGCCCCGACCCCGCCACCCGGCCGCTGCCGGACCCGGGCGCTGTCAGTCGGTGTGGTTAGCGAGCCAGTCGCGCCCCACGCCCTCCTGCACCTTGAGGCCCTCGAGCACCGCCGGCGCCGCCGCCTGCTCGAGCTTCTTGCCCAGCAACGGGATGTTGACCTTCAGGTCGGCATCGAGCTCGACGACCGATCCGGCGCCGCCGGGGGAGAGCGTGACGGTGCCGTTCATCGTCATCGGCTGGCCGGGCACGGTGAGCGAGACCTGCCCCGTACGACGACCGTCGCTGTCCGGTGTGCCCCAGGCGACCTCCTCGACGATGGTCAGCGTGGGTCCGGTGAACTTCGTGGCCTGGTCGGGCGCCGGCAGCTCCCGGCGGCACCGGGTGGTGCTGCCCTCGACCGTGCAGTCGTACGAGACCGCATGGCTGGCGATGCAGACCTGGTCCAGGTACTCCTTGGTCAGCAGCATCCGGTGCACCCGGTCGGGGTCGGCGGCGAACTCGGCACGCGAAGTGATGTCCATGGCGGTCATCCTCGCACGGGTGGGCCATCGCCTCGCCCGGGACGCGGTCATGGCGGCCAGACCGGTCCCGCCATCCCGGGGCGCGAGGTTCCCCGGCTCGGTGCTGGATGACCGGGGGCTGGCCCGGGGCCGCCCGCCATGGCGTCGCAGGGGGATTGTTGCTCCGCAGGGCGCTGGGGGTGTGCGGTGCTGCGAGAGGGTGTGCGGTGCTGACTCCCGGGGTCCGACACGGCCGGACCAGCGACACCCCTGGCATCGGCATTGACTAGTGTCGGTGGTGACACTGCGGCGTCGTGGTCCGCGACCCGGGGCACCATCGGCGACGGTGTCACGACCACTCGGGCCGCTGGCGCACGAACCCAGCGCACCAGCCCTCGACACCATGATCAGGACGGACAGACGTGACGACTTCGGTGGATGCAGAGAAGGCGGCCCGGCTGGCCGCGATCGCCGAGCAGGGCGCGGACCTGGCCGCCCGGATCGGCGCGACGACCGATCAGGCCGAGGAGTTCCTCGCCCACTACTTCCGCCACGTCGACTCCGACGACGTGGTGGCGCGTCCGGTCGCCGACCTGCTCGGCCTGGTCGGATCGCACTACTCCTTGGCGCTGGCACGGCCGCCGGCAACCTCGCAGGTCGTCGCGTTCACCCCGCGTACCGCGACGCAGGGGTGGTCGGTGCAGGGGGCCACGGTGGTGCAGATCGTCACCGACGACAAGCCGTTCCTGGTCGACACCGTGACGATGGAGGTCAACCGGCAGGGGTGGACGTTGCGGGAGATCTACCACCCGCAGTTCATCGTGCAGCGTGACGTCACCGGGGCACTGCGGGGGGTGCTGCACACCGCGGAGGCGGCCGATGATCCGACCGCGATGAACGAGTCGTGGATCCACCTGGAGCTGTTGGCCGGTGGCACGCCGGGCTCCCTGGACGAGCTGGTCGAGGGGCTGCACCGGGTGTTGCGTGACGTGGACGAGGCGGTGGCCGACTGGGACAAGATGCGGGCCCATGCCGAGGAGGTGGTGGAGGAGTTGGACGGCGAGGACGCCGCCTTCCTGTCCTGGATGGCCGGTGACCACTTCACCTTCCTCGGCTACCGCCACTACCAGGTGGACCGCGATGACGGCGGTCGGGCAACGGGCTACCGTCCGATGCCGGGTGAGGGGCTGGGCATCCTGCGGGCCGACATCGATGCCGAGGACGCCTTCCACGCCTGGGATCCCGAGGCCACGCCGGACCAGCGGCTGGTGATCACCAAGGACAACTTTCGGTCGACGGTGCAACGTCCGGCCTATCTGGACTACGTCGGGGTACGGACCTTCGACGAGTCGGGTGCCCTCACCGGTGAGCACCGGTTCCTCGGGCTGTTCGGGGCCTCGGCCTACGTCGAATCGGTGGCGCGGCTGCCGGTGCTGCGGGTGAAGGCTGCGCAGGTGTTGCGGGCCAGCGGCTACGACCCGGCCAGCCACGGCGGCCATGCGGTGATGGCGGTGCTGGACAACTTCCCCCGCGACGAGCTGTTCCAGGCCGAGGTGGGCCCGTTGACGACCGTGGTGGAGCGGGTCTCACGGCTGAAGGATCGCCGCCAGGTGCGGTTGTTCGCCCGGCAGGACCCGTACCGGCGGTTCTGGTCATTCCTGGCCTATGTCCCCCGCGACCGGTACAGCACGGCGTTCCGTGCCCGGGTGCAGGAGGTGTTGCGCGAGATGGTGGGCGGTGAGACCGCCGACTTCACCGTCCAGGTGAGCGAGTCGGTGCTGGCCCGCCTGCACGTCGTGGTGCGCTCCCCGCTGGGCGAGCCGGTGCCGCCACTCGACGTGGCCGCCGCGGAGGCCGCGCTCACCGATGCCACCCGGACCTGGGGTGACGACTTCGCCGACGAGCTCGCACGTCAGGAGGCCGACCCGACCTGGGCACGGCTGGCGGCATCCCTGCCCGAGGGCTACAAGGAGGACTTCTCCGCCGAGGAGGCGATCGCGGACCTGCTCGCCCTGTCGCGGGTGAGCGGTCCGACCGAGGACCGTCCCGCCCGCATCGAGCTGGGGCTCCGCGTGCCCGACGACGACGGTGACGTCGCCGACATCCGGCTGAAGATCTTCTGCCGCGACATCAGGTTGTCGCTGTCGGAGGTGCTGCCGCACCTCACCGCCCTGGGTGTGGACGTGGTGGACGAGCGCCCGTACGACCTGTCCGAGCACGAAGTCGTGCCGGGAGCGGTCGTCGGCACCCTCGGCCACTCCCACATCTACGAGTTCGGGCTGACGGTCCCCGGGGGCCGACGGGCCGCACACGAGGAGTGGACCAGCTCGGCGCGGGAACGATTCGTGGACGCCTTCACCGCGTCCTGGGACGGGCGGGCCGAGCCCGACGAGTTCCAGGGCCTGGTGGCGGCGGCCGGGATCACCTGGCGGCAGGCGGCGGTGCTGCGCGCCCTGGGGCGTTACCTGCGACAGGTGCGGGTGCCGTACAGCCAGACCTACATCGCCCATGCACTGCGCGCCCACCCGGAGCTGGTCCGCCAGCTCACCGAGTTGTTCGAGGTGACCTTCGATCCGGCCCGCGACCTGGACCGGGACACCCGCGACGAGGTGTCGAACGACCTGGCCGACCAGGTGGTGGCCGCCCTGCGGGAGGTCGACAGCCTGGACCATGACCGCATCATCCGCTCCTACCTGCGGGTGATGCGGGCGGTGGTGCGCACCAATGTCTACGTCGACGACCGGGGCGCCTGGGCGTTCAAGATGTTGCCCCGTCGGATCAGTGGCCTGCCGGAGCCACGGCCGGCATTCGAGATCTTCGTGCACTCCCCACGGATCGAGGGCGTGCACCTGCGGTTCGGCGCGGTCGCCCGTGGTGGGTTGCGCTGGTCGGACCGGGCAGAGGACTACCGCACCGAGGTGCTCGGCCTGGTGAAGGCGCAGACGGTGAAGAACACCGTGATCGTGCCGACCGGGGCGAAGGGCGGTTTCGTGTGCAAGCGGCTCCCGGACCCGACGGTCGACCGGGACGCATGGCTGGCCGAGGGCAAGGCCTGTTACCGGCTCTTCATCAACGGCCTGCTCGACGTCACCGACAACATCGTCGACGGCGCGGTGGTCGCACCGTCGCAGGTGCTGTGCCACGACGACGAGGACCCGTACCTGGTGGTCGCGGCGGACAAGGGCACCGCCACCTTCTCCGACACCGCGAACGAGATCGCGACGGACCGCGGCTTCTGGCTGGGAGACGCGTTCGCCTCCGGCGGCTCGGCGGGCTACGACCACAAGGGGATGGGCATCACCGCCCGTGGGGCGTGGGTCTCGGTGCAACGGCACTTCCGGGAGATGGGCCGGGACTGCCAGACCGAGGAGTTCACCGCGGTGGGGATCGGCGACATGTCCGGTGACGTGTTCGGCAACGGCATGTTGCGTAGCCGCACCACCAAGCTGGTGGCAGCCTTCGACCATCGCCACGTCTTCGTCGACCCGGACCCCGATCCGGCCGTCAGTTTCGACGAGCGGCAACGGATCTACGACCTGCCCCGGTCGTCGTGGGCCGATTACGACACCTCGTTGATCAGCGAGGGGGGTGGCGTCTTCGACCGGAAGGCCAAGTCGGTCACGATCACCGAGCCGATGCGTGCCGTGCTGGGCATCGATGCCGACGTCGCCGAGCTGGCGCCGACCGAGTTGATCAGAGCCATCCTGTGCGCGCCGGTGGACCTGGTGTGGAACGGGGGCATCGGCACCTACGTCAAGGGCAGCGACGAGACCAACAGCGACGTGGGAGACCGGGCCAACGACGTGGTCCGGGTCAACGGCGGCCAGTTGCGGGCCCGCTGCGTCGGGGAGGGCGGCAACCTCGGCTTCACCCAACGGGGCCGGATCGAGTACGCCCGCGGCGGGGGCCGGTTGAACACCGACTTCATCGACAACTCGGCCGGGGTCGACACCTCGGACCGGGAGGTCAACATCAAGGTGCTGTTGGCGCCACAGGTGAAGGCGGGAACACTCGCGTTGTCCGACCGGGACGCCCTGCTGGCCTCGATGACCGACGAGGTGGCCGCCCTGGTGCTGCGCGACAACTACGACCAGAACCTGGCGCTGGCCAACGCGGTCCACCAGAGTCTGTCCATGGCGGGGGTGCACGAGGACTGGATGCGGTCGCTGGAGGCATCGGGCCACGTGGTGCGTGACCTGGAGGACCTGCCCCGCAGCGACGAGCTGGCCGACCGGCGTGCCAATGCTGAGGGTCTCAGTGCACCGGAACTGGCGGTGCTGATGTCGCACACCAAGATCAGGTTGGCCGAGGAGGTGCTCGCCAGCGATCTGCCGGACGACCCGTGGCTGGCTGAGCTGCTGCTGTCGTACTTCCCGGATCCGCTGCAGCAGCGCTACGCCGACGAGATCCCGCAGCACCAGCTGCACCGTGAGCTCACCACCACCCTGCTGGTGAACGACTTCGTCAACCGGGCCGGGATCACCTGCTACCACCGGCTGGGC
>Ga0079226_10004040_pt1 | contig 11211 bp, 5 predicted proteins | sample Poulit2014_FD_76345 | JGI IMG/M metagenome (GOLD analysis project Ga0079226, IMG submission 76345) | Agricultural soil microbial communities from Georgia to study Nitrogen management - Poultry litter 2014 | ecosystem: Environmental > Terrestrial > Soil > Agricultural land | place: USA: Georgia...
AAGCCTCGAGATGATCTCTGCACGAGTGAGTTGACCCCGTACTGCAGTGATTCTGCGTGGTTGACGACGTCGCAAGATATCAACTCTCGAATCATCGAGCGGAGAAATCAGTCCGGAACCCCAGATCGTCATGTCTCCTCGATTCATTCCAGTGATGATCGATCCCGCAGCCATCACCGCCTGACCTGCGACGGGTAGGCCAATGGTGTTGTACGCTGGTCTCCCCGTCATCATTTCAATGAGCCATGGGGTGATTTGATCTCCGAAGTTGCTTTTCTCATCCCACCAATAGGCAGGGACGTTGCGGTTGGGCACGCTGGGGATTTGAGACATGAGTGCACAGGCCCGGTTGATGGAGGCCAAAGCCTCAAGAAGAAGGTCGCGATTGCTGATTGGAAGCCGCCACGTTTTCAACTGACGCTTCTGAGATTTCTTTATTGACCTGGTCATCGCCCCTAACCGAGTCCTGATTGTGTATCGAGAAGGGGCGTCCCTGCCTATTACGTCCAATGAGAAGCGATTATCCGTGAGAATCAGATCAATCCCGTATTTCGCTCCATACGAGGTTTTAAATTCAAATACTAGATTGTTTTGTTTCCAAAACCACGATTTAACAAAGGAGGAGTCTGTTTGTAAATGAGGTACGAGGATGCTCTGAAGTCTCTTAAGCCGCTTTGCGGGCGATATTACAGTATTAAAAAGTGGGACTCTCATTATGCTCCTGCGCCTATGGCTGTGGGCGTTCACTGGTGTCTATCGCAGTGAAGCGATTATTTGCCGCGTCCCACAACTGGATTTTATAACTCAACTTTGAGGTGACTCTACGTGGCATCACCACCGCAATGCATGTCTCGGTCAATCGATGCCATCTAGTCTGGATCTCCTTGGTCGACGAACCAATCGTTACTGTGACGCTCACGATGTTTGACAACTGCCCCTCAATGATCACCGACCTTCTTGACGGCGACGGGAATGAACCGACGACCTGTGGAGCAGCTGAGGTCAGAGACCGAGAATACTGCCGCGTAGGACCAATATCGATGCTCAAATTTCCGAATCTGGTGAAAAAAGCAACGGCGAATTTGGGGTTACCAAAAAAAACGGGTTGTGTTGGTATGCCCTTGCCTTTAGCGTTTCCGAACCTCTCCCTAATTGCATAAGATTCCCAGCGGACTTCGACGAATGCATCCCATTCACTGCTGAATTCAAGGCTGTCGAGGTCAAGCGTCGACCCGAACTCAGTGCAGATCCCGCGACCCGTAAGGTACTGGGAATTGGTTTGTTTGGAGGAAACGACTCGTTCTTCGCTGCGTCTATGAATCCAGATTAATGAAACTTCATTCGGGGCGCGAGTGGAGCCCGGTAAAATAACGGTGCCCTTCAAGTTTAACGTCCGGCGGTCGTAATAAACCTGTGTGAGATACGGTTCGAGTGATAGGGCCAAATCATTGATCGGTGAACCGTTTTTCGGTTGATAAGCGAACTGTTGAGAGGATTGGTTGAACTCCAAGGGTATTGGTTGCCGTTCGGCTAACGTCTGGCATAGCTGTTCGATGGATTCAACGTCGTTTCTGCATATGAGATCTGCAAGAATTTGTGATGGGGCTTTACCTTTCGCGCGCAATGACTTCGTCATCAGCGGGCCCACTAGACTACTGAGTTCGTGGACGACTTGTTCCCGTTGACCAGCGTCAAATTGGGTTAGGAAGGAGTTGCCAAACACCGTTCGGAACCCGGTGGGAGCGACGGTCGGCCTTTCAAGAAGGGGGTCCCTCCGTTGAGGCGGCAAATTGAAAGATGCGACTACTTCGATCAGCTTTGTGATCTTCTTGAAATGTTCGGCCGCGGGCTGACCAATGCTTGTGACGTTGGTTCCGTCGGCCCTGCCACGTGCCCAGTAGTAGATTCTGTCTGAGAGGATCGAAACATGGGGGCTGTGATAGTAGGCCAGCATGGTAAAAGGTTGATCTTCACCAACAGCGTAACCCAGTGGAAACCGTATATTATGGGTTTCAAGAATCGACCTGCGGAAGAGCTTTAGCGCTCCAAGAGTAGTAAACGCCTTGGAGTCAATAAAATCTACGGAGAACTGTGTCTTTTTGAACGCTCGTGACGGCAAAGCGCTAGCTCGTTTGCTGGGACCAAATGGACCTAATTTGCAAGCAACAACTCCTGATCCCGTCTGATCAGCGACTTCAAGAAGCCGTTCGAGGGCCCTTTCGGCCAGCTTGTCGTCAGCGTCGAGAAAGAATACGTACTCTCCCCTCGCTAAATCTAAGCCGCGATTTCGAGGCGCGGAAGCCGAACCGGTGTTTGGCATCGACTCGACGAACATATTCGGATGGTGTTGCGAAATCTCCTTCAGGATCTCGAGGCTGTTATCGCTTGATCCATCGTCGACGGCGATTACTTCCAAGCGATTTTCCGGAAGATTCTGGTCGAACACCGAATCAAGCGTTTCGGAAATGTACCTTTCGCAGTTGTAGACCGGAATTATGACAGATACATCCGGCCTAGGGGCAGTCGTACCGGGTGGTTGGGTAGTGGACTCCGTGACGTCGATTGTCATGTGGCTCCATGGTGTCATTGGACTGTCAGATTGGCCGATGTGGTAAAGGGAGTACACGCTGGTGCAGGGGCGCAGCGAGACATGCGAGTAGACCCATTACAGCATGAAGTAGCAACGAGCGCACACGGTGTCAGGACCTACAAGCAGGTGTGGCCTACAGGCAGGTGCGGCGAAGCGGGACCTGTTCTCTTTCGTGAGTCTTCTGTCAGTCTTTGGGCGTGTTGAATCGTTCATGAATATTGGACGAAATGTCGGCGCTGGTAGACTGCCCAAGGCTGTTCGCAGGCCTGGATACTGTCCGTGTCAAGATTGGTGGGAGTGGGTCATTGGAAAGTACACGCAATATAGCGGTCGTCCTCGCAGGGGGAGTCGGTACCAGAATTGGTCTTGACACGCCCAAGCAGCTGATCAAGATCGCTGGGCGCCCGATCATGGAGCACACTCTTGCCGTTTTGAACGAGCACCCGTACATTGATGAAATCTTTGTGCTCATGGCCCGTGGGCACCTCGACAGGGTGCACGAAATCGTGCGCAAGAACGGTTTCGAGAAGGTGACTACAGTTCTCGAAGGTTCGGGGACGCGGAACGATACCACTCAGGCTGCTCTTCGAGCGATTGCCGAAAAGTATGAAGAAGACTGCAACGTCATCCTTCATGACGCAGTGCGGCCGTTGCTTGCCCCCTCGATCATCAATGATGTCGTTCTTGCGCTTGAAACGAACGAAGCGGTGGACGTTGCGATTCCATCGGCAGACACCATCATTGAAGTTGAGCCCGGAAGCGGGTCCTATCCGATAATCAAGGACGTGCCGCCACGAGTGAATCTGAGGCGCGGTCAAACGCCACAGGCATTCAAGCTTTCTGCAATTCAGCGCGCATATGAGCACGCCAACAAAGACGTCAACTTTGAGGCTACTGACGATTGCACCGTGGTCCTCCGGTACACTCCCGATGTTCCAATTGCTGTCGTCCCTGGCGACGACAGCAATATGAAGGTCACGGAGCCGATCGACATCTATATTGCAGACAAGCTATTCCAGTTGCCTGCGCGAAATGAGCATATGGCGACTGAAGAAAAGTTAAAGGCCGCACTGTCCGGTAAGACAATGGCAGTTTTCGGTGGCTCCTATGGCATCGGTGCAGACATCGCAGCTCTGGCAACTGAATATGGGGCGACTGTGAGATCGTTCTCACGATCGATGACGAAGACTCACATCAATAGTCGTGATGATCTCGTCGCTGCCAGAGACCAGATATTGAACGAGACGGGACGCGTTGATTACGTTGTGAATACGGCAGGTGTCTTGCCTCTTGCACGGCTGGAAGACACAACAGATGAAACCATCTACGAAGCCACCGAAATCAACTATATTGGGCCGATTCTGCTGGCACAGACCTTCTATCCGGAACTGGCCAAGACTCAGGGGTCGCTATTGTTCTTCACGTCGAGTTCTTACACGCGCGGACGTGGTAGCTACAGTCTGTACAGCTCCGCGAAGGCGGCGACAGTGAATCTAACCCAGGCGTTGGCTGATGAATGGGCCAACGAAAAGATCAAAGTGAATTGCGTAAATCCCGAGCGAACTGGCACTCCGATGAGAACCAAGGCTTTCGGCAACGAAGATCCTGATTCGCTGCTGGAATCGAAGACTGTCGCCAGGGCGTCGCTAGAAGTGCTGGTATCCAACAAAACGGGACATGTGATTGACGTTCGCCGTGAGGACCCGCTTGCGGGGTACGCAGACCACCTCGATTGAGTGTGCCGACGAGCAAGTCCGGCCCACCGCTGTGACTGAGGAGGCGGCCGGGTGAGCTGATCGGTCTTACCTTCGAACCAATTGTCCAGAACCAGACAGGGTAGAACCAAGTGGCGAATACTAAGATCGCGACAGAGACTGACGACGGAGTGGCAAACAAGTTCCTGAGAGGTGCCCTAACCTCATTCGGGTCATATGGAGCATCAGCGCTACTGGCGCTATTCTGTGTGTTCTTGGCCGTGGTGGAGGGCGTTTCAGTTCCGTTCCTTCTCGCCGTCTTAGGCGTCACGGTATGGGACACATTCCGACTTTGGAAGAAGCGGTCACGACTCGGCCATCGCGCAGTGGTCCGGGCACTGTTGGCAACTGCAGTCAGCGTTGCGTTTGCGACCGCGTCCAATGGTATCGACGTAGTTCTCGGTGCCATCGCCGGAGCAGCTGTAGCTGGGCCGATCTTTTTTGAAAGTCTGTTGGCCAAGGGGACGAACAAGAAGGAAACATTCGTCGCACACCTTCCTGGCGTTCGAACCTATTCCTCGTTGAAGAATTTCGACAGACCGCTCCTCACTGCCAGCGAAATAGCTATCGCGATTGGCGCGCTAGCAGCCTGGAGCGGTACCGGACCACAGTTGTGGCTGATTATTGCGCTAGCGCTTGATGTTCTCTATCTAGCTTTGGCCATCGCGACTTATACCAGAATTCGTTGGAACGCAGTCGCGAAGTCTAGCCTCCACGACGCTGTCAAGTCGTATGGTCCCGAATTTTACATCTACACCTCGAGACCAGATGATGCTTCCTACCAGGTGGCGATGTGGTTGCCCTACTTGGCGCGGACCGGCAAGAGGTTTGCGGTCATTACACGAAACAATATTCCGGCAAAAGCTATCGCAGAATTGACTGATGCGCCAGTCATCACGTGCCCGAAGTCTGCTGACCTTGAAAAGATGCTGGTTGCGTCATTGGGAGCTGTGTTCTACGTCAACGCATCGTCTCGCAACGGCGAAATGATTCGTCACCAGAAATACACCCATGTGTATTTGGGCCACGGTGACTCCGACAAGCCGCCGTCATACAATCCGACTCATGCAATGTATGATCGGATCTTCGCTGCCGGCCAAGCCGCGACGGAAAGGTACGCGGCACATGGAGTGACGATCTCACCCGAAAAGTTCGAGATCGTGGGGCGTCCGCAGTTGGAGACGGTCGATGTGACATCCGAGCTTCCTGAAGGCGGCAGCACTACCGTGCTGTACGCTCCCACCTGGCGCGGACATGTCGACGAGACGATGCTTCACTCACTGCCCGTCGCTCCACAGATAATCACTGAACTGATCAACCGGGGTATGACCGTAGTGTTTCGCCCCCATCCTTTCAGCTACGAGTTCGAAGAAGACGCTGAAACGATTCGTCAGATTCATCTTATTCTTGAGGACGACCGCTCTCGGAGCGGTCGACAGCACATCTTCGGTGAAGTCGCAGAAAGGGACATGGATGTCATCGAATGCATGAACCTCTCCGATGCCATGATCTCTGATGTTTCGAGTGTGGTGTCCGACTACCTCTATTCCGGCAAACCGTTCGCGATGACTGCGGTCAGCGCCCAGGGAAATGACTTCATCGCCCAATATCCGATTGCTCGTGCGTCCTATGTCCTTAACGGGGACCTAAGCAATCTCGACAATGTGCTTGATGAGATTCAAGTGACTGATTCACGGCGACAGAACCGCCTGCAGTATCGAAGTTTCTACCTGGGTGATTTTCCCGATGAGGGCTACGCCGAGAATTTCGTTTCGGCGGCCGCACGAATGGTAACGGAGTCGCAGAACGACGTAACTGACGTTGACGAGCCCGGTGCAGATGTCGAGGATAACGGAACCGAAACGGAACTCGACGACCATGGAGGCGGACAAAGGGCAGGGGCTTCTTCTGCTGATACTGAGACTGAGTCTCCCGAAGATGCCGCTGATCTGACTGATGCGAAGACTCCTCGAGCCATGGTTTCTCTGATCTACCGCAAACTTGGCGGTAGAACCCTTGTACCGGCCGGTTTCGCTGTGCTGACGTTTATCTTGGCATTAGCTGAGACTTCCAGGGTCGTAGTGTGCGTGTCCGGCATTCTGGTTGGGCTGGGCTTTCTTTTCGTCCACCGTCGTAGCTTCAAATCGCGCGGTCGCCTTGCAGGGGTGCTTCGGGCAAGCAATTCTGCGCGAGCGGTGGCAGCGGCAACGTTAGCAGTATCTTGGACATTTGAATACGGGACGAACTTGGCCGTGAACACGGCCGCCGCCATCCTCGTCGTTACCATTGTGCTGGAATCCAGTCTGGCCAAATCGTGGAAGGTGACCGGGCTCGAAGCGAGGAATCTGCCGAACGCAGAGACTCGCGGCTTCCAGCCGATAGGGCGAGGCATGGTGGCAATTGCGAACGCGGTGGCGATTTCGCTGGGGTGGTTGTTCGCGATAATCGGTGGTCTGGCGACTCTGTTTCTTATACTCTCGCTTCTGCCAGCCGCCCTCGCAGTAGTCCTCTTTGTCGCCGGACTCAAGCGGGGAACACGCAGTCTTCGTTTGGACAGGCAACTATACGATCTACTCTCCGAGTATGACGTAGAGTTCGTCGTCTACTTCGGCTCGAACGTGGGAATAACCTACCAGCTGGGTATGTGGCTTCCGTACTTCGAACGTATCGGTAAGAAATTCATTATCGTCACTCGTAGCCTGAAGATGATGAGAGCCGCCGGGCGGATCACCGAAGCTCCGGTAATCAATCGTCCGACCTTGCGCAGTCTCGAGGAAGTGATCACCCCGTCGGTCGGCGCGGCCTTCTACGTCAACAACGCGGGCAAAAATACACACTTCATCGAACGCAGAGAGATCAAACATGTCTGGCTCAACCACGGAGACTCAGAGAAGCCTGCCTGCTTCAATCCCGTGCATGCGATTTATGACGTCATCTTCGCCGCGGGCCAAGCCGGAATCGATCGCTATGAACGACACGGTGTCAAAATCCCGCGTGAAAAGTTCGAGATCGTCGGACGACCGCAAGTCGAGCAGATCGAGTTCGTAGAACCTCTCTCATCCACCTCGGACGCAGGAAGGACTGTGCTCTATGCTCCTACATGGAAGGGCGCATACCAGGACTCGGAAGTGTATTCGCTCCCGGCCGGAGCTGAAATCGTACGGCAGCTCATCGGCAGAGGCTGCAATGTAATCTTCAGAGCGCACCCCCTGAACTATAGGTACGCGCGTGCTAAAGAGTACATCACCGAGATCCAAGAGACTCTAGAAGCCGACACCAAGACAAGTGATCGCCGGCACCTTTGGGGGCACGTCGCAGAAAAGGAGATGACGACCGACGACTGCTTCAACGCATCGGACGCTATGATTTCTGATGTGTCTGCTGTTGTCACCGACTATCTTCAATCAGGAAAGCCTCTTTCGGTCGTGTCCGTCGCGAAGACCACAGAGGAACTGCTGAATGAGGTTCCTGCAGCGAAAGCTGCATATATTCTCGAAGAAGACCTGTCGAACCTATCGGACGTTCTTGACGGGTTGCTCGTCGACGATGTCAAAGCCTCAGACCGCGATGCGATGCGCAAATACTACCTTGGAGATTTTCCTTCCGAGAGATACGCCGACGCATTTCTCGAGGCCTCTAAGCAGATGATTGCGGCGGGTCAAGACCGGCATCGAGGTATTGAGGAATCCGACGCGGTACAGGCCGGCCACGATGACTGACATTCTGCTTCGAGCCCCCAAAAAACCCTGGGAGTCCGTCTCCGCCCCAGACGTGCTGAAGTCGAACTTGATTGCGAACAACGTCGGGAACCTACTGTTCGGGCAATCCGTTTACCGAATGCTTTCGACTCGGGGGACGACTGTCACCCCAGACCGCTACGCAAGCCACCGAACTCGGAACGCAAGCGATTATGCTGCCTGGATAAACGAATCGTTTGACCACTTCGTCATTCCCCTCGCGAACGCCTTTCGCCCAGCGTTCAGACCAGCTCTCAGGCGCCTGACGAAAGTAATCCAACTCTTGTCAGTCCCGGTGACAGTCATTGGAGTGGGAAGTCAGCACAAACTCGACGGGGGCACTGCGGACGAGGAACTTGGACGCGACGTTCAAACTTTCATGTCGGCCGTTCTGGACCGTTCGGCCAGTGTCGGTGTACGCGGCGAGCGGACTGCGGCGTATCTTGAGACTCTTGGGTTCAGTGACGCTGAGGTTGATGTCATCGGCTGTCCGTCCGTGTTCATAAACGGATACCCTCGATTCGTCGAGAAGACAGCGTCGTCCTTGAGCGATCATTCGAAGATCGCGATAACTGTCTCGCCTTATGTAGGAAAACTCAACGGAATTGTTGCGTCGCACACGAAGCGTTATCAGAATCTCATGTATATTCCCCAGAACCTCAAGGACCTAAATATGATGGTGTGGGGAGAAAACCGCGCGAATCCGAAGAACCGCTGGAACCCCACTCATGTTGCTCATCCACTCTATACTGAGGACCGGATGAGGTTCCCGCTTGATCCGAGAACGTGGGTAGAGTATCTTACCGATTTCGACTTTGTATTCGGCAGCCGGATTCACGGTTCCATTGCAGGGATCTTGGCCGGAGTGCCGACTATGTTGCTTGCGCATGACTCTCGGACACTGGAACTCGACGAATACCATGCCATTCCCCACTTGAAGGCGACTGAGCTGACTTCGAAAACCGATGCCAAGCAGCTATATGAGCAGACCGACTATACGGAATACAATTCTCGGGTTCCAGAGATTCAACGGACCTTGGCCGAATTCCTGGAGAAGAATGGGTTGTGTCATGTCTTGAACGAAGCCGATGGGGCGACAGAGTTCGACGAGAATCTTTCGGCGGCAGACCTGCCAGACATGGTGACGACGCTCTACGCCACTCAGCGCGAGGGCCGTGCCGCGATTCTCGATCGGGTCCGGTCACTGCACCACGAGCAGACTGAGCTTGAGAACAGAGTGGAAGAGCTAGAGAAGCACATCGAGGCATACTCTTTCGAAGCAGAGGCTCGCAAGCTGTTCGGCTCGTGGCGGAATCGCGCTATGCGCAAGCTCGGGTTGCGCAAATGAAGAGACATTTTCGACGAGCGGTGCGAGTGCTGTTGGACTCCAAAGTCGGCAACTATTTCAAGTCTTTGGTCAGTGATAGCGGCCCTGCGCGTCGCAAGGGCATCCACCTCCACGGTTCAAGCCGGGCAGGAGACGTCATCGCCTATTTCGGCGACAGCCCAGACAAGTTGTACCAGCTTGAGCAATGGCTACCTGCGCTCGAGCGCCTCAACCAGTGCCGACCAGTAGTCGTTGTCATGAGGAATGCAGAGTCGTTTTCAGCTGCCAAGAGAATCGCCGAGCTCCCGCTGGTGCTGGCAGAGACGCAACCCGATCTCATCGATCTGTATGCGGACAGTAACTACAGACTCGCGATCTACTTCAACAACAGTATGCGCAACTTTCAATCGATGGCAGAGCCGTCGATCATCCACGTTCATGTGGATCATGGTGAGAGCGACAAGACCAGTTCGATCTCAAACCAGCTCAAGGCATACGACAAAGTTTTCGTGGCCGGGCAAGCAGCGAAAGAACGGTGCCTGCGCTCACTGTGGGGAATCGACGGGAACAAACTGGTGTCGATCGGGCGGCCGCCTCTGGACGGCGAATTCAGATCTGTGCTGCCTTCCGACTCGCGGTCAACTGTTCTTTACGCTCCTACTTGGCAGGGAGAGAATGAGGCGAACAATTTCACTTCGGTCGATGTGCTGGGCCCCGAGATCGTTCAACGTCTGGTGGCTGCTGGCGCTCGAGTCGTCTATCGACCCCATCCACGGCTGACGGATATGGGGGAGTCTGCTGTCCAGCGCGCAGACGCAGAAATTCGATCAATTCTCTCCGCCGCCTCCGTCGAGGGCAAAGACCACTACGTCGTGACCGACCAATCTATCCTCGATCTGTTCGAAGACACTGATGTCCTCATCTCGGACATCTCGAGCGTGAGCTTGGACTTCCTCTATCTGCACACTGACAAGGGGCTCATCGTCACCGACCGACATGATGACCAAACGAGGACAAAAAGTCTGTCGGCGATCGGTGCTGATTTGGGCATGCTTTCCTCGAGCACTATTCATGGGCTTGCCGAGATGGTCGAAGAAGCCCTCAATGGTTTGAATGCGCTTGCAACTAGGCAACGTCTCAAGTCGCACTACTTTAACGACTACCAGGCGGGTGAGGCGACGTCGGCGTTCATCGGTGCTGTCGAAGATGCGATCCGAGAACGGGAAAGCACAATTCTTGGACGCAACGAAGGTGCCGCGAGGGACTGCTGAATTGGGAAGGTCAGTTGTCGCTCTGTTTGGCGAGAGCAGGAAAGCGGAGGCTGAGGCTGCCGAATCTCGTCGGGTACACTTCCATGTGCCCAAATGGCTGAGGAGTGACGTCGCCGGCTCCTTTGACACGAAGTCTGCAGGGGTGCCCGTCGACTCTCAGATCGATCCAGAAGTCGATGTGACCATGGTCGACTGCGGCGAAGTCATTCGCATGTGCTGACGCGACGACTTGAGTTTCGCCGCCGACGTGCTCCAAGCGTGCTGGAAGTCGGCCGAATCGCCCGCCCTTTCTTTCGGTCCACGACAGCAGGGCCCAGTCGGGTTCGGACGTTGCGTCTCCGCTCAGAATCACATGCAGAGTGATTTCATCGTCTTCGATGTTGACGCTTGATAGGCGTGCAGCTCCGTTGACTTCGCCAGGTTGCCGTTTGTTGGAAACTGCACGCGTCAGCGCCGCTCCCCACAAACTTGTGATCGTTTCCGGAGAGAAATCTCTGACGCGCCGGACGGCTGCTTCTCGCATCTGCATCAG
>Ga0079226_10004041_pt1 | contig 11210 bp, 18 predicted proteins | sample Poulit2014_FD_76345 | JGI IMG/M metagenome (GOLD analysis project Ga0079226, IMG submission 76345) | Agricultural soil microbial communities from Georgia to study Nitrogen management - Poultry litter 2014 | ecosystem: Environmental > Terrestrial > Soil > Agricultural land | place: USA: Georgia...
CCTGATAAGGATGAGGTCCGTGGTTCAAGTCCACGTACGCCCACCAGCGAGAACAGGTCCCCACGGGGACCTTTTTTCATGCTCATGCGTCACACATGCGTCAGGGCAAATCGCGAGCGTCGCTGGATTCGGCGCCTCATGCGTCAGAGAAGGCGGCGGCTTCCGCTCTCGGTCGCTTCTTCGTGCGTCAGTCCGTGCGTCACCGCGTTCGACGACGTGCTCCACGCATCTTGGAAATCGTCGTATTGCTCTGGTTCCAGGTGCGCGTACCGCTGGGTCGTCTGGGGTGACTCGTGTCCGAGGAGTTTCTGCACCTTGTACAGGCTCTTGCCCTCGATCACGAGCTGAGACGCGGCCGTGTGCCGCGCGTCGTTCGGCGACCCCTTCCGCACCCGATGCCGTTTACTGTCGCACCCGCCTTCCCAGCACCGTCCATGCTTCGCCTCGGAGTCGGCCGCCGGACGTCCGCACAGCCGAGCCACGGCCAGGGCCGGATCGAGTACACGACGTTGGAACCGTCGATCATCCATCCAACCGCCCTTGGCCGCAGGGAACAGGGGTGTGTCCTCGTCGGGCTCCTCGAACCGAGACAGGATCTCGCGCATCGAGTCCATGAGGTGATCGGGGATCGGCACCGTCCGGTAGGACTTGGCCGTCTTCGGGTACTTCTTGATGCCCTTCCGAGTCCATACCTGCGTGATGTGGATCAGACCCCGAGCCCAGTTCACCGCCGAGGCGGGCATTCCGTACAGCTCCCCCGGCCGCAACCCCACGTGCAAAGCCAGGTCGAAGGCCACCTTCCACCGCTTGTCGATCACGCGCAGGATCGCCGCGCGCTCCTCCAGAGTCCAGTAGAAGGGCGTCTTCAACGGCGCTTGCGGACGGTCAACCTCGTGTACCGGGTTGCTCGTGATGCGCTTGGGCACCGCAGACGACAGCATCGCCGAGAGGTAGTTCAACGCCTTCGTCTGCGCGTGCGGTCCGACGCCGGCCTTGTCCATCTCGACCCGCCACGTCTTGACCGCCTCGACGTCGATCGCGTTCAGCAACCAGCCCGACCACTTCGGTGCCACGTGCACGCGCCAGGTCGAAGCGTCCTGTGCAGTCGTCAGCGCCTCGACGGACCGCATGTCGAGGAACTTCTGGTGCCACTTGTCGACGGTGATCTGACCGGCCCTCGGGTCGTGCCACTTGCCCTCGTTGACCGCGGCCTCCTGGGCGGTCGCCCACTTCTCGACGACCTTCTTCAACTTGTCCGTGCGTGTGTGCCGTTTGCCGTCAGTGCCACGAACGGTGGCCTGCCACTTCCCCGAGGGAAGCTGTCGGATGTACGCCACTTATCGGCCCTCCTCGTCCTGGGCCTGGCCCTGGAGGAAAGTGTCGGCGTTCTCGGCGTAGTGGAACCGCTTGGTGTGGCGCTTGCCGTCCGCGGTGCGCCAGCAGGCGCGCGAGTCGCCGTTGGGCATGACTTCGATCCAGCTCATATGCTGGCCTCCGATTCCGCTGTGAATCATCAGGGGGTGCCGCCGGCCAGGGCGGCACCCCCGTTTTGTTGTCGGGGTCAGCTCTGTTCGTCGATCAACTCCCCGAGATGAGCACCAAGCCGATCGCCTAGTTCGGCATGTGTATCTCGCACGCCGGCCACGTACGCCTCGGCCGAGGCTTCAGCCAAGGCGCGGCGATTTCGAGCGTGAGTGGCCTGCTGATAGGCGACAAACAGAGCGCCTGTCAGCGCCACGGTGGTCAATGAGGTGAAGACCAATGTGGGCGTCGAGGGGCAAGTCAATGATCCTCCCGGGGGGATGCGATGGTCGAGTTATCGCATCATCGGTTGATCCTCCAAATCAAGGATTTTCATACATGTGTTCGGATGCTTAAGGTGTTTCAGAGGTTTACCCAGAGTTGTCGTCACGTTTTCGGTCGTCGGCCCTCCTACGTAGTTCGTCGGCGAGGTCTGCAAGTTGTTGACGCTGGGACCTGCGCAAAGACAGAAGGATCTCGGTCTCGGCGGGGGGTAGTCCGAGTGCTCGGATGCTCTGCTCGTCGGGGTCGTCGGTCACTCTCTGGTCATCGACTGGGTAGCCAGCAGCTCGGATGAGACCGACCATGATCCGGTCGATCCGCTCGGCGGGTTCGCCTCCGAAGCGTTCGGTCAAGCTTGTACGAAGCTGTTCGAGCTTGTCCTGTCCCGGCCGTGTGCGCCCGGCTGACCATCGAGAGATCTGACTTGGTGCGACGCCCGCCAGGGACGCGAGATCGGTGCGAGGGAGGTCGGTCTCGTCGATCAGCTCGTTTGTGAGCCGCCGGACTGCCGCGCGATCCCAGTATTGAGCGTGCATGTCGTGCACGTTATCACGTGGTTGCACGCTACGCATTCCCTTGTGCTCAGGGAGATCCCGCGCCCGGCGGCAGTGCATGGCGCGCAGTGCAAACCGTGCTAGTGGGCGGAAAGTTGCTTATCACATGGGTTTTTCTGTTTGCATGCCATGCAATCAAGGGTTAGTGTGCATGACATGCAAACGGACACCCGCCGCACCGGACACGCGACACTCGCCGTGCGCAGCACGCAATGGGCCCGCCACATGGCCGATGTCGGCTTGCCGACCTACGCCGAGCAGGCCGCCCGCATGGGTGTCAGTCCGACCACGGTCGGCCGCGTGGTGACCGGCAAGACCACCCCGTCCCCCGGCATCATCAGCGCCGCCCTGCTGATCACCGGCAAGCAGTTCGAGGACCTGTTCGAGGTCGTCACCGAGCACGCGCGCCGTCAGGAGGTCAAGGCCGCATGACTTCGTTCCTGACGATCCCGCAGACCGCCGAGCGGCTCGGATGCGGTCGGACCCACGTCTACGACCTGATCGCCTGCGGCGAGCTGGCCGTCATCGACATCTCGCGCCCCGGGGCGAAGCGTTCCAAGACCCGCGTGCCCGAGTCCTCGATCGAGGAGTACGGGCGCCGGCTCCTGCGCCGAGCGGACGACGCGTGAACAGAGCCCGTCAGCCCCTGCACATGAATCAGCCCTCGCGTATCCGCCAAGACACCACGAGGGCCGAAAAGAAAGGTCAACCTTCCATGTCTGAGCCTACCGCCCCCGAGTTCAATCAGATTCGCGTCATCACCGCTCTCCTCGACCTGGCCCAGGAAGACGCCCCCTCTATCCAGTGGCGCATCGCCGACGACACCCAGCTGGGTTATGCCGTCATGGCCCACCTGGAGGGGCACATACTGACCGGCACCGACACCGAGCGCCGCCACGGCCTGGCCGCCTGGCAAAGGGTGATCGGCGCCGGCCCGGTGGAGGTCCGCGACGCCGGCCCTCGCGAGCATCTGCACATTCGTGGTTCCTACCACGGGGTGAGCGTGGAGGTCGTCACGATCGTCGACGCCTGCTGCGCTCACTGCCAGGGTCACGATGTCGAGGCCGGTGAGGCCGCATGACGTCGATCGAGATCATCACCGCCCTGTCCGTGATCGCCGGCCTGTTGGCCGCCTTCGGTCTCGGCACGATCGCCGGACATGAACGTGGCCGCCGTCAGCGCCGCACGATTCGCCGTCAAGACCGGAGCATTCAAGCCCTGATGTTCCAGCGTGACGACGCCGAGGAACGCGCCGACCTCGCCGGGGGAGGCACTGGATCGTGCCACTGGTGGGACCGAGGACATCGTTCGCGCTGTCACCGATGCCACCGGTCGAGCTCGGACCCGTCACCCGCGCGGCGCTCACCACCGCCCCGACTCCGAGCCCGAGGACTGCTCGGGCACCCTGCCCTCCTAAGGAGAACGGCATGTTCGCCGACTACACCCTGCGCCCCGCCACCACCCAGGCCATCAAGGTCACCCGCGACAACTACATCAAGGTCGCCGACTGGATCACCGACCACCTTGCCACCAACAGGGGCGTGGACATCGTCGACCCCGGCACGATCGGCCAGGGCCGCCCGCGCCTGACCTTTATGGCCAAGGACTCCGCGCGCCACGCGGGCCGCGTCTCGGTGCCGATCCCCGGATACCTCATCCGTGACACCTGGGACGACGACACCGCCAGCTACACCGGCCAGAGCCGCGACTGGTTCGACGACATGTGGCAGCCCGTCGACAACACCTGACCATCCCCTTGGGCCGCCCTGTCGCGAGGGGCACAGGGCGGCCCCCACCCAAGGAAGGAGACCCGTCGTGGCAGAGATCCTCGGGTTCCCTGACCGCACCACATGCGAGGAATGCGGCGTCGACCAGGCCGTCACCAAGACGGGTGCGGTCCGCAAGCACAAGACCAAGGTCGACGGCGTGTCCATGCCGTGCACCGGCGGTGGTCGGCTCGTCGGCCCGGCCCGTATCCCGCGCCGGTCGAAGTCGGGCTACTACCGGTGCCACGTGACCGGCGAGTACCTGCGCTCGGTGACGACGATCCTGGGCAAGGGATCGCCGAAGGAAGCCCTGATCCACTGGGCGGGGAACCTCGTCGCCGAAACCGCGTTGGACTCGTTGCCGTACCTGGTCAAGGCATCCCGTCGCGCCGAGGAGCGCAAGGAGGCTTACGACTGGCTGCGCCGCGCTCACACGAGGAAGAAAGACGAGAGAGCCGACCTCGGTAGCGCCGTGCATTCGCTGATCGAGGCACACGTACTCGGCACCCCAGTGCCCGAGGAGATCGAGAATGACCCCGAGCTGGCCCCCTACCTCGGCCACTTCCGGGACTTCGTGCGCGACTTCGAGGTCGTGTTCGAGGCATCCGAGATGGTCGTGGCGAACTACACCCAGCAGTACGCGGGAACGCTCGACTACCTGCTCCGGTCCCCGCACATCGCAGGTGGCGCGCTGCTGATGGGCGACACCAAGACCGGCGGCGAACTCGACGTGAAGGGCGTGTACCCCGAGGCCGGCGTGCAGATGGCCGCCTACGCCCACGCCGAATACGGGTGGCTGCGCAACGGTGACCGCGTTCCCTTCCCCCGCGACGTGCACGAAGTCGGGGTCGTCCTTCACCTACGACCCGAGGGATACCGACTGATCCCCGTCCGCTGCGGCCCCGAGGTCTTCGACGCCTTCCGGCACGTGCGCCACGGCGCCGACTTCAACACCGACCTCGCCCCGAACGTCGTCGGAAACGCCCTGCCCGTACCCACCAAGACCACCACCGACAGGAAGGCGGCATAAGGTGCCGATCCTCGACATTCAGCAGCGCACACGGGAACTCGGCCGTATCCGGATCGGCCAGGTACAGCCCACCAAGAGCGGAAAGACCAGGCCCGCCAAGCTCGACCGGTTCCGGCTCACCTCGGCTTCGTGCCCCCTCCTCGAACAAGTCGCCGAACTGTACGGTGGCCAGGTCCAGCCATGGACCCCGGCCAACGGCGGCCCTAGCGCGTGGGAGGTCATCACCGACACCGCCCGGCTTCCGGTGATGGTCCCGCCCCAGTCGGTCAGCCAGTGGTACGAGCTGTGGGCCGGCGGTGGATGCCAGAGGAGGTGTGACGGTCAGCGCGAGATCCTGACCGAGTCGCCGTGCATCTGCGGCCCGGCCTCAGAAGACCGAGAGTGCAAACCGACAACCAGGCTGAACGTGGTCCTGAGCGACGTTCCCGGCATCGGTGTGTGGCGCCTCGAAAGCCACGGCTACTACGCCGCCGTCGAACTTCCCGCGGTCGCCGACATGCTCGCCCAGACCTCCGGTTACATCCGGGCATGGCTCGCCCTGGAGGAACGCACTGCCAAGCGCGACGGGCAGACGCGCCGCTGGATGGTGCCGACGCTGGAAGTCGACATCACCCCGGCCGAGCTGATGTCCGGCAACACGACGCCCGGCGTCGAGGCATCGTCCCGTGACTGGGTCGGCGAGGTCCGCCGGGCCGGATCGCTCGACGAACTGCGCGCGCTGTACGCCCAGGCCCGCGAGGCGGGCGCCCCTGCTGGGCTGGCCGAGGCCATGAAGACCCGGGCCGAGGAGATCAGCACCGCGCAGGCCCCGGCCGTGGCCGCGCCGCCGACCCCGGAAACCCAAGAGGACGACGGCGACACCGACGCCTTGTGGATGCAGTGCGTCGCAGCCGCTCCCGATGGGTGGTCGACCTCGGACCTGCTGGACGCCTACTCAGCACGTAATAGCGGCGAACTGGTCGACGACGCGAACGCCGCCCGTCTGCGCGAGTTCCTCGGCGCATTGAAGGACGGCACCGCCGACGCCTCGGCCCCGACGACACCGACCCTCGACGCATTGAAGTCCAAGACCGCCACCAAGGAAAGCGCCAACGGCGATGCCATCCCGTTCTGAACCCTCGACCGGGGCGTCTTCGGGCGCCCCGGCCTACTCCCCGAGAGGAATGCATGACCCACACCGATGACATGTCCGGGGGCGCCGAATGAGCTGGCACCACGACGGAACCCTCATCAGCTGGGACCTGGAGACGACCGGCGTCGACGTCGAGACCGACCGGATCGTGACCGCCTCACGCTGGATCATCCGACCCGCCGAGGGCTTCAAGCGCCATTGCGGATGGTTGGTCGACCCCGGTATCCCGATCCCCGAAGGCGCGGCCGAGATCCACGGGGTCACGACCGAGCACGCACGCGAGCACGGCCAAGACGCCGCGCGCGCGGTTCGGGAGATCGCCGGTGACCTCGTGTTCTGGGCAAGTGAGGCGAAGACGCCGGTGTTCGTGGCGTTCAACGCCGCTTACGACCTGACGATCCTTCACCGCGAGTGTGTGCGCCACGGCCACACCGACCTTGCCGACCAGCTCGCGACACTTCGGCCGTTCGTCGACCCGCTCGTGCTCGACAAGAACGCCGACCCGTTCCGGAAGGGTTCGCGCAAGCTGACCGCGGTCGCGAAGCACTACGGGGTCGAACTGACCGAGGCCGACGCGCACGGGTCGGCCGCTGACAGCCTCGCCGCCGCGCGCGTGGCCTACCGGATCGCGGCCACATACCCGGCCCTGGCGCGACGCATGCCCGATGAATTGCATGACATGCAACGCCAGTGGAGGGTCGAGCAGTGCGCCAGCCTTCAGCGCTACCTACGTCGCAAGGACCCGACAACGGTCGTCGATCCCCATTGGCCGATCAAGCCCGTTCCGGCCGTGATCCAGGAGGAAATCCGATGACGACGAGCCTTCGACCGCGCGCCTTGGGCCTCGATCTGTCGTTGACCTCGACCGGCGTCGCCTCCTCGCTCGGATGGTGCGCACGCATCCGCTCCGCCGGCCCCGGCTCGCCCAACCGGCACATGAAGGGCCTCGAACGACTGCGCTACATCGTCGCCAAGGTCCGCTCACTGCTCGGCGAATACGACCTGGTCGTGATCGAAGGGCCGTCCTACGGCTCTCGGCACGGCTCGGCGCACGAGCGGGGCGGCCTGTGGTGGATGGTTCGCGACGCTGTCGAAGCGGCCCGTATCCCCGTCGCCGTCGCCCCGCCCTCCTCGGTCAAGCTCTGGGCCGCCGGCCATGGCCACGCCACCAAGCAACAGGTCATCGACGCCATGTGCGACCGGTACCCGAACGCCGTGATCCGCAGCAGCGACGAGGCCGACGCCCTGGCACTCGCCCACCTGGGCGCCGCCTGGCTCGTTGAGGAGGTTGGCCACACCGACGCCCAGCGCCGTGCCATGTCCGGCGTCGACTGGCCGCACGCCCACGTTCTCGCCCACTGAACCCCCGAGGAGGAACACCGCCATGACGGAAATCAAGATCGACCCCAAGCTGAACGCGCCCATCACAAAGGCGCTCGAACCGCACGCCGACGAGCTGCTGGCCGCCTCTCTCGGAACCCGCGTGATCGCGCTGGTCGAGCTGTCCGTGGTCGAGCACGCCGAACGTGGCGACTCCGACGACGAGGTTGCGCACGTGGTCAAGATCCGGCCGGTGCTGATGGAGATCGCCACGGGCGACGACGAGCACCATTTGCGGCGTGCACAGCGTGCGCTGTGGAGCAAGCGGACCGCCGAGGGCACCATCACCGGCGACGCCGACCGTGCCCAGGCCGAGGGCGACATCCGTTACGCCGCCGGGCTGATCGGTGGTGATGACCAGTGACCGAGTCCGAGGCGATCTCTTTCAACCAGCTCATGAAGTGGCTCGCGCTGACGGCCGACCGCCCGTCCGAGGAGGACGCGCGCCGCGCCGCCGCCATGCTCGCCGACAATGCGCACAAGGCCCTCGGCGAGGGGTTCACGGCTGCGCGGGTGCTCGAGGTCTGGCCGCTGTGCGAGGAGTCATGACCGACGCCGACCTGGTCGACCGCGCGGTGCCTGATGCGCTCGCTCTGGCTGGCGCTGTCCGGCGCCGGGACTACTGGGAGATCCGGCGCATCCTGCACCGGCGCACCGTCGGCGAACACGACCAACGCAGGTTGTACGCCCTGGTGATCGTGCTCGCCGCCGCTGTGCCCGACGACGTGCCGCTGGGTGACCTCCTCGAGTGGGCCACGCATTGGCCCGAGCCGGTCACCGAGGAGAAGGCCGCCGCGCACCGCGCCGCGATCGCCCGACAGCAGTAACCCGCCTTCACCAGGGGCGACCCCGCGCAGGGGTCGCCCCGCCCCGAGAGAGAACGAGGAACCTATGAGCGTGCGCCTGATGGTCGAGGTTCTCGACCACGCGCCCCGCGAGTTGCCGGATGTGCAGCACCGCGCGCTCATCGCCGTTGCCGAGCGTCTCAACGACCGGACTCGCACCGGGTTTCACCCGCTCGACGAACTCGCGCACCGCATCAGTCGGTCACGGCCGACAGCCACGCGCACGCTTCGGGCGCTGACCGAGCGCGGGTTGCTCGAGGTCGTCAGCAAGGCCGGGCGGGGCAAGGCGACGGTCTACTTCATGCCGACGCTCGTGTCGGTAGAGGAGCCCGACGAGCCCGAAAAGGTGATCACCCAGGATGATGACCTTTCAGGCGAGGACGGCGCCGAAAAGGTCATCACTCAAGATGATCACCTTTCGACGGAGGAGGGGGTGGAAAGGTCATCATCTGAGCCCGAAAGGTCATCACCGAACGCGGAAAGGTCATCATCTGACCCCCAAAAGGTGATCACCCAGGATGATGACCCATCCCTTCATCCCTCATACATCCCTCATCATCCCCGCGTGCGCGAGGACCGTCCGGCTCCGCCTGTGGCTGATGCCGCGACGGATGACGACGAGGAACTGAGATCACTCGAAGACGACCCCGCGGCCACGGCCGCGATGGTCGCGCTCCGAGCGCACACGCACCGGACCATCACCGCCGACCACGCCCGAGCCGTCTCCCGCGTGATCCTGTCCGGCCGCACCGTCAAGGACCCGGCTGCCTACGTCCGTAGCGCCGTCGACCGCGACCCCGACCGGCACATCCCGGCCGCGCCCGCGCGCACCGTCGCCGAAGCCCTCGCACGCCCCGACAGCACCGACGCGGCCCCGAGCAGCACCGAGGAGCGACCGGCCGAGGTCGTCGGCCAGCTCGCCGCCCTGCGCGCCCGATGGGAGCAGGAGACCCGCGACCGCCAGACCGAGGACCGCCGTCAGCCGACCGCGTTCGCCCACCTGATCAATTCCAAGGAGTGACGATGGCCCTGCCCACCCTTCACCACACGTTCCGGCTCGTCGCCGACCCCGATATGCGAGCCCTACCGAGCGGAACCCCGGTCGTGAACTTCCGCTTGGCCGCGAACACCTCCCGCAAGGACGACAACGGCCAGTGGGTCGACGGTGACCGGTTCTTCATCCGCGCGTCGGCGTTCGACCGCACGGCCGAGGCTGTCGCCGAGGCCAACCTTCGCCAGGGCGACGAGGTGACCGTGCGCGGACAGATCAAAACCTCGGAGTGGGAGACGCCCGAGGGCGAGAAGCGGTCCGGCCCCGAACTGCGCGTGTACGAGATCGCCCGACCGGTCCGACCGCCGCGCCGCGACAACCCGCCGCGCCCGTCGCCCCCGCAGCAGCCCGACCCGTGGGGCGCCGCCCCGTCTTCGTTCGCCAACGAGCCGCCGTTCTGACCGTGCCCGACCAACCGACCGAGGAGTACCCGCAGATGAGCACCGGGGGAATCTGCACTGTGCCCGAGTGCGGCGAGATCGTCGCCGAGGCGTTCGTCTGCTCGACGTGTACGCACCGGCTCAGCGTGGCCCTGGGCGACGTCGCCGACCTGGCCGAGGAGCTACAGACCGACCTCACTCGACAGGGACGACGCGGCGGCCGGGACGGCGGCCGAGACGCCGAGGCACCGTTGCCGTTCGACGTGGGCGCGTCGATCGTGGCCGATGCGCTGCTGTCCACGTTGACGTCGTGGGCGTTGATCGTGGCCGGTGACCTGTTGGGCACACCGCCGGCCACGGGTGCGGCCGGGTTGGCGTCCTGGCTCGGCGCGCGGGTCGAACGGATCCGGCACCGGCCGGACGGCGGCGTGTGCGTCGACGAGGTGTGTGCGGCCATCGAGGCGGCGCGCGACCAGGTTCACGGCCCAGCCCGTGGTCCGAACTCGCTCCTGTTGGGCGTGTGTCCAGAGTGCGGGCAAGCACTGTACGGGCGGGAGCGCGTCCGACAGGCGCGTTGCAGGCGTGATGGGTGCGACGGCGTGGTGGACGCGGCCGAGTGGCGTTACGACGCGCTTCAGCAACTCGCAGAGGAGGTATTGCCCGCCGTCGACGCCGCGCGTGCGGCGTCGGTGTTCCTGGGCGTGGACATCTCGGCCGCACGTGTGCGCCAGTGGCGCCGACGTGGCCGACTCGCCCCTGTCGACCCTGACGCCAGCCGCCCGCTCTACCGGGTCGCCGAGGTGTGCCGCCTGCTCGACGTCGACACGCGACAGACCGCGTCTTGACGCAGGTGGGGCGTCTCTCCCGACGAGACGCCCCACCTGCGCTTGCACACCGCACTCCCCGCGTGTCACACTGGAGATGCCGTAGAGCACCTGTACCCAAAACCCGGAGCCATGAGGCCCCGGGTTTTGCTGTGTTCCGCGCCAAGTGGCAGGCAGCTGATCACTCGCCGAAGGTGTGGCGCCACTTCATTCGATCCACCACGCTCATGGGGTCGACGAACGTCGCTTCTCCGTCTTCGCGTGCCAAAGTGATGGCGAGTTCTTCCGGGTGGATAGATTCGGAGAATTCGCAGGTGAGATCCATGGTCAGTCCGAGAGTTCCTACCTGTGGTTCCAGACCTGCGGGGTAGTCGCCTCCTCGGGCCATCTCTCGATTCAAGACCAAGTGACTTTCGTCCTCGTGTTCGCAATAGACGTGCGGGTA
>Ga0079226_10004042_pt1 | contig 11210 bp, 8 predicted proteins | sample Poulit2014_FD_76345 | JGI IMG/M metagenome (GOLD analysis project Ga0079226, IMG submission 76345) | Agricultural soil microbial communities from Georgia to study Nitrogen management - Poultry litter 2014 | ecosystem: Environmental > Terrestrial > Soil > Agricultural land | place: USA: Georgia...
ACAAGTACTCCAACAATAATTCGGTACCAACCAAATGAACTGAAGTCATTACGTTGAATATAGTTCATTAAGAATTTAATCGCAAAGATTGAAACAATAAAAGATGTAATACAACCTGCTGCAAGCACAATTAGTTCTTCAGACGTAAAATTGAAACCAAAACCAAGTAGTTTTACAAGACTAGCTCCCAGCATAACAGGGATTGACATAAAGAAAGAAAATTCAGCGGCAATCGGACGATCTGTACCAAGTAAAATTCCTCCCATAATCGTTGAACCTGAACGAGAGGTTCCTGGAATTAAAGAAAGGATTTGGAAAAGTCCTACTTGAAAAGCATTTTTCGTTGAGAAATTTTCCCAGCTGGTTATAGGCATTGTGCGTGTTTTATTCCAACGTTCAATTACAATAAATGCTATACCATACACGATTAAAGCAATAGCCACAGTTTGCCAATTAAAGAAGTAATAATCTACGATATCTTCAAATAACAAACCAATAATTCCGACCGGTATAACTCCTACAATAACTTTAATCCAAATATTCCAAGTCCTTTTTTTAGCTTCTTTATTAGGCTGCATAAAAGGATTTAACCGTTTAAAATATAATAAAATAACAGCTAATACTGAAGCCAGTTGAATAACAACAAAATACATTTCTTTAAATTGACTGCTTTGATTTAAAATTAAAAATTCATCTACTAAAATCATATGACCGGTACTGCTGATTGGTAACCACTCAGTAATTCCTTGAACGATTCCCAATATGATTGACTTTAAAATTTCAACTAACAATTTATACACTCCTAGAAATTCATTTACTTGAATATGATACTCCATATTCCATGAAAAATCAAAGCGATTTTCAAAGTTTTATGAAAATTAATGGTTTTTACTAAAAGAAAATGAAAAAATCAAAAGTCCTTCTTAAAGATTTCACAAATTTAATCCGACTTTAGGTGGAAATGAGAGCGCTTTGTAGTTTATAATGATAAAGTATGAATAGGAGGGAAAATCTCGTGGCGTTTGAACGAAAAGAAGTAGAAAAAGAAAAACCAAAATCAATATTATGGTCCATTCTAAAATGGTATTGGCTATTAGTTCCAACTTTTTATTTTTTAGTAATTATACCAGGTTCACTACAACAATCAGAAGGACAAGGCTTAGCCCCTGATGTAGCATTTAATTTGGTGTTACAGTTGATTAATTATGGACTTGCTGGAATAATGACAGTAACACATCCTTTAGAGCGATCTAAAACAGGTTTAGCGGATAAATTCTTAAAGGCAGCAGTTGCTCAACAATTTTTAGCACAAAATATTTTTGGACTTATTTTAACAGTTATTGTTTGGTATCAATTGCCTTATAAAGTGGATCCAGAATTGGTGGAACCTGAAGAGTTAGAAAAATGGCATTTCCAACAAAAGACAATCTATATTATTATGGGTGTGCTTTTGGGGATCACACTATTAGTAGTACTTGGACAATTTACTGTTAATTAGTCATAATTTATGTAAATAAATAATAGAAAGAGGGAATAAGAAGTGGGACTTTTTGATTTTTTCAAGAGTGGCGAAAACAAGAGTGTAGAACTTTATAACCCTGTCGATGGCGAAGTTATTCCAATCGAGGAAGTGTCAGACCCTGTCTTTTCACAAAAAATGATGGGAGACGGTTACGGAGTAGAACCTACAAATGGTGAAATTTATTCTCCAATCGATGGAGAAGTTGTATCGGTTTTTCCAACCAAACATGCCCTAGGTCTAAAAACTGAAAATGGGATTGAAGTACTTGTTCACATCGGTGTGGACACAGTAGAGCTTGAGGGAGCGCCTTTTGAGGTATTCGTTTCTGAAGGAGACAAAGTGACAGGAGAGACGCTGATAGCTAATGTAGACTTAGAAGCATTAAAAGCGGCCGATAAACCTGACACAGTAATTATTGTATTTACAAATATGGATGACGTAGACAGCTTTACGATTGACCGTAGTGGGACACAGACACATGGAGAAGTTGTTGGTGTCGTTTCTGCAAATTAATACGTTTATGAATAAGCTCAAAAAAACCAGCAAAGAATATTTCATTGTTGGTTTTTTGCGTAAAATAACTATTTTACAATATATCCAAATTAATGATGGACTTTATATAAAAACCTATTTTACTTGCCACGAAACAAATATCTGGCAAATAACCCCCTCATTTTCACAAAAAAGTCTGGAATATACTAGAAATTTTATCCATTAAAAAAGAGCCTGAATTTTCAGGCTCTAGTATTTTAATTCAAAAAATTAACTACTTAGAAAGCTACACAAACCACTTCTGGAGCTTCAATATCTTTTTGTAGAAGAGTTAATGTACCATCTTCTTGGTTTCTTTCAAATAAAGTTAAGTTATCTGTATCTTGGTGTCCAACCACTAGATATTCTTCTGTTTCATCTAAGTTAAAATCACGTGGGGTTTCACCTTCTGTTGGAGTGTATCCTAGAAGTGTTAACTTACCTTCATCATCTGTTTCATAAATAACAATTGAATCATGTCCACGGTTTGAAGCATAAACGAATTTACCGTCGCTTGAAATACGGATTGCTGCACCACCATTGAATCCTGTATGCTCTTCTGGAATGGTAGAAATTGTTTGTTTTTCAGTAAATTCACCTGTTGTTGGGTTGTAGTCAAGAACAAGCACATCACTACTCAATTCACCAAATAAATAGGCAACATCTAATGTTGGGCTAAATACAATATGACGAGGACCTGTTCCAGGAGCAACTTTAAGGCGGGCAACCTCTTCAAGTTTTCCTTCTTCCGTTACTTCATATGTGTATAATTCATCTGTTCCTAAGTCACATACAATAACAAAGTTTTCATCTGGTGATAGGTCACTATAATGAACATGTGGACTGTCTTGATTTTCATGTGTTGAACTACCTGTATGTGCAACAGTATCCAATAATTCTAAGTTACCTGCCACATCTGTTTTGTAAACAGCAACTTCACCTTTATGGTAATTTGATGTGTAAACATATTGACGGTTTGCATCATAAGCGACGTAACATGGTGCTGCACCATCTGCTACCGCTTCCGTGTGACGCTGATAAGATCCATCATCTTGTTTAACAAGTGAAACGATCCCGCCTTTATCATTTTCATTAATCACTGAATAAATAATACTTTTATCTTCGTTTGTATCTAGATAAGTTGGGCTTCCAACTTCTGCAAGTAATGATACTTCATCTAGTTGGTTAGTCACTGGGTTAATGACCGCACTATAAATTCCTTCACTCACTCTTCGAGTATATGTACCTAATAATAATTGTGTTGACATTATTAAATATCCTCCTCCATAAAATTAACTTACACATGTAGTATAGCAAAATTAAATCAAGTCTTCATAATCAAAACCATTAATATGAAAAAATAAATAAAAAATTATGAAAAAAAGAAGAGAAATTAAATGAATATGGTAGAATTAAAACATATGGTAAATAGCAGGGGGATAATAACGATGATTGACCAAAAAGAAAAGAAAGAACAGACACGATTAATTGAAAGAACATGGTTTTGGAAATATATTATAGATAATAAATTTGTTTCTATAATGTTAATAATTTTAATTTTATTTTTGACAATTTTTGCCTTTACAAAAATATCACATCTTTTTGCACCCGTTCATTCGGTTCTTTCAATCATAGGACCACCATTTATTTTTGGTATTCTTTTTTACTATTTAATGAAACCTTTTGTTGATTATTTAGAGAAGAAAGGTTTATCACGAAAAATTTCGATACTCATTATGTTTATAGGGATTATTCTGCTCCTTGTTTTGGCCATCACGTTTATTATACCGGGCGTTCAAGATCAGTTTAATCAGTTAGTTGATGATTTTCCAAGAATTTGGAATTCAGTCATTGCACAGATTGAAGTTTTATTACAAGATGAATGGTTCTCGGAAATTTATCGGGAATTTCAAGCGACAGATATTATGAGTAGATTGACTGAACAAATTAGTAATGTTTTTACAGCTACTTTAGATAGTATTAGTAATGTAGCAGGAATTATTACGCGTATCGTGATTACTATCGCTACAATACCTTTTGTTTTATACTATTTATTGGCAGACGGTGCTCACTTTAAACAATCTTTATTAAATGTTATACCCACTCGGGCTCGTCCAACGATGATAAAATTTATGGAACAAGCAAGTGAACAAGTAGGTTCTTATGTTCGAGGAGAATTATTGGTTGCTATTTCTGTATCCATTATGTTTTATGTTGGATATGTTATTATTGATTTAGAGTACGCTTTAATTTTATCACTACTTGCAGGTGTTTTAAATTTAGTTCCTTATTTGGGATCTATTATGGCCTCAGTACCTGCTTTAATCATTGGTGCATTTGTTTCACCTTTACAACTATTTAAAGTTATTGTTGTGATTGCCATAGAACAAACGCTGGAAGGGCGAGTAGTGAGTCCGCAAATATTAGGAAACAGACTGGAAATCCATCCGCTTATTATTTTATTTATTTTATTGGTAGCTGGTAGTTTGTTTGGATTTATGGGCTTGATATTAGCGGTACCTGGTTTTGGAGTTTTACGTGTTATTTGGAATCTTTTCTTTGACTGGCTCAAAGAAAACTATGATTACTATGAAGAAAAATCGAGTAGCGTAAATATAAATCAATAAAGTTTTTAACAAAAACAATCAGTTTTAAAGCTGGTTGTTTTTGTTTTGTTTGAATTTATTGTAAACTTGATATACAATGATTAAATGTATTGTTTGCCTGATAAGGTCTGACAGGAGGGAAAATTATGTGCTCGGATACATTTCAGAATTTAAGTAACGAAAAGAAAGAACGAATTATTCATGCAGCTTTAACTGAATTTTCAGAAAGATCATTTAGTGAAGCTTCAATTACTAATATTGTAAAAAATGCAAATATTTCTCGTGGGAGCTTTTATCAATATTTTGGAAATAAAGAAAAAGTATACCAATATTTAGTTGTTTATTTATACAATAAACACCGAGAAGACTTAGTAAATATATTGAAGAAAAATTCCGGAAATTTATACACATCTATGATGGAATTTTATAATCAATATATTGATGAAATTGTTAATTCAAAGTATTTTGCATTTTATAAAAATACATTTTTATATGTAAATCATCATTTGGTAGGACAAGAGGGGATTCTCAGTATATCCAATCCATCCACTGGACGAAAAGAACAACAGCAACAGTTTGTAGAATTTCTAAATATAGAACATTTAAAAGCAGAGTCCAATAAAGAAGTTTTAGAATATATATATTTTATTGTAAATACTATTCATCATATGATTATTGACGGTTTTGTTAACGATCTTTCATTGGAAGATATTAAAAATAGGAGTTTTCGAGCAGTTGAATGGCTTTATTATGGTATCCAAAATGAAAATGAAGAAAGAGAGTAGATGATAGTATGAAAAGAATAGCTCAGATGCTAAATCCAGGTCGAATTGCCTGGTTATTTGTATTTCTAGTTATTCAAGTAGTCAGTATGTTGATGATCCCGACACTTTCTGCAGAAATTATAGATAATGGTGTCGCAACAGGGGATATTGATTATATCCTCAAATATGGTGGAATTATGATCGCGATAGCAATTATAGGCTTTATTAGTTCGATGCTGAATGTCTATCTATCTTCCACTGAATCTCAAAAAGTTGGTTCAAAATTACGTGAATTATTATTTGATAAAATTTTGAATTACTCAACTGAAGAGATTGATAAATTTGGAATTTCTACGCTAATGACACGTACAACGAGTGACGTTTTACAGGTTCAACAAGTATTAGTCATGGTTTTAAGATTTATGATTCTTGATCCTCTACGTATTGTTGTAGCTGCAGTCTTAGCTTTCACGAGAGAGCCTAAACTGGCTTTTATATTTGTGATTGTTGTTCCTATTTTAGTTATAGCTGTTGTTTTATTATTGAGAAAAGTAAACCCGCTTTTCCGGTCACTACAAATTAAAACAGATAGTTTGAACCGTGTCTTCCGTGAAGGCTTAACGGGTATCCGCGTTATTCGTGCGTTTAACCGTGAAGATTATGAAGAAGAAAGATTTGACAAAGAAAACGAAGATTATGCTAAAACAGGGACACGTGCCCATACGTATATGGCTTTAACGAACCCTCTTATGATTCTGTTAACAAGTGCAACGACTGTTTTTATTATTTGGTTTGGTGCACAGTATATCAGTGTAGGGGAGATGGAAGTTGGTAACCTAGTGGCATTTACTTCATATTCTTTTAATATTTTAATGGGAATTATGATGTTATCAATGATTATTACAATGCTTCCACGTGTACAAGTAGCGCTTGAACGTATTTATCAAGTACTTGATGCACCAAAAGAAATTGTAGACAAAGAAAGCCCAACTTTGCTTGATTTAGAAGCTGAAGAAATGGTACTAGAGTTCCAAGATGTTGATTTCCGTTATCCTGGAGCTGAAAAATTAGCGCTTGAAGGGATTGATTTCTCGGTAAAAGATGGTCAAAAAGTGGCTATTATCGGAGGAACTGGGGCTGGAAAATCAACTTTAGCGAACTTAATTGTGAGATTGTATGATATTGAATCTGGGGCGATCAAAATCAACGGGATTGATATTACGAATATGTCTCAACATAATTTGCGTGATGCAGTAGGTTTTGCAACACAAAGTGCCTCATTATTCTCAGGAACGATTCGTGAGAATCTAAAGTATGGAAATGAAGATGCGACAGATGAGGAATTGTGGCATGCATTAGATGTTGCACAAGGTGCAGATTTTGTTTCAGAACTTCCAGATGGTCTAGGCTCAAGAGTTGAGCAAGGAGGAGCAAACTTTTCTGGGGGACAACGCCAACGATTAAGTATTGCTCGAGCATTAGTTACAGATGCTAGAATTTTAGTCTTTGATGATTCTTTCTCTGCATTAGACTTCAAAACAGATGCACAATTACGTAAAGCTTTAGAACCGGAAACAACGGATAAAGCAGTGATTATTATTGCGCAAAGGATAAGTACAGTAGTTGATGCAGATGAAATACTGGTTTTAGACAATGGAGAACTTGCTGGAAAAGGTACTCATGACGAATTGAAAGAAACAAACAAAGTTTATCAAGAAATTATTGAATCTCAAATGAAAGGGGAAGATATTTAATGGCTAAAAATGAAGACACAGCACCTGTACGTGGACGTAAGCCTCGTAATTTTTGGGGTACAATCTTACGACTACTTCGTTATATGTCGACACGTGCTTGGGCATTATTAGCGATCATCTTTTTTGCTTCAGGAGCAGCCCTTTTCGCAGCTTTCACACCAAGTGTTTTAGGACGAGCAACAACCACTATTTTTGAAGGATTCACCGAGGGAATGGCGATGCGAGAAGCGGGGCAAACCGTTGATGTCCTTCCGATTGATTTTGATGCGATTCGACGTATTGTATTTATTTTAGTGGCTTTATATATACTTGAAGCACTCTTTAGATATTTACAAAGATATATTACCGCAATAATTTCGCAAAGAACGGTCTATGATTTAAGAAAAGACTTAAAAGAAAAACTAGCAACATTACCGATTGAATATTTTGACACACATTCGGTTGGAGATATTATGTCTCGTGCGGTAAACGATATGGAGCAAATTTCAAACACGTTGCAAAGATCATTATCACAATTTATATTATCTGTTGTGACATTCTTTTCTGTACTGTTTGTAATGCTTTCTGTTGATGTGACGATGTCACTAATTGTTTTTGGAAGTGTTGGTTTAAGTGCTTTGTTTATAGCGTTTATTGCCCCAAGATCCCAAAGACAGTTTGCAAAACAACAACGTGTGGTTGGAGAGTTAAATGACCGCGTAGAAGAAGTTTACTCGGGTCACACAATTGTTAAGACCTATAACCGTGAAGATTATGAAATTAAACGTCTTACTGATCATAGTGATGATTTATATGAGACATCTTGGCGAGCACAGTTCTATTCAGGGATTATGATGCCAGCGGTAAACTTTGCTCGAGACCTAGGAATTCTTGCTATTACACTATATGGTGGGTTTGGTGTTCTTCGAGGGACTGTACCATTAGGTAACGTACAAGCTTTTATCCAGTATGTAAACCGTTTTTCACAACCCGTTCGTCAAATAGCTCAATTAGCAAATAGTATTCAAATTACTGTAGCATCCGTTGAACGCGTTTTTGAAATTCTAGATGAAGAAGAAATGGAAAAAACTGAAGCCAACCGACGAGTAAAAGAAGATACACCATATATTATCGAATTTGATCGTGTGCAATTTAAATATAACGACATGAAAGAGTTATTAATGACAGATTTTAATTTACAAGTAGAAACCGGTGAAATGATTGCTGTTGTAGGACCAACAGGAGCTGGGAAATCAACGTTAATTAATCTGCTTGAACGCTTTTACGATGTGAATGGTGGAAGTATTCGTTATAAAGGAAAAGATATTCGAGATATTGAACGTTCTGAATTACGTAAAGATTTTTCTATGGTATTACAAGATACGTGGCTCTTTAACGGAACAATTTGGGATAATATAGCTTACGGAAATGACAAAGCTACAGCGGAAGAAATTGAACGAGCAGCCAAAGCGGCTTATGTAGATGACTTTGTCCGCCGATTACCTCAAGGTTATGACACTATTTTAAATGAGGAAGCTTCAAATATTTCTCAAGGTCAAAAGCAATTGATCACTATTGCTCGCGCCTTTTTAGCAGATCCAGAGATTTTAATCTTAGATGAAGCTACTTCATCTGTTGATACTCGTACAGAAACACTTATTCAGACAGCGATGGAGAATGTCCTTGAAGGACGTACAAGCTTTGTTGTCGCTCACCGTTTATCAACGATTCAAGATGCAGATAAAATTGTCGTGATGAATCATGGAGATGTTGTAGAAATTGGTAAACATGACGAGTTACTTGAAACAGGTGGCTTTTACGCTGACATTTACAATGCTCAGTTTGCATCACCAGAAGATATGGCTTTTGTATAATAAAAAATATTTAATCCTCTCGAGGATGTTTATCTTAAAACACTTTTGGGAGGATTTTTTTGATTTATGCTAGACTTCCATTCAAACGATTAGAATAGATCTAAAGGCTCTCTATTTAAAAAAAATTATCATTTAGAAAATATTCTTTCGGAAATGTACGAATGCCATTTAGCCCTTGCCTTTCCTATAAAATGTGATAGAGTAGAATGAACTAAATATTTCGAAGCTGCTTTTGTCACCGGACAAGCAGCGGAGCATTTTTTTCTTTTGTGTAAGTCTTTGAAGCAAAAGGGAAAGGTGCTTTTTTTATGGGAGGAATTTATAGTGGAAAAACGACAAAATTTCAATCAAACGATAAAGAAGAACTTTTTCACGAATGTCTCACTAGGCATGTTAAGTATGATGGGAACTTCTTTATTTATTTTAGCAGACACGGTTTTTATTGCGAATGGCGTCGGAGCGGATGGCATAGCTGCATTAAATATTGTATTGCCTATGGTGAATATCTTCAATGGGCTTGGTTGGATGCTTGGAGTGGGCGGAGCAACTTTATATTCAATTGAAAAAGGACGAAGAAATATTGAAAAAGGAAATAAACAGTTTACTTTCACTCTTCTTCTTTCATTGGTTATTGCAGGTTTGTTTACACTTGGCACTTTGCTATTTTCAGACACGATCTTAAATTTTTTAGGGGCAAGTGGACATATTTTTGGTTTATCTAAAAGTTATTATAGTGTGATTATGTTATTTACGCCCTTGTTTATTTTAAATAATGTTTATATCACTTTTTTAAGAAATGATCACAATCCGAAGCTCGCAATGGCTGCATTATTAATCGGTGGGCTAATGAATATCATTTTAGATTATATTTTTATATTTCCATTGAATATGGGAATGAGAGGTGCCGCTTTAGCTACAGCTGTTTCACCTGCTGTTTCGTTATTAATTTGTAGTTTACATTTAAAAAACAAAGAGAGAAAACTAAAATTTGCTCCGCTCTCACTTCGATGGGAAAATATCACTCGAATTTTTTCCATTGGTTTTCCATCATTTTTAAATGAATTTTCTTCAGCTGTCGTTATGTTTTTATTTAATATAGTATTGCTAAGGCTTATAGGTAATATCGGTGTTTCAGCTTACGCAATCATTGCGAATATGAATATTATCGCTATCGCATTATTCACAGGAGTCGGCCAAGGATTTCAACCTTTAGTGAGCGGATTCCATGGAGCAAATCAAAGAGAAGAAATGAAAAAAGTTCTAAAGTATGCGTTGATTACGACAGGAGTGTTGGGCATTGCTTTCTTTGTGATTGCTATCTTGTTTGCGGAACCAATTATTTCTGTATTTAATAATGAGGCGAACCAACAACTTGTTCAATTAGCTGTTCCAGGTTTAATTTTGTATTTTTCTTCCTTTTTATTTACAGGAACAAACTTTACTGCTATTTATTATATGTCTGCTGTAGAACGTCCACGTCCGTCTTTAATTATTTCTTTACTGAGAGGTCTGCTGCTTATTTTTCCTGTCCTTTTTGGAATGAAAAATTGGTTAGGTGTTACCGGAGTTTGGTTAACAATGTTGGTGGTTGAGCTTCTGACTTTAGGAGTTTCAATGTATGCATTATGGATTTATCAAAAACGCTACCTTCAAACAAATTAAGAAACAAAAAAGACTCTTTCTATTTTTGATTTCAAAAAGAGTCTTTTAAACTTATTTTAAGGATGCGAAGCAATTATATGAAGTTTGCCATCTATTTCCCAATGTTTGATTTGATTTGGAAGAATGAAGTGATCACCTTTAGAAACAGGATAAGTGCGACCATCAGCTTCTAATGTTCCTTCACCATCGATGACACTGACGAGAGTATAAAATAACTCTTGTGTAAAAGATACTGGACCATTTATTTCCCAGTCATATACTGAAAAGAAATCATTGGAGACCAGTGTGGTTAAACGTCCATTTTCTACTTCTTTTGTCGTTGGATTAACAGGATTATCTTTTGCCGGAACAGTTGTCACATCAATCGACTGTTCGATATGTAAGTCTCTTAAGTTTCCTTCATCGTCTACACGATCATAATCATATAAACGATAAGTTGTATCACTCGATTGCTGCGTTTCAAGCACCATAACTCCACTACCTAGTGCGTGAATGGTACCACTTGGGACATAGAAGAA
>Ga0079226_10004043_pt1 | contig 11210 bp, 10 predicted proteins | sample Poulit2014_FD_76345 | JGI IMG/M metagenome (GOLD analysis project Ga0079226, IMG submission 76345) | Agricultural soil microbial communities from Georgia to study Nitrogen management - Poultry litter 2014 | ecosystem: Environmental > Terrestrial > Soil > Agricultural land | place: USA: Georgia...
AGATGCAGTCATTACGATTTTCGGTTTTACATTTAAAGAAAATGTACCAGACATTAGAAATACACGTGTAATTGACATGGTAGAAGAGTTAGAAAGTTATGGTTTAACTGTTCAAGTGACAGACGCCTATGCAAAACCTGAAGAAGTAAAACAATTTTATAACGTGGATTTAATTGATCAAAAAGATTTGAAATCAACTGATGCAATTATATTTGCTGTTCCTCATGATAAATATCTTGAAAAAGGTTGGAGTTTATTTGATAGTTTACATACATCAAATTCAACACTTGTATTTGATGTAAAAGGAAAATTAGATCGTAAAAGAAAACCAAATAATGTGACTTTACGGAGGTTGTAGTTTGTGAAAATTATCCAAGTAAGTGCTGTTGATTTAACAATGGATCTATTGTTAAGAGAATTAAATCAACAAACTGTTGAACTAGGTCATGAACTTATATGTGTTTGTTCAGATGGTCCGAGAGTAAAAGGTTTGCTAGATGATGGCTTTGATGTTCGGACAATTAATATTGATCGAAACATAAATATAAAAAGCAATCTAAAGTCAATAAAAGAAATGTATAGCTTATTTAAAAAAGAAAAACCAGATATTGTTCATGTACATACACCTATTGCAGCAATGCTAGGCAGAATTGCTGCAAAACTAGCTAGAGTACCAACTGTTATTTATACTGCTCATGGTTTCTATTTTCATGAGAATATGCCTAAAAGTACATATAATTTTTATTACTGGATCGAAAAAATAGCAGCTAAATATTTTACTGATTATATTTTTACACAAAGTACAGAAGATGGTGAAATGGCAGTAAATAAACATTTTCTTCCAATGGGTAAAGTGACAGTTATAAGTAACGGAATCGATGTTACTGACAAATTTAATTTAGAAGTTATTGAGGAAGATAAAATAAAGCAACTAAAATATGAATTTGATTTAAAAAAGAAAGATAAAATTATTACTTTTATCGGACGTTTAGTAGAAGAGAAAGGTATCTTCGAACTATTAGAAGCATTTCGAACTATAAATAAAGATAATGTTAAATTAATTATTATTGGAGAAACACTTGAAAGTGAACGAGATCAAACAACTAAAAATAAATTAAAAGAATATTTTAATGATGAAAATGTTATTTACACTGGTTATCGCTCAGATATAGCAGATATATTAGCTATAAGCGATGTATTTTGCTTACCCTCATATCGTGAAGGTATGCCACGTTCAATCATTGAAGCAATGGCCATGGAATGTGCAATCGTAGCAACAAATATAAGAGGGTCTAAAGAAGAAGTAGATCATAATAAAAACGGTTATTTAGTCCCTATGAAATCAATTAAATCATTAGCAAATGCATTAGAGAAGCTTATTAATAATGAAGGAATATTAAATCAATTTAAATTAGAAGCAAGAAATAAAGCTGTAAAATTATATGATGAAAATAAAGTAGTACAAACTCAACTTGATATATTTGAAAAAGTAACGAAAGGAAAGTGATCTAAATGAAACGTGCATTTGATTTTATAGTCTCGTTATTTACTATTATACTCTTATTAAATCCAATGGCTTTCGTTGCTTTATTAGTCAGAATTAAAATGGGGTCACCAGTGACTTTTTCTCAAAAACGTCCTGGATTAAATGAAAAACCATTTTACATAAAAAAATTCCGTACAATGACAGATGAAAGAGGTTCTGACGGAGAATTACTTCCTGATGATGAACGTTTAACTAAACCTGGTAAAGTAATTCGTAAATTAAGCTTAGATGAACTTCCTCAATTATTTAATGTATTGAAAGGCGAAATGAGTTTTGTTGGCCCAAGACCATTATTAATGGAATATTTACCATTGTATAATGAAGAGCAATCTCGCAGGCATGAAGTACGTCCAGGTATAACAGGACTTGCTCAAGTTAATGGTCGTAATGCAATTGAATGGGAAGATAAATTTAAGTTGGATGTTTACTATGTTGAAAACCAATCATTTTTATTAGATATTAAGATTTTATTATTAACAGTTTTAAAAGTTTTTAAGTCAGAAGGTGTTAGTAAAGAAGGTCAATCAACAACAGATAAATTCACAGGAAATAAAAGTAGGTTATCTAATGAATAATCTAATTATTATTGGAAATGGTGGACATAGTAAGGTTGTGCAAGATATTGTAAAAGCGCAAAACAAATATAGTATTTACGCTGTTTTAGACGATGCTATTGAAGATACAGTAATTAATAACGATATTATATTTAGCAATATTGATTTTTTAAATCAACTAGATAAAGAAAACTTTTTTTATGTAATAGCAATTGGAAATAATCAAATACGAAAAAAAATAGTTAAAAAGATAGATGTTTCAAATGAGAGGTACGCTACTGTCATCCATCCTAGTGCTATTATAAGTGAATCAAGTAAAATAAGCTATGGCACTTTAGTAATGCCTAAAGTAGTCATAAACGCCAATACTTTAATAGGAAACCATTGTATTATAAATACAAATGCAACCATTGAGCACGATAATAAATTAGAGAGTTTTGTACATGTATCTCCAGGAACAATATTATCTGGTAGAGTAAAAATTGGAAGTGAAACTCATTTGGGGTCAGGAACAGTCGTCATACCTAATATAAATATAGGTTCAGAAAGTATAATAGGTGCTGGTACCGTAATCACTAAGGATATACCGAATAACGTTACAGCAGTAGGTGTACCAGCAAAAATAATCAAGGAGTAGATAACATGCCACATAGACAAAGAACGTTTCTTTCATCCCCTCATATGAGTGGTAATGAAATGAAATATATTAATGAAGCATTTGACCTAAATTGGATTGCACCTTTGGGTAATAATGTTGAAGGATTTGAAAAAGAACTTGCTGAATACAGTAATATAAATTCGGTAGCTGTTTTATCATCAGGAACGTCAGCAATTCATTTAGCTTTGCGTTTATATGATGTAGGTCCTGAAGATACGGTGTTTTGTTCGTCACTGACATTTGTTGCGAGTGCGAATCCGATTCTTTATGAGAAAGCAACACCAGTATTAATTGATTCTGAACCTGAGACATGGAATATGTCACCAGAAGCGCTTGAACGTGCATTAGCTGATGCTAAAGCAAATAATAAGTTACCTAAAGCAGTTGTTGTTGTGCATTTATATGGACAGAGTGCAAAGATGGATGAATTAATAGCAGTTTGTAAAAAATATGATGTACCATTAATTGAAGATGCTGCTGAATCATTAGGAAGTAAATATAAAGGTATAGCAAGTGGAACAATCGGTGAATATGGAATTTATTCATTTAATGGAAATAAAATCATCACAACATCAGGTGGTGGCGCACTTATTTCAAATAATGAAGAACAAATTCAAAAAGCTCGATTCTTGTCTACTCAAGCACGTGACCCAGCCCTTCATTATCAACATTCAGAAGTTGGTTATAATTACCGCATGAGTAATATTGTCGCAGGTATTGGTCGTGGTCAACTAGAAGTGTTAGATGAGCGTGTTGAAGCTAGACGTGCTAATTTTAATCGTTATGAAGAAGCATTTGGTTCAATTGATGGAATTAGTTTCCAACCAGAATTAAAAGATACTTATTCTAATCGTTGGCTCACAGCATTAACAATTGATACAAATAAAACAGGTGTCACACGTACAGAAATCATTGAAAAACTAGAAGAATTAAATATAGAAGCACGTCCTGTTTGGAAACCAATGCACTTACAACCGCTATTTGAAAAATATGAATATTATCCACACGAGGAAGGTAAAAGCGTGTCAGATGAATTATTTAAGAATGGATTATGTTTACCAAGTGGATCCAATATGACAGAAGAACAACAAGAAAAAGTGGTTGAAATAATTAAAAAAATGTTAAAGAAATAAATTGTAAATGAGTGTGAATAAAATGACTAAAAAGAGAATTCAAATAAGTTTAGCTTTACTTATTTCTTTATGTATATTGATATATGTTATTTATGTTTTTGGTTGGTTATCTGCATTATTAATCACACTCTCTTTTATACTTATAATTACAGATAAAAATATACAATCAAATTTAAATATTCTTATAACAGTTATATTTGTATTTATGGTTAAAATAACACTTTCTATAACGAATTCATTCTTTTTTACTATATACGGTGCAGATAAAGATGCTACAGGGTTTTTTAGAAACGGAAAAACTATAGCTAACAACAATATAGATATTGAATTAATAAATACAGGTTCAAATTTATTTGAAAATTATTTAGCATTAATTTCGAGATATTTATCAGACAGCCAATTTAGTGTAGAATTGTTATCTATATTAACTTTTATAATAGGAATTAAATATTTATTAAAAATTATTAAACACTTAGGCTATAATAAAATTAATTCAATGATTATATTATTATTTAGCTTTTTACCGAGTATGTTAGTTTATACAAACATTACTATGCGCGAACCTTATGAAGTTACCTTATTTCTTATGTCAACTTACTATTTTTTAAAAGGTTATAAAAAAGATTCATCATTGTTTAATATAATACTGTTCATTCTAACTACTTTATTATTAGGGATACTGCATAATGGTTTATTATTATTTTCAATAATATTAATAGCTTTATTTGGATATATTAAAATGAAAGAATTAGGTATAAAGATAAACACGTTTATATTATTACCGGTAGCAATACTTATATTTTACACCCTATTAATAACTCTAGAATTAATAGGATTTTCAACTGTGGCTTCTAACGCACTTTTGAAAGGAGATATTTTAACATATACTGAAGATTTTAGAGAAACTGGTGGTTTAGTAGATGCTCGTGCTGTTTATGGTGGTGATTTTAGTACTGATAATATTCTACTTTTTTTAATTAGTTTGCCATTACTATTCTTTTATTATTTTGTCGCACCATTTCCATGGCAGATTTCATCACCTGTAGATTTCATCTCTATATTAGAAAATGTAATTCGTTTTTATTTATTTTATATAATTTATAAAAATTGGAAAAAAATAATTAACAAAGATGTAAAAATTATATTGATACTATTTCTGATATTAGAGTTTATTTGGGCAATGGGAACTTTAAACTGGGGAACTGCGGCAAGACATCATATAGTAGCATTTCCATTATTGTTAATTGTATCTTACCCATTTTTAAGAAAAATAACTATAAGGAATGATTTTTATAATTAATATTACACACATCATAACTGGACTTAATTTAGGTGGAGCAGAAACAATGCTTTATAAATTAATTAAAAATACAGATAGAAAGAAATACAACGTAGAAGTGATTAGTCTTAAAGATAAAGGAATTATTGGACCTAAAATAGAACAATTAGGAATCAAAGTTCATGTTATTAATATGAAAAAAATTCCAACTATTAATAATTTATTTAAAGTTAGACAGTTGATAAAAGATGCCGAGGTAGTTCAAACATGGATGTATCATGCTGATTTAATAGGGTATTTAGCAACACGCTTTAAAAGTAATATGAAAGTTTTATGGGGCATTCGAAGAACTAGTCTAAATAGAGAAGAAAATAAAAAAAGTACATTGTTAATAGCAAAATTTAATGCCCTAATTTCTAAAAAAATAGATAAAGTAATTAGTTGCTCCATAGCTGCTAAAAAATCACATATTAATTTTGGTTATTCTAAAGATAATATGATGGTGATTCCTAATGGTTTTGAAATGAACAAATTAAACTTTAATAGTGAAGCTAGATACAAGATAAGAAAGAAATTAAATATAGAAAATAAAAAAGTGATTATAAATATTGGAAGATGGAACATAGCTAAAGATCATAAGAATTTAATTGAAGCTTATAAACAAGTGGAAGATTTTAATACTCACTTAATCATGATTGGACCAGGGATTACAAAAGAAAATATTGAATTAATAAATTTAATAAAAAAAAATAATATAAAGAATTATTCATTATTAGGCCCTCAATCTGAAATTACTAAATATTTATCTGCTGCTGACTTTTATGTTTCATCCTCAATGAGTGAAGGATTTCCGAATGTCATAGGAGAAGCTATGGCATGTCAGCTACCATGTGTTGTAACAGATGCTGGTGATTCAAGTTATATTGTAGATAATACAGGAATAATAGTTCCTATTAAAGATTCTAAAGAATTATCAAAAGGTATTTATAACATGATCCAACTCCCCAAAAAAGATAGATTGGAGCTAGGAGTAAAAGCTAGGAATAGAATTGAAGAAAACTTTGATATAAAAGTTGTTACTGAAATGTTTGAAGAACAATACAAAAAAATTTTTAATTTAAAGACTAAATAGGATTAAATAAGAGTAATCAGTAGGTTGAAATATAAAGGATTTTAATAGTTAAGTAAGTATAAAATAGACGTTATGGAAGTGATTTAGATCCTAACAAGACATTTAATTGTATATTTTTTAAGTAAAGTAGCGCCAGCTATAATTACTTTAGCTGGTACAATAATTTTTACTCGTTTAGCAACCCCCGATGAATATGGAACGTTTTCTTTAATTCTTGTGATAGTTGGTTTAGTTAATATATTAGGATTTCAATGGTTAAGATCGTCCTTAATCAGGTTTTATAATGAAAAAGAAGATAATCCACATTTAATTGATACAATTTTGAAATCACATTTAATTATGTTTCTATTATTGATACCTATACTAACTATAGTCGGTTTTATTTTGAATTTAAATAATATTAATCCAAATTACTTAATTATAATTTATATAATGATAATAGTCTTATCATTATATGAACTAGGAATTATTTATTATCGAGCAAAGTTACAACCACAAATAATAATGAAAAATAATGTGTTTAAAACACTTTTATTTGTCATAATATCAACATTATTATTGTATTTTGGATTTGGAACCTGGGCATTATTAATTGGAAACGTTCTTAGTGTAGTTGTAGGTATTACTTTATATTTAAAAGGATTAAATTTCAAGAAGATAAAATTTAAAATTGAATCTAAAACATTAAAAAAAATGATAGTTTATGGACTGCCTATTACTTTATCTTTTGCTTTAAGTATTGCATTAGAAAATGTAGATAAAATTATGATATCAGTTATATTAGGGGTTGAAGAAAATGGGAATTATGCTGTAAGTTCTGATCTAGTTAAACACTCCCTTAATATGGTATTAACATCATTTGCATTGGCAGGTTTTCCATTAGTATTAAAAAAAATAAATGAAAAAGGCAAAAATAAAGGAAAAGAAGAATTTAAAAAATATGGAGAACTTTTTTTCTTAATAGGTTTACCTTCGACATTAGGTTTGATAGCTGTTGGTCCAAATTTAGTTAATATTATTATAGGTGAAGAATATACTATCTCTAATCACTTATTAACTTTAATTATTATTTCAACATTTATTAATGGAATTAAAAGTCAATATTTTGATTTAGGATTACAAATATCTGCAAAAACAAAATATTTCTTTTATCCAGCATTGATAGCAATTATAGTAAATGTGATTTTAAATTATTATTTTTTAAAAACATATGGAATAGAAGGTGCAGCATTTTCAACTGTCATAGCTTTTTTGTTAGCTTTAATCATTAGTGGAATTTATAGTAAAAAAAATTACAAAGTAAAACTATCTTACATCACTTTAGTAAAAATAGTAGCAACAACGACTATCATGTACTTAGTAATTGATCAAATAAATTATGATATAGAAATTGTTAATTTAATATTAAAGATAAGTATTGGTATATTCGTATATGTATTATTTACAATTATATTTAATACATTAAAAATTCGAACAAATATATTGAAAAAAATAAGGGGTAAAAAATGAAAATAGGCATAATAATAACACCTGCTACTAAAAAAACTAAACTTATAAAAGCTTTAAAAGAAGAAAACATCGATTATACATTTATAAATTTATTAGATGATCAGTGGTTTGAATATTTTCAAGGCAAATTTGATGGATATTTAGTATATCCGCCTGCATTTACATATGAATGGAGAAATATATTTTTTAAAAGACTTTATTATATAAATCATTTGATTAAAGATAAAATGACTCCTAGCTTAGATGCGATTTCTATGTACGAATCTAAAATTTCTATGCATGATTTTTATAAAGTACATAACATACCCCATATAACATCTCATACATTTTATAATTTTCAAGATGCTTTAGAATATGCACATGGTTGTTCACTTCCAGTAGTAGTTAAAGAGGATGATGGTAGTGGGGCAATGGGTGTAAAGATAGTAAAAGAAAGAAAAGAGTTAATCAATCTAATTAAAAAATCTTTTTATCTTGAAAATAAAATTAAAACAAAATGGAATATAAAAAGCTTAAAACAAAAACTTTACCCATTTAAAATAGCTCATGATACTAAACAAAATTATTTACCACTTAAATCAAAAAGAAAAGGGTTTATTCATATACAAAATTATAAAGAAGTGAAATATGAATGGCGTATTATTCGTATTGGAGAGAGTTACTTTGGTCATAAAAAAATAGAAAACGAAGAAGGTTATCACAGTGGTACTTTAAATAAAGGTTGGGGTGAAATACCTCACCGAATTTTGAATTTAGTAAAAGAAATTTCAACTCGTCTAAATTTAAAAGTTATGAGTTTTGATTTATTTGAAACTATAAATGGAGAATTATATTTCAATGAATTACAAGTTATATTCGGAACTTCTACAGAAGAACAACTGAAGATTGATAACGTATCAGGAAGATATATATTTAAAAATAATAAATGGATATTTGATCCTGGAGATTTTGCACGGAACGGCTGTGAAAATTTAAAAATAAAGTTATCTATACAAAAGACAGAATAAAAATACATTTTATAAATATATACTTTAGATAACTAAAATCAATGAATTAATTTTTATAGGGAGAGAAGTTATGAACAAAAAAATAATTTTTAAAATAAAACAAATAATAAACAATATAAAGATGTCAAGAAGGATGTTTTATAGAAATAAATTTTTTAAACAAAATTTTAAAAAAGAAGATTTGAACTATCTTAGTTCTAATGAGAGTGAATTAGCTAAAAGATATTGGAGAAAGTATACAAAAAAATATAAATTAATGTACACTGCTTATTATTCTGCTAGAAATAAAGCATTTGATAAGCGCTATATACCAGATGATTTATATTATTTTTACATAGATAGATATTTTAATAATTATAAAAAATCATATGGAATTGATGATAAAAACTATTATGATAAATTATTGCCGAATATTAAACAACCACAGACTTTATTAAGAAAAATAAATGGATTTTATTATGATGAAAATTACTATCTTTTAAAAAATCCTAAAATTAAAAATTATGTTGATTATGAAAAAAAGTATATTTTAAAACCTTCAACTGAATTTCAAAGCAAAGGTGGGAAAGGAATAGTTTTCATTGAAAATTTAAATACTATTGATTTAGATAAGATGTTACTAGATTCAAATAATTATATTATTCAAGAACAAGTGAAACAGCATAAAAACTTGAATGATATACATCCCAGTTCAATAAATACAATTAGAATTATGTCACTTTTAATTAAAGAGGAAGTACATATTTTATCATCTGTTTTAAGAGTTGGAATATCAGATAGAAAAGTAGATAATGGTGGTATTGCAATAGGTATAGATAAAAATGGCTATTTAAAAGATACAGGTTACAAAATAGACACCAGGAAAGAATATACAAAACATCCAAATACTAATGTTGTTTTTGAAGGTTGTAAAATCCCAAATTATGATAGTATTATTGATATAGTTATCAAAGAAGCTAAAAACTTTCCTGATTTTAGAATGATTTCTTGGGATTTTTCAGTAAACAAAAATGAGGAAATATTATTTATTGAATTTAATTTAAAAAATGGCCAATTAGATTTTCATCAATTAGCAAATGGTCCTTTATTTGATGAGTTAACGGATGATGTACTTCAAGAAGTATTTCAAAATAAGGAAGGGGTGAAATTTGTTGAAAAATAAATTAGCAAAAATAAAAGATATATTAAAAATAAAAAAAGTTTATTATGACTACAATAAAAAAATTAAATCAATAATATCATCTAATAATATTATTTTTAATTTAGATTTTGAACAAATTGAAAAAGCAAGAAAATTTTGGAATAAATTTGATGTTAAATTAAATCTTGAATGGCATAAAGCATATTCAATGATAAATAATAATTTCGATCCTAAATATATACCTGAAGATTTATTCTATGCACTAATAATTCCTACTTTGGGAAATTTAAATTTATCTAAAGCTTATTCTGATAAAAATAATTACGATAGTTTTTTTCCCTTAATAAAAAAACCTAGAACAATGATTCGAAATATGAATGGGATTTATTATGATAATAATTACAATTATCTTAAAAGTGAAGAAGTCAATTCTATTTTTTCAAACCTTGAGGGTAAGTATGTAATTAAACCAACATTAGATACATCACAAGGTATAGGAGTTCATATTATTAAGTTTAAATTTGATAAAATTTATTTAAATGATGAAATAATATCAATAAAAGAATTAGAAAATATTTATAAAAAAGATTTTCTTATACAAGAAAAAATAAATCAAAATCAACTGATAAACGATATTTATCCATATTCATTAAATAGTTTTCGAATTATATCGATTAAGTATCAAAATAAAGTGTATATACTTTCTTCGGTTTTAAGGTTAGGAAATCATGGTTTAAAAATTGATAACTTTACCCAAGGAGGAGTAGCAGTTGGAGTTAATAGAAATGGATATTTAAATAACTATGCTGTAGACAAAAATTTCCTTAAATATTATAAACATCCATATACTGACGTTGAGTTTAAAGATGTAAAGATCCCAAATTTTCAAAAAGCTGAAGAAATGGTTGAAAAGCTTCATAAGCAACTTTATTATTTTGATTTAGCTTCATGGGATTTAGCTTTAAATTCTAAAGGAGAATATGTCTTTATAGAAGTAAATTTAGGTGGTCAAGATATCAATATGCACCAAGCTAATAATGGTCCCTTGTTTGGTGAAAAAACAGAAACAATCATGCAATATATTTTAAATAAAAATTAGTTTTTAATATGAACTGTCAGGAGATCTACTATGAAAAAACGCACAAAACTTAACAAAACAATGAAACCACATTGGATATGGGCAATTGCTCTTGGATCTGCTATTGGTTGGGGTGCTTTTGTTCAACCGTTTAGTTGGATGAAGACTGCTGG
>Ga0079226_10004044_pt1 | contig 11206 bp, 11 predicted proteins | sample Poulit2014_FD_76345 | JGI IMG/M metagenome (GOLD analysis project Ga0079226, IMG submission 76345) | Agricultural soil microbial communities from Georgia to study Nitrogen management - Poultry litter 2014 | ecosystem: Environmental > Terrestrial > Soil > Agricultural land | place: USA: Georgia...
AGCTGGTCAAGATGCTTTTGGATTTCATTTTTAAGGATTTCCTCTGATTCGTCCTTATTGTCGCTGTAGACGTTCACTTCAGGCTCAATGATCGGAACGAGCCCTGCAGCAATGATCTGTTTGCCGACTTCAAACTGCTGGTCCACTACTTCCCTGATGCCCTGTTCATTCGGTTCCAGAATATTTGAGCGCATCTTTGTACCGAAGACGCCGCGCTCATTTGCACGCTCGAGCAGGCTGTCAAGGTCTGGCATCGGCTTCATCAGCTGGACGCCGTTTGCTTCATCGGCAAGTCCCTTATCAACTTTGAGGAAAGGAACGATGCCTTTACCGGCTAAATAATCAGCGGTATATTTTCCCTCGATCTTCCTGTCCATCGTCTGTTCGAACAGGGTGGCACCCAAAATCTGATCGGCATTGAACGAAGGGGATGTGATGATGCGCGTACGCATGTCATGGACAAGGTCGAACATCTCATCTTCACCGGAGTATGAGTCTTCCATTATGCCGTAGGCTTTCAGCGCCTTTGGTGTACTGCCGCCACTCTGATCCAGTGCAGCAATAAAACCGTTGCCGTTTTTCACTTTATCAAACTGTTCCTGGTTCATAAATTCCACTCCTTATTCTTTTCAGATACTTTGTACATTTCCCTTGGGGCTTGAGTGACTGACAACAAGCGATTCTACTCTAATTCTGTAACAGAATCGGCTGACAGTCAACTTATTCCCTTTTTGTCCTGAGGCCGAACAACTCGACGAAATGAGCTGTCTATCTTCATAATATATTGGTGTGAATTTACATTTTAAGGGTATGTGAATAAAGACTGGACAGATACAGGGGGATGGATGATGAAAATTGTGATTAAAGTATTTTTGGGTTTTGTTGTCCTTATTGTTGCTGTCGCCATCGCAGTGTTCGGCATGCGTATATACAACACACAGAAATACGATTTGTCCGGAGAAATGCCGAATTATCATGATCTGTCGGATTATCCGGATTCATTCACAGGAGGGACCATAGAGTATTTCGAGTCGGGCGGGGCGGCGGGTTTCCATCTGTTGCCCGATACGCCTGTTGCAACTGAGCCCATTGCCGTATTCGGAGGTTCCGAGGGCAGCAGTAATTTTGATATGGCACTGCAGCTTGCAGAGGAAGGCTATGAAGTGTATTCACTGTTCTTCTTTGGGGCACCGAACCAGAATGAAGAGCTCTCTCAAGTACCGTTGGAATTTTTCGGTGACTTTCTGAAACATGCAGAACTTGAAGGTGAAGAGGTCACTGTAATCGGTGCATCCAAAGGCGCGGAACTTGGGCTCGTGCTGACTAACTATTATGATGAAATCAGCAACCTGGTACTGTATGCACCGAGTAGCTATGTATTCCAGGGTCTCAGTTTCGGCCGGGAGTCCCATTCTTCCTGGACATGGAATGACGAGGATTTGCCTTACATCAGTCTGCAGCAGTCGGATTTCTGGGCATTCGCAAGAACGATTTTCGATTCGATTGTACTGAACCCGGTGAAATACAGGGAAACCTATGTTTCTGCGGTCGAAACAAATGATAACAGCGAAGCTAAGCGTATCGATACATCAAACTTCGGTGGAACCGCCCTTTTGATTGCCGGAGGGGACGACGCGATGTGGCAGAGTGAAACTGCAGCGAAAGAGATAGGAGAAGCACTGGGCGATCGGGCAGAGATGGATATATACCCTGAGGCGGGGCATCTGTTTGGTGCACCGCCCGCAGTTGGCGGTCTTGCAGTTGGCGGTACGATCGACTCCAATGAGGCGGCGAAGGACGAGAGCGACCGTCATCTCCTGCAATTTCTGGAAGAGCATGTGACGGACTGAACAGTGGGATTAAGAGAAAACCGGGGTTGGCCCCCGGTTTTTAAATTGGCTAAATTTTTAAATAAAGGTTGTAAAACGCTTACACATATCCTATACTTTAGTGAACCGGTTTACTAAATCGGTTTAGTAAACGATGTGAGGTTCTCGTATGAAAAGAGTGACCATAAACGATGTCGCACAGGCTGCACATGTTTCGAAAACCACGGTGTCCCATTATCTGAACGGCCGTTATACAGCGATGGGCGAGGATACAAGGAAGAGGATCTCGCGTGCAGTCCGGGACTTGAACTATCAGCCGAATGTCGTGGCAAAAAGCCTGAAAGATAAAAAAACGATGACCATCGGTATCATCGTGGCCAATATATTACATAGTTTTTCCACACAGATCATCCGGGCGATAGAGGATTATGCACGGCGCGTAAACTATCATGTCATCGTCTGCAATGCGGATAACGATCCGCATAAGGAGGAAGATTATATAAGGATGCTGCGGGCGAAACAGATAGATGGCATAGTAGTCATCCCGACCGAGGGGAATGCCGGTCTGTTCACCGGGCTCGCAGCAGACGGTTACCCGACAGTATTCGTTGACCGGATCATTGAAGGTGCCCCCGTACCGTCATTCATGCTCGATAACGAAACAGCGGTCCGTGTGGCATTCAGCCACCTTACCGGGAAAGGGCACAGTGCCATCGGTTTTGTGTCGCAGCCGCTTTGTGGAATAACACCGAGGCATGAGCGGATGGATGAGTACAGGCGACTGTGCGGGAAGAACGATATGGGAACTTTTGAAATCGTTGGAAAACTCGATGTGATGGAAGATTGCATAAGCCGTCTGACAAGTGAGGGAAAACTGCCCGGTGCATTGATCGTGTCGAATGATCTGGCGCTTTTTGAAGTGCTGAAGGCACTAAAACATCTTGGGCTTATCATCCCGGATGATGTTTCCATCATTACCATAGATGATATTGGATTCGCTGAATTCTTCAACCCGGCAATCACAGTCGTGGCCCAGCCGGCATTCAGCATAGGCACAGAGGCGGCGCGGTCTTTGTTCGACATCATCAACGGAGAAGAGCGTCCGGTTAAAACGCACAGGTTCACGCCTGAATTGATAATAAGGGAGTCGGTGAAGGATTATGCAAATGAATGAAATTTTGAAAACGGTATCTGAAGAGGTTGGAAAGGTGTGCAGTTCTGTGGATGAGATGGAGCTTGAAGCACTCGGTACAAAAATCGAAGAAGCGGACAGTATCTATATATACGGCAACGGCCGGAGCGGCCTGGTGGGCAGGATGACCGCGATGCGGCTGATGCACAGCGGCTACAGAGTTTACGTGATTGGAGAAACGACGACACCCGCTTTCCGGGAAGGAGATCTGCTTCTCATTCTGAGCGGTTCAGGCAAAGGACACTCGGTCAGGACGATGACGGAGAAGGCAAAAAGGCTGGGCGGCAACACAGCACTTGTCACTGCATCAGACGACAAAGAACTCCGTGAAACGTTCGATGCGGTGCTGTCCATCGATGCCAGCACCAAACACAATGACATCCCGACAATCCAGCCTCTCGGCAATCAGTTTGACCAGTCCATGCATCTCATACTGGATGGTCTGATCATCCATCTGAACAAAAGAGCAGTCAAAGACGACTGGGAAATAAAAGCGAAACATTTCAATCTGGAGTAGAGGAGTACTATTTATGAAAAAATTTTTTCTGACCCTGCTTGCAGCAGTGACAAGTATGACCCTTGTATCCTGTTCCGATGTAAAGAATATCGAGGAAGGGACAAAGGAGGAACCGATCAAGATCATAGCGGCACACAACCAGACCTCGAGTGAAAGTCCCTACCAGGCGGGTCTGCTGAAGTTCAAGGAAGTGGCTGAGGAGGAGTCCGGCGGCCGGATAGAAGTTGAGGTCCATGCCGGCACCATCGGTACAGAGGAGCCGGAACTCGTGCAGAAGCTAGTGGTCGGGGCGGCGGATGTCGTACTGGTGTCACCGGGCTTCATGACCCGGACGGGCATACCGGAATTTGATTTCTTCGCACTGCATTATCTGTTCGAAAGCTATGAGCACTGGGAGCAGGTGTTGGACGGTGAGATCGGTGAGGAATTTGCGGAGACGGTGAATGAGAAGTCGGACAATGACTTCAAGATGCTCGGCTACTGGTCAGCCGGCGCAAGGCACTATTACGGTAAAAAACCGATAGAGGACATGTCGGACCTGAACGGGATGACCATCAGGACACAGACATCCGGCGTCGTATCCGATTTCTGGGAGCAGACCGGGGCGATTCCGACATCCGTTTCATGGGGTGAACTCTATCAGGCACTTCAGCAGAATGTCGTGGACTCCTCTGAGAACTCATATCCATACTTCGTACAGCAGAACCATCACACGACAAAGAACGGCAAATACATCACCGAGACCGCACACGATTATACGACCAGATTCCTGCTTGCCAATGGCAACAGATTCGACGAATATCCCGAAGAAATACAGGATATACTGATGCAGGCAGCAGAAGCATCCGTTGAAGCCGAGAGGGAAGCGGTGCTTGCACAGGATGAGGAGTATAAGGAAATCGCCATTGATGCCGGTGCGGAAGTGAACCAGATGGATACTTCTGAGATGGAGGAAGTGGCAAAACCGATCCAGGACGAGCTTGCCGAAGATCTGGATATGACTGAAACACTGGAAAAGATCAGAAGCTTGAGGGAAGAACAATGAGAGCTCCGGAGGTGAAAGAATGAACAGACTGATAAAGACGATAGAAAAGATACAGATTACTGCAGGGATCCTGTTCCTGGTAATCTTTTTCCTTGCCACACTGCTGCAGATCATCACCCGTTATATGGGCATGTCGGTTTTGTGGACGGAGGAACTCGCAAATAACGCATTCATCTGGGCTATCTTCATGGGGGCGGCAGTCATGGTGAAGCATAAAGAGCATTTTACATTTGATTTCCTCCAGATGAAGCTGGGCCAAAAGAACAGATTATATCTGAAAATATTCATCGATGTACTTCTTGTCGCATTCAATGTACTGATCACACTATACGGTTTCCAGCTGCTGGAACATTTCTGGAACTATACATGGGAAACAGTGCCGGCGTTCAAGATGGGCTTTATCTGGCTGGCTGTGCCGGTGATGTCGGTGACGATGATTCTGTATTCCGTGGATCATATTGCGGATTCGATCGGGAAACTCAGGGAAATGAATGGAAAGGAGGTTGGTAACTGATGGGTTATCTTCTGGTTCTGCTGTTTATCATACTGCTTGTCATTGGCGTACCGATTGCATTCGTCATCGGGATTGTTGCTTTGCTCGGCATGATGACGATCCCTGACATACCGGAAGTGATCATTCCGATGAAGATGGTCAACGGACTGGATTCGTTCGTCCTGCTCGCCGTGCCGTTGTTCATACTGGCTGCAAACCTGATGAACTCCGGTAAGATCTCCGAAAAGATGATCGACCTGGCGCTTGCCATCGTCGGACCGTTGAAAGGCGGTCTCGCCCAGGCGAACGTGCTGGTGTCCATGATTTTTGCCGGTGTGTCCGGTGCCTCGCAGGCGGATACCGCCGGCACCGGAAAAGTGCTGATCCCGAGCATGCTGAAAAATGGCTACGACAGGGAGACGGCTGTCGGTGTCACTGCAGCCTCCTCCACAATCGGTGTCGTCATCCCGCCAAGCATCCCGATGATCATCTTTGCCGGTGTTGCCAACGCATCCGTCGGCACGCTTTTCCTGGGTGGAATCATACCCGGTATACTGATCGGCCTCGGCATGATGATATTCATATATTTCCTGTCAGTGAAAAAGGGATATCCGACTTTCAAAAAGGTACACCTGAAGGAGATGGGGAAGAAGCTCCTGGACGCTTTCCCGGCGCTTCTGACAATCATCATCATTATCGGGGGTATCATGACCGGGCTGTTCACCGCCACGGAATCGGCAGCAATCGCTTCGGTGTATACGCTTCTGATCAGCATGTTCTACTATAAGACGCTCAAGGTGAGGGACCTGCCGAAGATCATCTTTGATACGCTGTCTCTCAGTGCATTATCCCTGTTCGCCCTGGCAACAGCCAGTGCACTCGGTGAGCTGCTGAGCTATTACCAGCTCGCGACACTTGCACAGACATTCTTTACTGAAAACATCTCGATGAAATGGGTATTCCTTCTGCTGATCATCGGTTTCTTCCTGATCATCGGAACGTTCATGGATGCGATACCTGCAATGATCCTGTTCGTGCCCATCATACTGCCGGCATCCGAAGCATTCGGCATCGATCCGGTGCATCTCGGGCTCATTGTCATAATCACGCTCGCCGTGGGTCTCGCGACACCGCCATACGGATTATGCCTGCTCATTGCCAGCAAGATCGGCGGCTTGTCCATTGAACGCTCGTTTACGGCAGTCATCCCGTATCTTCTCATCATCGTTGCAGTACTGCTCTTGATAGCATTTGTACCGGGACTTGTGTTCATCATACCTGATATGATGGCAGGGGGTGCAGAATAAATGGAAAAAGCATTTGAATATCTCAATCAATATATTGAAGACGGCAGCATCATCGGGATGGGATCCGGCACGACTATAGAAAAATATATCCCGGTGATGAAAGATCACATTGATAGGCAGGATCTGTCAGTGGAGTTTTTATCCACCTCGCTAAAAACCGAAAAAGCGCTGCAGAACCTCGGTCTCACCGTCATCCATGATGCAGAGAGGGTGGACGCCGCAATTGACGGAGCAGACCAGTTCACAGGAAGCGGCCTCGCAGTAAAGGGAGGCGGAGGATCGCTCATGCGCGAAAAGCAGGTGGACTACTTTGCCGGGAGGCTCATCCTCGTTGCACACGAGCGTAAAAAAGTGGAGGACTTTGGCGGAGTTGAGATTCCGGTTGAGATTAATCAGTACCTCTACAGGATGACAGGTAGGCTCCTCGAAGCAACCGGTGCTGCGACACAAATGAGAATGGCCGGAGGGGGGCTGTTCGTCACTGACAATGGGAATTACATCGTAGACTGCACTTACAGAACGGTCGATGATCCAGGTGAGCTGCACCAGGAACTGGTGAACATCCCGGGAGTTGTCGAAACGGGCATATTCGACAGGCATATCAAAGAGATCGTCTCGTTCAATGAACAGGGCTTTAAAACGTATGACTGATCAGAAAGAGGAGAGGAATTTATGAAGCTTCAGATCGCACTCGACAGGTTGACGTATGAAGAATGCTTCCGGATACTTGCCCAGGTGGGTGAATCGGTGGATATCATCGAGGTCGGCACCGGTATCATCAAGGAATACGGGCTCGGCATCGTCAGGGATATAAAAGAGAGGTACCCCCGGAAATCGGTGCTGGCCGATGTCAAAATATGTGACGCCGGAAAGAGTGAAAGCGAGACGGCATTCGATTACGGGGCGGATATCATCACTGTCATGTCTTTCGCCGACATGAACACTATAGGCGCCTGTGTGGAGGCTGCTGAGGCAAGGCAGAAAGAAGTTGTGGTCGATCTTCTGAACAATAAAGACCCGGACGTCTTCGATCAGCTCGAATCCATCGGTGTCAGCTCTGTCAGTGCGCATATCGGCAAAGATCAGCAGTCGGGAGATGCGGGTCACAATCCATTCTTTCAAGAACTTGCAGACCGTGAGTTCAAAGTGTATGTCGCCGGCGGCATCAATGAAAACAACCTGGACCGCTATCTCAATATGAACCCGGCAGTGGTCATTGTCGGAAGCGGTATTACCAAAGCGGAAGATAAAAAGGAAAAAGCGGGTTTGATAAAAAAATCATTGGGTAAATATAATTGAAACTGCACTAAAGTTCAGTTATACCGGGGGATGAGCATGGGAATGTTTGTCCTCCTTTTTTAATTCAAATGGAGTGTGAAGGAAAATGACTAAAATATACGCGCACAGAGGGGCCATGGGCACCCATCCGGAAAATACGATGCTGGCTTTTAAGGAAGCCCTTGAGGCAGGAGTGGATGGTCTGGAGATTGATGTGCACATGACATCGGACGGTCATCTCGTGGTCATCCATGATGAATATGTAGAGGAGAAGACTGACGGCCGCGGCATGATCAGGGATATGACACTCGAGGAGATACGGACTTTGAGCGCGGGAGTCAGATATAAGGGTTTTGAAGCCTATGAGGAAGTATGGGACAAAGAGACTGTCCCGACACTGGAGGAAGTGCTGGATCTTGCGGATCATCATGACATAGAGCTCAACATTGAACTCAAGACAAATAAGGTGATGTATGAGGGCATCGAAGAGAAAGTGGATGCGATGGTCAGCGCCTATTCGATTGAACACAAGGTAATCTATTCCTCGTTCCATCTTCCGACACTGATCCGCATGAAGGCGATCAATCCGAATGCAAGGATTGCATGGCTCAGTAAAAAGGTGCCGGGTATCATCTATGACTATATCAATACGCTGAAACTCGATGCGCTCCACCTGTCATACAAAGCGGTGCTGAAAAAGGTGGAACGGATCAACCGTACTGAAGATAAAGTGCGCGTCTGGACGGTAAACGACGCCGAGAGTGCAAAACAATTTTTCAAACTCGGTGTCGAAGCCATCATGACGGATTTCCCGCGGAAGATGATCCAGGCCCGGGAGGAATATGAGGCAGCAGAAGAGGGAACAGGGAAGTAACACTTGCAAAGGGATGGTTGTATGGAAAGTGAAGTATTGATTGTGGGCGCAGGGCCGACAGGGCTGGCGATGGCAGTCGGACTGGAGAAAAAAGGCATACCGTTCAGGATCATCGATAAGGCAGGCGAACCCGGCGGGGAGTCGCGGGCCATGGTGGTCCATGCGAGGACACTTGAACTGTATGACCAGTTCGGCCTGGCAGGGGAAATGATCGATGAAGGAATCATTGCCGATAACGTTGCGATTTTCAATGACGGCAGGAAACAGGGGAATATCACTTTCGGTAAAATCGGAAAAGGACTCAGCCCTTTCCCCTACGTGCTGAGCCTTGCTCAGGATGTGCATGAACGCATCGTCATACGCTACCTGCAGACGAAAAATATTGAAGTCGAATGGAACCGCGAACTTCTTCACTACGAAGAAACAGACGGCAGTGTCAAAGCTGTCATATCAGATGGTGATGAAACGGAAACACATGAGTACAGTTATCTGTGCGGCTGCGACGGTCCGGGGAGCTCTGTCCGGAAACAGATGGGTTTTGACTTCCCGGGAGGCACATACGAAGAGGTGTTCTTCGTGGCTGATGTAATGAGTGTCAGCGAGGTCGGTGGTGTACAGGTCCATATGTCAAAAGAAGGATTTGCTCTTGCTCTGCCTGTAAGGACATCAGGATCGCTGCGTATTATCGGCCTTGTTCCCGAGCAGATCGCCAAAAGAAAGGAAGATGCCCGTTACAGAGATGTCAGTGACTATGTTGAAAATCATGTAGGCATTGAGGCGGAAACAGTCAACTGGTTTTCAACATACAAAGTCCACCACAGGGTCAGTGAACATTTCAGGAAAGGACGGGTCTTTATCGCCGGTGACGCGGCACATATCCACAGTCCGGCGGGCGGACAGGGGATGAATACGGGCATCGGGGATGCGATGAATCTGTCATGGAAACTGGCCGAAGTGATTGATGGGGAGATGGATGCGGAAATTCTTGACTCCTATGAACAGGAAAGGATTCCGTTTGCGAGGCTTCTGGTCAGGACAACCGACCAGGTGTTCAAAGGCATGATTGCTGACAATCCCGTATCGGATGCGGTGAGAAATCTGATCATGCCGTCTATGGCCCCTGCTCTTACGCGGTTCAATGCAGTCCGGCGGATGATGTTCCGTCTCGTCTCCCAGATTCATATCGATTATGAAGACAGCATGCTGTCACGCGGCAGTGCGGGGAAACTTAAAGGCGGCGACCGGTTGCCGTGGGTAAAGTATGGGGACAGTGACAACTATGCCCCGCTTCAAGGAGCGGAATTCCATTACCAGCTGTACGGTCAGACGAGTGTCTATATGCGCCGTTTCATGCAAAAATCAAGTTTTGCACTGCATGAATTCAACTGGACGGCAGCGGGGAAAAAGGCGGGCATCAGCAAAAACACCGTCATGTTCATTCGCCCGGATGGACATATTGCGGCAATTGCCGATGATAACAATGTGGAACGTTTTTTCGAATATGAAAAAACGTTCATGAATGCTGATTAGTTCATTGACATAATACTATTGAGGGGTTATCATGATCAATAACCTAGTAATAAAATATGAATTAACTTTTATCCAGAGAGGTGGAGGGAAATGGCCCGGAGAAACCTCGGCAGCAGGTCAGAATGATACTGTGCCAAATCCATCAGACCGTTTGGTCTGGAAGATAAGGCGGGCAGATGCGCTTTCTTATCCGGAAAGCGCATTTTTTAAAATCATGGATAAGGTTATGGAAGGGTATTGATCATATGGAAAAGATCTATGTAATTCATGAAAACAATGAATGGACAAAGCCACTCTATAAACGGTTTGAAGAGCTCGGACTGCCTTATGAAGACTGGAACCTCTCCCGCGGCACCGTCGATCTGAACGAGGCGCCGCCGGAAGGTGTATTCTATAACAGGATGAGTGCCTCCTCGCATACAAGAGGAAACAGGTATGCGCCTGAACTTGCGGATGCTGTACTTGCCTGGCTCGAACACTACGGCAGGACGGTCATCAACGGGAGCGGTGCATTGGATCTTGAAGTGAGCAAAGTCCGCCAGTATCTGCAGCTTGAAAAATATGGGGTGAAGACACCGGAAACAATCGCAGCCGCGGGCAAAGAGCAGCTGATTGAAGCCGCGGAAAAATTCAGAGGCAGATCTTTCATTACAAAGCACAACCGCGCAGGCAAAGGCCTAGGCGTCCGGCTCTTCCAATCCCCGGAAGGCTTGAAAGATTATGTCGAAAGTGAGGATTTCGACGCGTCGGTCGACGGCATCACCCTGATCCAGGAATATATAGAATCACCGGAGCCCTTCATCACCAGATGTGAATTCGTCGGCGGTGAATTCCTGTATGCCGTGATGGTCGACACTTCAGACGGCTTCGAACTGTGCCCGGCAGACGCCTGCTCGGTCGAGGACCTGTTCTGCCCGGCCGGAGTCGATGCAGGCAGCCAGCCGAAATTCCAGATTATAAACGGGTTTGATGAGCTCGTCATTGAAAAGTACAAAAAAGTGCTCCGTGACAACGATATACAGATAGCCGGCATCGAATTCATCAGGGATAGGAATGGCACGATATACACTTATGACATAAACACGAACACAAACTACAACTCGAACGCAGAGGAAACAGCTCGTCAGTACGGAATGCTTGA
>Ga0079226_10004045_pt1 | contig 11206 bp, 10 predicted proteins | sample Poulit2014_FD_76345 | JGI IMG/M metagenome (GOLD analysis project Ga0079226, IMG submission 76345) | Agricultural soil microbial communities from Georgia to study Nitrogen management - Poultry litter 2014 | ecosystem: Environmental > Terrestrial > Soil > Agricultural land | place: USA: Georgia...
GCTGGTGCTGGTGGTGGTGCTGCGGGCGCGGGTGCTGGTGCTGGTGGTGGTGCTGCGGCGGCAGGTTCCGCGGCGGGTCCGGCGGGCACTGCCGCAGGCGCCGCTGTGGAGGCTGGAAGCAAGGCGGCATCGACGGCCAAGGATGCCGCTCAGCAGGCGGCCGGAGATGCGACCGGGGAAGGTGATGATTCGAATGGCAGCAGTTGACCCCAACCAGGTGAAGGCGCGTACCTACGGCAATTGGCGGCGGCCGCGCTCGGCTGGCATCGGTGGCCTGGGCACGCTCGGGTCGGTTGGCCTGCTCGTGGGGCTCATCGCCGTCGTATTTGCAATGATGATTGGCGGCCTGGACGCCGCCTTGATCGTCCTGGCCATCGTGGCGCTGGTGCTCGTGGCCATGGTGCATCGTGATGCCCACGGCCGTAATGTCATAGATCGGTGCGCAGCACGAGTCGGGTGGTGGCTGGCCAGATCAAGAGGATCACATTTATATCGGTCGGGACCGTTGGGCAGGTCCCTGTGGGGCACGCACCAACTGCCTGGAATCCTGGCCCCCACCCGCTTGAGCGAGCATCAGGACGCCTACGGCCGCCGCTTTGCGCTGCTGTACACCCCACGCACGGCCACTTACTCGATAGTGATCGGGACCGAACCGGACGGAGCGGCCCTAGTCGATATGGATCAGGTTGACCGGTGGGTGGCCCGCTGGGGGCTGTGGCTGGCGAACCTGGGCGATGAGCCGGGGATCGCTGGGGCATCGGTGACGGTGGAGACGGCCCCGGATACTGGCACACGGTTGGAACGCGAAGTGACCGGCAGCATTGACCCGAGCGCCCCCGAGTTCGCACGACAAGTGCTGAGCGAGGTCGTGGCCACATATCCAGCCGGATCATCCACCGTCAGGGCTTACGTGTCGATCACCTTCAACGCCGCCCTGCGCGCGGGGGCGAAACGTCTGAGCGCTGATGAGATGGGCCGTGAACTGGCGGCGCGGCTGCCGGGCTTGACCGGCGACCTGCAGGGCACCGGGGCAGGATCGTCCCGTCCATTATCGGCCCAGCAGGTGTGCGAGTTGGTGCGGGTGGCTTACGACCCGGCCTGCGGGCCGGTGGTAGACCAGGCGCACGCCGACGGTCAAGCCGCCGAGCTGACGTGGAGCGAGTGCGGCCCCGCCTCGGCCGAGGCCCGGTGGGATAGTTACCAGCACGATTCGGCCTACTCATGCACGTGGACGATGAGCCAGGCCCCGCGTGGTCACGTCCGCAGCGACGTGCTGACTCGGCTGCTGGCCCCGCACGGAGACGTAGACCGTAAGCGAGTGACCCTGCTGTATCGTCCCGTCGATCCTGCGCGTGCGGCGGCGTTGGTCGAGGCCGACCTGTCGGCCGCTCAGTTCGTCGCAGGCTCAGAGAAGAAGCCCGCCGCTCGGTCGATCGCATCGGTGAAGCAGGCAGCCGCCTCGGCACGAGAGGAGGCCGCTGGTGCTGGGCTCGTGCAGTTCGGCGCACTGGTGACTGCCACCGTGGGCGATGCCAGCAGGAAGGCGGCTGCCCGTGCGGCGGTGGAGAACCTGTCGGCGGCCGCACGGGTACGGCTGCGGCCCGCATACGGGTCTCAGGACAGCGCATTTGCGGCTTGCCTGCCGCTGGGGCTGGTGTTGCCCAAGCATTCCAGTATTCCAACTGAAGTAAGGGAGAAGCTGTGATCCGCCGCCGTCGCCGGAACGAGCGCACTGAAAGTGTCCACCCCCGTCGTCCACCCGCGCGCGGGTGGATCGGGCGCGGACGTGGTGAGTCGTTCTATGTGCAACCGCCCGCCGAGTGGCGGGGTACCACGGTGCAGGTATGTGGCCTGTGGCCCTTCGGGGCTGGCGCCGGTACCCCGATGGTCGGGGTTCCCGTGGGCCGGCACCTGACGACGGGTGCCACTGTGTGCGCCGACCCGATCAGCTGGTTCCAGCGTGCGAACTTGATCAGCAACCCCTCGATTTTCACTCTCGCGATCCCTGGGGTTGGCAAGACCTCCTTCATCATGCGCATGGCCGTGGGCCTGGCCGGCTACGGCACCATCCCACTCGTGCTTGGCGACACCCGCCCTGACTACACCGACATGGTCCGAGCTTTGGGCGGGCAGGTGATCCAGCTGGGCCGCAACCGGGGCAGCCTGAACGTCCTGGACGCGGGTGAAGCACCGGAGGCCGCCGCCCGCTTGCGGGCGGCGGGCTTCGTCAAGGAGGCCGAGCAGGTGATCGCCGACGCGCACGGTCTCAGGATGAATATGATTTCATCGCTGATCACCGTGCTGCGTAAGAGCCCGCCGACACTGCGGGAAGAAACAATCCTGGCCAGGGCCCTGACGTGGCTCGATGACCACTTCGAGGGCACGCCGGTCCTGCCCGATCTGCTCGATGTCGTGCGCGCCGCGCCACCGGAGTTGCGCGAGGCCGCGCTCGACCGTGGCGACGACGACCGTTACCAGCAGATCACGGAGGAGCTGGAAGCCGCGCTGCTGGCGCTGCTGCCCGGAGGCAAATATGGGGATGTGTTCTCCCGGCAGACGACCGAGCCGATGCGCCGGGACAGGGCCGTGGTGTTCGACGTATCGGCTATCCCTCAGTCCGACGGCGACCTTCGAGCCGTGGCCCTGCTGGCGTCCTGGTCGGCCGGGTTTGCGGTAGTCGGCATCGCGCAGACCCTCGCCGATGCCGGCCTGGAGCCACGCCGTCACTACTTCGCCATTCTCGATGAACTGCACCAGGCGCTCAAAGCTGGCCCCGGCTTGGTGGATCGCGTCGACTACCTTACTCGGCTCAACAGAAGTGTGGGCGTTGGGCTCGCCATGATCACCCACACTGTCAAAGACCTGCAGTCCGTGGCATCACCACAAGACCGGCAGAAAGCCATGGGCTTTGTCGAACGTGCCGGGATGGTCGCCTGCGGCGGCCTCCCGCTAGCCGAGCTGGGCGATCAGACCGGCCAGTTGGGATCGGTGGTGAACCTGTCTCATGCCGAGCGGGGGCTGCTGGCTGGATGGCAAGCCCCACCAGCATGGGACACCGAGGCTGACCAAGAGGCCGCCCCGCCGGGGCGGGGAAAGTTTCTGATCAAGGTCGGCGGGCGGCCGGGAATCCCCCTGGACGTGACACTTACCCCGGCCGAGAAGGAACTGAGCATGGGCAGCCGACGGTGGCGCGACCAGTCGCGTGTGGACGTTCACGATGAGGAGGTCGTGCAAGTATGAATCAGCCGAACAATCGCCGGTCATCCCCGGGCGGGATGGAGGCGGAGGCTCAGCTACTGTGGGCGCTGATCGTCCTGGTCGTCATGGTCGTGGGTGGTGTGTACGCGGCCATGCACCTGGGGCACGCTCTGGCGGATACCGGCGTGGCCGTGCCGGCGAGCCCGTTCGAGGTGTTCTTCGGACTCCTGGACGGCACCCTCCCCTGGCCTGGAATGGCCGGGGTAGTGGTCCTGGCGGTGATAGGGCTACTGCTCGTGCTTCTGGTGGTCGCCGGCTTCCTGCTGAAGCGGCGCCTGATGCCCAAGCGCAGCAGAGTGGACGCCTCGGCGGCTTACCTGGGCCGTGGGAAGGACGTGGCTGAAATATCAGCCAAAACGGCCCGCGAGAAGGCCCAGCGCATGGGTGTCGAGAGTGCTCCCGGTGTACCTATCGGTCGCAAGGTCTCCGGCGGCGACTGGCTATACGGCTCATGGGAAGATACGCATCTGGACATCTGGGGCCCGCGCACGGGCAAGACGACCTCGCGGGCCATCCCGGCTGTCGTAAGCGCGCCGGGGGCCGTGGTCGCCACCTCGAATAAGCGCGACCTGGTCGATGCCACGCGGGACGTGCGGGCGCAGCACGGGCCAGTATGGGTCTTCGATCCGCAAGGAATCGCTACGGAAGACCCGTCGTGGTGGTGGAATCCCCTTTCGTATGTGACTGATGAGGTCCAGGCGGCGAAGCTGGCCCAACATTTTGCAACCGGATCGAGAGATCCGGGCGCCAAGACCGACGCCTATTTCGATCCTGCGGGTCAGGACCTCCTCGCGGGGCTGCTGCTTGCTGCCGCGCTGGCGGCCTACCCCATCACCCAGGTCTACACCTGGATCACTCGTCCCGCAGACGAGGAAGCCGTGGATATCCTGCGCGAGCATGACTTTCCCTTGGTGGCTGATCAGGTGGCCGGGGTTGTCGCCGCGCCTGAGAAGCAGCGCGGCGGCGTGTTTGGGACGGCCCAGCAGATGGTCTCGTGCCTGACGAACCGGCAGGCTCAGCGATGGGTCACCTCCAAGGGTGAGCATGACCCCCGCCGCGAGTTCATACCCGAGGACTTCGTAACGGGTGGAGCAGGCACCCTGTACTCCCTGTCCAAAGAGGGGCAGGGCACTGCTGGTCCGCTGGTGACCGCCCTGACGGCCGCTGTCCTGGAGGCAGCGGAGACTCGTGCCGCCCATTCGTCGGGAGGGCGGCTGACGGTACCCATGCTCGCTGTTCTCGATGAGGCGGCCAACGTCTGCCGATGGCGGGACCTGCCGAACTTGTATAGCCACTACGGATCCCGCGGGATCGTGCTGATGACGATTCTGCAGTCCTGGTCCCAGGGCGTCGAGGTGTGGGGCGAGCACGGCATGAAGAAACTGTGGTCGGCGGCGAATGTGTTCGTCTATGGCGGCGGGGCCAAGGAGCGAGGCTTCCTGGACGACCTTTCAGCCCTAATAGGCGACTATGACCGACTCTCAAGCTCGGTCTCGTATGGTCGTGGCCACCGAACGGTGTCGAAGCAACTGAGTCGAGAGCGCATTCTCGACATATCAGAGTTGGGGGCGCTACCCAAAGGGCGGGCGGCTGTGATCGCGTCGGGCGCGCGCCCGACGCTGATCCGTACCGTGCCGTGGATGGCAGGTGACTCGGCTGATGCAATCAGAGCCTCCATCCGCGCGCACGATCCAGAGGCGGCACAAACGCTGGACGAGGCCGCCAGCGCAGTCAGAGAAATTGAGGCCGGCACGAGTGCCGTAGCCGCTGCTGGCGGCGAGGAGAGGGTATGACCGATTGGGGTACGGACGAGCCACCCGCCGGTGAGGGCGCTGGTGGTGCTGAGGACACGCAAGATGAGCAACCGGAACTGTATTTCGGTTCGGTCGATGAGTTCGTGCGCGACTTCCTCCGGCACGCTTACCGCCGCAGAATCGACGGCAGGAACCGGTGCTGGGCCGGACGATGGTGGGAGTACGACGAGGCCATCATCCGGTTAGATGCTCTATGGCGAGCCTGGGAGCATCTGCGTCAGGATGGGCGCACGGGAGTGAGCCTGTGGCTGCGCGATCATGCCGATCACCACATGCCGATCCTGATGGACCCCGATGGGCCTTTCTGCGTGGCCACTGAGGGAGCGGACAACACATGCCGTAAGGGCGAGCCGCTGCCCTATGTCGCACCTCCCGAGGGTATGTTCCCCGATGTGCGTCAGTGACAGTGTCCGGCTCGCTCGGGACAGCTGATCGCAACGCGACGCACCAAGGGCCACCCCAATGCGTTGGGGTGGCCCTTCGTATCTATCAGTCAGCGGGACAGTCCGCCGCGCTGTATCTGCGTGCTCCGGCCCGAACGGCGCTTCGCCTTCGGGGCGCGAGGTTGATCCGCACCTCTGGTGGCCTCTGTCGCCGGCCGAGCCTGACTCGTGTCTGCCCGCATCCGGCTGGCCACCACTTCCGAGTCGATCCCTCGGGATCGTAGATCCTCCGCCATAGCCTCGCGCCGCTCGGCACTGTCGTAGGCATAGGACGAGTCCTCCATGCTCGCGGCGGCCGCCTCCTGGGCCTCGGCCCGCTCGGCCTGCGCAGCCGCCCTGATCTCGGCGTCAGGATCGTGGGCAGTCTGCTCGGCCTCGTCGCCTGAACGCTCGGCCTCCTGCGCCTCGTTCTGCAGCCGGTGAGCTTCGGCCTCGTCCTCGCGCTGGCGCCCGCGCTCCTCGTGCGACATGTCGCGCGCACGCTCGGCTCGCTCAAGCTCCAGATGTAGCAAGTTGCGCACAGCGGCAGGGTCACCTCCAGCGTCCCGCACATCAACGCCCCAGCGGTCCATCACTTCCTGCTGGACACGTTCTTCAATCCGGCGGGCCTGCGCGTCCTCACCGCTCCAGGCATGGGCCGTCTCATACAGGCGCCCGACCTGTTCTGGCGTCGCACTGGCCCACCACTCGGCGCGGTGTCCCTCCTTGATTTCGGCCACGGCAGCGCTGCGCTCAGCGTCGAGCCGGGACTGCATTTCTCTAGCCGAGCGTTCACCTTCGGCTTCGGCGCGCCGCATCGACTCCTGCCGTGCTCGTGCTATCTGCTCAGCACCCTGGCTCGCTGCAGTCATGAGCACGCGCAGGTGTCCTTCGAACTCTTCGCTGACACCGTCGGACTCTTCACTCATTTCTGTACCTCCTATTCACCTCTACCTGGCCCACGTCGGGTCGGCGTCTTTGGAGATGTCGTTGCCTTGCGCTCGGTTGGTAACTTGCCGGGCAGCGGCTCGGCCGCTTCCCCGGCGGGCCGAGCCTGGCTCGCCCGCACCCGCTGCATCCGCGCCTGCAGTTCCGGCGCGAGATGTGCGACCGACTCCTGCGCCATCGGCCCCTCGTCCGGCACGCTCTGGCTCAGCGCGTTCCTGACTTTCACAAGCCGTATGCGCGTGTCATGGGCAAGGCGTTGAGCGTGCCGCGCCTGACCCGCCGCCACGTTCGCGGCGTGAACCGCCTGAGTAAGACGCAACATTTGACGCATCATAACGACCTCACTCACGCGGCCCTTGCCGCCGCGCGCCGCTGTCGCCACCACACCGGCAACCCCCGTCAGGCGTGGCCCGCGAGGCGTCTTCTGCGACTGTGGCCGTGCGTAGGTCTGCGCCGACTGAGACAAGGTGTTAGCCGCCGCCGCCAGGTCGCCGGGCTCATCTTCGACCGCGTTGGACCACGCGGCCAGAACGCCCGAAGTCTCCCGTGCCACACGCACCCATGTGTCACGGTCGTCCAGATCGACCGACCGTAGTTGTGTGACGGCTTCCCGAACCTGGGCGTTGCAGCGCTCCCACGCCTGCGGGTCCGTTTCCTGTGCTTCTCTGCCGGGAGCGACCACCCGGCGCCCGCGCCGTGCAGCGGTCCACTCTGCTACCGCTTCCGCCGCGCCGGTGGGTGTGTCCAGCCAGCCCTGTTGCGCCCGCAGCCTCGGCAGCGTCAGGTCACGCGCCAGCCGTCCGCCGCCGTACCAGATGGGTCGCTCCCCACGCGGCGGCCGCTCGGCCACCGAGAACCCGGTCACCACATCGCTGCGTCCGTCAGCGAATCGCGGACGGACCAGCAACCCACCACGGCGCATGCGCCGCACGAACTCGGCTTCGTCGCGGGAGGCGGCCGCCGCTCCGCGCACCCGCACGCCCGCGCAGTAGCGGGGGCTGTCCTGCTTCATCGCCGCGGCGATGCGCTGCTGGCGCTCGTCCACGCCCAGCCGTGCCCACGGCGGGCCGCCGTGTTCACCGAGGCGCCGCTGCCTTTCATACATGCCACGGGCCTTGCGCCGGGCGGCGGCTTCGCGTTCGCCTGGCTTGTACCCGCGTGTGGCACGTCCGACGGCCCGCGACTCCAGCTGCTCCAGTCCGTGCTTGACTTCCAGCTCGCGGGTGACCTGCTGGGCTCGGTTGTAATCACGATGCACAACCGCTTTGGTGCCATCCTCGCGCACGAGGCTCACGGCCAAGTGGATGTGGTCACCGCCGTTCTTGGCCAGTCCGTGCCGCACGGCGACCCATCGGCAGGGGGCCTTTGTCCCCTCGTTATCGTCCAGCTCCATCCCGTGGATGAAATCGTGCGCGATCTGTCCCCACTGTTCATCACTGAGTTCGCCTTCGTCCGGCGGAAGGGAGAGTGAGCAGTGCCAGACGTGTCCGCCTCCGACTTCGACGCCTAAGGCCTTGTGTGGCCGGTCGAGGTGGCGGGCGATCTCCAGCGCTGAGTCACGATTGAGCTCGTTGTCGTCGTGCCATGCCATCGCGGCGCCGTCGCCTGCGACCAGGTGAGGATCCTCATGCTCATTAGCCCGCCCAGGACCGACGAGGTACACCATCAGCCCGGCCATCCGATCCCCGCGCACGATGTTCGGCATCATCGCGACGCCACCGCTGTTCCCGGCACGGGCAGCTGCCGACCTGGTGGCTTGGTGGCAGAGCCGATAAAGAATCGCTTGACCTTTGGTAAGCGTGCCAGCGCTCGATTGGCGGCCTCGCACTCGGCTGCCAAATCGACACTTACCCGACCCGACTCAAGAGCAGGTAGAAGCACATCCAAGAACCGGTCTACCAACTCGTAGAGCCGCCGCCCCTCGCGCGCGATCCCTCCGTAATTGCGCAAGGGTCCACCCTCGATCTCCACGGTTGTAACGAGTTCGACGAGCAGCAGCGCCGCCGCATCGAACTCGGCCTGATCGCGCTTCCTGATCCGACTTCCAGCCACGCCTCGTTGCAGCACGATCCGCGCCTTAGCTGCGTCTCCAGAACTCAGCCGCGCTACCATCGCGCGCACCGGGCCTTCCATCCTCGCTGCCTGAGCCACCCCAAACGAAAACAATCCGAATACGGCACCGGCAATTGCGAAAGCAAGCGTCCACATCTGGATCGCAATCGCGCTGACGAAAACGGTGCTTCCGCTGCTCAACTCAACACTCATGCGCCGACTCCAAGCCCATCGACCGCCTCGTCAATACGGCCTGCCACTCGACGCACTGCCGCCAACGTTCCCTGCAGATCCTCACTCACTTCGCCGCTGGCGTTCGCCACCTTGGCGATCTGGTTCACGTTGTTCGACACCGACGCGAGCAGCCGGTACAGCTTGAACAACTCCACGATCGCATCCTTGCGTTCGGTAGTCGTCTCAGCACGCTCGGACGCCACCGCAGCCTCGACCAGCAGGCGCGGCACACTTACCCCTTGCTGCGCGGCCAAACGGGCGAGCACCGCCTCTTCCTCCGGTGACACCTTCACCTCGTGTCGATGCTGCCGCCCACCGTGAACGTTCTCCCGTCTCCGACGAGAGAACATTCGGGCCGCTTTGCGCGCCTCGACCATGACCAGCACCACCCTTCAATGCCCAGCGCAGCGACCCCGCACCCTGCGGGGACCACACGACAAGTGTGCCTCATCCTCGACACCAATGTCGAGGATCAAGCCGATTTAGCCGTGCTAAATATATAGCTTGCTCCGTCCGGGTCTCCTTCCGGCCTGTGCCGGACCTGCGTAGCGGGTCGGCACGCAGAGCGCGTGGCTACCGCCACGTCCCCTTCGCTTCGATAGGGTGGATTCATGGCTAAGACACCTACACCCGAAGAAGCTGTAGAACACGCGCAGCGCATCGAGCAACAGCGCGTCGAGTCCGTCCGCAATCTCGCCCAAACCCGCGCATCCCTCAGTGACCTGGACACTCAGGCTGACCACGAACGCAAGCAACTCGAAAAGCAGATAAAAGAGCGCGCACGGCAGGCGGAGAAGGATGATCTCGCCGCCTACAACAACGCCTTGCGCGCCGGCTGGACAGAGAAGCAACTCGCCACTGCTGGGTTCCCCGAGCCTCGCCGAAAAGCACGCAACAGGAGACGCACAAGTGCGTCCAAGTCCTCATCAGCAAACAAGACCGAATCCACCACCGAGGCGACGGATCCGAGCCCACATGATCCTTCCCTGTGAGGCAGCCTCAAGGGCGCTTCGCGTCCCTACGGGATGCCCACGGGGCACCCTTGACCCAGCCTCACAGGGCAGGCGCAGCACTTATCGGATACGACGCCCCCAAGTGATCGCCACACAAAGGAGAGAAACAGAATGAGCGACTACGACTCGGCGCTCGAAGCGGCACTACACGCGAAGGTGACCGCAGACGAGACACACGCCCCGGACCTACCCATCGATTGGAATCGCCCCGAGGAATTGAAGCAAGGAATAGACGAGAGTGAGGGTGACCGATGACCGAACGGATGGGAATGGGCGATTACATCGCCAGCCTGCCCTACCTACGTGGGTACGAGCTAGATAATCACGTGGTTGCCGTGGGTCAGCACGACGGCATCGTCCAGGTCAGCGGCAGCATCAATTGGGATGACGTCAAAGATCGGCCGGACCCGGCCGAGGCGTTCGCCGACGTGGTGCGCCGGCGCTTCCCTGAAGTGCAAGCCGATCACGTGGCCGTGATCGGCTTTGGCCCCCACGGGGCCGAGCGAGCCGTCGCCACCAGTGCCGCGATACGATCCACCTCAAACGACTTCGAACGGGTAACCACATGGGCGGCCGATGCGGGTCAGTATCAGCAACTCGAGCCCGCACGCGGCCCACTAAGGCCGCTGCCCTCACCGTCGGGCGTCTTCCTTGCGGAAGGATACGGACCCCCGGCAGCTTCTCAGGAAGCAATGATGCGGCGCTACCGACCTCTACCCGAGCCAGCATTCGAGCCGCTCGACACGGCAAAGGCGTCCCGACTGGACGCCACACCACCCTCGGCGCGGGCCGATATCGCCAACCGAGCACTGGACCGGCTCGCTAACGGTGAGCGCGGACCAGACACCGAGTCGCTGCGCCCCACACTTGCCCACGCTGTCTCCCGCGACACAGCTGTGCGCGATGCAGTGATTGCATCTGCGGTCCAGTCCACGGCGAAGTCCGCCGAGCTGGTCGAGACATTCCGTGGCGCCCCGGAGGAATCGCGCTCCACCCTGGCCGCCATGGCGGCCATATCCTCCTATGCCAGCGGCCGCACAGGAAACGTGGCAGCTTCAACCATGCTGGAAAGTACCGACCCCAACGACAACCTGGGTCGCCTGGCCGGCATTGCGGTGGGCGCACGGCTACCCGGACCGGCCATCAGAGCCATGCTCAAGGATGCTGATAAGGACCTCGACGAAGCCGACTCCCGCTGGCACAGCCAGCGCGTCAGCGCTGCACGATCTCCCGTTCAGGCTGCGTTCCCGAATCCACCCGGAGTTACTCGCGCCGACAACAGTCCACAGCCCCGCCCGCATCAGCCTGGACCGACAATCGGGCCCTCAATTGAGCCTGAACGCTGAAGCCTAGGCGCCCCGTGTCCACCTGTGGACGGCCCAGCTGGTGCTGGGGCTGGCCCGCCCACAGGATGGACACCGGGACCCACAGGTGGCCGCCCGCACACAGGGTCGGCGGCTCCGCC
>Ga0079226_10004046_pt1 | contig 11205 bp, 11 predicted proteins | sample Poulit2014_FD_76345 | JGI IMG/M metagenome (GOLD analysis project Ga0079226, IMG submission 76345) | Agricultural soil microbial communities from Georgia to study Nitrogen management - Poultry litter 2014 | ecosystem: Environmental > Terrestrial > Soil > Agricultural land | place: USA: Georgia...
AAAATCTGGAGCTTTTTTTCTTCTGTGAAAGTTGGTATCTGGTTAATCGTGATAACGTTAATAGCGTCTGCGATAGGAACGATATTTCCACAAGAAATATACATACCCGCTGATGTCGATCCGGCATTAAGGGATCCGTCCATCTTTTATGAACATGAATACGGTATTTTTGGAAAAATATTTTATCAATTAGGCTTTCATAACTTATACAGTTCATGGTGGTATATGATTATGCTTGCCCTTATCGGTATATCATTGGTCATTTGCAGTATTGACAGATTTGTCCCTCTGTATAAAGCACTCAAAAAACAAAAAGCAAAAAGACATCATACATTTGTATCTAGACAACGTTTATATCGGGAATCCACCAATGTTTCCGAAGAAGATAAGAAACTTTTTGCGGAAAGACTAAAAAAACGTCGTTATAACATTTCGGAGGAAAATGGACACATATTGGCGGAAAAAGGAAGATTTTCCCGGTGGGGGCCATATGTTAACCATATTGGATTAATCATCATATTACTTGCTGCATTGTTACGTTCTTATTCATTTTTCTATCTAGATGAGTATATGTGGACAAGAGAAGATGAGTTAATGGTAATCCCTGGCACGCATGGCGAGTACTATGTTAAGAATAAAAAGTTCACTATCGATTACTACGATGAAGATGATGAAAAATTTAAAGAAGTTATAGAGAAATCAGGTCCCCTGGAAAAAAGCTTTCAGTCCGACTTAGTTGTTTATAAGGATAAAAATGTGGACAAAAGCGGAGCGGATGTCGACTTGGAAAAAGTGGCCGAGGATGAAATAAAGCTGAATCACCCGCTTAAATTTGGCGGATATGCTTTATACCAATCCGGCTTTCAACAAAATGAATTTAGCAAGATGTCGTTCAATCTCCAAAAATCAACTGATAGTGAAAATGACGATCCAATAGACACATTTACTGTTGATTTAAGTGAACCTGAAAATGAATATGAATTGGATAATGGTTTTACGGTCGAGTTAACACGTTATTTTCCGGATTATTACATGGACGATGGGGTACCAAAATCCGAAACAAATTTCCCAAGAAATCCAGCATTTGTATTTACAGTGTATCCACCGGAAAGCGATGGGGGAGAAATCAGTTTCCTAGGAATCGGAACAAATATTGACCCCACCAATGATAATGAATATGCACTTGCGTTAGATGATGTTAGCATGAAAGATGTTAGCGGAATAGCAGTTAAACGGGACTATACATTGCCGTTATTTGGAATCGGTGCGCTTATATTCATGATTGGTGTCATTCAAGGGATGTATTGGCAACATCGCAGGGTTTGGATTCATCCGAAAGGTGACACACTTATGGTAGGAGCACATACAAATAAAAATTGGCACGGTCTGAAAAGGGATATAGAAAATTCTATTAAAGATACAAATATTGAAATGCCCGAGGATCAACAGGAATTGGATTTATAACCTTAAAAGGAGGAAAAATAGATGGATACTTTGTTGAATATCAGCAGGACAATGCTATATGCAGCATTCATCCTGTATCTGATTGCCACCGTTTTCTTCAGCGCCACAATCAAAGACAAAACGGATAAGAAAAGAAAAAAAGGGATTGCCGGAACCTTGGGTATCATCATAACCATCGCGGGATTTTTGGCACAGCTAACCTTCACGATAACTCGTTGGATTGCAAGTGGACATGCTCCAGTTAGTAATTTATTCGAATTCATGACATTTTTTGGAATGTCAATCGTGCTTGCTTTCATTATTCTCTATTTTATATATAGGATAGGGGTACTTGGGGTATTTGCACTTCCCTGGCAATGATTTTAATCGCATTTGCAAGTATGTTTCCAACCGAAATATCACCGTTGCAGCCGTCTTTACAAAGCCATTGGCTGTACATTCATATTACAACAGTGTCCTTCGGTAATGCCATATTATCAATCAGCTTTGTTGCAGGATTAATCTATCTCATCAGGCAAATTGATCAATCTGTACGGAGCAAACGGACAACTTGGTTGGAAATTGTTCTATTTTCATTGTTTATTTTTGTCGGATTCAGTGTCATTTCGGTTATTTTTAATTCACTCGATTATAATGCACAGTTTGAATCACCGGGTGATGGCAATCCGGTCGTAACCACATATCATCTTCCCGCTATCACGGGGCCACATGATGCTACATTAACGACAGAAGGATCGATGGATGCATGGATCGAGATGCCAGAATGGATTGATGCCCGTAAATTGAATACAGTTATTTGGTCGGTGTTTACCGGATTTATCATCTATGTATTGTTCAGGCTTATTTTCCGAAAACGTGTTGGGGCTGTCATTCAGCCATTTTTAAAACGAACAAAACCAGATCTACTGGATGAGATAACATACCGCGCTGTTGCAATTGGTTTTCCGGTCTTTACACTTGGGGGTCTTATTTTCGCATCAATATGGGCTCAAGAGGCGTGGAACCGCTTTTGGGGATGGGATCCAAAAGAGGTCTGGGCGCTTGTTACATTTTTCTTTTATGCTGCTTTCCTGCATTTACGTTTATCACGTGGATGGCATGGTGAACGATCTGCTTGGCTCGCTGTAGGCGGGTTTGCAATTATAATGTTTAATTTAATTGCAGTAAACTTAATCTTGGCCGGATTACACTCATATGCTTAGACATTGGGACATATTAAAATGAATTTCTTATCTTTTGTCCGTAATTCATATATACTAAAAATATACATGATTTTCAGGAGAGGGTAGAATCGATATGGGAGAAGCGTATAGGACTCTTATCGCAGAGGATGAAGAACGAATAAGGCGATTGATGCGTATGTACTTGGAACGTGAAGAGTATGTGGTTGATGAAACAGATAACGGTCGGGACGCACTTGACATGGCATTCAAAACAGATTATAACGTTATTTTGCTAGATATCATGATGCCGGAAATGGACGGGGTCGAGGTTTGCAAAGAACTGAGAAAAGAAAAAGAAACCCCTGTTATCATGCTGACAGCAAAAGGAGAAGAATCTAATCGTGTTCAAGGATTTGAAGTTGGTGCAGATGATTATATTGTAAAGCCATTTAGTCCAAGAGAGGTTGTCCTGCGTGTGAAGGCATTATTGCGGAGGGTTTCCGCGTCACATTTCTCTACAGATGAAAAGACACCAAACAATATCCAGACGTTTCCACATCTTACCATTGACCACGATGCTTATCGGGTAACAGCGGATGGACGACGAGTGAATTTAACACCTAAAGAATATGAACTATTATGCTATCTGGCCAATTCACCCGATAAAGTCTTTACACGTGAGCAGTTGCTGAAGGAAGTTTGGCACTATGACTTTTTCGGTGACTTACGAACTGTGGATACACATGTCAAAAGACTGCGTGAAAAATTAAATAATGTATCCGAAAAAGCCTCCAATATGATTGAAACTGTTTGGGGCGTCGGATATAAATTTGAGGTAGATGATATATAATGTTTTGGCGTAGTGTTGTGGGGAAACTAGCAGTAACTATTTTGCTGCTGGTTTCTTTTGTGCTTTTTATTTTAACAATATTATTACTCGAGTTTTTTAAAGATTTCCACATTGAAGAAGCAGAAGAGGAAATGATGCAGACAGCGACAAATGCCGCAAAAATGGTGGATGAATATGAGGACAGGGATATTCTTTTGGATTCCATTGAGCTTATTAAAGAACCGTTAAGTGGCATTGCCATTGTATTTGATGATGATGTCTGGTATTCCAAAGGTAAAAATGGAAATCTTTTTGCCAATCACACCGATTGGGTGATTAACAATCCCGATTTCCAACATGTTATCAACGAAAAAGAAGAAATGCAAAAAGAAATGACATTTCCCGAAAGCGATATAGAAGGGATGGTTGTCGGCACCCCCATTAAAAATGGGAAGGGAGCTGTTTTTGTTTACCAAACATTAGATGTCATTCATCAAACAAAAGCACAGACGACAAAAATCATTTTTCATGCTGCAGGCATTGCTATCATACTGACCGTCATTTTTGCTTTTTTCCTCTCTACTCGGATCACTTCACCGCTTATCAAAATGCGTGAAGCGGCGTTTGAATTAGCAAGGGGGGAATTCAATACGAAGGTACCCATTCTGACGCATGATGAAATTGGTGAACTTGCTATTGCATTTAACCGAATGGGAAGACAATTGAAATTCCATATCAATGCATTACATCAAGAAAAAGAACAATTATCCGGTATTGTCAGTTCCATGGCTGACGGGGTGATTACCATTAACCGAACCGGAAATGTCATTGTGACCAATTCACCCGCAAAACGGTTCATTGATGACTGGTATTTTGAAAATAACATTTCTCCGCCAACGAATGAAAATGAATATAAATTACCTGAGGATCTCATAAAAATATTCCAGACAGTTATCGATGGAGAAAAAGAGGTTTTGCGTGAGGTAAACTTGCAAGGACGGAGTTGGGTTATGATCATGACACCATTATATGATAGGTCCTTTGTCCGAGGCGCCGTAGCGGTTATTCGTGATATGACAGAAGAAAGGCAGATGGATAAACTGCGTAAGGACTTTATTGCAAATGTATCCCATGAGCTGAGAACACCTATATCACTGCTGCAAGGATATAGTGAGGCAATCGTTGATGATATAGCTGAAAGTCCACAGGAAAAAAATGAACTGGCACAAATTATATACGAAGAATCCCTAAGATTAAGCCGTCTGGTGAATGAACTGCTCGACCTTGCCCGTATGGAAGCAGGACATATTCAATTGAATCTAGAAATGGTTAATGTTGAAAACTATATATCCAGAGTCATACGAAAATTCAGTGGGGCTGCTGAAAAGAACCGTATCGATTTGAAGGTAACCAAAGATATACAAAAACAAGAATTTATGTTTGATCAAGACCGCATCGAACAAGTGTTGACCAATTTAATCGACAATGCGATCCGCCATACATCGGATGGTGGTGAAGTGAATGTCCATATCAAAAGTGAGGATAAATCTCTCTCAATCGACATCAAAGATAGTGGTGCAGGAATACCCGAAGAGGATATTCCGTTTGTGTTCGACCGTTTCTACAAAGCGGATAAATCGCGGACGAGAAATAAAACGAAAAAAGGCACAGGACTTGGATTGGCCATTGCGAAAAACATCATCGACGCACATAACGGAACCATTACCGTTAAAAGTAAATTAAATCAAGGTACAACCTTCAGTTTCACCATACCTTTAAACTAAATGAAAACATATCATATCATAACCCGGTGCAGATCAATGTTGCCCCTGAAAATAGGGTGTGCTATTATTGAAATAGAAAATAAGCATAAATCAATGGAATAGGTGTAAGGGAATCCAGTGAAAAGCTGGAACTGTCCTCGCAACCGTATGTGACATCCAATAAGCATAGGCCACTGTATGTTTGTTCATATGGGAAGGCGCTTGGCGGGAAAATCACGAGTCAGTAGACCACCCTATTTCATTCGTTTCAACGCTTCGAGGGTATAGGCGTATGGAGACAAACAAATATACTGCTGATCACATTAATTATATTTGTATGTCTGAAAGAGCTAACTCGAACTAGAGTTAGCTCTTTTTTGAAACACACCATCTTTTACACTTATTTTCAAACACATACTTTAGGAGGATGAGAAATGAAAAAATGGCTTTTAAACGTATTTTCCATATTAATTATGGCAAGTTTATTAATAGGATGTGGTTCTGTTGATAATAACGGAAACAACGAAGAGCCCGCCAATACGAATCAGGAGGAAACGAATTCAACGGAATCCAATACTCAAAATGAAGATGCTGATACGGTTACCATTACTTTGTCAAAGGATGAGGAAGCAGAATACATTGATGAAGAAGAGGTTGAAATCGAGGAAGGCGACATCTTAATGGATGTTTTAAAGGAAACATTCGCTGTTGAAGAAGAAGATGGCTTTATAACATCGATTCAAGGGGTTGAACCTGAGGAAGGTAAAGCCTGGATGTTTTTTATAAATGGTGAAATGGCTGAAAAGGGAGCTAACGACATAGAGCTCAGCCCTGGCGATGAGATTTCCTTTGATCTGCAAGCGTATTAACATATGAACACTTATAAATTAACATTAATTGCATTACTTGCTGCACTAGCAGTCGCTGGTCGTTTAGTTCTTGCTTCCTTTCCAAATTTCCAGCCGGTTACGGCCGTTATCATTATTGGCGGTATGTATTTAGGCCCTATTGCGGCAATCGTACTTGCTCTGTTGGTAACGTTTTTATCAAATGTGATGCTGGGAATGGGTATTTGGACCATTTGGCAAATAGTTGCTTGGTCCATAATCGGTATCCTCAGTGGATTTTTGGGGAAACGCCGTGGCCACACACCTTTATATATTGTTATTATATTTTCCATATTCTGTGGGTATTTTATGGGTTTATCATTTCACTGACAACATACCACGTTACAGGTCAGTTTATTCCGTATTATCTATTAGGCTTGCCATTTGATACCAATCATGCATTCGGCAATGCGGTATTTGTTACATTGCTTTATCCAATCATCTCACGTTTTTTCAAAAAATATGCCGATAATCGATTCCATATTCAAAATACCAACTAATTTTTAGTTGGTATTTTTACATATCTCATGGATATAACCTATTACGTCAAGAATATATGCTGTGATGCAGATTCTCTATCTTTTTCTTTCATCCAAGTGGTTAATACGATATAATGTTACGTGCGTCATACTTCGCTTTTACCTCATTCAGTTAAACTGCCGGATTCAATTCATGATGATTCAAGGAGGGGATGGGTTGTTGATAGACGGAATCATTTTAACATGCAGCACCTCCATCAAAACAAACCGCACATATGCCGCTATTTACAATATCCTGAAAGGAACAAAAGGTATTCAAACCGTTTTGGATATACATCTATATCACTTGGAAAATATGTATGGTATTTATCCTTCATTACAAAAAACAGAATTCGATGCACATATCAAACGATTAATTCATGCTAAAGCCATTGTTTCGGTCGATGAAAATAATGTTAAAGCGACATTAAAAGGGGAAGAACTACTTGAGCAATATGAACAAGAACCTATTTATCACTATTTTAAGGGACTTCAATTCATCGGAATAACTGAAATATTTATGGAGCGGTTATTGCTTACCATACAGACATTTACAAATAAACACGTCCGTTATAATCAATTTATACCTGTCGTTGACAAAACAGAAATTCATATATGGGTCAAGCGATATTACCATAAACATAAGATGGACATAACATCTGTTTTATCCGGTTTGTATGAGGAACTATTCAGGCTTTTAAGCCAGTTAACCGATAGGGAGGCGAGCCTTTTTGTGGATCGGCTTACCGGACATAACCACTACGGAAAAAGCACTTATCAACTCCGCATGAAATACAACATCTCCATTTCCGATGTGTGCTTGATTTTGGTGGCCATCACACAACGATTTTTATCAACCATTATACATAATCAAGATGATTATCCGATTCTAAACGAATTTATCGTTGACTTACATCGTGTCAACAGTATGACGAAATCTGCCACCAAGACATATCACCTGTATCAAAAAGGACTTCAAGCAGATGAAATTGCTTCCATAAGGAAGTTGAAAATCAACACCATATACGATCATCTTGTAGAGATTGCCCTTTATGATCCGGCGTTTTATTATCAATCGTATGTCGATCAAACAGAGGTAAATGTTATACTAAAAGCAATCCAACAGTCCAAAACCTTTAAACTTAAGGATATTAAATCATTAATCAACAGGGACATCACTTATTTTCAAATTCGGCTCGTGATGGCGATGATGGGAAAAAATGATTAAAGGATGTAGAAAATGATTCAAAAACAACAATTAAAAAAAGATCTGTATACCTATTTCCACAAACACTCCTTTCTTCCTGGCCAACAGGAAATCATTGAAGACATCCTAGCGGGAAGGAATGTACTTGGTATTTTGCCTACCGGAAGTGGGAAATCATTATGTTACCAACTGCCGGCCAAAAAGTTACCCGGAACAACCATCATTGTTTCGCCCCTAATATCCCTGATGACAGATCAGGTCAAACAACTGAAGGCTAATCAGTTTAAAGAAGTTATTGCACTTAACAGCTTTATGGATATTTCAGAAAGAAAAAAAGAATATCCACGATTGGCTGCATATAAATTAATTTACATATCACCGGAACTTTTGCAAAATGATGAAGTGATGTCCTGGTTAAAAAAATTGACAATCAGTCTTTTTGTTGTTGATGAGGCCCATTGTATTTCTCATTGGGGACATGAGTTTCGGACAGATTATTTACGTTTGAAAGATGTAATAATGTATCTGGGAAACCCTGTGATTTTAGCCTTAAGCGCAACAGCAACCAAAGAAGTTAGGGAGGATATTATATATAGTTTGGATATACACGAAGTGGAGCAACATATTTATCCAATCGATCGTCAAAATATAATCTATGATGTTAAAAAGGTGAATGATGACAAGGAAAAACTCGACCATTTGATAGAGTGCATCCGTACCTTTCATGTTCCAACCATCATATACTTTTCAAGTAGACAAACGTGTGAGCATATAGCAGAAGAGCTATCCCGACTTGTTCCGGAAAGGCAGATTGCACATTACCATGGAGGTATGGAGCAAATGGATCGAACACTTATACAACAACAGTTTATGAATGATCAAATTCATGTCATTTGCGCGACAAGCGCATTTGGAATGGGGATCAATAAACAAAACATCCGAATGGTTGTTCATTATCACCTGCCAGCACAATTGGAATCCTTCATTCAGGAAACAGGTAGGGCGGGAAGAGATGGAAAATCAAGTATGAGTTTGTTATTGTACAAAGAGAACGACCAATATATTCCAAAAAGATTCATAGAAGGAGAACTTCCTACGGTTAATGAACTGATATCGGTATGGAATAAAATGGCCGTTCTTTATACACAAGCTAAGCCTATCCCCGAAAACATACTGGATGCATGTCATTATTTTCAATTAACCGAAACACAATGGCGTTTTTTATTCTATCATATGACAAAGCATGGTATGATTAAAGGAGGCAACATTATATATGATAAGGACCATTGGCAAACAGTAATGGATAAACTAAAACCCTACATAAATGAACGTATGGAAAAGAAAGAAAAAAAATTGGAAAAGATGATTGAATGGGTATCTGAAAATGATTGTTTACGCAAACAATTATTTAAAGAATTCCAACATACTTATACCATTCCAGATGGTCCATGTTGTTCCAATTGCGGTTATACATATACAGATTGGAATCCAGCCGAAACAAAAGTGGAAAAGTCATCTAAGTCATGGGACATTTTGTTACGGCAAATATTAATGGAAAACGGTAAAAAATGAAAAAGCAACGCGATATTATTAAACAATTATCCGATAAAGAACTTAAATACCAACTTTTACTTTCACAAACCATCATTTTCTTTATCAGTTTATTTTTGAGTTTTTTTATGTTCGATTCCATGTTGCAATGGCTAGAACACTTTGACCTCAACCTTAAAGAAATAATCTTTTATGGTGGAATTTCCGGAATTATAATAGTATTATTTGATTTACTGATTATGTATCTGTTCCCGGCAAAATGGTATGATGATGGTGGAATTAATGAACGTATCTTCAAAAACAGAGAAATGAGCGAAATTTTAATAATCGTTAGTGTTGTTTCAATAGCCGAGGAATTTTTGTTTCGAGGTGTCCTGCAAACAACATTCGGTTATGTGCTCGCAAGTTCCTTATTTGCGTTGGTACATATACGCTATCTAACAAAGCCGATATTATTCGTATCAGTTCTCATAACTAGCTTTTATATCGGCTGGATATTTGAACTGACAGGTAATTTATTGGTTACCATCACCGCACACTTTATTGTTGACTTTTTATTAGCAATTATAATCCGTTATCAAAAATGAGGTGAATGATCATGAGCGGAAATCCAAATAAAGAGAATGTCCCATCCAAGGAACTCGAGAAATTACTTTCCGAAGTAGTGCCAAAGGAATCGTCAAATGATGGGCATGCTGAAGAACCGGAAAAAGAAGCGGATACGACACAAAAAATCGATGTACTTAACTTACCTCCCAGAAAAGAGGTACATGGCGGTAAGGCAAAACGTATGAAAATAAAAGTGACAAAACCATATTTTCGTCTTATCATTGTTGTATTCCTGATCATCATTCTATTTGCAGGTGGATTTTACCTATGGGGTGAAGATTTAGTGAATCTGATCCAACACAATTAACGTACTTATGCGGAAACATAATGTTTCACAATCTTGTCTGTGGTTATTCTGACTTTTTAAGTTCAAAGTTAACCGCATTTGCATATAGTAAAAATATATAGATTTATGAAACAGAACCTTATATCCAAGGTATAGAGTCTGCAAGTAAGTAAAACATACATTCAATCCATCATCTTTTGGAAGTTGATGTGCATGGACAATGACAAAATGTCGAAGGAGGATGCTAAATGCGGGTCGAACGGGTCTCCAATAGCCAATTCACAATTTTTTTAACGTTCGATGATTTAATGGAAAGAGGTTTTACAAAAGAGGATCTATGGTACGATGCATCGAATGTACGCGACTTATTCAGTGATATGATGTACGAGGCGAGCATCGAGCTTGACTTTGAACTTGAGGGGATGCTCATCATTCAAGTTCATTTAATGCAAGCGCAAGGTATGCATATTATCGTCACACAAAAAATGGAACATATAAATTGGGATGAGGATTATATCGAAATGAAGGTTACGTTGGACGAAAGTAGGGAATTGATTTTTTCATTTGCAGATTTTGAGGATATTATCCAGATCTCTCCATCATTATTTACAAAGGGTATAAACGATGGTAAAATTTATTATTGGAATAAGAAATACTATTTGTTATTTGATGAAGAAGCACTGAAAGACAGAAATACAGAAGATATGATTGCCATCTTATCGGAGTTTTCGACACCAAGCATTGTTACTTCGCACCGCTTAGAAGCTTACGGGAAAATGATAATGGAACAAGATGCCATATACCATATTGTCAACATATTTTTCGACTAAAATAAATGAGTGGAAACAAATTTTCCTAAATATATGCAACCGTTTACAATATTCAAGGTAATTTTCATGAAAAAGCCTTATATTTATTGCATATTTAC
>Ga0079226_10004047_pt1 | contig 11204 bp, 9 predicted proteins | sample Poulit2014_FD_76345 | JGI IMG/M metagenome (GOLD analysis project Ga0079226, IMG submission 76345) | Agricultural soil microbial communities from Georgia to study Nitrogen management - Poultry litter 2014 | ecosystem: Environmental > Terrestrial > Soil > Agricultural land | place: USA: Georgia...
CTTGATTGCCAAATGAACAACCAAGGATTGAATGTTTTATTTATGTAAACCGTGCACCTACTATCGATATGACGTCCCTATGCGTTACTTAAGTTCATGGCTCAGCCTAGGCTATCCTGCGGCACACAAGAATGACCACTTACTGCTGCTTCCTTCCGGATCTGACAGGGTTTATGGGTTCCTGTTGCGCAGGACCTAAACGTCAACACCAATCCCTTAAGGCAGACCATAAAGTCATCACACCTCAAATAGGGATTCAGTCTTGCTATAGCGGATTGCAAGTTATAGGGCACCGCTACCTCCCCACCTAGCACGGCACTCTTCATTATACCCTTTTGCATATTTAAATGCAATGGATAATCATTATTTGGGTAAATTTCCCTCCTTTATTTAAGCTTTCCTTTACGTAATTCTTTAAAAAATTTACGGAGCATCCCACTACATTCCGGTTCTAATATTCCTTTTGTTACTTCTACTTGATGATTAAATTGTTCTTCATCTAACAAATTCATTATTGTCCCTGCGCAGCCTGCTTTTGGATCGGACGCACCATAAACGACCCGCTTTATCCGAGATTGAACAATAGCTCCTGCACACATTGGACACGGTTCAAGCGTTACATAAAGCGTACATCCTTCTAATCGCCAACTGCCTATTTTTTTATTGGCCTCTTGAATGGCAATCAACTCTGCATGAGATAATGTAGATTGTGTTGTTTCTCGTATGTTATGACCTTTTGCTATTACTTCATCACCATAAACGATTATTGCTCCAATCGGAACCTCCCCTATTTTTTGTGCATGATATGCTTCGATGATTGCTAAGTTCATATAATTTTCATCATTACTCATCATTTATCACTTCTTAAATATATTTATAGTATATTCTTATTTTTTCTCTCATAAATTGTAATTAACACATATATTCCTAAATGAAAGGAGGATAAATATGCAAATTCATATTGTTGAAAGTGGAGACACACTTTATTCAATTTCGAATACATATAGTACTTCCATCAATGCTATTACAGAGGCGAATGAATTAGAAACGCCAAATTTAGTCGTTGGTCAAGCACTTGTCATTCCAATTGTCGGTCAATACTATTTCACTCAATCAGGAGATACTTTATTTACCATTGGACAACAGTTTAATATATCTGTCGAAGAACTTGCACGTATTAACAATTTACAAATGGATGATGTATTACCTATTAATTTTCGTTTATATATTCCACCAAGACCACGTTCAAATATTACTTCTTTTGGATATATTGAACCAATTGGAGAAACCGTCTCATCTACTCTAGAAAATGCAGCTGAAAAAAATTCACCCTATTTAACCTTTTTAGCTCCATTTAGTTACCGGGTTAATCGAGATGGTACATTAACACCACCGCTTTTAAATCGCTTTAAAGAAATTGCTAATAATCATCGTACTGATCTATCTTTCGTTGTTTCAAATCTTGAAGGAGATTCATTTAGTTCTGAACTCGTCCATATCATTTTAACTGTGCAAGCGGTTCAAAATACACTTATTGATGAAATTATTAATACAGCCACCGCAAATGGATTCCAAGACGTTCATTTTGATTTTGAATTTATACCAGAAGAGGATCGGGAAGCGTATAATGCTTTCTTACAAAAAATTAGACCTCGTTTAACTCAAGCCGGTTTGTTATTATCTACAGCATTAGCTCCTAAAACTAGTGCTACACAACAAGGATTATTATACGAAGCCCATGATTATCCAGCCCATGGAGAAATCAACGACTTTGTAATTCTAATGACGTATGAATGGGGATATAGCGCTGGACCTCCACTTCCAGTATCGCCCATTAATGAAGTGGAAAAGGTTTTAACATATGCGTTAACAGAAATACCTGCTAACAAAATTTTAATGGGACAAAATTTATACGGATACGATTGGACATTACCTTTCGTACAAGGTGAAAGTTTTGCAAGAGCAGTAAGCCCTCAACAAGCAATTCGAATTGCTCGTGAAAATAATGCTGCCATTCAATATGATGAAACCGCTCAAGCTCCATTTTTTAATTATTATGATGCAGAAGGCAATGAACATATTGTTTGGTTTGAAGACGCAAGATCTATTCAAGCGAAATTTGATATGATTAAAAGACTTGGTATACTAGGAATTGCATATTGGAAATTAGGGCTTGCTTTTCCACAAAACTGGTTACTTTTAAACGATAATTTCATGATTACAAAAGGAGAGGAGTAAAATGTTCCCAGTTGTCTTGGGAACATTTTTATTTCAAAAAATTGGCTCTTCTGTTTTTGTTAATTTTAAATTAATTGGATAGGTAGCTAGATAAATTATCGTCAAAATGATGATAGAAAAAGTTGACCATTTAAATGATACATTTATTAAAGGAAAAATAAATAGAATTATAATCGGAGTAATCACACTAAATAAAATATCCCTTAATCTGAATTTTCTCGCATAGTTTTTCTCTCCACAATAAGGACACCTTAAGGTGAATAGACGTTTCAGCGATTCTCCATACGTCCATTCTGTATCACAATGTTGACATGTAGGCAATATAGTCACCTCCGGTACATCTTTATTGTTTCTCTCCTAATTCAATCGATCTTTTTTTAGCATTTTTCACACAGTTTATAACTGCTTCTTGAAAATTATAATCACATAACGTACGAAGTCCTGCAGCAGTCGTCCCATTCGGACTTGTAACATTTTCACGTAAAATGGAAACAGGATCTTTTGAAGTTTTTAACATTTCACCCGCTCCTATTATCGTTTGCGTAATAAGTTGTTTAGCAATTTCTTGATCCAATCCTTCTTGTTCTGCTGCTTTTTCCATTGCTTCCACTAAATAATAGACGTAAGCTGGTCCACTCCCAGAAACTCCTGTCACGATATGCATCTTATCTTCCTCTACTACTGATACAGTTCCAATTGCTTTAAAAAGATTCTTTGCTAGTAAAAGATCATCGTCTGTTGCATATTTTCCTTTCGTAATAGCAGTTGCTGAATGACCAATGGCTGCAGACGTATTAGGCATTGCACGTATAATAGGGACATCTTTTTCTATTTTTTCCATGATGTAATCTGTTGAAACTCCTGCAACGACAGAAAGAACGAGTTGATGACTGTGAATATGTTCTTTCGCATCGAGTATAGCTTCTTCCATGTCGTAAGGTTTCGTTGCAAAGATAACAATATCCGCATCCTGAATAATTTTTTCTTTATTTGTATTTCCTATAATGTTATACTTTGCCTTTAACTCTTCAAGTCTTGCTTCATTCTCTTTATTTGCTACAAATATTTGTTCACTTTTTAAAAAGTTTTGATTGACCATTCCTTCTATAATAGCTTCTGCCATAGAACCTGCACCAATAAATGAAACTTTTTGAACCATGATTACGTAACTCCTTTAGTTGACTTTATTTTAACATCCAAAAAAACCTCATTCCATCCTACTAGAAAGGACGGAATGAGGTTTTTTCCGCGGTACCACCTAATTTGACAAAATACATTGTCCACTTTATATTGATAACGCAAAATATGCGGTTAGATTTAAACTAACGACTCCTAGGTAGGTTCAATTTTGCCTTTATCAATGGGATCTTTCAGCCGGCGAATCCCAATCTCTTTTGTAAGAACAATAATTTACTGGCCTTTTCATAGTCTCTCTTAATTAAATTATTATTTAAAATATATGCTGTTCCTTTGCTTTTGTCAAGCAATAAAGAAAATAACCATTATAAATAAAAAGGATAGGATAAAAAGGATATTACAATATCTCGTAATAGTTTCAGTCATCCTACACCCTTCACCGAGTTTTTCCTTTGAAAATGGATCCTTATATATTTTGGGTATTCGGATTTTCGTCTGGAAAAATATAGTTAATAACAGATTGAAGCAAATGGAATATACGAGACTCCTGCTGGAAAAGCATTAGCTGAAGGCCACGCAGCGAACGGCTTTTGTGAGCGAGGAGGTTGAAGCAATGCCAGCGGAAAGCGAGTATATTCCAGTTAAGTAATTAAAAAGCAAATCTCTCATTCCACATTATTTTCCGAATACCCTACATTGTTTGCTTTTAAAATTAAAAAACAGTATCGAGACTTCAATGCCAAGATACTGTTTGTTTTAATGTTTAAATGGAGGAGGAAGAGGGATTCGAACCCCCGCGGGCTTTGACACCCCTGTCGGTTTTCAAGACCGATCCCTTCAGCCAGACTTGGGTATTCCTCCGCTTGCGACATTTTATAATATACACGATTTTTTATTACTTGTCAAAAGTTTTACATTTTATTATTTGTCGTTATTTATCATATAAGGATACATTTTTAAAAAAGTATTAAATTTTTAAATGTAAATTTAATTTTCAATCTCTTTTTCGTCAGAAAATTAAATGACGAAGCAGCAATTCCGCTCTTGAAGAGAATCGGTTCACTTTGATATAGTAACACTCAATGCATCAAACTTAGTAGTTGACTGTATAAAAACAATATTAATTCAGCAAGTTCAGGCTACCTAATACTAAATTTGAACTCCTAACTCTAACTTCATCTGTGTGGAATCCAGATCCACGCAGACTCCTTCCGGAAAAGCAACAGCCAAAAATCCATTTTATTAGTTTTGGATAAAAGTTATGAAATTAGTTGTGAGTTGCCTGCGGAAAGCCGAGTGGATCCGGATGAAACACAGTTGGCACAACTTTTAAATTTTTAAAAGCTCATTTTTATATCGGTCTTTTGTTAAATTATAATAACGTCTTTTCCACCCATATACGGACGTAGTACTTCCGGAATTACGACAGATCCATCCTCTTGTTGATAATTTTCTAAAATAGCTGTCACCGTTCTGCCAATGGCAAGCCCTGAGCCGTTTAACGTATGAACATATTCTAATTTTCCATCATTATTTCGGTAACGAATCCCCGCTCGTCGTGCTTGGAAGGCTTCGAAATTAGAACATGATGAAATTTCACGATACATTTCTTGTGCAGGAATCCAAACTTCCAAATCATATTTTTTAGCCGCAGTAAAACCTAAATCACCTGTACACATACTCATCACTCGATACGGTAATTTAAGCAATTGTAGCACCTTTTCAGCTTCATTTGTGAGTTGTTCTAAAGCATTATAAGATTGTTCAGGTTTCACAAAGTTAACAAGTTCCACCTTATTAAATTGATGTTGCCTGATAAGTCCTCTCGTATCACGGCCAGCTGATCCTGCTTCTGAACGGAAATTTGCACTATAAGCAACATACTTTTTCGGTAAATCAGTTTCTTTTAAAATCTCATCCTGATAATAATTTGTTACCGGTACTTCAGCCGTTGGAATTAGGAAATAGTCCCATTCTTCAATTAAAAAAGCATCTTCTTCAAATTTTGGTAGTTGTCCAGTTCCTGTCATACTTTTCCGGTTTACTAAAAATGGGGGGATCATCTCTTCATATCCATGTTCATCGGCATGTAAATCCATCATAAAGTTTATTAAAGCTCGTTCTAACCGTGCTCCTAACCCTTTATAAAATACAAATCTGCTTCCAGCTACTTTTGCAGCCCTTTCAAAATCAACAATATCTAATTCATTTGCTATGTCCCAATGTGCTTTGGGTTCAAAAGAAAAATCCGGCTTTTCACCCCATTGTCTAACTTCGACATTATCGTCCTCGTCTTCACCAATTGGAACACTCTCATGAGGAATATTAGGAATAGATATTAATAAATGGTTTAGTTTTTCTTCAACTTGCTCTAATTCTGTATCCAGTTCTTTAATTTTTTGTCCAACTTCTTTCATTTCTTTAATAAGAGAAGATGCATCTTTTTTTTCACGTTTTAATGTTGAGATTTGCTTAGATGTTTCATTCCGTTTTGCTTTTAATTCTTCTACTTCAGTAATAATAGCCCGCCTGCGCACATCAAATTTACCGAAGTTATCTAAATCGGATAAATCTTCTCCACGATGTTTTAATTTACTTTTAACTTCTTCAAAATGATTTCGTAACAGTTTCTGATCTAACATGTATAATCTCCTCCTTTAAATCATTTTTTAAAATAAAAACTCCCATCCCTAATAAGATTAGGGACGAGAGTTAATTTCTTCCCGCGTTGCCACCCAGATTGAAGATATATGTATATCTCCCAACTTGTTTGTCATAACGGTAACTATATCCGGATTTATTTAACATAAATCTGTTCAAGGATGGATTCATAGTTATTTTTCATCGATTTTCACCAGCCATCGACTCTCTTTTTATTTAGATTGTTTTTAAAGTTGCTTTTTACTACTAAATAAGATTTATTATTTAAAATAGCAGGTATTAAAATTAGCAACAATTTTTAGAAAAACAAACTATATTTATTGAAAAATAAACTATTACTTTTTCCTATCATTACATTTATTAAATGATTTTAATATTATTCGATTAATTACTACGGTCTGCCATACGGTCGAATCCTTCTAGTGTACTCATTTCAATACCTTTCATAGCAGTTCCTAGATCTTTGGATAACTCCGAAATTAATTTGTAATCTTGATAATTTGCCGTTGCTTCGACAATTGCTTTAGCAAATTTTTCAGGATTCTCAGATTTAAAGATTCCTGATCCGACAAATACTCCGTCTGCACCTAATTCCATCATTAACGCTGCATCTGCTGGAGTAGCAACTCCGCCTGCAGCATAGTTAATCACTGGTAAACGGCCTTTTTCACGGATTTCCATTAAAACATCAAAAGGTGCTTGATTGTCACGTGCAAAAACCATTACCTCATCTTCACTCATAGAAATAAGTTGCTTAATTTCTGCTTGTACTTGACGCAAATGGCTTACTGCTTCTACGATATTTCCAGTTCCAGGTTCACCTTTCGTACGTAACATTTGGGCACCTTCACCAATACGGCGAGCTGCTTCTCCAATATTACGGCAACCACAAACGAAAGGAACTTTAAAATCAGATTTATTTATATGATAAACATTATCCGCCGGTGTGAGAACTTCACTTTCGTCAATACAGTCAACACCTAGTGATTCTAACACACGTGCTTCTACAATATGGCCAATTCTCCCTTTCGCCATTACAGGGATAGAAACTGCATCCATTACTTCCTCTGTAATGGTAGGATTAGCCATTCGTGCTACTCCACCTTCTTTACGAATATCTGAAGGAACACGTTCTAATGCCATTACAGCAACAGCCCCTGATTGTTCAGCAATACGAGCTTGTTCAGCATTAACGACATCCATAATGACGCCGCCTTTTTTAAAGTCAATCATTTTAAAACCCCTCCCAAATTAGAACAAATCCATAAATTTATCAAATAAATTAGAGAAAAATTGTCCGATAGCCCCTAACATGAGGAAAAACCAATTTTTCTTTTCAACATCATTCGTTGTCACGAGATCCACGGAAATTTTTTCTTCTCCATTTAAAATATATCCAAAATCTTCACCTTCGTCAAATACAAGCTCCGCAGTTCCAACCTTATCTCCTTTTTTAATCGGAGCTACGAGCTCACCGTCTTCATTGAAAGCTTGTTCATTAAAATTATACTGGATACTATAATTTTCCTCCGTACCTTGTTGAATTGGAATAGAGATACTATCTTCCAGTGCAATTGTAACCGTATCTTCCTTCCCTTTTGCTACAGGAACGGTTGGTTGCTCCTGAAGCTGATATCCAGCTTTAAATAGTTCTGTAACTTCAAATTGGTTAAATCCGTAATCTAACAAATTTGCAGTTTCTTTAAATCGTTCATCCTCACTTGCTGTTTTCATCACAACAGTGATTAAACGACGATCGTCTTGGACAGCAGTTGATGTAAATGTATACCCTGCAAGATCAGTATGTCCAGTTTTTAAACCGTCTACCCCCTCATAATAATATTGTTTTAAATATGTTGCATCATGAGGGAGCATCCAGTTCCAGTTTTGAATCGTTTGTTCATCAAAATCAGTTTCCGGAATACTAGATATGTCAAGAACTTCTGGGTATTCCGTAACTAAATGATAGGCTAATAAAGCAGCAGATCGAGCGGATAACAAGTTTGTATCATCTGCATTTGTTCCTTCAGGATGATTTCCGTCCAGTGATGTATTATCCAAACCTGTTGAATTCACAAACTTATAATCTGGTAATTGCATTTCTTCTGCTTTTTCATTCATTAATTTAACAAATTCACCTTCTGAACCTGCAATTAATTCAGCTAAAGCAATTGTTGTCGCATTATCTGAATTGATTGCCATAGCTTCGTACAGTTCTTGGACAGTATAATCTACATTTTGTCTTAAACCTACACCTGAAAAACTATTATTCGCAGAAATGCTATAGGCATAATCACTAATTTGAGTTGTCGAATCCCAATCTAGTTCCCCTTCATTAATCTTTTCCAGAACGATATATTCAGTCATCATTTTTATCATACTAGCTGGAGGTAAAGCTTCATTCTCATTTTTAGCATAGAGAACTTTTCCTGTGTTCACATCAACAATAATTGCTGATTCCGCTTTTGTGTCAATTGTTTTCGCTTGGGCTTGTACTACATTCGCTTGTAAAATAATTAAGAAAATAACAAAGGAGATTAAAAGTGTATATAAGCTCCGTTTCTTAACAAAATTATCCAATTCTTTTACCTCCAAAAAAATTTATAAACAATAGCTATTGTAACATGGAATAAACAATTAACATATGAATATTTTATAAAACTTTCATCCATTTATTGTTAATATTTAATTAATTGAATAATTTGGTGCTTCTTTTGTAATTTGAACTTCATGTGGATGATTTTCTTTTAATCCTGCATTTGTAATTCGAATAAATTGCGAATCTGTGCGTAATGCTTCCAAATTAGCAGTTCCACAGTAACCCATTCCTGCTCGTAGGCCACCAATTAATTGATCCATCGTATGGGCTAGAGCACCTTTATAAGCAACTCTTCCTTCAATCCCTTCAGGTACTAGCTTTTTTACGTCACTTTCTTCTTGGAAATAACGATCTTTTGAACCTGATTTCATCGCACCGATCGATCCCATACCTCGATAAACTTTGTATTGTCTACCTTGGAATATTTCCATTTCACCAGGGCTCTCTGTTACCCCTGCAAATAGGCTTCCTAACATAACTGCATGAGCACCAGCCGATAAGGCTTTTACAACATCTCCTGAATATTTAATTCCACCATCTGCAATAATTGGTACTCCATGTTTCTTCGCTTCTTCCGCACAATCATATATTGCTGTTATTTGTGGTACACCAATTCCAGCAATCACTCGAGTTGTACAAATTGAACCTGGACCAATTCCAACTTTTACAATGTTTGCTCCGGCTTTGATTAAATCTCTTGTCGCTTCTCGAGTCGCAACATTTCCAGCAATAATATTTAAGTCTGGATATGCCTCTCTTACTTTTGCCACTTGCTCTAGTACGCCTTGCGAATGTCCATGTGCAGTATCAATTACAATGACATCCACATGAGCTTCTACTAATTTCTCAATTCGTGCCATTGTATCTGTTGTCACACCGACAGCTGCACCTACAAGTAATCGTCCTTGATCATCCTTTGCTGAATTTGGATATTCAATCACTTTTTCAATATCTTTAATGGTAATTAACCCTTTGAGCACATTATCTTTGTCAACGAGAGGTAACTTTTCTATTTTATACTTTTGTAATACTTGTTGCGCTTCTTCCAATGTCGTTCCAACATCAGCGGTTATTAAATTCTCGCTAGTCATTACTTCCGAAATGATAGTGGAATAATCTTCAATAAATCGAAGATCACGGTTCGTCAATATACCAACTAGTTTTTGTTCTTCGATATTATTTACAATTGGAACTCCAGAAATTCTAAATTTGGACATCAAATGTTCCGCATCATATACTTGGTGTTCTGGTGTTAGGAAAAAAGGATTTGTAATAACACCACTTTCAGAACGTTTTACCATGTCGACTTGTTCTGCCTGTTCCTCAATTGACATGTTTTTATGAATGACTCCAAAACCACCTTGTCGCGCCATAGCAATTGCCATATTTGCTTCCGTCACCGTATCCATTCCTGCACTAATAAATGGTGCTTTCATATTTAAACTCGGTGTTAATGACGTCAATATATCAACGTCCCTTGGCAAAACCTCTGATTTAGCCGGGATTAGTAAAACATCGTCAAAAGTTAAACCTTCTTTAGCAAATTTACCCATTAAAAATTCCTCCTTTAGAATGTTGTTTTTATTCTCCCATTAAACGTTATCTAAAATAATAACCTATTTTTTATAAAAGAAAAAGAACTTGCCTCTAATGGCTAGCTCTTAAATCTATTTCAAATACTTTTTAACTCATTTAAAAGAACATTTACAATCTTGGCATCTAATTTTGCTGTTTTAAACTTATTTAGTAGCTCTATTGTTTCCTTCACATTATTCGAATACACCGAATAAAAAACATCACACACAGCTATAATCCGTGCATACTGTTGTATTTTATCCGCTTTTATTTGTGCAGGAAATCCACTTCCGTCTAATCGTTCATGGTGTTGTAATATAGCTTGTTTTGCTTTTGAAGTTAGTGTAGTTACATTCTCGATCATTTTATAGGAATAAACAGGATGTAATTTCCATGTATCATCTCTATGTCTATCGTCTTTTTTCCTTAAACTCTTGTCTAATTTTGCTTTTCCACTATCACTTAATAACGCAGCAAATCCTATTTGCAACCAGTCTTTCTTTTCATATTCCAATTTTCTCGCTACATATATCGAAAGTAAACTCATCGCAATCGTCCGATAAAAAAAAATTTCTGAAGCTGTAGTTTGTCCAGGAATTAATGTAATTACCCTTTTCAACGGTTGATAAATCACTTGTTCAAATAGTGGAATACATTCCTTTCGTATAGCGTGCATTTCAAAGGGAACATCATTTTCCCATCCCAAGAAAAACTGGCTGTATTTTTGCACTACCTGCTCATATTTAACAATAAATTGTATGTTTTTATGATCTTTTGTAAATCGATCTCTATTTTCTTTCTGCTTTCCTATTTTTGTATGGGAGCTGATGGAAACAGAGTCGATGAGAAAGCTTTTAAGAAATTCAATATGAGTTTCCGTTAATATTGTCTGCTTCTCAACAATTGGTTTACCGGATTTACCTACTACATCTCGATCGACTATCATACCTGGTACCAAACGTTTTACATCTACTTCCATCTGTATACTCCTTTA
>Ga0079226_10004049_pt1 | contig 11203 bp, 6 predicted proteins | sample Poulit2014_FD_76345 | JGI IMG/M metagenome (GOLD analysis project Ga0079226, IMG submission 76345) | Agricultural soil microbial communities from Georgia to study Nitrogen management - Poultry litter 2014 | ecosystem: Environmental > Terrestrial > Soil > Agricultural land | place: USA: Georgia...
TCGGAAAATGTTTGGCGAAAACGCACCAGATCCAGACGAAATTCAACGCGCCATGAACCAATTTGGTGCTTCTGGAATGCCTTTCGATCCATCCATGATGGATCCGCAAATGATGCAAAATATCATGCAGCAGTTCCAATCCATGATGCAAAGCTCCGGTGATGCACCGGTGAACTGGGACCTCGCAAAACAAACCGCACGTCAAACCGTGGCAGGTCAAGACCCTTCGGTGGGCACATTTTCAGCCAAAGAAATCGAAGATGCATTACGCCTGGCCGATTCTTGGCTGGATAACGCCACAACCTTAGATGCCGCTAATGTGCCGATCGTAGCGTGGTCGAGGGCCGAGTGGGTCGAATCTACTATGGACAACTGGCGTGAAATGACTAATCCAGTTGCAACTTCCCTATCTGAAGCTCTTACACGGGCCATTACTGAGCAACTGCCTGGCCAAATGCCCGAAGAGTTGCAGGGCGCTTTCGGAAATATGCAGCCGATGATGAAAAATCTGGGCGGTTCCATGTTTGGGCTGCAACTAGGCCATGCCATCGGCGAACTTGCTCAAGAAGTATTATCTGGCACCGACACCGGCTTCCCCATCGCTGGACAGCGAATGGCGATGTTGCCGGTCAATATTGAAGAATTTGGTGATGGGATTTCAGTCGCTCCCGATCAGGTGCGCATTTATTTGGCACTCCGCGAGGCAGCTCGCATGCGACTATTTGCTAATTCACCGTGGCTGGCCCGTGATTTAACCGCAATGGTGCAGCAATATGCTGCTGGCATCAGCATTGATGTCTCAGCAATCGAAGATGCTGTACAAAACCTAGACCCAGCCGATCCAGAGTCCATGAACGAAATGTTCTCCGGATCGATGTTCATTCCAGAGCCTGAAGGCGCACAAAAAGCCGCAATTGAACAGCTCGAGACACTTCTGGCACTGATCGAGGGCTGGGTTGACCTCGTCGTCACTGAAGCAGCTAAACCTTTGGAGTCCGCATCAGCGTTACGAGAGATGATTAATCGGCGTCGTGCAGCAGGTGGCCCCGCAGAACATGCTTTTGGCTCGTTAGTCGGTTTAGATTTGCGTCCACGTCGGCTTCATGACGCCACACAACTCTGGTCCACGATTCATGAGTCCGAAGGCGTCGAATATCGCGATGCGATCTGGGAATCCCAGTTACGGTTGCCCACAAGCGAAGATCTCGATGATCCAGAAGGCTACGTTAAACGACAGGCTTCTGCAGATGAGCAATCAGCCAGTCTTGATGAAGACCTCAAGAAGCTTCTTGAAGGCGGATTCGACGAGGACAACTAGTCATAAGCATTAGGGAGCATTCTGTCCTGGTCGCGTTGCTGGGCAAAGCTGACCCCATCTAAAAAGGCGTCAGCTTCTGCCATGCGCGGGTAGCGGCCCGAAAACTCCTGAAACTGCCGCCCATGCCCACCATATTTTAGGTGGGCCATTTCATGTATGAGCACCCCGTCGATTACCCACTGTGGCATACCCTGGAGCATCGTAGAAATACGGATTGCACCAGTCGTTGACGTGCAGGAACCCCACAACGTAGTTTGACGATCCGACCAGACCACCGACGTTGGAAAGACTTCGTTATTAAGCCATACACGTGCCAAATGTAGCGCACGATCAAGTAAGTCAGAATTAGTGTGAAACTGTTGGGCTTGGCGTTGTTTGACTTTGATCTTTGCGATCAAGCTTCGAGCCGACTCGATGATTTCAGCATCTGTCATTATGACCGGAACGGATAGTTGGATCATGCCGTTACGTACTGATGCCGAGACAGTTTTTTTGCGACGTGCCGAGCTGATGAGGCGTACCGGTTGACCGTCAATTTGCACAACTGATGCAATACGTCCGCCCGAAAGGCGTTCGGTATCTTCGCGAATTAATCTTGAAATAGTATCCATGTCCTTCATGCTGACCCACCAGATATCAACGAGGGCTAGAACTGTCTGACTCTGTGGATAATGTACATCGTGCACGCTGATTGTGGAAAACCCTGAACGCTGTCTGCCACAGTAGCCCATCATGGGAACACCTTTAAGACACAGGAGTGACCATGCAAATCAATCCGGGACTATCGATTACTCAACTCGGAGCCAAACATCTGCAGATTGGTTCCGGGTACCGAGCTTTGGAACTTACCGGAATTACTGAACCTATCCGAACCTACCTTGGTCATCTACGTGCCGGTATCCCCGATGGGCAGGAACATCAGATCGCAGAACAATGCCATGTGAGCAAAGCAGATTTTCACCTGGTGATGACCAAACTAGCCCCGTTATTAGTCTCAACACCCTTTGAAACCAACTTCGTGACGACTACAGATCAAGAGCATCGCGGTAGCCTCGCCCGGTTGAGTTGTGTAACACCGCTGTTTGACTATGGTAGATTGCGTGGTCTAGCTCCGCATAACCACGATCAATTTCAAGCCCAACGCTATGCTGCAGCACTGCAGATTTTTGGGCTCGGTAGAACCGGCACCGCACTGACCAAGATTTTGTTGGAATCTGGGGTAGGGCATATTAACGTCTGGGATTCTAATCGTGTGACAGCAACTGACCTTGGGACAGGATTGCAGCAGCAACATGTCGGCCAAGTGCGTTCGTTAGCGGTTGCTAAAGCCTTTAATCCCGTAGACAAGCGTCCCCAGATTCATCCAACCGGTTGGCTCAAGCAACCCGCCTTGGCGACTTTAGCAACCGTACATATCAGTTTAGGTGGACTGCATACAGAGACCATCATTGAGGCTAAAGCACACCACCAGCCGTATTTGCCGGTGGTCATCAGAGATGATGAAGTTGATATTGGTCCTTGGGTGGTCAGTCATGCCCATGCCTGTCCGCTGTGCATAGAGTCAGCAATTGCCGAGACTGATGTCTTCCGGGAACAACGCACTGTCGCGCTACGTGATACCGGGGGCATCGAGACAGTGGCAGGTGCTCATCTGGTCGCCGGTCTCATTGCTACGGATCTATTAGCCATGGTCGATTCACAACGACTGCGACAACAAGTGCCAGTGACGAAACACGGTAGGGTTCCAGGGATAAGTCTAAACACTTATACTCGAGTGCACCTAGCCAAAGGCTGGGTGCAAACGTTTACAGTCGAACCGACTTCAGGATGTTGTGCCGCGGCTCAAGAACTCAAAATGGCTAGCACTTCAGTGCCGTAGCGTTCCAATTTTTTAGGACCGATGCCAGGTAGTTGTCGTAATTGTTTTAAGTCTGTCGGCATTTTCTCCGCGATAGCAACCAAGGTGGCATCAGTAAAAATCACAAATGCCGGGACCTTGTCTGTCATTGAAATCTCTTTACGCCAATTAACAAGCTTGTCAAAAATCTCTGGATCATAGGTAGGCGGGCATCCATCGCAGCGTCCAATTTTGCGTTCCGCACCCGTTGACAATACGAGCCCACAATTTCGACATTTGATGACTTTAGCGCGCACCGCACCAGCTTTGGTCGTAGTCGGTATCTGGGCTGCTGCCTTAGTGGTGGTCGCTCGAATAGCGTTAAGGAACCGCGATGGTTTTCTGGTGGTGCGACCACCAGCCGAGCGGGAAATTGACCAAGATAAATACAACCGAGTTTTAGCCCGAGTAATGCCTACATAAAATAGGCGGCGCTCTTCATCAACGTTCTTGTCCTCTGTAGCGAAGCTGATCGGTAAAAGACCTTCGTTGAGACCAACTAAAAATACGATGTCCCACTCCAGGCCTTTGGCGGAGTGAATAGAAGCTAATGTCACACCGTCCATAACCGGCGCGTGCTGGTGTGACGCTCGTTCATCAAGTTCTGCCACCACTATGTCCAGGGTTACCTGGTCACCACGTGCAGCTACTAGATCTTGCGCCAGATTCACAATAGCGTTAAGCGATTCCCAACGTTCTCGCACAGCACCGGATTGTTGTGGCGCCTGCGCTGTATACCCTAATGACGCCAGTACATCCTTAATACGAGAAATTACCGTCTCACCAACAATGCCGTCAGCGGATTTGGCGGCCGCTCGCAATTGCAGAATGCCATCGCGAACTTCTCTGCGGTTAAAAAATCGTTCCGCACCGCGCACTTGGTATGAAATATCGACGTCGCTTAAAGCCTGTTCAAACAGCGCCGATTGAGCATTCGTGCGAAAGAGCACAGCTATATCTGAACCTTTATGCCCTGCTGCTACTAATTCTTTAATCTGACTAGTTACCCACTCGGCTTCGGCCTGATCATAGCCACACTCTACAAACATCGGTTGCGGACCGGCTTCTCGTTGGGATATCAGTTCTAAAGGTTGGGGCCATCGTGGTAGGGACGAGCGATCAGCCCTAGTACGTTCCTGCAACAGACGGTTAGCTATATCTACGATCTGTGGGGTCGATCGGTAATCTCGGACCAAATTGATTTGCGTGGCATTGGGAAAATATTGGCCAAAATCTAACAGGAAATCAGCAGTAGCGCCAGTAAATGAATAAATCGTTTGCGAAGTATCCCCGACCACGCATACCTCGTCCCGGTCACCAAGCCAGGCCTTGAGCAGCCGGAACTGCAGTGGAGAGACGTCTTGAAACTCGTCGACCAAGAATGTCCGATACTGATTTCGTACTGTTGTCGCAATACGGGGCTCGGATTCTAAAATGCCGACCATAATTAGTAAAACGTCTTCGAAATCAATGAGCCCGCGGTCTGATTTCAAATCTTCGTACGCTTGAAACAATCGGGTGACCGCAATAAGATCCCATCCAGCGGGCATAGCGCGGTGAGCAGCCCGCTGCTGATAGGTTTGCGGGGTCAACATGTTGAACTTAGCCCATTCAATTTCCCCGGCTAAGTCCCGGATCGTAGCCTTATCGGTGCTCATACGTAACCGCTGGGCGGATTCCATAATCAAATGAGTCTTATGTTCCACTAATCGCGGCACATTCCCACCAATAGCGTACTGCCAAAAGTATTGCAGCTGCGATAATGCGGCTGCGTGGAACGTTTTTGCTTGCACCCCGTGTGCCCCCAGATCTCGCAATCGTGAGCGCATTTCTGCAGCAGCGCGTGCGGTAAACGTCACGGCAAGCACGTTGTAAGGGTTATACACACCGGTTGCCACGCCGTAGGCGATTCGGTGAGTAATTGCCCGGGTTTTGCCGGTGCCCGCCCCGGCAAGGATGCGTACCGGTCCAGATAGAGCAGTGGCGGCCTGTCGTTGTTCAGCGTCCAAACCGTCCAGAATGATCTCAGGTGTTTGCAATTTAGTTCTCTAAAGTCCTGGGTCGTGGCAATGGTCCACCGTACCAGTGGCGTATCAGCTGGTGCGCTATCGAGGCAGCCCCTGGGATAAACATACGACCATTTTCTACTTCCTCGCGTAACTCTTCACGACTGAACCACCTCACGTTAGCCAGTTCTTTGTGGTCAGCGTGGGCATCTTCTGGGTGGTGTGTCTGGCCGAGATACCCCAGCATTAATGACTGCGGAAAGGGCCAGGGTTGTGATCCCATATAGCGAACACCCTCTACAATGACGTGAGACTCTTCATATACCTCACGTTTTACTGCTGCTTCAAGCGATTCGCCTGGTTCAACGAAACCGGCCAATGTAGAAAAACGTTTATTGCCCCAGGCTGTATTGTTACCTAAGAGTGCACGATCTTGTGGATCAGTAATCAACATAATCACGGCCGGGTCGGTTCGCGGAAAATGTTCTGAGCCCTCATTAGGGCATACCTGTACCCATCCCGAACGTGTAATCTCTGTTCGAGTTCCACACCGAGGACAATATTTATTAACCTTATGCCAGTTGGCAATAGCAATAGCAGAAACAAAAATACCCACGTCGCGATCATTGAGCCCGGCTGCAATATCTGAGACCCCAAGCCAACGAATATCCGATGGTTTTTGAACTGCCAACCCGCCAACTTGTGGATCTTGCAACCAGGGAGCTTTAGTTTCGGAATCTGCTACTAGTAGGATGATTTCGACCTGGTCTTCGTCTGGTTCTAAGAACTGGCTGTGCTGGGGAGCATGGCTTGCGGAACGCCCTAAATACACGGCGTCCTCGGGCAGATCACCAGTTGGGGCGGTCAATACCAGTTCACCGTTATACATCGGGGCTGATCTACCATGCAGCCATAATATTCGAGTATTCGATCGGTTCCATAGCGTGCCCAACCAGTGGGCATCATCCCGGAGGCTAGTGCCGCGATCGACATCGTCGCGTGCAAGAGGCAGACGTCCAAGCCCAGTCAACATATCCATAATTTCTACTGTAGTCGGCTCCCATAGATTTTCGACTCACCACCCATATTCGTACATATCTTCGATGCACGAGCGTAAGCTAGTCATGATGAAACGTACCGCCATGGAACTTGCAGCACTTGCCTCGGCTGCCATGCCCGGGCTTGATATTGTCCAAGCCGTAGCCTTCCCGGATGATTCACGGGCATTTGATTCTGCCATCGTTACGGATACAGATAACAATCATTGGCGGGTGCGGTCACCTAGGAATTCGCAGGCAGCGTTTCGTTTAGAAACCGAAATTCAGGTGCTTTCCGGATTTACTCCGGCTATTCGCGCCCACCTACCATTCCGGGTCCCATCAGTTGCCGGTGCAGTACAAATCGATGCACTGCGGACATTTATTTATCACCAGATGCCCGGTCAGCCAGTGGACTTAGACAGCATTACCGGCGCAGAATCTCAAACTATAGATGACATTGGACGCATTGTCGCCGCAATCCATAAGCTACCGCAATCAGTGGTCGAGACCGCTGATCTGCCTGTGTACAGTGCTGAACAATTGCGTTCCCGTTCCCTATCTGAACTAGATCAAATCGCGCTGACAGGTAAAGTACCTTCGGTGTTGCTGCGTCGATGGGAAAACGCATTTGAAGAACGTCAGATGTGGAACTTTACACCTCGAGTAGTTCACGGGGACTTCGATGAGGCCTCGCTGCTTATCGACCGGAAACGCGCCGTAGGGGTCACCGCATGGACCGATTTACACATTGGCGATCCCGCACAAGACTTCACATGGTTGGCCTCAACAGATTCCATTGAATTTCGCGAAGCCCTGATTTCGGCATACCACCGGCACATGGATTTGCCGGCTGATCATGTAGATTTACACATCCTACGTCGGGCGGCGTTGGCTGCAGAGTTTTCGTTGGCTAAATATTTGATGTCGGGAATAAACGCATCAAATAACGAGGTGGTCGCTGAAGCACAGACCATGTTGGACGAGCTGGCTTCGGATATATCAACCACCGGCGGCCAAGATATCGGGCAACGCTTTTGGGAGTCATCCTCTGAACCTATAGCGCCCGCGGATCCAGCCTTCCGACACACACAAACCAGCTCCATAGCCGATCAAGAATCTGTGGAACCTGCTGATGTTGCCACAGAAACTGAAGCTGCCGGCAGAACCGAAGAAACCGACGAAACCGAGCCTTCAGATAAGGCGCCAAATGACGAGACACCTGCTACCGAAGCAGTACACGAAGAACTTCCAGATCTTCAACGGCCAGAAGCCGAGGAGGATGGAGCAGAACTGCTCGTACATTCGTTAAACGATGACAACCAAATTGTCCCGCACGAACCAACTCCTCAAGCCTCGGCTGAGGACGAAGATACTCAGCCGATCTCCTGGGCAGTTGTCCGGGAAAACCTCAACGCCGACTAGCGCTCGCCGAAAGCCTTCAACAGTATCGTTTCGAGTTCTTCAGCGGATGCAAAGTCATGGGGTGTTTTTTCCACCCCATGGGCGAGATAGACAAACCGCCCGGTAATATTTTCCAGTGGAATGTTGTGTAATCGAGACCACGCCAGCCGATAGATCGCCAATTGCAGGCTCCGCTGAGGCATCTCGCGGTCAGTCGGAATTCGACCAGTTTTCCAGTCCACCAGTTCCCAGGTCGCAGCAGGGTCAAACGTTATATCAGGATCTCCCCCGGTACGAAACACCGCATCAATACGTCCGCGTAGTGTCAAGCCCAATACTGAAGTCTCAACGGCGGCTTCAATCAGCACGGGGACGCGTTCAGCCCACTGTGAGGCCTGAAATTTTGCGCGTAGGTCAGCTAGGCCCGTTGCTTGGTCCCAATCAGCATCCACGAGTTGTTCAGTCTCTTCGATATCGAATGTTGGCGTAAGACCTGGCATATTTCGGGCGTAAAATTGCTCAATCCACTCATGGACCAAGGTGCCTTCTCGCGCGGCTGCTGTTGGTCGTTGTGGCATTGGACGACGGATTTGTCGAGCGACCGCTTCCGGGTCCTGCGCCAATTCAACAAAACGGCTGGTCGAAAGATGTTGGGGCATATGGATATCGTTCTGCACAGCTACCTGTGCTCGGCTTAATACCCAATCAACTCGCTGTGCCAAGTCCTGCTCCAGGTTTTCTCGCACCCCGGTCGCGACTCGAACACGTTCTGCGGCTTGTTCTAAAATAACCCGACGTGGATGACTTCGTCGCACTAACTCAGTGTCGTCACCGGGCTCTGGTAAACGTCCGTCATCGCGTGCATCCACGCGGTACTGTTCGGGCCCATCCAACGGGTCATAAGGCCATTTAGCTACCACCGCACGTGAGCGACGTGGGTTTTCGTCTGGGAATTCGGTGGCCCAGTATGCTTTTTGGTCTAAACCCTGTGCCTCCTGGTAGGCCACCATCTCCTCTAAGAAGACCGACATTTCCGCAGGAGCTTTGGTGGTGCCTTGCCAATGTGCACCTGATGCCCATAGGAGATGTTTTGCTCGGGTGAAAGCCACATATGCCAAGCGCCGGGCTTCAGCCAGCTCATGGATTTTTACCTGCTGTTTAAGTGTTAGGACCTCCCTACCCTGAGTTTCAGTCAACGTTTCGGCCATCTTTTCCGACCAACCGTCTACACCAGATAATCCAGCCCACTCCCGCACATCGGAGGCAGCATCCTGCTCCCATTTCGGCAAAGTATCGCAATCTCCTCGCAGCGGCCACGGTAGATCGCCGCGGGATTTGCTGGTCCATAGGTCATGCTGGTCACCAGGAAACATGTTTTGATTAAGTCCCGGAACAAAGACGGCGTCCCATTCCAACCCCTTGGAAGCGTGCATAGTTAAGATCTGTACCGCCCCAGGTTTTGGTTGTTCAGGTGGCATCTCTAAACCATCTTCTTCCTCTGAGGCGGTCTCTAACCACGTCAAAAAGGTAACCAGATCTAGAGCTCGGCTGTGATCAGCAGAAGCTTGGAAGGTCTCAGCAACTTTTATAAATTCATCGAGATAGCGTCGGGCATCCACTGAAGCGTGACCGGGGCGAACAGCTACTTCAATACCCAGACCGGTGGTCTTTTCGATCTGACGGATCAGCGTCGGGATGGGTAAATGGATCTGAGCCATCATGGTCCGCAGCGCCTTGGCAAAACGCTGCAGGCGTTGGAGCCCGACTGTGCTAAACGTCTGTCCTTGCGAGCTTGTCCAGTTGTCCTTTGGCAATCGCAAAATGCCATTAATCATCGAGGGATGATCAATGGCTTCCAGGGGAGAAGTTTCGTTATCCAACGGACCTGTAGCCTGTTGACGTTCCAAAACGCGGCTATAGGCATTCAGCACCCAAAGATCCTCCGGACCAATACGCCAGCGAGGGTTCGACAGCACTCGTATAAGCGCATCAGACGATTGTGGATCAGCCAGTATTTTCAGAATAGAAACTATTTCTATGACTTCTGGGATACCCAATAACCCGGCGAGTCCTACCACTTCGTATGATATGCCACGGGATTCCAAAGCTTCGATAAGTGGGGGGAATTGTTTTTTAGCTCTGCACAATATCGCTGCGGTATTGGCTCCGTCATTGACCCCTAGCTGTTTGATCCGTTCAGCTAGATGCGCTGCTTCAGCATCTGCTGATTCAAACCAGTTGAGTTCAACAATTCCCGCCTCGGCACCCGAACGGGCCTGCAATTTGGGAATCAGTTGGCCTTCTGCTGCGTCATCACGTAGCGGTTGTGCAACATGGTTGGCCATATCTAAGATATTGCTACTGTTCCGCCATGCCGTGGTTAATTCAAGCTGGTTTGCACCAAAAGCCTCGACGAACGAAAACAGCTGTCCGGCTGAAGCACCACGGAATCCGTAAATGGACTGGTTTGGATCACCTACTGCTGTAACTGAATGTGACTGCTGGTTGCCGTCTCCACATCCAAATAACTGTGAAAATAATTGCAATTGTGCATGCGAAGTGTCCTGAAATTCATCCAGCAGAACGATTTTATATTTCTGGCGTTCAATAGCACGCACTTCTGGCAACCGCGTCGCGATAACTGCAGCGTAGCGCACCAAATCGCCATAGTCCATAACATTCTCACGTTTTTTCAGTTCCAAATAGGCGGTAACCATGTCCGCGATTTTGGAACGTAGCTTGAGCATGGTGAACACCGATGCGGTGTTTTTACTCATAGCTTTGGCTACCGGCAGACCCTGCCCGAAGGTAAACATATCTGCGAGCGCGGTACGGACTTGGTCCGGATCCACAAGATGTTCTGCGCAGTCGCCGGCCAATTTTTTGACGGCTTTGATGGTGGATGACAACGGTCTATCTCGTACCTCTGTCGCGATAGTGTTCTGCAGATCTTCAGAAGATACATCAGTGAGGTCAAGCTCAGTATCATGGTCTTCTACAACGCTAGTGATGTACTGATACGACTCTGCTTCACCCATAAGTCGAGCATCCGGTTCTACCCCAATTCGTAGGCCGTGTTCGGTAACCAAAGCATTGGCATATGAGTGGTAGGTTGTAACAGTTGCTTGGCCGATATCTGATGTGTCAAAGTCCAGACGGATATCTTCACGTGTGGCAAGCTGCTCAATGGCGTTATTTACCCGTGATTCCAGCTCTCCAGCAGCTTTTCGGGTAAACGTCACGCCCAAGACTTCTTCAGGCTGCACATAACCATTAGCAATAAGCCAGATGACTCGGTCCGTCATGGTATGAGTTTTTCCGGAGCCGGCACCAGCCACCACTAACAACGGTTCGGGACCGGCTTCTATGATGGCGGCTTGTTCCGCCGTGGGATAGGTACGATCAGATGGTGCCAGGTGGTCTTGCAGGAGATCTGTTAGATCGTGTGCGCTATAGCGTGGTGAGCTTCCCCATGTTAGACCAGCCATTCGGTTACCTGTTGTCCTTCCTTACAGATTGGGCACAGACTTGCTAGCTTGCA
>Ga0079226_10004050_pt1 | contig 11197 bp, 10 predicted proteins | sample Poulit2014_FD_76345 | JGI IMG/M metagenome (GOLD analysis project Ga0079226, IMG submission 76345) | Agricultural soil microbial communities from Georgia to study Nitrogen management - Poultry litter 2014 | ecosystem: Environmental > Terrestrial > Soil > Agricultural land | place: USA: Georgia...
GTGCAACTTCTGTGACCAACTTATTGTCTTGCAATAATTCAAGAGTATTATAGACAGTCGCTAAACTCACACTAAACCCACTTTTACGTACATGATCATAAATCATTTCAATTGATGGATGTTCATGTGAAGTCATTAAATAAGCCAAAATGACCTGCCGTTGAGGGGTATTTTTGATCCCATGTTCCTTCAGGTTTTCAGCAGCCGTCACTAACGTTTCCTGATTTCGCAGCATAAATTGCGCCTCCTTCTCACTGTAAAAAAATTTTGTATTTGTAATTTTTAAAAAATACTTTCTATGGTGTTATTGTAGCACTATTTACAAGATAAAGTCTATTAAACAAGCCTATCCAGTAGCTTATAGTGTGTTCTCAAGCAACCAATGGGAAAAATTTAATAACTTTAAACAGCCAAGTTTGTAGCGCTAAAAGATACTTACCATCTAATAGATCATCTAGTTGACCGATCCAGATCAACCGCAATTCGATCAACAATAAACAGATCATCAAGCCAAAAACTAGATATTCTGCCAAACTACCTGTTTTATATGAAACGAACTTACCACTATGTTTAGTTTTTCTCTTTTTTGGCCACAGCCAATTCACACCTTCTTGCGAAAAGCTATCTTCGATCAGATGACAAAAATAGCCAAATGTCAGCCAAAATGGTGTGTAGACCCCACGACTAGTTAAATAGTTCGTGGCTAACACACTCATCAACCAAAAGACTACCACTAACGCCACTAAAGAATGTGTGGCTTTCCGGTGTCCAAATGTTTTATTGGTTAGGCCACTAGCAAGTTTATTACGTTGACCTAAAAATGATTGCGGATGATCAATATCAGGCAATAAACTACCCAACCCTAACATCCCAATGTTTAAGAGCTCGACTTGCCCCCCACTAGCCATGACTGGCAGTCCAACGACTATTGTCGATATTAAATGCGTTTTGTACTCCATAACCGATCCTTTATAATTAAATTTACTGGCGCGTTATTCCTCAAATTCATGCTCGTATTTAAGAGAAGAACGCCCATTTTCAGATAAGACATGTAATTGATCAGGGATCTCCGTCCGTAATTCTGTAACATGACTAATGATCCCGATTAAACGATTTTCACCTTCTATGGCACGCAAGGCATCTAAAGCCATTTGCAAGCTGTCTGTGTCTAAAGATCCAAAACCTTCATCTACAAAAAGTGCTTCAACACTCACTCCGCCTGCCTGTGCTGAAACGACCTCGCCTAAAGCTAAAGCCAAACACAAAGCAGCAATAAAACTTTCCCCACCAGAAAGAGTCCGTACCGAACGGATCTTACCTGCATTATCATCATAAATATTAAGTTCTAAGCCAGTGTTAGAAGCATAGCTGCCCGCCTTGTCATCCAAACAAAAACTATAGCGTCCACTCGTTAATTCGGCAAAACGTTGGTTGGCTACCTCTAATACTTGTTTAAAGTAGCTTTGCAACACATATCTTTCAATATTAAGCTTCAACTTTCCTTTTCCTGAAACAACTTCAGCTAATTGTGTCCACTGCTGATCTTGGTCGATCTGACTTTGATAATCTTGCCAGATCTGGCTGACTTTAGTATAAGTATCTTGATTTTGTTGAAAAATGTGGTTGACCTTACTACGCTGTTGAAACAAAGTATCTTGTTTCAATTTGATCTGTGCAATTTGTTTTTTTGTTTGCTCGATCTGTGGCGTTGGTCGATCAGCGATCCGTTTTGCTAATTGCTTTTGTTTTGTCTGATTAATAGTCAACTGTTCATGATATTTTTCTAACTGGCCGCGTAATGCTGTCAAAGAATCAAGCTTTTGGCTCAAAGTTTGCAAGCGTGACAGATCCATTTCACCGCTATAGTTTTGACAAGCCATTTTCAATTTTTCTTGTGCGCCAGCATGATCGATTTGAGCTTTTTTAAGCTGTTGCGTTCGTTCTTTTAAACCAGACTCAACGGCAGCAATTTTATTAGACAAAATATTCTGCTCTTTTTGGACTGTTTGTTGTTGCTGCTTAAAATCAGTAACTGACTTATTCCAGGACTTTAATTGTTCTTGCAATTCCTGACTGGAAGCATACTTCTTTGGCAATTGTTCTTTAGTTTGTGCATACTCAACGGCCAACTTTTGTTCAGCTAACTTAGCTTGCTGACAGCTTTCAGCTGCAGTCTGACTAGCATTTTCCAATGCTGTTTGTTGTTGCTGTAAAGTAGCTAACTGTTCTTGCATTTGTTGACTAGTTGCTTGACGTTTGTCAAATGTTTGTGTATCTATCACCAGTTGTTGTCGTGAGGATTGCACGGCATGGATCACGTTATCTAAACTAGCATCACTTCTTAAGGCAAGCGATTCGACCAATTTTGCTTGTTGTTTCTTAAGTGTCAAGTCTTGTTGAGTTAAATATTTTTCTCGTGTAGTAACTGTACCTTTTTGCGTATTAACGGCTGCTAGTGCATTTTGATAGACTTTTTGTGCCGCTTTAACTTGTTGTTTTGTCACCGGTTCAGACATAGTCGTAACATTGGCTGGGTGAGGATGCTCAGTTGCACCACACAAGGGACATGGTTGTCCTGGTTTTAAGCGTGCAGCTAGGCTAACGATCTGGTCAGCAGCAAATTTAGCATCGAGGTCCTGATATTTATCTTGAGCTGCTTGAACATTTTCTTCTAGCTGGCCCAATTCTGTTTTCAATGCCTTCAGTTCTGTTATCGTAGTATTTTTTTGTTCAGCAGCCTGTTTTAGATCAGCTAACTTTTGCTCAAGATTTTCAACCTGGTCTTTTTTGGCTTGTAACTGCAGTTCTTGTTGATGTAGATCTGCGTACTCTTGCAGTCCTTTTTCTAATTCAACCTGTCGTTTTTTACTTTGCTTAACTTCTTCTTGAGCCTTGGTAACTTCTTTTTGTTGTTTTGTGACTTGAACAAGCATTTTTTGGTGATCTGCTTGTAGTTGTTCAACTTTTTGTTACAAAGCTACTTTATCTTTTAAGCGTTCGATCTGTCCTTGATATTTTTCAATTTGGGGTTCAATTTCAGTTAAGTGCTTTTGTTGTATCTTATTTTGAGCTAATTCTTGTTGTAAAGTCGCTTGTTTTTTCGTTTCACTTTCTTGTTTAGCCTTTAATCTTTCCGTCAAGTCTGCTGCATCAGTATAGTCTTTAAGTGTAGCCTGTTGTTTATTAGCCCATTCCAATTCTTGCAATTGTACTTGTAGTTGGTCAAACTGAGGCTTTTGGTTTTCTAATCCTTGTGCTTGTTTTTGATATTCAGCCAACTTATTTTGGTCATCAAGTAAGCTTTGTTGCGTTTGAAATAAGCGGTCTAATTTAGTTTTTTGCTGATCATTTTCCTGATACTCTGCTTGATATTTTGCAATTAAAGCACGCTGCTTTTTTAATTCTAAAGCAAGTTGTTCCAACCAATCAGGGACTGGTCGGTTTAAATCGACCAGCTCAGGCTTATCAACTTGAACATTTTTTTGCAGCTCATGGAGGTGTTCAAGTTGCTGTTTAGTTGCAGCTTGTCTTTCCTTATTTCGTTCCTTGATACTGTCAACAAAGCGCTGATAAAACTCAGTCCCAAATAATTCACGCAAAACCGTTTCTTTACTATTACTGTCAGCCGACAAAAAATTGCGAAATTGGCCTTGAGGCAAGATCACGATCTGTGAAAACTGCTCTGCAGTTAAATTCAGCAGATCACTGATAAACTGGTTTGCCTGATTGATCTTATCGATCTCACGTTTTTCCCCAGAAACATCACGGTAGATCAAAGAAACCTTCGCTGCTCGCTCAGTCTGACCATTGCCTCGTTTGGAAGCGACCGTTTGTTTAGGAGAACGCGTGATTTGGTAAGTTTTTTGTTGGTCTTCAAATTCAAACATAACTTCTGTTAGATCTTGATCACTTGCAAAATCAGAACGCATTTCTTGCGCGTCACGTTCGTTACCTGAAGTTTGTCCAAACAAAGCAAAACACATCGCATCGAAGATCGTCGTTTTTCCTGTACCTGTTTTCCCACTGATCAGAAAAACTGCTGCATCAAAAAAAGCCGAAAAATCAACTGTTTCATCAACATATGGACCAAAATTTTTCATACGAAGTTTAATGGGTTTCATATGTACCTCCTTCCTGCAATTCCGTAAAGCTTTCTTTAACGATTTTTTCTTGTAAAGGTGTGGGCTTATCCGCTGTCATTTCTTCAAAAAAAGTATCAAATAATTCCAGTGGGTCTAAATTAGCCCGGGGCGTCTTTTGAACGGATACTAAGGCATTTTCACGTCCATTGACCCGCGATAAGCTAACGATACGTGGATAATAACGACGTAGTTTATTCATAACATCGTCGATCACTGCCCGGTCAGTCAAACGGATCGCCACATAATCTTTTTCTGGGATCTGACGGTACAACTTAGGGTCAGTCAATTCACTAAATGAATGTTCCAAAACATGAATATCGTGTAATGGTCTTAATGGGATCCATTTCGCTTGATATGGATCAGTATCCACGATCCAGACGCCCTTTTCGGTGTTTGCTTCACTGGTCGAAAATTTAACTGGTGAACCAGCGTAATGAATAAAGTCATGCTTGATCGCATTTTTGTCATGCAAATGTCCCAAAGCAACGTAATCAAATTTTTCTAAGAGATCAACTGGTACTGGATTTAGCCCGCCCACTTCTAACATTGTTTCTGAATCTGTATGTGAACTACCGGCAGCAAAAAAATGCGCGACCAAAATATGTTTTTTATCAGAGGCAAACTGCTGCTCCATTTCTGCCACAACTTTTTCCATGATCTCAGGCAAGTTTTTCAAAGAATCATCTTCAAAATAATTACGCGCCATTTGCGGTTGAAAATATGGCAACATAAAAAACTGTGTATCCCCTAAAGTTACAGGTGAAAAAGCATCACTAAACTTTGTTTTCAAATAAAAATCAGTCGCTTGATACCAATCACTGCCAGTTTCTAGCCGAATAGCCGAATCATGGTTGCCACTTATCGTTAATAAGGGGTATCCTGCTTGCAAATTAAGTTCTTTTAACATTTGATTAAGTAAGGCTACTGAATCTTCGCTAGCAACCGCACGGTCATATAAGTCTCCTGCGATCACGATCGCATCTACGTTTTGCTCAACCGCGATCTGCTTGATCTGGTCAAACGCATCACGTTGCTCTTCAGCTAGGTCAAAGCCATGCAATTTTTTGCCAATATGCCAATCTGCTGTATGTAAAAAACGCATCTTATTTCCTCCAGTCTTTTTCAAACATTAGTTCGTATAATTTTAACACAAAAAGAGCATCACTGCCCTTTAAATCTAGCTATCACAACTAGACTATCCTTGGTTCAAAATTGATTCGAGCCCACTATTATAATTATCTTCGATCAGATTACCATACTCGTCTGGTTGAATATCGATCAACCGTTCATCGAAATTAGGAAAAACGCGCTTAGAAATAAAATCTAACAACCTATCGTGTAATAGATCGATCTCATGTGTATCACTGTCGTCCAACGTAAACGTCCCATTTTCATCAACACGGTCTGTGGCATTAGCTAGTAAAGTTAAAGCTGCATACATACCAGCATCATGTGCAACTGCTTTAATACAAGCACTCAAAGGTTGAGGAACTCCTAAATAATCAATAAAAATTTGCTGTTTATCTTGGAACAAGTTAAATTGTTTGCCTAAAAATTCGGTAAAACGCGGGTCTTCTGTTCGGTTATGGTCAACTGATCGCATCTGCAACTCTCCTCATATATTTTTCAAATTTATCCCTAATTATACCCTAAACATAGATAGTTAGATAATATTTGCTCTAATACTGTTTTAGCTCAGCATTATGGCGGCAGTATGTTGTGGCAAGTAAACAGCGAATAAAATATACAACCCAATTATGATACAAACGATACCCAGCACGAAAAATAAAATTCGTACTGCAAAAGCATCTTTTTCTTTCATGCCGACTGCACTGATCACCATCAGTAAGCCGACTAAACACAGTAATAAAATAATCAATATTATGGATAACCGCACTTTCCCACCCACTATCTGTAATGTTCGTATCTTAATTATAGGCATATTTTCTGCAAATGAAACTGTCACCCTTAAAGTTTTTACAGAAATTTCCAAATTCTTAATTTTCCGACTGAAAAAATTTCTTGCTTGCATCTAGAGACAAGTTCTATAATTTAATTCTACTGCTTGTCCGAACCACTAACTTGTGGGAAACTAAAGAAGAGATGTGAAACATACCGACTTTATTTGCCTGTCTTTAAAACGCGTAAATAACTTATCCGTATTGTTTTATCAGTTAATTACTTAAAGGAGACTGTCATGGCCGAACTCGTATATAAAAAAATCATTGCAGATCTAAAGAAAAAAATTTTTGCTGGAAAGTTTCCTTCCATGCGACTGCCAGACGAGCGTTCATTGTCTGAGTACTATTCAGTTAGTCGAAGTTCCATCAAACGTGCTTTAACGCGGATGGCAAGTGATGGTGTAATTTTTAAAAAAAGAGGCGCTGGGACCTTTATTAATCCGCTCTATTTAAAAAATGAGTCTGTCTTTAATTATGAAGAAAGTTCAAACATGGGTGTGTCAGATAACTTTGAGATGAACGGTAAAAGTCCCCAGATCAAAGTATTGAATTTTGAAGTCATTCGCCCCACCGAAGAGATACAACGTGACCTGTTTTTAAAGCCTGATGACTTCGTTTATAAGATCGACCGGCTTCGGCTGTTTGATGAGCAACCATTTATGATCGAAACTGGTTACATACCGATCAAGATCTTACCTAGCCTTTCACTTAAAAAAATTGAAGGTTCAATTTTTAGCTACGTCGAACAAGCCTTTGGACAAACGGTTTCCAAATCATTCCTCTCAATTTTTGCGGAACCATCGACCAAATATGACCAGGAGCTGTTACATTTGAAACCTAACGAGCCCGTCGGTGTGATGGAGGGGATCTTCTTTTTAAATAATGGAACTCCATTTGAATTTTCGCGGATGCGACTTCATTACAAGTATATGAAATATAATACCTTCGTCACTATTTCAGATTAAGCTTGATATACCAACGTTTCTATTTTAAGATACTGAAACCTACTAACAAAATATTTTTCTGGCTGGCAAACGATCGCTATTCTATTGTAGGATAGCGATTTTTTACTTGTCGCAAAAATTATGCTGGGGCATAACTAGCTAACTGTGTGATACTAAAAAAGGCCATCGATTTAACCCATTTAATGGGATAAATCAACGACCCTAAACGTGTTCCAAAAGATTGAAGCCATACTGTAACGATGATTATGTCATTCTCGCTCTTCGCTTTGCTACGAACCAAAATAACGCAATCGTCGTTACAAATCGGCTTCAAAACATCTTTTGTCCCACTCTTTTGTTTTTACTCAAATTTATTTTTTATTATCTGCATCATAGATGTACTGACGTGTCATTGGTGTACCCGTTCCACTGGTTCCGTTAACCAATAAATACTGCATAACATCAATATTACCAGCTTCAAATGAAGCAGCACAAGCTTGCAAATACAGATCCCACATGCGTGCAAATTTCTGACCATAACGTCCCTTAACTACATCGTAATTTTCGATAAAATTATGCCGCCAGCATTCCAAAGTCTTTTGGTAATGACGACGTAATGGTTCTAAATCAGTCAATTGCATGCCAGTATCCATTACATGTTGCAAGTTTTCGACCATATTGGGAATATAGCCACCTGGGAAAATATATTTAATAATAAATGGGTCAACACCAGCACCATCATGTTGTCCGGTGATCCCGTGGATCAATGCACGACCATTTGGTTTTAACAAACGTTTAACAGTTGCAAAGTACTCGCCTAGATTTTCTTTACCCACATGTTCGAACATACCGACAGAAGTTACGAAATCATACTGACCTTGCAAGTCACGGTAGTCTTCCAAGTAAACATCGACTTTATCTTCTAAGTTGCGTTCTTTGATCTGTTGCTTAGTATAATTATATTGTTCTTGGCTCAGTGTTACACCTGTGGCATGAACACCATATTCTTCTGCAGCAATGTATAAAACTGTACCCCAACCAGAACCAATGTCTAACAAACTACCACCATCGGTAATATCTAGTTTATTTAGAATATGGCGAACCTTATTTATCTGTGCTTGTTCTAGAGTATCGTCCTCATCTTTAAAATAAGCGCAAGAATAAGTCATTGTCTTATCCAACCACATACTATAAAAATCATTACCGATATCGTAGTGACTTTGAATGTCTTCTTTAGAATCATTTTTCGAATGAGACATTTTAGGCAAATGTTTTAGGAAAGAGTTCTTCTTCAAAAAGCTGCCTGATTTGCGGTAAGCAGAAGCCACCAGCTTTTGAATGCCACGATCGCCATCGATCAAGAGAGTTTCGTTCATGTAGGCTTCACCCAATACCAGAGTTGGTGAAGCCGTTAATTCTTTTAACGGGAAAGCTTCGCGGATCTCAACTTTAACTTCGGGCGTTCCCTCACCATAATCTTCTGTTTTACCATCCCAGTATGTGACAGAAACTGGGATATCAAATGCGTTACTCAAAAGTTTCCTATAAATTGTCTTCTCTAACATGTAAAAATTTCCTCCAAGTCGTTTTTCCTATACCTGACTATGGTTGAGCCTGTCTATTCTTTCATATTTGAGACTTGCACCATAAGGACACCTGATAAATCTTTAAGCTCCAACAAAAATTGGTTTGTATCAAACTTATGACTAACCAGAGCGTCTGATTCTAACACGATCATCTTATCATTGATCGCCAATAAATTAAATGAAGCATCCTTGACACCTTGCTCATTATAAAAACTTCGCAGCTGTTCTAAATTTTTTTGACCGGGTTCAATTTCAATATGCAATCGCATCCGTACACTACGCATTAGCGAATTGATCAGTGAATCATCATGGAAATACTTTTGTACCAAAAAAATTAAAATGGTAGCAATGATGCTGATCACATACATCCCGGCACCCACCGACATCCCGATCGCAGAAACTGCCCACACACCAGCAGCCGTTGTTAAACCACTGATTTGAGATTTGCGGACCAAGATCGTCCCGGCACCGATAAAACTGATCCCACTCACGATCTGAGCGGCAATACGTGAAGGATCCAAATCAATATTATTAGTTGATAAAATGTCATAAAAACCGTATTTTGAAACTAACATGATCAATGCCGAAGCTACTGCAACCACCATGTGCGTCCGAATACCAGCGCTTTTACGCAACTTTGAACGCTCAAAGCCAATCGCCGCACCACACAAAGCCGCTACTAGTAATCTAATAGTCCATTCTACACTTTGCGACATAGATCTAAGATCACCCTCTTTTCTTATAGATTGTAATCATAAACTACTTTAGCTTTTAAATAATTAGTCAAAACTTTTTAGAAAATAACTCCCAAAATTTGGGCTAGGCACCCATTAAAACCTGTGCACAATTTGTCTTAACAGATAACTATTTGTTGACCAAAAGTTATCTTAGTAATCAGAATACTATAAAAAGATAATTCATATTATAAGATATCAGGTCAACAAATCCCATGCCTAGCAACTTTTAACTAAATTTCTAATATACATATTATCATACTTTTTCATTTTTGCGACCACTAAGGATCTCTAGTAAGCGGACCCATTGTTCAATGATCCGGTTACCACTAAACTCATTGGAGCGTGCTAAAGCTGTCTTCCCCCATAGTTGACGTTTTTTCTCATCAACCATCAGCGGCTTTAGTGCACGATAAACTGAATTTTTGTCAAATTTAGCAAGTCTACCATACCGACTTTCCTTTAAATATTCCTCAGTTCCCGTATTTTCAGTCGCCACGATCGGCAAACCAAAAGTCATTGCTTCGCCGACTACCAACGGCAAACCTTCCCAACGTGAAGTTAACAAAAAAATCGAGGAATCATGATAATGTTCTTGTAGCTGATCATCAGTTAAAGAACCACGCAAAATGACTTTATCTTCCAAACCTTTATCTGTGATCATTTTTTGTACTTCTTTTTCATCAGGTCCAGTCCCGGCGACACGTATCTGCCACGGATCTGGCAACAACTCACCGACTTCTACCATTAGATCTAATCCTTTATGTGCGATATCCATTCGACAAACCATCGAGATCACAGGTTCTTTAAGGTCAGAACGCTCGTTGGCCTCAAGTGTCAACGGATTGTACAAACGGATCGTGTTTCGATTTAACAAAACAAATTGGTCAGCGTCAGATTGTGTCAGTGCGATGATCATATCGACTGTTTTTAATCCTGACTGGAACTCTGGTTGCATGTCCTTATAATACTGGTTCATATAAGTTTGATAATTATTATGCATCCAAGCGAGCTGAATAACTTGCGGACATTCTTTCCTAATAAATGGTGCAAAACTAGTCAATGTCCCTGCCGTTAAAACTACCGCATCAAAATGATTTTCTTTAATGACTTGCACCAAATCTTTTATTTGTTGGTCAAAATCATCCCACGGTGCGCCACCCCGATAACTTTTACCAGTATCATAGGGATGTTTCGCGACAAAAAGTGGAGCTTCCAATTCAAAATAAGATTTGATCGTTGATAACGAATAAAAAGAAACATCATAAATTTTTGATAAATAATTTCCCACTACGATCGTTGCGCGGTGTGCACCATCCATCTTTAGATTCTCTAAACAAAACAAAATTTTCATATGGACACCTCCGATAGGTTTACTTAAACAAAGCCATTCACCAAAAATAAATATTCGATAGCTTTTTTAACTACTTTTTGCTGAACCATTAACAAGATCAACTACGTCAAACCCCAAATCCACCTTAAACAGGTGTAGTGCCCCCTAAAAATTTTTTTGAAAAAGGAGGCCCGCTTTCGCTTGCCTCCCGCTTGACTTAATCTTCCAAATAGATCTTTTGGAGATCTTTTCTTTGTTGCTTATCAACACCTAATTCACTTTCGAGATAATGATCTAATGTACCATATTCGCGTTGCATCGTCCCTAACGCACAATCTAAATACTTTCCCGAAACGAAACTTAATGCTTGAATATTTTCTGAGTAGATCGCACTTTGTTGCTGTGCTGGTATTCGCTCAGACGCTGGCTTAAAACCACGACGTAATTTTAAGAATTCATTTGAAACTAAATAATCAGCCCGGATCGTGTCTTGATCA
>Ga0079226_10004051_pt1 | contig 11195 bp, 9 predicted proteins | sample Poulit2014_FD_76345 | JGI IMG/M metagenome (GOLD analysis project Ga0079226, IMG submission 76345) | Agricultural soil microbial communities from Georgia to study Nitrogen management - Poultry litter 2014 | ecosystem: Environmental > Terrestrial > Soil > Agricultural land | place: USA: Georgia...
CCGAGCGAGATGCCCAGGTCGTTCGCGGTGGTCGCGAGCCCCGAGGCGCCGCCCGTCTTCTCCGGTGGCACCGAGCTCACCACGAGGTCCGTCGTCAGTGCCATCGAGGGCGCGACGCCGGGATAGGTGATGACGAAGCTCGCGATCACCAGCGCGAGGCCGGTGCCGGCGTCGAGCTGGGTGAACAGGATGTATCCGACGACCTGGGTGAGCAGACCGATCGCGATCACGTTTCCCGGGCGGAACTTCCGCGCGAGCACCGGGGAGAGCGTGGAGACGACGATCAGTACCGCCGCGGCGGGCAGGATCGCCAGCCCGGCCTGGAGCGGCGAGAGGCCCTGCACATGCTGGAGGTACTGGGTGAACAGCGAGTACACGCCACCCAGTGCCGCCGCGGAGAGTAGGAACACGACCAACGCCCCGGAGACGGTGCGGTTGGCGAACAGGCGCACGTCCAGCAGGGGCTTCTCGGCTCGCAGCTGCCGGATCACGAACCACAGCCCGATCAAGGCCCCCACGACGAGCAGGCCGACCGAGGGCAGTGCAGGTTCCTGGGCGGCGAATCTCTTGATGCCGTAGATGATCGCGAGCAGCCCGCCGACCAGCAGCAAGGCGCTGAACAGGTCGATCTTCGCCGACGGGTCGCGGTGCTCGGGAACCAGCAGCGGTGCACCGATTGCGACGATTGCCATGATCGGCACCGCCACCAGGAAGGTTGCCTGCCAGCCGAAGCTCTCCAAGAGCAGGCCGCTGAGCAGCGGGCCGAGGGCCACACCGGCGGAGATGCCGCCGGCCCAGACGCCGATCGCGACTCCGCGCTGCTTCGCGTCGGCGAAGAGCACGAAGATCAGGCCGATCGTCGCGGGCACCATCATCGCCGCTGCCAGTCCGAGGACGGCTCGCCAGACGATCATCAGCTCGGGGATCGTGGTCAGTGAGGCGGCGACGGAGACCGCGGCGAACAGAATCGCACCGATGACCATCAGCAGCCGCTTGCCCACTCGGTCGCCGAGTACGCCCATCGCGACCAGGAAGCCGGCCATGACGAAGCCGTAGATGTCGAGAATCCACAGCAGCTGCGTGCTCGTCGGGTTCAAGTCCGCGGCGAGGTTCGGGGCGGCCAGGAACAGGATGGTCAGCATCATGAACAGCAGAGTTGAGGGGATCACCAGGATCGCCAGGCCCCACCACTGCTTTGCCCCTGCCTTGGGGGCAGGTGTGCTCGCATCGCTCATGTCACGCCCCCTGTGATCGTGCGTGTCGTGTTCATCGCCGTGTCTCCTCTCCTTAGTCCCGCCGCCGGATCGGGCGACGACACCGTAACTCGGTCATTGGTGTACAGGTTGTAACAGCTACACTATCTCATACATTCCAGTACGAGTTGAGAGGTGGAGCATGCCGACGAAGAAGGCCAAGCCGGCCGGCGGTGCTCGGAGCGCCCCGGCGACAGCGAACCGCGCGGCCAACCAGCGCGCCGACGCGCAGCGCAACCGGGCGAAGATTCTGGCCGCGACAGTGACCGCGATCCGCAAGAACCCCGACGCTTCTGTCGCCGACATCGCCGCTGAAGCCGGAGTGGGCCGGGTGACGCTCTACGGGCACTTCCAGACTCGCGCCGAGCTCATCGAGGCCGCACTGGTGGACAGCCTGGAACGTGCCGAGGACGTGCTCAGTCAGATACCTCTTGATGGCGACCCGCGTGCGGCCTTCCAGCGCTTGGTTGCATCCAGCTGGATGTTCGTCGACCAGTCCCGTGCCCTGCTCGCCACAGCGCAGAAGGAACTCTCCGCCGCCCGCATTCGCGAACTGCACGAGAAGGCCGAGGCGCGCATGCGCGGGCTGCTGCTGCGTGGACAGCGCGAAGGCGCCTTCCGCGCCGACCTGCCGGTGTCCTGGCTGCTGACCACCACGCACGTCGTTCTCAACGGCGCGGCCGAGGAGGTGCGCACGGGCCGGATCGACCCCGACGATGCGCCATGGTTCATCGACGCGATCCTGCTGCCGGCTTTCACCGAGGTCGCCCCCGAGGGAGGAACGCGATGAAAGTCGGGATCATCGGCGCTGGCGCGGCGGGAACATCCGCCGCGAAGACCTTGCACGCTTCAGGTGCCGGCATCGACGTCGATCTCTTCGCCCGCAGCGGCGAACAGCCGTCCAATCGGACGCTCGTGAACAAGGGCGTGGCCATCGGCCTGCTCGAACCCCACCAGACCGCTCTGCCACCCACAGGCGTGGAGACCATCGGCGATACAGTGCGCGCCATCGACCCCCGGAGCCGAGAAGTTCACCTCGACTCCGGGCAGACGCACACTTATGACGCCCTCATCATCGCCAGCGGTAGCCGCCCCCGCGCCCTCGGCGAGACCATCCTTGGACGAGACCACTCCCGCAGGACAGGGCAACTCAGCACGCTGCACTCGATCGCCGATGCCATCCGGGTCCGCGACCTGCTCGCGTCCACGCACCCTGCCCGTGTGCTGATCCTCGGTGGCGGCCTCGTCGCTTCGGAGACCGCCTCCCTCCTCACCGACTCCGGCCACGATGTCGCATTGATCACGCGAGCACTGCTGCCCGGTGCCCGCGCCCTCGGCGAGGAGACGGCCAGAAGGCTGCTCGACCTGCATCTGCCTCAGCATGCCGCCTACCTCGGACGCACGCTGACCGCGATTCGTAGCCACGCCGACCGCATCACCGTCGTCCTCAATGACGGCCCGCGAGTCGACGGAGACCTGGCGATCGTCGCCCACGGCACCATGCCGGCGGCCCCTGCGCCCTGGACGGGACCGGACGGCATCCCCGTCGATGACCATCTGCGCTCCTTGCACGCCCCACGCCAGCGGATTTACGCCGCCGGCGGCGTCGCCGTGCACCACTATCCCGGCCACAGCTCGTACCGGATCGATCACTGGGACGATTCGGTCGCCCAGGGCGCCCATGCGGCCAGGACCCTGCTGCACGACCTCGGGCTTGGCGATGATCCCGGCATCTACCTGCCGTCTTCGCCGTTCTCCGCACGCGTCCACGGACACACACTCGTCGGAGCGGGGCATCCCGCTTTGGGGACCAGCACGCGAGTCGTCTCCACCGACCCGCTGCTCACTGTCCACTATCTCGGAGATATCCCCGTCGCACTCACGGGGATCGACGCCGCCAGCCTCGTCCGCGAGTGGATGCCTCGGCTGCACCAGCCGGCGCCGCCTCGCTCCTGATCGACAGGCTGGATCGCCGGGCGCCTCGGCGAACACGACGCGCCGGCGAGCGGAACCATTCGTTCCACCCGCCGCCTGCGCGCTCATGCGGTGCGTATGCAGGAGCACTGGGATGCCGCGAGGGTGCCTTCGGCGGCTTCGGTCTCCTCACGGAGCGCCAGACCGCCCGTCGCCGTTTCTGCGTCCGTGCCGGCGACGATGGTCTCGGTTCTCTTCTCGCGGGGCCAGAGCATCTGCGCCGCGATGGCGCCGAAGACGGCGAGAGCGGCAAGAATCGACCAGGCGAGAGTGAACCCGGACGCGGTGCCGACCCATCCGGCAATCGGGTAGGTGACGAGCCAGGCCAGGTGAGACAGCGAGAACTGTGCCGCGAAGGCCGCCGGGAGCTCGCTCTTCGCGACCGAACCGCGAATGACACGTCCGGTGGGAGTGACGATCAAGGCCATCCCGCCGCCGATGACCACCCAGATCGAGGCCGTGATCATCCATGAGGCCGCCTGGATGGCGGTCATCGCGACGGCCGCCAGCACGCCGGCAAGCAGAACTGCGGCACCCGTCATCATCACGACCCGCTCGGTGACCCGATCGAGCACGCGTGGCAGGAGCAGAGCGACCAGCAGTGTGCCGCCGCCGGAGGCTGCGAGCATCCAAGCAACATCGGCCTGCGTGCCGTCCAGTTGATCGCGGACGTAGTTGACCGTATTGACCACCACGATCGATCCGGCTGCGGCGACCACCACGTTCAGCGCCATGACGCCGCGCAGGCGAGGAGTCGCGAAGAAGACTTTCACGCCCGACGTGACCCGGTTCCACGCACCCGTCTGCCCGCTCGGTGCCGCGTTGGGGATGCGAGTGGAGAGCACCAGGACGGCGGAGATCACGAAGCCCACCGACGTGCCGACGAACAACCAGTTGAACGTCATGAACGTCAGAGCGACCGCCGCGAGCACCGGGCTGAGCAGGCTCTCCATCGTGTAAGCCACCTGCGACGCGGACAGCGCCCGTGTGTAATCGGACTCCTCTGACACGATATCGGGGATGACCGCCTGGAACGTCGGCGTGAATGCCGCAGAAGCCGCCTGCAGCACCCCGATGAGAACGTAGATCTGCCAGATTTCCGTAACGAACGGCAGCGCGAGCACCACGGCCGCGCGCACCACGTCGAGCAGGGTCAGAAACATCCGCCTTGGGAGCCGGTCGGCATAGGCGGCCGCCAGCGGCGCGATCACGACGTACATGACCATCTTGATCGTCAGCGCCGTCGCAAGCACGGCCCCCGCGCTCGGGCCCGCGAGCTCGTAAGCGAGCAGACCGAGCGCGACGGTCGCCAACCCCGTCCCGAACAGGGCGATGATCTGCGCACTGAACAGGTAACGGAAGTCGCGGATCGCGAACAAACGCATGGGGCTCTCCTGACCTTCGTGGAAACTCTCCACCATCAACCTAATACCCCCTAGGGGTATTCCCGTCAGTCTGCGTCTGGCAGAGCAAAGAGCTGCTCAGAGGGACACGGAGTCAGTCGCCCTCGGCCGAGCTGATCACTCCCGCCGTCGGCGGACGCACATCGGGGGCCGGTAAACTGCGGCGTATGGCGGTGACGGCGGCAAGGCGATCCAGGAAAGGTCTTCAGGGCTTCCTCCGGCGCGTCGTGCTCGGAGGGCTGCTGGTGGCAGCGGTCGTCATCGGGCTGCTGGCCATGCATACGTTGAACCTGCATGGCACCGCGGCAGCCCACGCGCCCGCCGTGATCTCGGTCTCCACAAGCGACGCCGTGGGCGCTCATCACGGCGCGGCAGGCACGCATGAGTCCGGCGGAACGGCCAGTGACCTCGGTGGTACGTGTGCGGACTGCGGGGCCGGCACCCATCTGGGCATGGCGATGGCGTGCGTGCTCGCACTACTGCTCGTCCTTCTCATCCTGGTGCCGCCTCGACTTCTGCCCGGATGGATGCACACCGCACCCCGGCCGTTGCTCGTGGCGCGTTCCATCGACCGGCTGCTGCCTCGGGCGCCGTCGCTGCACGTTCTCTGCATCAGTCGCACGTGATGGGGCGGCGAACCTGACGCGCACCAGCGCCGACGGTTCCCCCTCTCTCATTCACGCGGTGCCCTCTCGGATGCCGCGCCACCGAAGCGACCGTTGATATTGGAGAACACCTATGAAGTTTCGTACCGCGGCGACCGCCGCACTCGCCCTCACCGCTGCGCTGACCCTGGCTGGATGCTCGGCCGGAAGCGACGACGAGGACTCGATGCCGGGCATGGACCACGGCTCCACCGAACAGGCAGCCGACGTCAACGACGCGGACGTGATGTTCGCCTCGATGATGATCGTCCACCACGAACAGGCCATCGAGATGAGCGACATCGTCCTCGCCAAGGAGGATGTCAACCCCGAGGTGGTCGAACTGGCCGAGGCGATCAAGGCCGCCCAGGGACCTGAGATCGAACAGCTCCAGGGCTGGCTGGACGACTGGGGCGTCGACCCCGAGGAGCAGCAGATGGACGGCATGGACCACGGCGACGGCATGATGACCGAGGACGACCTGGCCGCCCTCGAATCGGCCGACGGCCCCGAGGCATCGCGCCTGTTCCTGGAGCAGATGATCGCCCACCACGAGGGAGCGGTCGAGATGGCCCAGACGCAGGTCGATGACGGCAGCAACCCCGATGCCATCGAGCTCGCGCAGACCATCATCGACGCGCAGACCACCGAGATCCAACAGATGCAGGACCTCCTGGCCACCCTCTGATCGACCATCCGGGTCGGTGCCGCGGCGAGATCGTCCGGCACCGACCCATCCGACACTCTTGAAGGATCACACCATTGTCTCACCCCACCACGCCCCGGCGGGGGAAGGTGATCGTCGCCGCCACCGCGACGCTCGCCGCCACCCTCGTTCTCGCCGGATGTGCCGCCGCGTCCTCGCCCGAACCCGCGTCGCCCTCGACCAACAGTCATGCCGTCGACAGCGACTTCCTGGCAGCTCACGATCTGGCAGGTCTCGATACCCCGGCGGTCATCGAACGGCTCGACACGATGCCCGTCGCCGACCGACCCGCTGATCTGATCGCATCCGTGCAGCCTGATGCGCTCGTGCTCACCGACGACCAGGAGCGCGAGACACAGCTGCCGATGCCCGAAGACGAGGTGTACATCTCAGTTGCTCCCTACCGGGAACAGACCCATGACTGCTACTTCCACAGCCTGACCACCTGCCTCGGCGAACTCGCCAACACGAAAGTCCAGGTCACCCTCACCAGCGAAGACGGAGACGTGCTCCTCGACGAAGTGCGGCAGACCTACGACAACGGGTTCGTCGGCATCTGGGCGCCCCGCGGCATCGAGGCAACGCTGACGATCGAGCACGAGGGTCAGACGGGCAGCGCGACCATTTCAACGATGACCGAAGATGATGCGACCTGCATCACCACGCTGCAACTGACCTGAAAATATGCCAGGCAAGTGAGCGGGTTCGGTGGAGATCGTGTGGTTGCCTATCACCCGCAGGCATGCGCTGGCGGCCGCACGAGCACCGATCCCGTGATCTTGGCGGTACGGCTCGACACCGCGACGCCCCGGGTCGTCACGACATTGCGTCCATCGCGAGGAATGCCTGGAGCAGGAGGACACCGTTGCCAAGGGCCGTGTTCTGCTGATTCGCGGTCAGCCCGTGGGCGGGGTCGGTAACCCAGCCCGCGGGCAGGCCGATGAGCCATTCCACGAACTCGGGCGCCGGTCGCGGCCCCTTGTCCTCGTTCAGGATCGCGGGCGCAGGGGCTGGGCGTGCGGTGATGTGTTCCCATCGGGCGATCGCGTCGGCGTATCGCCCCCAGCGATGAAGATGTTCTCCACGAGCGCGAACAGCGTCTCCGACTCGCCGGGCCTGTCCGGTGAGCCAGCTGGTCCGTGCAAGGCCAGGTCGATGACCTGGTGACTCAGCGCGATGGTTCCCCGACGCGCCCGCACCTGATCCAGCGTCTCGCCACCGCGCGAGGAGTCCGAGGCCAGAGGCGTCCGGAACAGAATCTTGGCGATAGGCGGTGATGAAGATGCGGAACCGGTGATGCGGTGCACCGGCCAGTGATGCCGGTAGGCCGATCCAGCGCGCATCCATCCCGAGCTCGGCCAGATCGCCCAGTACCGCTCCGAGCGCCCGAAGAGGTCGAGCTGCGTCGTCTCCCAGCATCCACGGTTCGGGTTCCAGGTTGCGTACGGCACTCGCGGGGTCGGAGGTTGCGTCGTCGGGGTTGCGGTCGTCATCACGTTGGCCTTTCGTTGCGGGGCGGGTAGCGGTTGCAGACAGCAACCCGCGGACGTTCTCGATCACCACGAGCCGGGGTTGCAACGCCTCGATCGCGGTCGCCATGTACGACTAGAGCCCGGAACGGGTGCCGGGTGCGAGGCCGGCGCCTTTGCCGACGGTCGAGATGTCCTGGCACGGGAAGCCGCCGCAGAGGACGTCTACCGGCGGCACTGTGGCCCAGTCGATGGTAGAGATATCGCCGAGGTTCGGGGCAGTCGGCCAGTGGTGGGAGAACACGCCCGTGACGGCGGTGTTGAGCTCAGAGAACCAGACCGTCTGCCTACCAGTGGCGTGTTCGACGGTCAGATCGAGACCGCCGTATCCGGAGAACAGCGAACCGATCCGAGGGCTCGGCATCGGGGGCGAGGAAGTGGCGTGCATAAGGCTCCGGCAGGGTCGGTGGAACCCTGGAACCAGACCCGATCAGAGCCCGACACCAGGGAGAACACCTGCCAGGTGCACCACCCCGTGACCATCTGCCCCGGCCTCCGCAGAGCTCCCATCAGAAGTCCCGCGAGCACGCCAATCAGCGCCTGAGGTCGCACCTCACGGCTGTGGTCTCCCGAGTCCGATCCCAGCCCCCTCCTGAGCCATCACACCTCTTGCAGATCGTGGTCAACCCAGGTTGACAAGGTTTCGCGGCTGCGGGATCGCACGGTCACCTGGAGATCGACAGGCACAGCGGCGGGCCGAGCGAACGGATAGGAGACAGGTCATGGCGGAACGGGTGGAGCTCGCGATCTCGGAGGCTGAGCGAGGCAAGATCGCTGACGATCTACGTCGCTACGGCGCCTACCGCGAGCGCACGGGAATCGACCTCTGGAACACGTTCACGGAGCAGAAGCCGCACGAGCTGGAGCCCCCGAACCTCACGCAGGAGATCAAGGACAGAACTGCCTCGCACCACGCTGTTGCTAAGAACTGCGTGGCGCTGGCTTCCGCCATCGAGAGCGAGAACCCGGTGCTTCTCACTCCGGAGACGATCCAACTCATCCAGGAAGCCTTCGGAGACATCTACGGTGGAGAGCTCCCGCCTCGGGCCGCACGCACGGCGATGTTCTCCCGCATGGCATCCCGTCGCATGAGCGAGGCCGCCGCGGACGGATCGCTCGCTCCCGCTGAGTTCGTTGCGGTGAACGCGGAGCTGCAACCCTCTGACCCCGAGCGATACGAGGCCGCGATCATGCACTATCTGACCGAGGCCAACGCGAAGATTAGCGAGCAGCTCACCGAGTTGCGCACGAGGCAGGAAGCCCTCCACACGCAGCTCCGGGCGCAACAGCGCGAGATCGACCAGTTGCGCACCCCCGGCACAACACGCCGGCAACTCCCGAACCCCTTCCGCTCGACCTCCGAGCCCACTGTGCAGGCTTCCCGGCGGCGCGGCCCGTCCGACGACGGGCCGGCCCTGTAGCGAATCGTCGCTGCCAGTTTTCGAGCTCACGCCGGCGGTCGTGGTGAGTCTGTCCACCTGGTCTGCATGACGGTCTCGATGCGGGTGATGAGCGCGGGCGACGGGTACAAGTACCTGCTGCGCACGATCGCTGCCGCCGATGGCGACCGCTCCCTCTCGACCCCGCTGACGAGGTATTACACGGAGGAGGGAACACCACCGGGCACTTGGATGGGGTCGGCTCTGCACGGTTTCGGCGACGGGCAGATCGTCCTCGGTGATGAGGTCTCGGAGTCGCAGTTGCAGTTGCTGATCGGGATGGGCCGCGACCCCGTCAGCGGCGACCCGCTCGGGCGGGCCTTCCCAAGGTACGTCTCGGTCGCGGACCGGATCGAGAAGCGCGTCGCCGACCTCGACCCCGGCCTGGGGATGGGTGAGCGTGCCGAGCAGATCGGCCAGATCGAGGCCGAGGAGATCGAGCGGGGCAACCGCCGTGCGGTCGCGGGGTTCGACTACACGTTCTCGGTGCCGAAGTCCGTCTCGGTGTTGTGGGGAGTGGCCGACGCCGGCACGCAGGCCCTGATCGCCCAGTCGCATCACGACGCGATCGCCGAGGTCGTGGACTTCATGGAGCGCGAGATCGCCGCGACCCGCACCGGCTACACCGCCGCCGATGGCGCGGTCGCACAGGTCGACGTGACCGGGCTGATCGCCACGGCCTTCGATCACTACGACAGCCGCTCCGGGGACCCCCAGTTGCACACCCACGTCGTGATCTCCAACAAGGTCCAGACCGCGTTGGACGGACGCTGGCGGTCGCTGGACGGCCGCCCGATGCACGCGGCGGTCGTCGCGCTCTCGGAGCATTACAACGCGGTACTGGCCGACCGCCTCACCGGCACGCTCGGCGTGGAGTGGGAGGCGCGGGATCGGGGCCGGGACCGCAATCCGGCGTGGGAGATCACCGGAGTCAGCGAGGAACTGATCGAGGAGTTCTCCTCCCGCGCCCGCGATATCGACGCCGAGACCGACCGGCTCATCGCCGCCTACACGGCCGAGCACGGCCGCCGGCCCTCGGCGCGGACGATCGTGCGCCTGCGTGCCCAGGCCACCCTCGCCACCCGGCCCGAGAAGCAGGTCCACTCCCTGGCCGACCTGACCGCCGGCTGGCGCGAACGGGCCGGCCGTCTGCTGGATGAGGACGCGACCGGCTGGGCCGGCAATGTCCTCGCGGAGGCGCAGCAGGTGCGGCCGTTGCGGGCTGATGATGTGCCGTTGGAGGTGATCTCCGAGATCGGGCAGGCCGTGGTCGAGGTCGTCGGCGAGAAACGCTCAACCTGGCGGCGATGGAACCTGCACTCCGAGGCAAGCCGGCAGTCAATGGCATGGCGATTCGCGACCGCCAGTGATCGGGAAGCGATCGTGGGGATGATCGCCGATGCCGCCGAGCAAGCCTCGCTGCGGCTGACCCCGCCCGAACTCGCCACCAGCCCGGCCGCGTTCCGCCGCCCAGACGGCACCAGCGTGTTCCGGCCCCGCCACTCGACCGTGTTCTCCTCCACGGTGCTGCTGGATGCCGAAGACCGTCTCCTGGAACGCTCCCGCACCCTGACCGGCCCGATGGTCGAAGTCGAGACGGTCGAGAAGATCACCGCGAAGCCCGACCGAGAAGGACGCCTGCTCGGCGATGACCAGGCCGCAGCGCTCACCCAGATCGCAGTCTCCGGCCGGGTCCTCGACGTGCTGGTCGGCCCGGCCGGTGCCGGGAAGACCACCGCCATGTCGGCATTGCGTCGGGCATGGGAGAAGCAGCACGGCCACGGGTCCGTGGTCGGCCTGGCTCCCTCTGCCGTGGCCGCGGAGGTCCTCGGCGAGGATCTCGGAATCGCGACAGAGAACACGGCGAAGTGGTGGCAGAACCATCTCCTCCACGGGGAAACGTTCCAGGCCGGGCAGCTCGTCATCATCGACGAGGCTTCCCTTGCCGGCACCCTGTCGCTGGATCGCATCACCGCCCTCGCAGCCGAAGCGGGCGCGAAGGTGCTGCTGGTCGGCGACTACGGGCAGCTCCAATCCGTTGACGCGGGCGGGAGCTTCGGGATGCTCGTGGCCGACCGCGACGACGCCCCCGAGCTCGTGGACGTGCACCGCTTCGTCCACGAGTGGGAGAAGACCGCCTCCCTCGATCTGCGCCACGGCCGCACCCGCGTGATCGACACCTACGCAGGTCACGGCCGCGTCAGCGACGGTGATGCCGAGGACATGATCGACGCCGCCTACACCGCC
>Ga0079226_10004053_pt1 | contig 11194 bp, 9 predicted proteins | sample Poulit2014_FD_76345 | JGI IMG/M metagenome (GOLD analysis project Ga0079226, IMG submission 76345) | Agricultural soil microbial communities from Georgia to study Nitrogen management - Poultry litter 2014 | ecosystem: Environmental > Terrestrial > Soil > Agricultural land | place: USA: Georgia...
GAGAAGGAATATCAAGGATTGTTAACATCAATTGCTGATTTCCAAGATATTTTGGCAAAGCCTGAGCGAATTGATGAAATTATCTACACTGAATTACTTGAGGTGCAATCTAAGTATGGTGATGATCGTCGTACTGAATTGCAAATCGGTGATGTGACAAGCATTGAAGATGAAGATTTGATTGAAGAAGAAGATATCATTGTCACTTTGACCCATGCTGGTTATATCAAACGAATGCTACAATCTGAATTCCGCGCCCAAAACCGTGGTGGTCGTGGTATTCAAGGAATGGGTGTCAATGATGATGACTTTATCGATGAATTGATTGGTACATCAACCCACGACACACTGTTATTCTTTACAAATTCAGGTAAAGTTTACAAGATGAAGGGTTATGAGATACCAGAATATGGTCGCACAGCCAAAGGTATTCCAGTAGTTAATTTGCTGGGCGTTGAAGCTGGCGAGAGTATCCAGGCGGTAATTAATGTCCGTGGTGATGCAAGTGAAAGTGAAGACTATTTGTTCTTTACTACACGTCAAGGTGTCGTAAAGCGTACACCAGTTAATCAATTTGGTAATATTCGTACCCATGGTTTGAAAGCTATTAATTTGCACGATGGGGATGAATTGATCAACGTGCTTGTGACTGATGGTGATCAAAATATCATTATTGGTACACATGGTGGTTATGCCGTTTCATTTAACAGTGGCGCCGTTCGTTCAATGGGACGTTCTGCTGCTGGTGTTCGTGGAATTACTCTACGTCCGGATGACTATGTTGTCGGTGCCCAAGTACTGATTGAAAACGGCCATGTTCTTATCATTACTGAAAATGGTTATGGTAAGCAAACGGCTGTTGATCAGTACCCTATTAAGGGCCGTGGTGGTAAAGGTATTAAAACCGCCCAAGTAACAGAAAAGAATGGTCCATTGGCTGGCTTAAAGGTCGTTGATGGTAGTGAAGATATCATGTTGACCACTAATAAGGGTGTCATGATTCGTTTCACAGTTGATTCTATTTCTGAAACTGGTCGTGCCACACAAGGTGTTCGTGTCATTCGCTTGGATGATGGCTCAGCCGTAGCTACTTTTGCTAAAGTGGAACATGTTGTGCCAGAAGAGGATGAAACCGAAACAGTAGTGAGTGAAGAAACAGTTGCTGCTGAAACAACTGGTGAGTTACCAACGGCACCTGCTGATGGTGAACAACCAGCAGAAGTCACTGAATTATTACATCGTGCTGAAGATGATGATCAGGAGTAATTTTATCTGATATCATTAATTTATTTTTAACAAGTAGAGGTTGGGACATTTCTTTTGTCCCAACCTCTTTTGCAAAACTATTTAAATTGTTTGGGGGAAAATAATGAATCAACTAGGTTATCAAGCACATCAAAAAACATGTACAACTATTTTAGTCGGTAAGCATGCAACCATTGACGGATCAACCATGATTGCTCGTAATGAGGATGGTGGTGATGAGCCAAATCCACAAAAATTTGTGGTCTATCCAGCCAATGCTGCCGGAACTGTTTACGAATCTGGAGCTAATCATGTCAAAATACCATTACCTGAAAATGGGTTTCGTTATACAGCAACGCCAGATGCTGACGATTCATTTGGTGTCTGGGCCGGAGCGGGTATCAATAGTCAAAACGTGGCGATGACCGCAACTGAAACCAGTACAACAAATACCCGTGTATTAGCTGCTGATCCTTTAGTTGATGGTGGCATTGGTGAAGCTGATATAACAACACTCGTATTGCCTTACATTAAATCTGCCCGTGAAGGTGTGACTCGTTTGGGTCAGTTATTAAAGACGTACGGCACCTATGAATCTAACGGGATTGCTTTTTCTGACCAAGAAGAAGTGTGGTATTTTGAATCGATTGGTGGTCATCATTGGGCAGCAATTCGGATTCCTGATGATGCCTTCGTGGTTGCGCCAAATCGTTTTAATATTGATTATTTTGATTTTAATTCAGAAGATACCATGTCATCAGCTGATTTGGAACAATTTATTACAGATCATCATTTAAATCCAGGTATTGATGTGACGACACCTAATCTTCGACATATCTTTGGTAGCGCAAGTGATAAAGATCGCGCTTATAATAATCCACGTGCTTGGTATGTGCATCGTTTATTTGCTAAGGATGTTGCGGATGAACAACCTGAAGATCAAGATTTGCCATTTATTGTTTATCCAAAAAAGAAATTATCAGTGGATGACGTCAAATTTGCCCTTAGTTCACATTATCAAGGGACTGCGTTTGATCCATATGAACATGAGCAAGCACCATTAAAGTACCGTCCAATTGGTATCAATCGTAATCAAGAGTCACATATTTTACAGATTCGACCAATATGCCAGCTAATATCGCTGGCGTGCACTGGTTGGGTTACGGACCGAATACATTTAATGCTTTTGTGCCGTTTTATGTCAGTGTTACAACAACACCAGCAAGTTTTGAAAAAACCACGCCAGCCTTTGATGTATCAACGAGTTATTGGTTAACTCGAGTTATTGCGGTCATTGCGGACAAGGATTTTGCTACTTACCAAGATATGCAAGCAAGATTTGAACAACAAATTGTCGCCGATAATGTCAATTTACAACAACAAACAGATCAAACCATTCAAGCAGGCCAAACGGTTGATTTAGAAGCAGTTAACCAAAAAATGGCGGATAATTATATGCTGGCTGCCAATACATTATTGGGTAAAATGACTAAATTGGGAACGAAAAAAATGCAATTACGTTTTTCAGTGGACGATTAGTTTTTAATGTACAATTGGACAATTAATTTTATTTTGTTCCTTGACATGACATATCAATGAGTTTAAAATTCATATCAGATTAAAATAAGATTAAAAAGCAATGATGAGATGAGTAAGATCGTGGCGTATTCAGAGAACTTGTGGTTGGTGTGAACAAGTAACTAAGCGGACTGAAGATGGTCTTTGAGCGAAAGAGCAGTGAGCGTTGGTAAGCTGTCGATGGTTGACTACCAATATCAAGTTAATTATGGCGACATGATAAGCTGGTTTTTTACCAGGAATTAAGGTGGTACCGCGTGTAAAACGCCCTTAGGAAGTTATTTCCTAAGGGTGTTTTTTTATTTTAATAATGAAGTTAAATAATGTGATTCGGAAAGTAGTTACAAAATAAATTTACAGAAAAACGACAACTGTTGAGAGTCGTGATTTGGATTGTAAACGAAAAATGGCCGATGATTAAGCAGTGTGAGCAATTAAGTAAGCACTGTTCGGGTTGTCTCCGTTAGCGGACAAACCGTAAGATAGACAAAAATGGTCATTTTGCGGTCAATGAGGTTTGTCTGAGTAATCGGCAAACAAATCAGAATGGTAACGTGATGCCCTCACTTCTGTTATTACCAACAGAAGTGAGGGCTTTTAGTTTAGTAAAAATATGTTATTGAAAAGGGGATTTAAACATGGGACAAACAGCAATTATTACAGGTGCCGGTCAAGGAATTGGGGAGGCTGCTGCATACCGCTTAGCAAATGATGGTTTTAATATTGCCGTTGCCGATATTAATGAAGAGACCGTGACACAAGTTGCGCAGAATTTACGTGATCAAGGCTTTCAGGCACAAGCATATGTCTTGGACGTGGCTGACCGACAAGCCGTCTTTAATTTAGTTGAGGAGGCTGTGAACGATTTAGGTGAATTAGGTGTCTTTATAAATAATGCAGGGGTTGCCTTTATTGATTCGATTATTGATTCCGACCCAGAAAAGATTTCGCGATTGTTTGATGTTAATTTGAAAGGGACTTATTGGGGAATCCAAGCAGCTGCAGAAAAGTTTAAGCAACAAGGTCATGGGGGCCACATTATTAATGCAGCATCACTTGCTGGGATTGAAGCGTCAGCCTTACAAAGCGCCTACTCAGCATCAAAATTTGGTATTCGTGGCTTAACGCAATCTGCTGCCAAGGAATTAGCTGCTGATCAGATTACAGTGAATGCTTACTGCCCCGGCATTGTACGGACACCGTTGCGTGATGGGATTGATGCTAGAACTGCACAAATTAAGGGACTGCCAGTTTCACAACAACGGGCTAATTCTTTGACTGAAATTCGTTTAGGTCGTGAAGCGACCCCAGAAGATGTTGCTGAAATTATTTCTTGGTTTGCATCACCAAGTGCGGCTTATATTACTGGTCAATCATTGTTGGTAGATGGTGGTATGCATCTTAGCTAATCGCACAATTACTTTTATTATTGATGTTAAATAAACTAAAAGGGGGAACATGCGATGAGTGTGGCAGATGTTGCGATTGATTTGCAAGACATTAATGTGACGTTTGAGCGCAAAGGTGAAACAATTACCGCCGTGAATGATGTTTCGTTACAAGTAAAAAAAGGTAGCATTTATGGCATTATTGGTTACTCAGGCGCTGGTAAAAGTACTTTGGTCCGGGTAATTAATTTATTACAACGACCAAGTAGCGGTAAAGTCAGTGTGTCTGGTCAGGATTTAAACAATTAACTGATAAAAAATTACGGGGAGTCCGCCAAAAAGTGGGGATGATTTTTCAACACTTTAATTTATTACGTTCACGAACGGTGCTGAACAATGTTGAATATCCACTACTCGGTAAGAAAATAGCACGCAAGGATCGTGAAGCCAAAGCCCTTGAATTACTAAAATTAGTGGGCTTAGCGGAATATGCACAATCATATCCTGAAGAGCTTTCAGGTGGTCAAAAACAACGAGTTGCGATTGCACGTGCGTTGGCGAGTGATCCTGACATATTGATCAGTGATGAGGCAACCAGTGCTTTGGACCCACAAACAACGGCATCGATTCTAGAATTACTTAAAAAATTAAATGATGAGTTGGGTCTAACCATTGTTTTGATTACACATGAGATGCAGGTCATCAAATCAATTTGTCAGGAAGTTGCGGTAATGGCCGATGGTGCAGTTATTGAACAGGGCCTTGTTGGTGATCTCTTTACTGATCCACAGCAACCATTGACGAAAAAGTTTGTTGAGTCTGCGGCTAATGTGACTGAAATGCGCCAACAAATCATATCTGATCAATTAGTAGAAAAACTACAACCAAATGAGCGTTTGTTATATTTGCGGTTCTCAAGTGATGCGACGAGTGAGTCAGTGATTTCTGAATTAGCCATTCAATATGGTGTTAAAGCCAATATTATTTTTGCGAATGTGCAAAAAGTTGCGCAATTATCACTGGGCTATATGTTAGTTGTTTTATCTACTGTCGATGGCCAATTTGATCAAACATTTCACTACTTGCAAACAGCAGGTGTTAAAGTGAATGATTTTTCTGAGGCACCACAAGCGAAAGGAGAAATAGATGTTAGCTAATTGGTTTCCAAATGTGGCTAGTATTTGGCCACAATTTGTACAGTCCACTTGGGAAACACTGTATATGACATTTTGGTCAGCCTTAATCGCTGGTGTACTAGGGTTGGGAACAGGTATTTTTTTGGTTGTCACACAACCGGGTGGTATTAATGCTGATCCACCATTTTACAGTTTTTTAGATAAGGTAGTAAATCTATTACGATCAGTCCCATTTATTATCTTGTTGGCAGTTATGGCACCGGTCACAAAGTATATCGTGGGGACCACAGTTGGGACACCGGCTGCTCTAGTCCCATTGATTGTTGGTATTTTTCCATTTTACGCACGCCAAGTCCAAAACGCCTTGCTAAGTATTGAACCATCAGTTATTGAGGCGGCACAAGCGATGGGGTCAAGTGCAACTGAAATTATTTTCCGGATTTATTTACGAGAGTGTTTACCCGATATTATTCGTGTCTCAGTCGTTACAATTATTAGTTTGATTGGTCTGACAACGATGGCTGGTGCCATTGGTTCAGGTGGCCTGGGAGACATTGCCATTAGTGTTGGCTATGCGCGTTTTGAAAATGACGTTACGATTGCTGCCTTATTGGTTATTTTAGTTTTGGTATTCATTACCCAAATTATTGGCGACTGGATTGCTCGTAAAGTGGAACATTTATAATATCAAACAATTAATATGTAACATCGTGTAAGGAGGGGCAGGCAGTGAAAATAAAAAATTGGTTGATATTAATTGGTAGCCTCGTGATTCTAGGTGTTGTTTCAGTTGGATTGCACACGTTTAACACCTACAAAATTGCCCACGCACCAAAACAAATCACAGTCGGATCCATGGGTAGTGACTACGACGTTTGGCAACACATTGCTAAAAGTAAAGAAGCTAAGGCACTCAACTTGAAAATTCGTGTGAAGCAAATTAATGATGGTGTACAAATGAATAATGCAACATCAGAACATAATGTGAACGTTAATGCTTTTCAATCTTATTCATATTATGACTCTTATAATCATGAGAATCCGAAAAATAAATTAACGGTGTTAGGCACAACTTATTTAGAGCCAATGGGAATATATTCAGATAAGTATCAGTCAATCAAAGATATTCCAACTGGTGCAACAATTGCGATTGCGGACAATCCAGCGAATACCTCACGAGGATTGCTGCTATTGCAGGATGCAGGGTTGATTGAGTTAAAGCCGGGGTTTGATTCTTTGGGTAATGTCGGGGATATCGTTTCGAACCCCCGTCATCTAAAGTTCAAGAAAATTGATGATACGACTGGCCCACGTGTCTTAAACAGCGTGGGAGCAGCGCTGATTTCAAATACGGTTGCCTTAGAAGGAAATCTGAATGTGCTGAAGGACTCGCTTTATCATGAAAAAATTAATCAAAGCACTCGGCAAAATGTTAATATTTTAGCCGCTGCTGATGATATCTCTGATAAAGATAAAAAGGTCTATAAGAAATTAGTCAAGCTTTATCATGATCCAGCAATTCAAAAGTATGTGAAAGATAAGTATCAAGGAACAAAGATTGACGTGCAAAAGCCGACTTCTTATTTGAAGTAGCCATATTGCATGTTAATTAAAAAGGGGGGTGGAACATTTATTTTGTTCCACCCCCCTTTTAAAATTCATTCGTTATTTTTCGGAAACTTTTCGGTACGATAAATTTCATCTAATAGTTGATAATCACGAAACATATCATATTTATTTTTATTCAGATCATTCCAAAGTAAAATGCCCGCTATTTTACCAATCTGCCAGAAAACATGTTCATCATTTTGGGTGTTGATGATGAGTTTTAAAAAACTATTTTGGGCAATCGTTTCAAAAGTATGGTCGTCCTTTTGTTGGTTAATGACTTTTTCAATGGATGAATAATACAAGTCATGAAAAAACTTGAAGGGTTGATCTTTAAAGTTTTTAAAATTAAACTCTCGATTTTTAAATTCATAGTTAATAAATTTATCTAACAAATCATACTTGTCGTTGAAGTGGTGATAAACGGTATTGCGATGAACGAGTGCTTTATCAGCAATATCTGTTATGGTGATATCGGAAAAACCATTGTTCTCCATTAATTCTCTAAAAGAATCAAAAATCAGCTTTTGCATTCTTTTTTGACTACGTTCTCCCATACAATTTTCCTCCATTGCCTATTTTATGTGCACTTCACATTTATTGTACATGGACACTATTTAACAAATCAACTAAATTAAGTAGTTGTTAAATAGTGTTGGATTGTAGGAGGAGAGCGCGTATGAAAAATGGTTTAGCCAGGTTTGGACAATGGGCTTATAACAATAAGTTTAAAGTCCTCCTTTCTTGGATTGTCATATTAATTGTTTTTGTAGGTAGTGTAGTCACATTGGGGTCGAACTTTAATGATAACTTGAAGATTTCAGGTGTGCCATCAACGAATATACAAAACGTTTTAAAGAAAGAGTTTAATCAATCTGTCGATGCTGGGACTATGAATATTGTGGTCCAGAATAAAGATGATGACAGTGTTAAATCAACGGCTGATAAGAAACGAATTAACGCAGCTGTCTCGAAAATAAAGTCTAATTATAAGGATGATATCAAAACAATTACAAGTCCTTATGATTCTCAGATGGTTAGTGAAGATAATACGACAGGTATTATCAGTGTGACTTTTAAAAAAGAAACCAATAATGTTTCAAAAAGTATCGTGAACGATATTGAAAAAATTAGTAACGATAAAATTAAGTCACAAAATCTGAAGGTTGCTTACTCAGGAAGTACAGTTGCTAGTTTTGACATTGGTGGTACTTCTGAGATTATTGGTATTGCAATCGCCTTTGTTTTGCTATTAGTTTTGTTCCGTTCTTTTGTAACGGCTGGTTTGCCAATTATTTCAGCACTTGTTGGTCTGGTAAGTGGTCTAGTGCTAGTTATGATCGGTACGAATTTCTTTTCAATTGCTAGTGTGGCGCAAACACTATCAATTATGATTAGTTTGGCTGTTGGTATTGACTATGCACTATTTATTATTCACCGATTTATTGGTGAATTACGTCAGAGTCGTCAGCATGAGATGTATCAATCAGGTAAGGTACTTGCACCGGATGAAGCAATGGGTGTGACTTTAGCCAGTGCTGGAAGTTCAGTGCTGTTTGCTGGTATCACAGTTATTATTGCCTTAGTTGGTTTGTCATTAGTCGGTATTGATTTCCTAACGCAAATGGGAATTGCAGCAGCCGTTGGTGTTGTCTTCGCTGTACTATCAGCGATGACTTTATTGCCAGCTTTGATTGCATTACTGCATAAGTTTGTTAAACCGTCAGAAAAGTCAGTGAAAGCTGCTAAACATAAAAAGGAGGGTTGGTTTACAAAATCAATTATCAACCATCCAGTTATTGTGAGTCTTTTGACGGTGGTTGTCTTAGTTGCCTTTATGATTCCAGCAGGTCATATGCGATTGGGGATGCCATTTGACGGTGTCTTACCTAAGGAAAATACACAACGCCAAGCTTATGATATGACTGCTGATAAATTTGGTGATGGTTACAATGCAACCTTAGTTGGTGTTGTTAAGTTAGATACGACGAAAACTGATGCGCAAAATAACCAAATTTTGAAGAAAGCGACGAACCACATCAAGAACATGGATAATGTTAAGATGTTGACACCAGTCGTTGACGAAAAAGTCGTTGCTAAGTTTAAGACGCCAGCAATGCAACAAAAGCTTAAGACAGAAGGGCAACAATATGTCCAAACTAAGGTAATGGACTATATGAAGGCTAACCCAACAGCTAGTCAAGCAGAACAACAAAGTATCATGCAGAAGTATACGAATGAATATCAAGCTAAGGTAAAGGCAGACATGCAAAAGGCCGCTTTGTCAGGCATACCAGCAAAAATTAGTGACGATAAGAAGTATGCCATGATTGTTGTGATGCCTAAAACAAATTCGGCATCAGCTAAGACTGAAAATTTAGCAAAGAAAATCAACAGTTATTCTGACTCATTGCAAAAGAGTGATGATACTAAGATTATTTTAACAGGAACTAACGCGGTTAATATTGATATCACTGAAAAGTTGAATAATGCGATTCCAATGTTTATGGGAATTGTCATGTTGTTAGCGTTTGTATTGTTGATGTTTATGTTTAAGTCATTTATTATTCCGTTGATGGCAATTATTGGATTTGGGTTATCATTAGTTGCTTCACTAGGATTGACAACATTGATTATGCAGGACGGTGTTTTCCATATTAGTGAAGGCTCACCAATCATTGCTTTCTTACCAGTGATTATGATTGGGATTGTCTTTGGTTTAGCAATGGATTACGAAGTATTTATGGTCTCTCGAATCAGAGAAACATTTATTGCGACTGGTGATACCAATCGGGCGGTGAAGGCTGGCTTACAAGAAAGTGGTCCTGTCATCATCACCGCTGCTTTGATTATGATTGCCGTCTTCGGTAGTTTCGCGTTGGTTGAAGATCCAACTATTAAGTCAATTGGTATTTCATTAGCCAGTGGTGTGCTATTTGATGCCTTCTTGGTACGTTTGATCATTATTCCGGCAACTATCAAAATTTTCGGTAGAGCTAATTGGGTATTCCCAGGAGCAAACTACTACAACAAATTTAAAGATGATATTGAATAACTAGGCATCTTGTATTTGAAAGTAAAATATTCGAGGAGTGGTTTCAACCACTCCTTTTTTGATGTACTAACTATCTATAAATCAATGCAAATAGTTGTATTGTTGCGGTCATAAGATATAAAATGGCGCTAACTTATTATTTAATATTCGCATAAGTTATGGGGGAGTAACTGTGATAAAGAGAAAAAAAGTTAACCTGTTCGTTGGATTGATTTTGGGTGCCAGTTTAGGAATCTATGGGAATGCTAGCAATGATGTCATGGCGGCAAAAACTGATAGTCAGAAAACAAAAGCAGTCAAACAAGCTACAAATTTAAGTAATCAGTACCAATACAAAGAAGCAAAAACAGTATTGTCTCAGTATAAAGGATCATCAGTTAACGCACTGAAAAAACGTATTAATAATCAACAATCAAAGTTGGTGACTTGGGATGATCCAAACAAGATTCCGCATCTTTTTTACCATTCATTAATTGCTGATCCTAAGAAAGCCTTTGCCTCTGAACAAGCACAAGGCTACAAAGATTACATGGTGACCATTGATGAATTTATGCCGATGTTGAATCAGCTATATGATAATGGCTATGTGCTAATTAACTTTAAAGATATTATTTCGATTGATAAACAAGGTCAGGTAACGTTCAAGCCAATTAAACTACCAGAAGGTAAAAAGCCTTTAATTATTTCACAAGATGATGTTAATTATTATGAGTATATGAAAAAGTCGGGATTTGCGGACAAACTAGTGCTTAATAAGCAAGGTGATGTTAAAAATCAATATACCAATAAGGGCCAGAAGAAAATTGGTGATTATGATATGGTGCCAATTATTGATACCTTTATCAAAAAGCATCCGGATTTCTCTTATGGTGGTTCAAAAGGTGTGATTGCTGAAACGGGGTATAATGGTACACTTGGTTATCGTTCCTCAAAGAGTCAATATGGTGATACGAAAAAGACGCATCGTGAAGCTCAGAAGGCGACTAAGGTAGCGAATGCCATGAAAAAAGATGGTTGGCAATTTGCTTCACATTCATGGGGCCACATCAATATGACCGAGTCAGGTATTGATGATATTAAAAACGATACAGCGCTTTGGCAAAAGGAAGTGCAGCCAATTGTTGGTAAGACACCAGTATTGATTTTCCCGTTTGGGGCAGATATTGGTTCATTTACCAATTATA
>Ga0079226_10004054_pt1 | contig 11192 bp, 7 predicted proteins | sample Poulit2014_FD_76345 | JGI IMG/M metagenome (GOLD analysis project Ga0079226, IMG submission 76345) | Agricultural soil microbial communities from Georgia to study Nitrogen management - Poultry litter 2014 | ecosystem: Environmental > Terrestrial > Soil > Agricultural land | place: USA: Georgia...
AATAAAAAAGCGTGGTTACTGGTTCTCTGTTTCGGGCTTCAATCGGGGAATTTCTACACGCTTGTGACGTGGCTGATTCCTTATCTCGAAGAGCAGGGTGTTTCAGCGCTGCATAGCCAAATTCTGCTCAATCTATTTATGTTAAATGGGATTTTAGGTAGTTTTGTCTTTCCCTTTTTATTGGCACGATTTCGTAAAGAAGTGGCGATCTACGTGGCGGCATTTATGCTGATCAGCTCGATCATGGCGATCCTCTTTTTCTTTGAAAATCGCATCATTCTCTATAGTGCAATTTTCGTACTCGGAATGACGGCCAATGCCGGAATGTTTGTCATTGTATTAACGCTCCCCTTTCATGAAGTGCATAGTGGAAATGAGATTGCGAGCTGGACTGCGATGATGTCCTTTGGCGGGTATGTAATTTCATCAATGATTCCAACCCTTTTTGGGTTTATTTATGATATAACTAATTCTTATGCGAACGTTATGTGGGGTCTTCTCGCAAGTTCCATACTGCTTTTAGGCTGTTTTTTGCTCTTTTTATATAGTAAAAGTGAAAAACCGCTCCAAAAAATTCACCAATCATAATCATCAAAAGGGATTTAATTCATGAAAATTTTAGTATTATCAGGGGACGGCATCGGCCCAGAAATCGTGGCTGAAGCTGAAAAAGTATTACGTTTTGTGTCTCAAAAACACGATTTTGATCTAGAGATTGATCATGCACTGATTGGTGGTGTAGCGATTGATTCAGTCGGCGTACCTTTTCCTGATGAGACGCTCGCAAAAGCGAAAGCGGCGGATGCTATTTTACTTGGTGCGGTGGGCGGTCCTAAATATGATACGCTCCCTCGTGAGATTCGTCCCGAGCGCGGATTGTTGGCGATTCGTAAAGAATTAAATCTCTTTGCAAACCTTCGCCCAGCGCAAGTTTTTGAAGAGCTAGCTCATGCCTCAACTTTAAAACATGAAGTGGTAGCAGGGCTTGATATCTTAATCATGCGCGAATTGACCGGCGATATCTATTTTGGTGAGCCTCGCGGGATTGAGGTTCGTGATGGCGAGCGTGTGGGCATCAATACGATGGTCTATTCAGAATCTGAAATTCGCCGTATTGCTCACGTTGCGTTCCAAGCGGCGCAAAAGCGTAATAAACGCGTCTGTTCAATCGATAAAATGAACGTATTAGAAGCGACCCAATTATGGCGCGATGTGGTGACTGAGGTATCAAAAGAGTATCCCGATGTGGAGCTTTCACACCTATTAGTTGATAACGCGGCGATGCAATTAGTGCGTAATCCAAAACAGTTTGACGTGATGTTAACCGGGAATATCTTTGGTGATATTTTATCGGATGAAGCGTCGATGTTAACCGGTTCAATCGGCATGCTGCCATCGGCGTCGCTCGATGAGAACAACAAAGGCCTTTACGAGCCAATTCACGGTTCAGCGCCGGATATCGCAGGGCAAAATAAAGCGAACCCCCTTGCAACGATTTTATCAATCGGCATGATGTTCCAATACAGTTTTGACCGCACCGATATCGCAAAAGAGATCGAAAATGCGGTGAAATCGGTCTTAGCGGCAGGGCATCGTACCCTTGATATCGCAGATGATGCATCACAAGCGATCGGCTGTAAAGAGATGGGCAATTTGGTGATTGAAGCCCTTAAGTAGATAGTATAATTGAGGCAAGGAGATCTTAGGTCTTTACTTGCTTCGAGACAATATCAAACGATATTAAATGATATAGATAAAGAGCCGATTTTTGCGATAGATTGATTCATCACGAGAATCGTGCTCTTTTTTAGATTTAAGCACAGTAAAATTTATATAAAATTATAGATATATAACAATGAGGAATGTATGAAAAAGCTAGGTATTATCGGTTGGCGTGGTATGGTTGGATCGGTGTTGATGGATCGTATGATTGAAGAGAAAGATTTTACCGATCTTCATACGACCTTCTTCTCAACCTCAAATGCAGGGGGCGATGCGCCTACCATTGAGGGATCTCAAGAGACGACGCTTGCGGATGCTTTTTCATTTGAAGCGCTTATGGCGCAAGACATTATTGTCAGCTGCCAAGGTGGCGATTATACGAGTGAGGTCTTTTTTGATCTGCGTGAAAAGGGCTGGAATGGTTACTGGATTGACGCGGCATCAACCCTTCGTATGAATGATGATGCGACGATTGTGCTCGATCCTGTAAACCGTCATGTGATCGATGAGAGTTTAGATCGTGAGATCAAAAATTACATCGGTGGAAACTGTACGGTGAGTTTAATGTTGATGGGATTAGGGCCTCTTTTTAAAGCGGGCCTTGTTGAGTGGGCAACGTCGATGACCTACCAATCCGCCTCCGGTGCCGGTGCGCAAAATATGCGTGAACTGATTGAGCAGATGGGTGAAATCTATACGCCTGTTAAAGCCGATTTAGAGAATCCCGCGCTCTCAATTTTAGAGATTGATAAGAAAATTACCGATCACTTTAAAGATGCCTCATTCCCAACCGAACGTTTTGGTGCACCCCTTGCTGGAAGCCTTATTCCGTGGATTGATAGCGAGCTTGAAAACGGCCAAAGCCGTGAACAGTGGAAAGCGATGGCGGAAACCAATAAGCTTCTTCAACTTAAAAAGCAAGTGCCGCTTGATGGAACGTGTGTGCGCGTTGGGGCAATGCGTTGTCACTCACAAGCGCTCACTCTTAAATTAACGCAAGATATCTCCATTCCTGAGATTGAAGCGATGCTCGCCGCGGGAAATGATTGGGTGAAGGTGGTGCCGAATCATAAAGAGATCACCATGCAAGAGCTCACACCAGCGGCCGTATCGGGCTCATTGACAATTCCTGTGGGTCGTTTACGAAAATTAAACATTGGTAATCAATACTTAAACTGCTTTACAGTTGGGGATCAGCTTCTTTGGGGAGCTGCAGAGCCGCTGCGCCGGGTATTATCAATTATCAAAAAAACGGCTTAGGAGTTTGCAACTCTTAAATAAAGCTTGATATCATTGCAATAGGCAAATTATGAGTAGTTAATTCGTTAAGGGTGGGCGTTGATTTTCAATGCAAACCCTTTCGTTTATTACCCCGATGCATTACAGAATACAAGAGAAACTTAATACGATGAAGTCTAAGAAATTAACTCAGGTTTTAGCGGGCATATTCGCGATTTCAGCATTTGGCAGCGCACATGCGATCACGTTAACCAATGCACAAACCAAATCATATATTGACGAACCTTTACAGATCGAAGCAAAAGTGGTGGGTGCGGGCGATATCATGCTCCCAAAATACACCGACTATTTGCAGTATGGCTATGAGGTCGTTGATTACAACCTTTCTTTAGATTTCTATGAAAAAAATGGATCGCAATACCTGTCGATCACAACGGATACGCCGATCAATGATCCGGCCTTTATCTTATTGCTTCGCGGGGTGGATGAAAATAAGCGCGTAAGTTTATTAGAAATTCCGGTAATTTTAGACTTCCGTACCAAAGCACCAGCACCAAAACGTACGGAAACAGCGGTTGCGGCAGTGCCAAAAATAACGCCTAAAGTCAAAGCGGAAGTAAACGCCCCGAAAGTGGACGAGCGCCCAAGTTTACCTAAAGTTACGGCAGAGAAAGTAGAGGCAGCACCGACGGCATCGGCGGCGGAAAAAGCAGTCGCGCAAAATGGCGCAACCACAACAAAAGTTGAAACGGTCTATGAGAAATACGGTCCGGTAAAACAGGGTGAAACTATTTGGCGCATCGCTAATGGTTTTGCAACAAAGCACAAAGTCCCTGTCAATGATATGATTGCGCGCATCAAAAAAGAGAATCCCAAAGCATTTCCTAATGGTGTATTGCTTGCAAATGTTACGCTTCGCGTACCCGTTGGAACGAAAACCGTTGAAGTGGCGGCGCCAAGTGTGAAAGCAGATGAGACTCTGTTAACACCTCCAGTTGCTGACACAGCAAGTGCGCTCGATAACGTTACAGAACCCATTAAAGAAGCGGCAGAGACCGTTAAAGAGACCGTGACGGATGCGGTTTCGGATCTTAAACAGGATGCCAGTCCAAGCGAACAGGATAAAAGCGCAGAGTCGACTCTCGGAGCTCTCGAATCTAAAGGCGAAGAAGTTCAAACTGACCTTAAAACGGCAGTCACCGAAAAAGTAGATGCGGCAACGGATAAAGTTAAAGAAGCGGTTGATGATGTGAAAGCGTCAGCTACTGAAGTAAAAGATGATGCCGTAAAAGCGGTAACAGATATCGCGGATGATGCGAAAACATCACTCGATGCGGCGGGCGTAACCGTGACGGAAATCGCAACCGATCTTACGCATGATGCGAAAGAAGATGTTGAAGCCCTTGCGCTTGAGGCAAAGGAAAAAGCCGAAGAGAGCGCTGAAGCGGCAAAAGCTAAATTAGCAGAAGAAGCGAAAGCGGCAGAGGCTGAAAAAACACGTTTAGAACAAGAAGTTCTTGCTGCAAAAGAGAAGGCTGAAAAATTAGCGGCTGAGAAAAAAGCGGAACTTGAAGCGATGGTTGTCGCTGAAGAGCCCGTTAAAAAACCGATCGTAGTGCATGATCCAATGCTCGATGAGCCTAAAGGGATCGTTGACATTATCATGGAAAATGCGATTGCAATTGTGGTGGGCTTAGGCGCGTTATTAATGGGATTGATTGCCATTGTCTTAATGCGTAAACGTAAAGAAGAGTTTGCCCCGGTTGGTGAACTCACTCAGCCTGTAGGGGATGTATTGGCTCAAGATAGTGCTACTGAAACAGCGGATGCCGAGGAAAATCATGAGCATACAGCGGTCGCGCTGGTACAATCTCATGGCGGTAAAAATATTGACTTTACCGAGTCAGAGCTTGGAGAGGATGCGCATGTCCAAAATATCTTACCAGATGCTGAAGAGCCCGCAACGGTTGACGAAGATAGTGAGTTTTTAGACGCATTAAGCGCACTTGAGTCGCTTGATGAAGAAATTTCTGAAACGACAACGACACAAGAGTTTGAGTCAGAAGCAATTGCGATTGAAGAGACTCCAGAAACGATCGAAATGCCAGCTGCAGAATCAGAGAGCCAATCATTAAGTTTTGATGATAGTGCACTCGATGATCTTATTTCTGAGGAAGAGCCTGCGGCAGAAACAGATGGTCTCTCTTTTGAAGATGGCCTTGCGTTTGAAGGTTCGCTGACCGATCTTGAAGAGAGCGTTACAGAGGAATCAGACGTTTCGTCAGAGGCTGTCGTCGATGCATCTGAAGGTTTAAGCTTTGAATCAGAACTTGTTGATACATTAACCAGTGATGAGGAAGAAACTTCAGATGTTGAAGCAACGTCATTTGAAATCTCCGATGAAACACTGGCAGAGCCTGAAGAAGAGGAAATTCTCGACTTTGATCTTGATAAGCTCACCACAGAATTAACACCGGAAAATGTGGAACTTCCTGAAGCGCTTCCAGAGGTGGATCTTGATTCTGCACTTGAAGAGATTCAAACCAAGCATGAAGAAGAGCATCCTGAAATGGATACAAAATCATTTGTATTTGATTCAGTGGAAGAGGAGGCCAAAGAAGATCTCGAGCCTTTCTTAGATTTAGAGATCGATAGCAACGAAACCGATGAGGAACAGGCTGATCCAACGGCTGAACTTGATGCACTAATGGCAGGGATTGAAGAGATTCATGAAACTGAAAAAGGTGCGGCTGAGGCGGTTGAAGAAGTGACTGAGATCGAAATGCCAGAGGCAGTTGAGGTTGAAGAGATTGAGGAAACAGATGTTGAGCCGAGCGATGACGATCAAGAATCACTCGATTCACTCAATGCAGCGCTCGATACTTTAGAAACCGCTAAAGCGCCTGAAGTAGCTGCACCAATAGCAGGAGCTGCGGATGCGGATGAGTCGAATGAAGATGAAGAAGAGAGTGAGCGCGTGAAGCTTGAATTAGCGGAAGCGTACTTAGATCTCAACTTTGATGCAGCGCTGTCAATCCCGCTTCTTAATGAGGTAATTCAGGACGGTACTCCAGAGCAGATCGAAGAGGCAAAAGCGTTATTAGCGCGTGCGAATAAGCTCGTGAAATAACCTTATCGAAGCGCTCAGACCGAGCCTAAATACGATATAATGCCTAAGCTAAGTAAACGAGCTTAGGCATTTTTTATTGTCTCAATTAATTTCAATTTCTATAAAGGATTTGCTATGACGCTACAGGAGCGTTTAGGTCAACGCGCTGTGTTTTTACGTGCGATTCGTGAGTATTTTTATCAAAAAAATATTATAGAAGTGGATACGCCCATTTTAAGTCAATTTGGTAATCCTGATCCGGCACTTCTTAATTTTGTAGCGACCTATCATGGCCCTGGGAGGCTGCATCAAAAGCCACTTTTCCTGATCACGTCGCCTGAATATCATATGAAGCGCCTTTTAGCGGCAGGCGTAGAGGATTGTTATTATTTAGGAAAGGTGTTCCGCGATGGTGAGTTGAGTTCACACCATAATCCAGAATTTACCATGCTCGAATGGTATCGATTGGGCTTTAGCTTGGAAGCGCTGATGGATGAGATTATTCTTCTTGTGCAAATGCTCACCGAGAAAAATCTCGCAGTAGAATTTTATACCTATCGTGAAGCGTTTGAGACGTTTTTAGAGATTAATCCTTTTGAGGCAACGTTTGATGATCTGCTTGCATTAATTAAGAAACATAATATTGAATTGGGGTTTACCCCTAAAGATCGTGATGAGGCGTTTGATCTGATTGTCTCATTTTTAATTGAGCCGGCGTTTGACCCTGAAAAATTGACGCTGCTCTATCATTATCCTGCCTCACAAGCCTCGCTTGCGAAGATTGTAACCGATGATGCGGGGAATTTAGTGGGGAAACGTTTTGAGCTCTATTGGAAGGGCTTAGAGCTTGCCAATGGCTATGAAGAGTTAACAGACAGTCATGAACAACGCATTCGTTTTGAAAATGAAAATAGGTCCCGTAAAGAGGCGGGCTATAGAGCTGTTCCCATTGATGAAAAGATGCTCGAAGTACTCGATGATCTGCCATATTGCAGCGGCGTTGCGATGGGGGTCGATCGCCTGATGATGGCGTTATGGGGGAAATCTAAAATCGAAGAGGTCGTGCCGTTTGGATTGGATGAAGCTTAGATGGGGCGTAAAAAAGGCGAGTCATGGTCTATAAATCTGTATAAAACCATACACTCGCCAATTTTAATGTCTAATTTGAAAACGTTTAAATTACTCTTCGCTTACCACTTCATCGTCCACATCGCTACCGCGAATTTGCGCTTTGTCAAAGGCAAGGCGAGAATTACGGCGTAAAATCGCATTGTCATAACGACGTTTTTGTGTTTCGGTATCGAGCGATAATTCAGGAATTTTAGTAGGGATTCCGTTATCGTTGACCGCAACCATGGTGAAGTAACAGCTATTGGTGTGACGAACTTCACGGGTACGGATATTTTTGGCTTCAACGCGAACGCCGATCTCCATTGAGGTGCGACCGACGTAGTTTACGCACGCGCGGAAGGTGACAAGTTCTTGAACATAGATGGGTTCTTTAAAGACCACTTTATCAACCGATAAGGTCACTACGTAGCTTCCCGCATATTGGCTTGCGCAGGCATACGCCACTTGGTCGAGTAGTTTTAAAATGTCGCCCCCGTGGACATTTCCTGAAAAATTAACCATGTCAGGGGTCATTAAAACAGTCATTGTTAATTCGCGGGTGGGTTGTCTCATTTTTTCCATTTCGTTCTCATTTATCGTTATTTATGGGTATAATGGTGAATGAACATATTATAGAGACATTTGTTAAGACATATCAAATATTATCCTTTTATCGCCTTCATTGATGAAGTTTTTTATTAAGCGAGATTATGAGTTATCTAGAGTCCTTAAATGAGAGTCAATTCGATGCTGTCACTGCACCGCTCGGTCCTGTCCGTGTTTTAGCCGGTGCCGGATCGGGAAAAACCCGGGTATTAGTCTCCCGTATTGCGTGGTTATTAAATACAGAACAGTGTCGCGCCCATTCGATTTTAGCGGTGACCTTTACCAATAAAGCCGCCTTTGAGATGAAAGTTCGGCTTCAAGATTTGATTCAAACCTCGCTTAAAGGCCTCTGGATGGGGACGTTTCACTCGCTTTGTCACAGGCTATTGCGCATGCATTGGCAAGAGGCGAAACTCCCACAAAACTTCCAGATTTTAGACAGTGATGATCAAACGCGCCTCTGCCGCCGGATTATTCGTGAAGCGGGCGTTGATGAAAAAACGATTCAACCGCGTGAGCTTGCTAATTATATCTCAGGTCATAAAGAAGAGGGGCGACGGGCTCATCATTTGGAATTTTATGATCAGCATGAAGCGCAACTGATCGAGCTCTATAAACTCTATCAAACGGCGTGTGAAACCGCGGGATTGGTGGATTTTTCGGAGATTTTATTGCGTTCGCTTGAATTGTTGCGGGATAACAGCGCTATTTTAGAACATTATCAAGAGCGCTTTCAATTTATCTTAGTGGATGAGTTTCAGGATACCAACAGCGTGCAATATGCGTGGTTAAAACTGCTTGCGCGTAAGCATGAGCGTCTTTTTGTTGTTGGCGATGACGATCAATCTATCTACGGTTGGCGCGGGGCAAAGATTGAAAACATCCTCAATTTTGATCGGGATTTTCCTGAAACGACAACAGTGCGTTTAGAGCAAAATTATCGCTCAACGCAAGCGATTTTAAGTGCTGCGAATGCGGTCATTGCTAAAAATAGTGAACGCCTACCGAAGAAACTCTGGACCGATAATGAATCAGACCAATTACTCGTTGGTTACCGCGCGACAGATGGGTATGATGAGGCGCGTTTTGTGGTGGAAACCATTCAAGATCTGCTCAAAAAAGAGGAGGGCGTACGTAAATCCGATATCGCGATTTTATATCGCTCAAATGCGCAATCGCGTCTCTTTGAAGAGTTTTTAATGCGCAAACAGATTCCATATCGCGTGTATGGTGGTTTGCGCTTCTTTGATCGTGCGGAAATCAAAGACATTTTGTCCTATTTTCGTCTTATCGTAAATCCCAAAGATGATGTCTCTATCGAGCGCGCCATGACGACGCCGCCCAAAGGCATCGGGCAAGCGACGATTAATCGCATTCGGGAGTTTGCGACAACGCACGGGGCATCGCTGTGGGATTCGGCGAATATGATGCTCGAAAGCCAAGCACTCCCAACGCGCACGCACAATGTGCTCTTAAGTTTTGTAACGCAAATTAATGAGATGAAGGCGCTGACGGAAAACGATCTCGCACTGCCAGATCTTTTTAGTGAAATTATTGAGCGCAGCCAGCTAAAACCTCACTATAAAAAAGAGCCCTTAGGGCGCGGGGAAGATCGCATCGATAACTTAAATGAGTTGATTACCGCGGCAGAGTATTTTACCAATGGCGAAAAGGTGGAGCTTGCCTTTATTGAAGAGGAGATCGATCCATTATCGCTCCCGCTTTATGAGCAGCTCGAAGCATTTTTAGGGCAAACCTCGCTCAATTCGTCGGAAAATCAAGCGGAGATTGATGAGGATTCGGTGCAATTGATGACGCTTCACGCCTCAAAGGGACTCGAGTTTCCTTATGTCTTTATGGTTGGGCTCGAAGATGGACTATTCCCAAGTGATAATTCACTTTCGGAGCGCCGTATTGAAGAGGAGCGCCGTCTTGCCTATGTGGGGATTACTCGCGCGGAGAAAAAGCTTTTCTTAACTTCGGCAGAGAGCCGAATGATCTACGGGAAAACGCTCTATCTTCCTGTTTCTCGCTTTGTACGCGATATTCCGCCGGAGCTTGTTGAGCTTGAAGGGCCGGGCATTCGCGTAACGCCAACGTCGGTTAATTCAAATAGTAATCACGCCTTTAATACGCCTAGAACCGATGGGATTGAAGGATTTAATCTCGGGGATTTAGTAGAGCATCCTAAATTTGGCGAAGGAGTAATTCAAAACTTTGAAGGCTCAGGCCCGAGCACGCGCGTTGTTATTAACTTCTCAAATGGCGGGCGGAAAGTCTTGGTCTTAAGTTTTGCTAAACTCACCAAGCTCGATTGATATGAATAAATACTGGATAAAACAGGCAATATTAAAATAAACACTAAAACGTGAAGGCGTAAATTTAGGAAAATCAAGGATGATCGAACGGCACGGCGGGACGCTGATTAATTGGGATAAGGCGCGTAAATTTGGATTTATTCAATCGGGGAAGCGCGAGGTATTTGCACATATTAGTGACTTTCCTCCCGGTGCAAAGCCGAAAGTTGGGGATTCACTCACGTTTACCCAAATTATGACGGAAAAGGGATTTCGCGCCACCGAGATTCATGGAAGTCGTGTTAAAAAACACCCCGTTCATTCGGTTTGGAAAAATCTCTATTTTACGATTGCGTTTGTTAGCGTTATGGTGGGGATTTTTATCCTTTTCCGCGATCATGAACTCCTCGATAGCGGTAGGCTTCAAGCATCCATGGCGTATCATTCCTTTTTATCGATCCCCTCGATCTATCTGGTGATGATTCCGATTACCTATATTGTGACGAGCCTTATTACGCTAAAATTGTATCGAAGTGATAAACATTCAGCACTTTTAGATGAATGGCGCGTCCCCGAAAGTACGCTCCATCTTTTTGAGCTATTTGGTGGTTGGATCGGCGGGTTTTTCGCTCAAAAAATCTGGCGACATAAAAGCTCAAAAGGCAGCTATCAATTTGTTTTTTGGGTAATCGTAACGCTGCATTTATTGGTATGGATTGACCTGATCTTTTTTAACTTTCAAGGATTACAGATGATTTATGAGGAGGCAGTAGCGTATCTGTAAGAACATCAAAGCTATGTTGATGATGAAAAAATTCGTATAAGATTGATGTTATTGCCATAAGTGGTAGAATCTTCTGACAAAATGATAAAAATAGGTTGGAAGTATCGTTATGGAAAAACAGGGTCGAATCATCTCATTTATATTCTCAACATTCTTTGTTGGTCTAATTATTTTTGAGATACTGCAACTCTGGATCTCGCCCCGATTAGATCAAGGAGAGGCGATCTATACGCTTGCAACGCTCATGGTGATCGAGTTTTTTCTTGTTCATTCAGGCGTTTTTATGGCCGTGATTCCATCAGCCCTCATTAGGTTTCTCTTTATT
>Ga0079226_10004055_pt1 | contig 11188 bp, 12 predicted proteins | sample Poulit2014_FD_76345 | JGI IMG/M metagenome (GOLD analysis project Ga0079226, IMG submission 76345) | Agricultural soil microbial communities from Georgia to study Nitrogen management - Poultry litter 2014 | ecosystem: Environmental > Terrestrial > Soil > Agricultural land | place: USA: Georgia...
CGACATCGGGCGCGTTGACCTGCCCGTCCCACGCATCATCGGGTGTGAGCGGGTCACGAAACGCGATGTTGAGGTGGACTGGTCCGGCGCTGGCACTGGTTTTTCCGCTGCAGGCTGCCACTGCGCGAGCCGCGTGGTTGCGCACGAGTTTCGTCTCGCCGTCCGTTATGGATGCTGCGGCTGGCATATCGAGGTGCCACCGCACAGCGTTTCCAAAGAGGTCGACCTGGTTGGTGGTTTGGTTGGCGCCCACTCCGCGCAGTTCATGCGGGCGGTCGGCAGTGAGGATCAGCAGCGGAACATTCGAGTGAGAGGCTTCCAGGACTGCCGGGTGCAGGTTCGCGGTCGCGGTTCCCGACGTGGTGATGACGGCTGCCGGTGCGAACGTGCCCGTGCGCCAAGTGGCTTTTGACATACCCAGGGCTGTGAATGCCGCCACGCGTTCATCGTGGCGCACATGCAAACGCACGTGTCCGGCCCTCTCCAGAGCCGCGGCAGCGAAAGCCAGTGGTGCGCTGCGAGATCCGGGGCACAAAACCACGTCACGCACGCCCAGATCTACCAGGGCGCGAAGCAGTGTGCGGGCGGTTTGGGTCGCCGGATTGGTCACAGGTTTCCTCTACTTTTCGCGGGTTTTGACTGAGCCGTCATTAGTGAACTGGGTCATCGCATGCAGCGTGGCGGTAAGCCGATCATCCCACCGCTTATGGACGTCGTCAGTCACCGTTTCCAGCAATGTTTCGTTCGCGGGGGGCCTGGCCACCGTGATGGCACCGTTCACGGGTTTCAGGGGTGAGTCAACGACATCCGAAGTCAGAAGATGGGCTGTGGCGAGACCGCAGGCGTGCGGCAGTTGCGGTAGAGCAGCCGCGAGCGCCACCCCAGCCGCGAGTCCAACGGACGTTTCCAAAGCTGAGGAGACGACGACGGGGATTCCGATCGCTTCAGCTAGTTCCAGGCAGGCGCGCACTCCGCCCAGGGGCTGGACTTTGAGCACGACAACGTCGGCGGCGTTGGCGCGCACGACTTCGAAGGGGTCTTCGGCTCGGCGGATGGATTCATCGGCGGCGATGGGCACGGTGACGCGGCGGCGCACGGCAGCCAGTTCCGGGACGGTTGGGCAGGGTTGTTCGACGTATTCCAGGCCGCCGGCCGCACGGTTTAGTTCTGTGATGGCGTTGATGGCGGTGTCTTGGTCCCAGGCGGCGTTGGCGTCGATGCGGATTTTGCCGTTGGGGCCGAGGGCGTTTCGTACGGCGGCGAGGCGGTCTTTTTCTTCTTTTCGGCTCTGCCCGGGTTCGGCGATTTTCACTTTCGCGGTGGTGCAGCCGCCCGAGTCACGCACAATTTCCTCAGCCCTTTCCGGACCGACGGCGGGCACTGTCACGTTAACTGGGATTTCTTCTCGCACGTTGGCTGGGAATCCGTTAAACGCGGCCTCATGCGCTGCTCGCAGCCAGGGCACACATTCGGGTGCGTCATAGTCCAAAAATGGCGAGAATTCTCCCCACCCGGCCGGGCCATTCAGTAGCAGGCCTTCGCGGTTTGTGATGCCACGAAAACGGGTGCGCATGGGTATTGAATACGCGCGACGGGCCACGTCAGCGCGCCCCACATCATGGACGACGTCTCGACCGCTGGCAGGTGATGTCACGTTCACGGTATCCAGCCTAGTGTTTTATGACGCCGCCGGTTTTTCTGGCGATGAGGCATTGGCGGTTTCGGATGTGGGGAGAGTTTCACCGGCGAGGCTTAACCCTACGATGCCGGTGATGATCAGGGCGATGGAGACGACTTTGATCACCGATATGTGTTCACCCAGCCACAGCATGCCGATCGCCGCGGTCGTGACGGCGCCGACTCCGGCCCACACGGCGTAGGCGGGGCCGACGGGCAGGTGTTTCATCGCAATCGCGAGACCGCCCACGGACAGGATCATCGAGACGAAGAAGATGACGCTGGGCCACAGCCGGGTGAACATTTGGGTTTGAGGCAGGGTGATGGCCCAGCCGGCTTCGAACATGCCCGAGAGTATGAGTACGATCCACGACGCCATGCCTCAAGACGATAACTGACGCGGTGTTGACTACAGTCAAGGCTGTGAGCACTGATTCTTTTCCGACGAAGGTTTCTGAGACGTTTGATCCCGCAAAGTGGCGAGAGATTACGGACTTGGGCGAGCTAAGCGATATCACCTATCACCGCGGTGTGGATCGCTCCAGTAGTGAGCCGCGGGACCTGCCGGTGGTGCGGGTGGCGTTTGACCGCCCCGAGGTTCGTAACGCGTTTCGTCCCCACACTGTTGATGAGCTTCATCGGGTGCTGGATCACGCCCGCATGACTTCGGATGTGGGCACCATTATTTTGACCGGGAACGGGCCGAGCGCTAAGGACGGTGGCTGGGCGTTTTGTTCCGGTGGCGATCAGCGCATCCGTGGCCGCGATGGCTACCGTTACACCCACGATGTTGAGGGGCAGACGGCGGAAGACATTGATGCGGCCCGTGCTGGGCGTCTGCATATTTTGGAAGTGCAGCGGTTGATGCGCACCAGCCCGAAGGTGATCGTGGCGGTCGTCAATGGCTGGGCTGCCGGTGGTGGACACTCACTGCATGTCGTGGCTGATTTAACGATCGCTTCGCGTGAGCACGCCCGGTTTATGCAAACCGACGCCAATGTGGGGTCATTTGATGGCGGTTACGGTTCGGCGCTGCTTGCTCGCCAGGTTGGGCAGAAACGCGCTCGGGAGATTTTCTTCCTCGCCCGGGAATATTCAGCGCAGGAAGCCTATGACTGGGGCGCAGTGAATGACGTCGTGGATCACGCCGAGACCGAGAACGCCGCTTTGGAATACGCCCGCATTATTTCCACGAAGTCTCCGCAGGCGATCCGGATGCTCAAATTCGCATTCAATCTCGCCGATGACGGCTTGGCTGGTCAACAGGTGTTTGCCGGTGAAGCCACCCGGTTGGCGTATATGACCGATGAAGCCGTTGAAGGGCGCGACTCGTTCTTAGAGCGTCGAGACGCGGACTGGTCGTCGTTCCCCTGGTACTACTGACGACAACCGTGTATTCAACCGCGAACTAAAGTCGCCTCACTATCATCTGCCGACACCATTGACCGGGATCTACTTAGCCAGGTAGCGGTCACCTACCCTTAAAGATGTGAATTCGGGTCCCGGTGTCCACACAGTTCCAACGTTCGATCGCGACGGCATTACGGCGTTGCGTCGAGCGATTAAAGACGCTTTCTCTGACATGGGCCCGGTGCTGCCACTGGGACCGAACCGGGCGCAACCGGACGCTTTGGCTCACTGGACGCCTTTTGGCCCGCAAGGTTGGTTGGCGGCCGTGCCGGATAATGCCGCGGCTTTACTATCAACGTCGGGTTCGACGGGTGACGGGAAGCTCGTGGTGCTCTCCACGGATGCAATCCAGGCGTCCGCCACCGCGACACACGAGTTTTTGCAGGGACCGGGACAGTGGATTTTAGCGCTCCCACCGCACAATATTGCAGGGTTTCAGGTCGTGGCTCGCTCAGTTTTTGCCGAGACAACTCCCGCGGTCGTTCCGCCGGGCCATTTCAGTTCCGAAGCGTTTCTTGATGCGGTGAGCGGCCTGCCCACCTCTGACCTGCCGCGCTATGTTTCGTTGGTCCCTACCCAGCTCGGGCGCCTTCTTAAGGACGCCGAGGCAACAGCGGCGCTGAAAACTTTCAGTTCCGTACTGATTGGCGGAGCGGCCCTGCCGGATGCTTGGGCTGAACAATCCAGCGACGCCGGCATCAACCTGGTCCACACCTATGGGATGTCGGAAACAGCCGGTGGCTGCGTGTATGACGGGCGGCCTTTGAATGGTGTGCAGTGGCGCCTTGATGATGTGTCGCAGGTGTGGTTGACGGGCCCGATGCTCGCGGAAGGTTATCTCGGCGAACCGGAACTCACGGCGCAGTCTTTTGTGTCCCGCGATGGTCAGCGCTGGTTCCGGACGGCCGATGTGGGCCGTGAATCGGATGGCGGGCTCGAAATCTTGGGTCGCGCCGATGACATGATCATCTCTGGTGGGGTTAATGTTCCACCCACTCGCGTCGAAGCAGCCTTGGTGAAGCATGAGGCGGTCGATTCCGTTGCCGTAGTCGCCACTCCGCATGCCGAATGGGGCCAGCAGGTCACGGCTGTCATCACGCGCACCGACCAGTCACAGCAAAAACCGCTCACCGAAGTCACAGGACCGTTGGCTGAAGAACTGCGCGACCTGGTGCGATCCGATATGGGACGCTCAGCCGCTCCGAAAACGATCTTTGAGATCGGAGAACTACCTCACTTGCCCGGCGGGAAAGTTGATCGCCAATCCGTAGTGGCCCTAGCGGTGGACCACGACCGCTAGACGACGTAATAGCCTGCATCATCGTGAGCACACTTAACCTGTGGATCGAAGGGGCGCGGCTGCGCACGCTGCCCGCGGCCATCGCACCCGTCGCGGTAGGAACCGGGGCCGCTGCCGCGCTGGACGGTTTCCAACTATCGCACGCGCTCCTGGCACTCGGGGTGGCTTTAGCCCTGCAGATTGGCGTGAACTACGCCAACGACTACTCCGACGGGGTTCGCGGCACGGATGACACTCGCGTTGGCCCGGTGCGCCTGGTTGGTTCAGGTGGCGTTAAACCGAAAGCGGTGAAGTGGGCGGCGTTTGCCTGCTTCGGGGTGGCCGGGATTTTAGGTTTGATTCTTGTTGCGCTCTCCAGCACGTGGTGGCTGATCGCGGTGGGTGCGCTAGCGATTTTGGCGGCCTGGGGATACACGGGTGGAAAGAATCCGTACGGCTACCGGGGCCTGGGCGAAGTGGGGGTGTTCGTTTTCTTCGGGCTCTTCGCGGTCCTGGGAACGACCTACACCCAAGCCGGCACTCTTAGTTGGCAAGCCGTGTGTGGTGCTTTGGCTATTGGTTTGCTGGCCTGCGCGATCTTAATGGCCAACAATATTCGCGACATCGACACCGATATCACTGCCGGTAAACGCACCTTAGCTGTTCGCGTAGGTGATACGTGGGCTCGCCGCCTGTGCGCATTATGGACGGTCGGTGGCGTACTGCTCGCCTTAGCGCCCGCCATCACTAATCCGTGGGTATTAATCTTGCTTGCGGCGTTGATCCCGGCAATTTTCATCGCCAGGGCGTCGCTGCAGGCCACCGGGAAAAACCTCATCGGTGTGCTGCGAAATATTGGTCTGCTGGAACTAGCGGTCGGTACGCTTTTCGCTCTTGGGATGGCGTTCTAACACGCCCGGCTCACGTGGCTGGGCCGGTGAGGGATTTTCATCAGCGGGAGTGCCGGCGTCCACAATGGCGTCTTCTGCCGCTTCATCAGCGGAAACCTGGGCAGAAAATCGGGGCACATCCCCACGCTTTTGAGCTTCGCGGCGCTCCACAAACCACTCTGTTGATTCCTCAGCCTGCGGTCTTAAAAACAGGTACGAGATCGCCCAACTAACGATAATTGAAAGCAGCCCAGCCGTCAGCAATCCCGCGCCTAAGGCGTACGCGATACCGAAAACGACGGCGATGAGCGCTAAACGCAAAATTGAATAACGGAATACAGGCACACATACATTCTAAACGCTACTGAACTATGCTGGGCACGTGCGCTACTTGCTTTTCTACGTCCTGCCCTTCGCGCTGCTGCTCTACGGGCTTATCGACTGCGCTCGAGCAAAGGAATACGAACTTGCGGGCCTACCCAGACCGGTCTGGTACGTGCTGATCATTATCCCCGTCATTGGGCCACTGGCATGGATCGCCGTATCGCGCACCCAGCGCTACTACGGTGGCGGTCAACCGCAGAATCCGTCGCCTCCCCCACCGGATGAAGACCCCGAATTCCTACGCTGGCTCGCCGAACGCGACCGTCGCCGCCGTGAAAACGGCGACAGTTGACGCGTAGATCAAATACGTCGCTTAGCCCGCTCAGAGGGTCCAGAGTTCGAGAGTTTCCCACTCGTCGGGAACTCCCATAGACCGAAGCGTAACCACTTCGGAAACAGGAAAACCCTGTAGAAGAGCGGCAAGCCGTGATGACCAATTTGCATTTGGTTCTACTGAAATCAACATATAAGCGATCACTGCCAAGGCGTTGTAGATACCAAAAGTCGTTTTTGGACTATCACCGTCGCGAAGGTGATTAAGCAGAGGCACGTGACTCTTTTTTGGCCGAGACGGTGCGTTCTGAAGATTTCGATTGAAGAGACGACCATGGTGAGCAGCAACGTTTCGCACGTAGTTGAGGCTTGCTAGCCAACTAGCCATTATCTTCTTCGTGGGCACGCCGAACGAACCAGCAATCTCTTCTGCTTCTTGTTGGTTAATCCCTCTATACAAAATAGAGAGTTGACCCAACTCTAAAATCTCAGTGAGTGCCCATACTGGCATCCGAGCGTCATACTTCTCATTGAAATGCTTGACAAAGGTTTCGTCAGAATCCTCTTGGCGCTTTTTGACTCTCTGTAACCATTCCACGTGCTTACTCGGTGCAGGATCGCGCGCATCAGTCGACGCTGTCGTGAAAGCCGTGGTGAAACAATTCGGATCCTCATGAGCAAAAACAGATTGTCGTCCCAGAATGTGCCCAATCTTCATTCTCGCAGCGATCTCAATGCGTTCAACCCCTTCCATGACAAGCATGCGCAGCTGACGGTCAAAATCAATGAGTTCAGCAACGTACGTCAGTGTCGTTCCAGATCGGTAAGCGTTCAGAATTTGAACTCTTGATCTCCCGTCACCATCGAGATTTTCCTCAGACTCGCGGAAAGGATATAAATAGCCGGTAAGTCGGTAGTACCCGACCGAGTTGAGGAGAGCGTGAGCACTTTTGCGGTTTCCAATTACAACACCGCGTTCTTCCAGTTGAGCAATCTGGTCAGCAACTCGTAGCCAGGGCTTTACATACTCGACCATGATTCTTCCCCCATATAGAAAATCAGCCCGCGCCTTAACGGCTACGGGCTGATCATGATGAAACTATTCTAGCATGAAAGAGCGCCTTTTTGACTTCGATTCGGTGAGCATTACCCAATCCCGGAGTAGGCGTGGATTGAGTTGAAGAACATGTTCACGATCGTGTAATTGAAAATCACGCACGCGAAACCAACGATTGCGAACCAGGCTGACTTCGGTCCAGCCCATCCTCGTGTGGTGCGGGCGTGAAGGTATGCGGCGTAGACGACCCAAATGATGAACGTCCACACTTCCTTCGGATCCCACCCCCAAAACCGGCCCCACGCGTGTTCCGCCCAAATCGAGCCCGCGACCAGGGTGAACGTCCACAGCACGAAACCGATCGCGTTCAGACGAAAAGCCGCACCCTCTAGTTGCAGTGGGGTTCCCACATGCGTGAGCAACCTGCCCCAGCCGCCCCGTTCTTCATCGGGTGCTGCAGCTTCCTTCTTCCGTTGCTTATCAAGCAAGAGTTGCAGCACGGAGAGTAGGAAAGCGACCGTTAAAACCCCGACCGAAATCGTGGCGATTGAGACGTGAATAACTAACCAGTAGTTCTGTAATGCCGGCACCAAGTCGCGCGCATCCACATAAAACAGCGTCATGGCCGCCCCCAGAATCAGGAGCACGATCGCCGTCAGCGGGGCCCCCAAGAACCGCAAATCGCGAATAAATTGCGCTCCCAGGTACACCATCACCGCAAATAACGTGGCCGTGATTGCGAATTCATACATGTTCGCCCACGGCACCCGCTGCACCGCGAGGCCGCGCAACAACACGCCACCAAAGTGCAGCAAAAACCCGGCCCACGTGACCGCTTGCGCTATCGCCGCTGCGCGGCGACGCCCATTAGCTTTGTGTTTATCAGCCAGCACCGCCAAATCCATCGAGAAGGCGACAAGTGCAATCGCATACGCCGCCATCGCCCCATAAATCAGGGCGTCACTAGCATTGGCGTATTCGGGAATTGCCTCAGCGTTCACTGCTCATCTCCACTCGCGGGCTGATCCAAATCTTTACGTAACTGTGAAATAAACTGCTCAATCGCCGGTTCAAGTCCCAAGTCTTCACTGCGAGTTAAGCCGGCAACCTCAACCAGACTACGACCGTCACCCATCTCAGTGGCACGCAGCCAGATGCGACGGCGAGGAGTGAACAGCGAAGTCACGAGTCCACCGATCGCGATCAGTGCCGCAACCAAAACCCACACCACCGCCGGGTCATGTCGCACGTCAAGGGCCACGAAGCGTTTTAACCCGTGGAATTCCAAGGTTCCAAAGTCCCCAGGAAGATCAATCTCGTCGCCGGGCTCCGCAGTAATAGTGGACGCTTTTGCGTCCTCAGTCATGAACTCGCCGTCTTCGCTGATCTGTTTCATATCGCGCGCGTCGAGCTCATACACGTTTTGCGGAACACCGCTATCCAGTCCCAGATCTCCAGCCCACAGGGTCAACACCAACAGCGGCGCGAGCGGCTGCGGATGAATGGATCGAGCGCCCTCAGGCAAAACCTGGGCCGTGGGTAATAGCGAGCCCACCAATCCCAACTGATCCCCTCCCGTATCTGGCACTTTGATGACACCTTGAGAGGTATAGACGCCGTCTTCGGGCAAGAACGGTACCGGGCCAGCGAAGGCAACGTCGCCATCCGCATTACGAACTGTCACGTCGGGGGCATATCCATTGCCTGATAAGAACACCTTGGTGCCGCCCAGGTTCAGCGGGTAGTTCACCTTAATTTCGCCCTGGGTTTCTTCACCTTCCGGGTCAGTCACCGTCACAGACGCGGTGAAGTCACGTGCCTCGGCGTCCGTGGTGAATTCAGATTCAAACTCATCTAAAACAAACGAGTAGGGAGCCAAGTTGCCGGGATCCACCCACGCCCCAGATTCGAAACTGTCGTAATCGACAACGGCGTTAGCGAAACCGCGCCCCTCTAACACCATCGCTTGCCCGCGGTAGGTCAGTAAATGACTCGCAGCCATCGCAATCAGCAGCGCAACCAGACCGAGGTGGAACACAATATTGCCGGTCTCGCGTAAATAGCCGCGCTCAGAAGTGACGGCAAAACTCCCGCCCTCATCTACGTGATACGCACGATGATTGCGTTTTAAGATTTTCTCAGCGCGCCGAGCAATGTCTTCTGCCTCACCCTCGAGTTCAAACTCTTGACGAGCTCGGAAACGTGTGAACCGCTTCGGCGGCTTAGGAGGATTTGTGCGCAACGCCCGCATATGCACTTTCACACGCGGCAAAATGCAGCCCACGAGTGAAATGAACAACAGCAGATAAACGGCCGAGAACCACACAGATGTGAAAACATCGAAAAAACCCAGACGATCTAAGAACGGACCCCACGTTGGATTCTCGTCCAAATACCGGGTCACGTCTTCAGGATCAACGGGACGCTGCGGAACGATCGAACCGGGCAACGCGGCAATCGCCAGCGTCAACAACAACATCAACGCCACCCGCATTGACGTCAACTGTCGCCATACCCAGCGCAACCAACCGACAAAACCTATCTGAGGTAGCGCAGACTTCCTCTTCGTCGACTGCGTTCTAGGCGAAGCCATCACACCACCGTTTCAAATCCGCCGATGAACCCCTGCATGGCATTCACCATCTTGCCCCACAGGCCCGTCACCAGCGCTAATCCCACAATCAACAACATTCCCCCGCCAACGCGCATCAACATCACTCGGTGACGCCGCAGGAAACCCATGAGTTTCGATCCGCGATCCACCGCGAGACCTACTGCAATAAATGGTAACCCCAACCCCAGGCAATACATGACTGCCAAAAAAGCTCCCCGGCCCGCGCTACCTTCTCCCAGTGCCAAAGCCAGGACGGCGGCGAAAGTGGGGCCAATACACGGAACCCAGCCGAAACCAAAGACCATGCCCAACAGGGGCGCCCCGGCTAGTCCGGTAGCCGGCCTGAGACCCAACCGACGTTCGCGCTGCATTCCACCCATACCGCCCAGGAACACCACGCCCATCAAAATCACGACGAGCCCCAAAACGCGTTCAATCCACGTTTGCCATTCCAAAACAAACGCACCCAGGCTGCCGATCACGAGCCCGATCGAGACAAATACGACGGTGAATCCCGCGACGAACAACAGGGTGCCCACAACCACGATGTAACGCTTCTTACTAGTGGAAGTATCGGCGTCCTTAGTGACGGACGCCCCCGCCATCCCGGTAACGTATCCCAGATACCCCGGCACGAGGGGCAATACGCAGGGGGAAGCAAATGAGACCAGGCCCGCAATAATCGCCACTGGAATCGCCAGCAACATCGACCCGTGCATCACGGTCTCAGCGAAAATAGAACCCATATTGTGACTACTTACTTTCCGCTAGAACGTCGGCCACAAGTTCACCCAAAGTCGTGGCATCGGTGCGGCCAATAACTCGCGCAGCAACCCGCCCCTCATCATCAAGGACGACGGTGGTGGGCACAGCCTGCAACGCGACCTTCCCCTGCATGGCAGCTACACCCTTCGACTGCTCATCATAGAATGAGGGGTACGGGATCTCGAGGTTCTCCTCAAAAGCCAGCGCGGTGCCGGGCCCGTCCACGGAATTAACACCAAAGAAGCGGACGCCATCATCTTCCGTATCCAAGGCAACTTCGCGTAAGTCCGGTGCTTCCGCTCGGCACGGTGGGCAGGCTGCGTACCAAAAATTAAGGACGACGACGTCCCCACGAAGGTCAGCTAAGTCAACCTCGTCTTCGTCAAACGTCTCCCCCGCCAGCTCAACCGGTTCTTCACGTTCATCTGGAGACCACACCGTGACGGTCCCGTCCCCCGAGACGTAGCCAGAATCCTGCTCCGAAGAGTCCGGATTCAAACTCTCATTGCCGGATTTTGACTCCCCGCTCGGAGAGCAGGCTGCAAACAGCAAACTCGCGATAAGGATCGGCACAATTCGGCGGAAGAAGACCATTTTTACGCTCCAGCTACCTTGCCGGCCCCCGGAAGCAAGTCGGCAGCGGGCTCGGAATACGTCACCCGCTGAAGTTGATCCCCCACAAATTCGAAAGATGTCACCGAGGCCAGCGAACAATGACGATTACGTGGATCATGCCAGAGTCTTTTGCCCGTGTGAGCTAAACGCGTTACCCACACCGGCAACTGGTGACTGACGAGAATTGCCTCATGCCCTTCCGCAGCGCGGCGAGCGTCATGAAG
>Ga0079226_10004056_pt1 | contig 11188 bp, 7 predicted proteins | sample Poulit2014_FD_76345 | JGI IMG/M metagenome (GOLD analysis project Ga0079226, IMG submission 76345) | Agricultural soil microbial communities from Georgia to study Nitrogen management - Poultry litter 2014 | ecosystem: Environmental > Terrestrial > Soil > Agricultural land | place: USA: Georgia...
GCCCTATCATTAGGTTATGCTTATCAAATTGCTAATAGCGATTTTCATATCGGAGCAAATGCAAAATTCATTTCTTCCAAACTCGAACAATATTCTTCCTTAGGAATAGCGATGGATATAGGAATTATATATCTAGCACCTAATTCAGGTTTACGTATTAGCGCTGTAGCAAGAAATATTGGAACTCAGCTTAAGCCTTATCATGAAATTTATGAATCTTTGCCTTTTGAGGTGATATTAGGAATCTCCAATCAGTTAGAAAACTTGCCTTTACGCTGGCATATCACATTGGATAACCTACAACAATGGGATATAGGTTTTTCTAACCCCAATCGAGGACAGGTGGATTTAGACGGAACAAAAAAAGAAGAAAGTGTAAGTTTCCTTAATAATGCATTACGACATATGATATTGGGTGTAGAATTATTTCCAGAAAGTACTATAAATTTAAGATTGGGATATAATTTTAGACGAGGTGAAGAATTGAGAATCGAAGAGCAAAGAGCCTTCGCAGGACTGAATGCTGGATTTGGAATTAAATTTAATTCGTTTAGAGTAAGCTATGCTTATGCCAAGTATAGTGCCGCCGCCGCATCTAATTATTTCGGTCTAAATATTAATTTCTGATAATTTTAAGATGCAACAAATCTGTATTGCCATAGATGGGTATTCTTCAACAGGCAAGAGTACCTTAGCCAAACAATTAGCCTCGCATTTACATTATGTTTATGTAGATACGGGAGCTATGTATAGAGCTATTACGCTTTATGCCTTACAGCATAAATTGTTTGAAAGTAATGACGCTTTGAACGTTCAGAAATTAATTCAAGAACTACCTGGTATCGAATTGTCGTTCCACGCTATATCTACACAAGACTTACCCACCATTCATCTAAATGGTATTTCTGTAGAAAATGAAATTCGAAATATGGAGGTATCAGAAAAAGTAAGTCTGATTGCTGCAGTTCCAGAAGTACGAAAAAAACTTGTCGAACAGCAACAACAAATGGGAAAGCATAAAGGAGTGGTTATGGACGGACGTGATATTGGAACGGTTGTTTTTCCAGATGCCGAATTAAAAATCTTTATGACAGCCTCTGCAGAGGTACGTGCTCAACGTAGATTTGAAGAGCTGAAAAATAAAGGAGAACTGGTAACTTTTGAAGAAGTTTTGCATAATGTACAACAAAGAGATTATATTGATTCAACCAGAATAGACTCCCCACTATTAAAAGCAGAGGATGCTATTGAAATAGATAACTCCAGTTTAAGTCTTGAAGAGCAGTTTATATGCGTAAATCGCTTAGTACAAGACGCCTTGGTAAAGGGAAAGTAAAAAAGCCAAAACACAAGATGGTTATTATTGTTATAAATGTTTGTAAGGTAGGTAATTAGTTTGTATTTTTGCACTTCAAAATTTACAACAAGTCAAACTGGATTTTGGGTTAAATAAACAAGTATTATTCTTTCGCAGGTTGGTTGGTAACAGTTTGGGCAGCAGCGAAATACAAAACATTTAGCTTTCGGCGATATTTAAACTTAGGTCGAAAGTTATTTCAATCATTTTAAGATGGCTGAAGAAACAAAAAAAACAGAGGAAGTAACTTTAAAAGAACAAGATCCTCAAAAATTTCTAGCAGAATTCGATTGGCACAATTACGAAGAAGGTATTGATGAAATCGAAGATGTAAAGTTAGAAGAATTCGAAAAATTAGTTGAAGAGAACTTTGTTGACACCCTAGATAATGAGGTGGTACAAGGTGAAGTGGTTCACATGACTGATCGTGAAGCTATTATCGACATCAATGCAAAGAGTGAAGGAGTTATTTCTCTTAATGAATTCCGTTATAATCCTGATTTGAAAGTAGGGGATAAAGTGGATGTGCTTATTGATGTAAGAGAAGATGCATCTGGTCAACTTATTCTTTCTCACCGTAAGGCTAGAGTAATTAAAGCTTGGGAGCGTGTAAACGTAGCTCATGACGAAGGAACTATTGTAAATGGTTTCGTAAAATGTAGAACGAAAGGAGGGATGATTGTGGATGTTTTCGGTATCGAAGCTTTCCTTCCAGGATCTCAAATAGATGTTAAGCCTATCCGTGATTATGATGCGTATGTAGGAAAGACTATGGAGTTCAAAGTGGTTAAAATTAATCACGAATATAAAAACGTCGTAGTTTCGCATAAAGCACTAATCGAAGCTGATATTGAAGAGCAAAAACGTGAAATCATTGGTCAACTAGAAAAAGGACAAGTTTTAGAGGGCGTGGTGAAAAACATTACTTCCTATGGAGTATTTGTTGATCTTGGTGGAGTTGATGGACTAATCCATATTACTGATTTATCGTGGTCAAGAATCAATCACCCTAACGAGATTGTAGAACTAGACCAAACTCTAAATGTTGTAATTTTAGACTTCGATGAAGATAAAACTCGTATCCAATTAGGATTGAAACAATTAAACCCACATCCATGGGATGCTTTAGATGAGAATCTAAAAGTTGGTGATAAAGTTAAAGGTAAAGTAGTTGTAATTGCTGATTACGGAGCATTTATCGAAGTTAATGAAGGTGTAGAAGGACTTATCCACGTTAGTGAAATGTCTTGGTCAACTCATTTACGAAGTGCTCAAGACTTTGTTAGTGTAGGTGATGAAATAGAAGCAGTAATCCTAACTTTAGATAGAGAAGATAGAAAAATGTCTTTAGGTATTAAGCAATTAACACCTGATCCATGGACAGATATTACTGCTAAATATCCAGTAGGTTCCAAACATACAGGCGTGGTCCGTAACTTTACTAACTTTGGAGTGTTTGTTGAATTAGAAGAAGGAATCGATGGCTTGATTTATATTAGTGATCTTTCTTGGACTAAGAAAATTAAACATCCAAGCGAATTTACTAGTATAGGTGATACTCTTGAGGTAGTAGTTCTTGAACTTGATGTAGAAGGACGTAAGCTAAGTCTTGGACACAAGCAAACTACTGAAAACCCATGGGATAAATATCAGAATGAATTTGCTGTTGGTACAAAACATACCGCGACTATTACTGATATAGTGGACAAGGGAGCGACTATTGAATTTAATGAAGATATCATTGCGTTTGTTCCAAATCGTCACTTAGAAAAAGAAGATGGAACAAAACTAGAGAAAGGCGAAACAGCAGAGGTTCAAATTATAGAGTTTAATAAAGACTTCAAAAAAGTTGTAGCATCTCATACGGCTATTCACAAAGAAGAAGAAGCCAAACTAGTAAGAGAGGCCGCTGCCAAACAGGCTGCTGCAGAAGCAGAAGCAAAACCGACTTTAGGTGATGCAAATGCTAAACTCCAAGAACTTAAAGATAGAATGGAAGGAAAATAAGAAAATTCTTATTTTTTAAGATTCATACTTTCTAAAGTAATAGGAAAGCTCTTTTTCATATGAAAAAGAGCTTTCCTGTTTTTATAATCATCCTTTAAGTATAAACTTCTAGCCTGTCTAAAATAACGGTAATAAAAGATTGAAGTCCTTTGTAAAATAGCTAAATCTCCCTAATGTCCTTTGACTTAGATACCCTTTCAACCAGCGGGAAGAATAATCTCATCACCCTCGCTTGTGAAGGGAAATTCCTAATTTATTCATTAAAGCTTTCACTCGTTTTGAAAAGATATATTGTTATGAACAAGTCCTGTTTAACGCTCTTTATTTCACCTTTCTAAAACTAAGAGCAACCTTGGTAAAATGAGATCATAATTTCCCCGAGGTTTTTAATGAAAAATAGAAGATCAATTGGGGTTCAAAGCTGTTCTATTTACCAGCGCTGTTTATAAATCTCTGTTACTTCCCAAGCAACAAGTTTTTTATTATTAATGTTGAATTCAATCTCCCGCGTATGTTCTCTATCATAAAAATTGATTAGCCTTGTATTTACTTTATTTTCCTTCGTTTCATCACCTAGTAGCACCTATCAATCCTCTATTCTCTATCTTCATCTGTTAGTAGGAGTAAAAACTAGCTTAATGTCCTGTTTTTACTAGTAGCCCTAGTTGTTGGAACCATTACAAAAGAAAAAAAGTTTCTTGATCTTGGGAAATTTTAAGATCAACTAAGAACTAGTTAGAGGCAAATAATATCTTTAAAACAGTCATTATTTTATTGTGTAAAGCTGTTGGTGTAAAATACAATACAAGTGTTATGCAAATTATAAAAGTAGAAAAACCTCAACCTTTTGCGTGTCAAATAGTTGAGGTTTTTATAGTGATCGCGGAAGGATTCGAACCTTCGACCGCCTGCTTAGAAGGCAGGTGCTCTATCCAGCTGAGCTACGCGACCTAGTATTAATCTAGGTTAAGAACCTTTGATTACGGGTGCAAATATAAGATATATATTATCATCTACACAAGGATTATCTTGTAAATTTTATGAATTAATCCTATCATATATTCCAAGTGTCTAGGTTACAAAATTTTATCAATAAAATTATTTTTTATTTTTCAATATTTTATTTTGTTCTACTAATAGTTTTTCAATTCTTTCGAGGAGTAGGGTTTCATTTCTTACTTCTAATTGTTCCTCTATCTTTTCTTCAACTGCCTCAGTCTTTACCGTTTCTGCTAATGCTTCTTTTAGTTTATCAGTTTCATTCTTAATTCTCACTTGATAAGCTTTTTCACGTAAAGTGTTGAAGAACTTTATAAAAATAAAAACAGTAAAAGCAATGATAAAAAAATCGATTAAAATTTCAATCATTTCTCCATAAGCGATGGCCACTTCTTCTGAAGCTTCGGTAGCAGGTCTAATGATATATTTCCTGTCTTTAATATGTACCCCGTCTGTTAATATAGCCAAAGGGGGCATGATTACTTTCTTTACCATCGTATTTACAACATTATTAAATGCTGTACCGATAATAATCCCCACTGCCATATCGAGCATGTTCCCTTTAACGGCAAATTCTCTAAATTCTTTAAGAAATGAACTATTTTTCCCTTTAGCCATAATTGTTTAGCGACTTAGTCAAATAAAGAGGTTTGACCTTCTTTTTCATCTTTACTATCTTCTTCTATGGTTTTCTTTGCTTCTTCTTTCATTTCTTTGTTTTTTTCTTCTTCTGGCTCTAAAGGTTGTAATCCATTTACTTCTAGTACTTTGTCCTTAGTGAGTTGATTCCCTAAAGCGTTTATTCCACGTATAGCAATAAAATCATTTAAGTGGATTACTAAATTATCTTTTCTTTCTTTATTACGTTCTTTTACAAAAACTACTTCGGCTACTGGTCGATAATCTGTAAATACTTTTTCTAAGTAGGAGTCTGGATGTTCTGTAATAATGAGTTCTTCTTTATCAGGATGGTCAATCAAAAATCTTTTTACATAAAACAACTCCCTTTCTCCATCCCAATAGATTACGGATATGGGTTTTTGTGGTTCCCATTTTTCTAGCACGACCATGTCGGTTTCGAAGTGTAGCGTTAATTCAGGAATAACTGTTTTAAGATTTCCATCTTGATCGATAATTAATAAACGATCTTCACTTGTAAATTCACCTAATAATTCTCCTCTTTCATCAACATTTAATCGTCTCACTGTATCGTCAAACCATATTTTTCGAGGTTTTAGAGTCGATAAACCTTTTTCTTTTAGTTCTATTTTACGAATTGGGTATCGGCTAATTATATTGCCTTTAGCATTTCTTCCTCTGATTGCTAGTTCTGCAAAATCAAAATCGAATTTTAATCTTTTAATATTTGCTCTTTGTCTGAGATATAAAGTTACAAGTTCGGCTTCCCCATTTGGATTAGCAGTAAAATATAGTATCTCTGAACCTTTATTTCCTTGGGTCAAATCATACTCTCTGTCTCGAATTACAGAGGTAATCGCAAATCGTTTGACATAGCTTCTGCCTTTAGTACCATCTCGATAAATCATATTGTATATAGTACGTTTATCTCTTCTCTTGAACACAGCAACATGAATAATATTTTTACCTACAAAAGTTTTAGAATCAACTTTGGTTACTATCATTTTACCTTCTTTGGTGAAAACTATAATATCATCAATTTCACTACAATCCGTTACATACTCATCTCGTCTTAAACTGGTTCCTATAAATCCTTCTTCCCGATTGACGTATAGTTTAGTGTCTCGAATTACAACTCTAGTGGCTTCTATATCTTCGAAAGGTCGAATTTCTGTTTTTCGTTCCTTTCCTTTACCATATGTTTTTTTTAGTTTCTCAAAGTAAGAGATGCTGTATTCTACCAAATGTTGTAAATGATGTTTGACCTTGGCGATATCATTTTCTAGAGCTTCAATACGTAATTGCGCTTTATCAATATCAAATTTGGAAATCCTTTTGATTCTGATTTCGGTTAACCTTATGATATCTTCTTCTACCACAGGTCGCTTAAGATGAGTGATATGAGGTTGTAACCCACTATCAATAGCTTGAATTACACCTTCCCAAGTAGTTTCTTCTTCGATATCATGATAAATCCTGTTTTCGATAAAGATTCTTTCCAATGATGCAAAATGCCAACGATCTTCTAACTCTTGTAAATCAATTTCTAATTCTTGTCTTAACAAATTTACAGTTCTATCTGTAGAATGTTTAAGCATATCGGTAACACCGATAAATACTGGTTTATTATCTTCTATAACACAGGCTAGCGGAGCGATGGAAACTTCACAATTCGTAAATGCGTAGAGAGCATCAATAGTTTTATCGGGAGATATATTGTTTGGTAAATAAACCAAAATTTCTACCTCCGCTGCGGTATTATCTTCAATACGTCTAATTTTTATACTTCCTTTTTCATTTGCACGTAGAATAGAGTCAATAAGGCTACCTGTAGTGGTGCCAAAAGGAATTTCTGAAATCCTCAGTATGTTTTTATCTTCGATATGAATTCTAGCTCTACAACGGACTCTCCCCCCTCGCAATCCGTCGTTGTAGTCGGTTATATCCATAATCCCTCCTGTGAGAAAATCAGGATATAAAGTAAAGCGCTTGCCTTGTAAGTATTTAATTGAAGCCTCTATAAGTTCATTGAAGTTATGAGGAAGAATTTTTGTAGAAAGACCTACCGCAATTCCTTCTGCTCCTTGAGCGAGTAGTAAAGGAAATTTGACAGGAAGGTTGATAGGTTCTTTTTTCCTTCCATCATACGAAGCTTGCCATTGAGTGATCTTAGCCTGGAAAAGAACTTCTAATGCAAATTTTGATAATCTAGCTTCTATATAACGAGGTGCTGCAGCACTGTCCCCTGTCAAGGTGTTCCCCCAGTTTCCTTGCATATCGATAAGCAGTTCTTTCTGACCTAATTGAACCATAGCATCTCCTATACTCGCATCTCCATGTGGATGATATTGCATAGTGTGACCTACTAAGTTCGCCACCTTGTTATAACGACCATCATCCAAATCTTTCATAGATTGCATAATACGACGTTGAACAGGTTTGAAACCATCCTCAATCGCAGGTACTGCACGCTCCAGTATTACATACGAAGCATAATCTAAAAACCAATCTTTGTACATCCCCGAAATACGAGTAATGCTCTCATCTTGAGATAAGGAAGAATCGTTGTTTTTTGAAAGATTATTTTCGTTAAAAATATTGTCACTCATGTTGTATAAACTATTTTAATATATAAAGAAGTTGGCGGTGTTTATTAGTTTTCTTCTATAGTATTCAATTCAACTTTTAGATTCTCAATAATAAATGCTTGTCTATCAGGTGTGTTTTTACCCATATAGAAAGAAAGTAATGATTCTATTTGTACCGCTTTGTCAAGCATCACAGGATCCAAACGTATATCATCCCCTATAAAGTGCTTGAATTCATCAGGAGAAATTTCTCCTAATCCTTTAAATCTTGTTATTTCAGGATTGGGTTTGAGCTTCTCAATGGCATTCAATCGTTCTTCGTTTGTATAACAATAAAGGGTTTCTTTTTTATTTCGAACCCTAAACAATGGAGTTTGGAGTATATATACATGCCCTTCTTTGATAAGTTCTGGAAAAAACTGAAGGAAAAAAGTAATAATTAACAACCGTATGTGCATCCCATCAACGTCAGCGTCTGTAGCTATCACAATATTGTTGTATCTTAAGTCTTCTATGGATTCTTCAATATTTAAAGCTGCCTGCAATAGGTTGAATTCTTCATTTTCATATACAATTTTCTTGGTCATCCCATACGTATTCAGGGGTTTACCACGTAAAGAGAAAACGGCTTGAGTATTAACATCCCTGCTTTTTGTAATACTACCACTTGCAGAATCCCCTTCGGTTATAAAAAGCGTAGATTCTAATCTTCTCTCCTGTTTCATATCCCCAAGATGTACTCTGCAATCTCTTAGTTTTTTATTGTGAAGATTAGCTTTTTTGGCCCGTTCTCTAGCAAGTTTTCTTACCCCTGTCAATTCGGTACGTTCGCGCTCGGCTTGTAAAATTTTACGTTGAATTAATTCAGCTATTTCTGGGTTTTTATGTAAGAAATTGTCCAATTGAGTTTTGACAAAATCATTTACATAAGTACGTACGGTAGGTAAATCTCCACCCATATCTGTAGAGCCGAGTTTCGTTTTCGTTTGACTTTCAAAAACAGGTTCCATAACTTTGATACTGATTGCAGCGACTATGGATTTTCGGATATCACTTGCATCATAGTTTTTATCAAAAAATTCTCTAAAAGTTTTTACAAGTGCCTCTCTAAAAGCTGAAAGATGAGTTCCACCTTGCGTAGTGTTTTGCCCATTTACAAAACTATGATACTCTTCGCTATATTGGGTTTTGCTATATGTAATAGCAATTTCTATATCTTCCCCTCGTAAATGTATAATAGGATGTAGGCGTTCTTCTTCCGCCATATTATCACTAAGTAAGTCTTTTAAACCATTTTCTGATTTAAATTTCTCACCATTAAAATCAATGGTAAGCCCAGGATTAAGATAAACATAGTATCGTAACATTTTTTCAACATATTCTTTACGATATTTAAAGTTTTTGAAAATACTTTCATCAGGAGTAAATATTACCTTAGTACCTTTGGTACGTCCCGAGCTTTCGATAGGGGTATCATCGATAAGCTCACCAACGCTAAATTCGGCTTGTTTGAGTTGTTTGTCACGAACTGACTCTACTTTAAAATAGGTGGAGAGTGCATTTACGGCTTTAGTACCTACACCGTTTAGGCCTACCGATTTTTTAAAAGCACGAGTGTCATATTTTCCTCCCGTATTCATTTTAGAAACTACATCAACTACTTTGCCTAAAGGAATACCACGCCCATAATCTCGTACCGAAACTGTATTGTCTTTGATACGAACTTTTATGGTTTTACCTGCACCCATCACAAATTCATCTATGGAGTTATCAAGTACCTCTTTAAGTAAGATATAGATTCCGTCGTCTGGTGAAGATCCATCACCTAATTTGCCAATATACATTCCAGGTCGCATACGAATATGCTCTTTCCAATCAAGTGAGCGAATATTGTCTTCGGTGTATTGTGTGTTTGTCATAAATTCAATAAGTGGTTTTTATTTTTAACTTTTGAAGATTGCCTAAGACTTAAAAAAGCAATCCGAAAAAGTATGGAAATTCCGTGTTCCCCCAAATATAAGCATATCTTATAGCTTTTGCAAGTGACCCATGAAACAAGCAAATGTACTATTTATTTTAAAAATATCTATTAGTTTCTTCCGAAGCTTTTTTGAATTTATTTTGTAATTTTATAGGGAATAAAAAGATTCTTCTATGGATTTTATCGATTATTATAATGTACTGGGAATTAAAAAAGAGGCAAGTCAGACAGAGATCAAAAAAGCTTATAGAAAACTGGCACGTAAACATCATCCTGATGTTAATCCGAATGATAGTAAGGCGCAAGAGAAATTTCAACAGATTAGCGAAGCCTATGAGGTGTTAAGCGATCCTGAAAAAAGAAAAAAATATGATGAATATGGTGAGAATTGGGAACATGCCGAAACTTATCAAAAACAAAATCGAGGATATACCTATTCTGGCAATCCATTTGCACAAGCAAGTCACCAAGCAGGCTTTGATGAGAGTTCCTTTTCAGATTTTTTTGATAATATGTTTGGTGGAACTTCGGGCTTTAGAGGTGAAACACGAACTTATAAAGGTGCAGATTACCAAACGCAACTTACTTTGAATTTAACTGATATTCTTAAATCCCATAAGCGAACGTTGGACTTAGGTGAAAAGAAAATTCGTATTCAAATTCCGGCAGGATTAGAAGATGGTCAAACTATCAAAATTACTGGTTATGGAGCAGCAAGCCCCAACAATGGACCGAATGGTGATTTGTATATTACTTTTAGAATTATTAATAATACAAGTTTCAAAAGAGATGGAATGAACCTCTATACAGAGGTGTCTCTGCCTTTATACACGGCTATGCTGGGTGGAGAGCAAGTTATTAATACACTGACTGGGAAAGTGAAATTAACTATTAAACCAGAAACGCAAAATGCCACTAAGGTAAGACTGAAAGGGGAGGGACTACCTAAGTATAAAGAAGAAAGTAAACGCGGTAATCTTTATATTACTTATAATATACAACTTCCCGAAAAGTTGACTGAACAGGAGAAAGAGAAAATTAGAGAATTACAAAAAATTAGAAAGTTATGAAAGAAAAAACTTATATATCCATTACCCACATTTGTAACAATACTGCTATTCATCCAGATTTTATTCAATCCTTAGTTGATTTTGGGTTGATACAGTATGTCCAAGAAGACCCAGTTCAGAATATTCATACAGAAGAACTTCCTGCCATCGAGAGGTATGCTCGTTTATATTATGACCTTGATATCAATATGGAAGGACTAGAAGTTATTGCACATATGAGAGATAAAATAATCAAAATGCAAAACGAAATGTTACAATTAGAACGGAAATTAAAAAGATTTGAAGAATAGTTCATTAATAAAATATTTAAATAAACTTTAGGTGATTGTAATACAGTGTATTGAAGAAGAGTGGGGCAGAGGTCACTAAAAAAATGCATTAATTAGTTTGTTATTAATAAAAAGCGTTTTATATTTGCCACCAGTTAAGCGGAAGCCTTGTGCGTTACGCTTTATTTTTTGGAGGAATGGCAGAGCGGTCGAATGCGGCGGTCTTGAAAACCGTTGAGGGTCACACCTCCGGGGGTTCGAATCCCTCTTCCTCCGCA
>Ga0079226_10004057_pt1 | contig 11188 bp, 10 predicted proteins | sample Poulit2014_FD_76345 | JGI IMG/M metagenome (GOLD analysis project Ga0079226, IMG submission 76345) | Agricultural soil microbial communities from Georgia to study Nitrogen management - Poultry litter 2014 | ecosystem: Environmental > Terrestrial > Soil > Agricultural land | place: USA: Georgia...
CGATTTACTATTTACGTAAAATTGCTGATTCGCGAAGTTGCTTTTCTTACTACTACGGACTTATATTCTTTCTAATTGCTTCATAGACAGTAATTTACTGTTTACGACTAACGACATTTTAGACTTCTTCTTTAAAGATTTTAAGTTTAATAGATTCATCGGATCGATTTGCAAACTGATTGACGGGGCCTGGATTTTCATTAAAAGAAATACTATGATGAATAGCATGGGTTACAAATCTTTTTGCTTTTTTAACTGCTTCAAAAACTGAATCTCCCAATGCTAAATAGGAGGTGATAGCAGCAGAATATGTGCAACCCGCTCCGCTGGTATTGAGAGTAGGAATTCTCGGAGCTTCAATATAATATAAGTGTTCACCATCATAAAGTATATCGATAGCAGGACCTTCTAATCGTCCGCCTTTTACCAATATAAATTTTTTCTTTTCATGATGTAGATCAATAGCGGCTTGACGACAGTCTTCCACTGTAAGTATGGGCCGATTGTCCAATAAAATAGAAGCTTCTTTCATATTGGGAGTAAGGATACTAGCTTTAGGAATAATATGTTCAATCAAGGCTTGTATAGCTTCTTCTTGTAAAAGAATAGAATCTAATTTTCCCACCATTACTGGGTCCACTACAATATGAATTCCTTGTCTTTCTTCTAGGAAATCGGAGACAGTATGAATAATAGAAGACGAAAATAACATTCCTGTTTTTAGGCTATCTATGCCAGTGTGAGCTATGGCTGTAGCACATTGTGCTTCTATAGCTTCAACTGATACAGGGTGGACATTTTTGTTTGTAACAGGATGTCGTCCTACTATAGCGGTAATGACGCTCATGCCATATACACCGATTTCTTGAAATGTTTTTAAATCAGCTTGAATACCGGCACTTCCTCCTGAAGCTGATCCAGCAATAGTAAGTACTCTTTTGATGTTTTTATTCTCCATGGTTGATTGAGTAGGTTTAATTTATAGAGGGTGGTGTATTACTTTTAAAAATCTTATCCAATATAATAGTAAGAGCCCCATCCCCCGTAACATTACATGCTGTACCAAAACTATCCATCGCGATATACAATGCGATCATCAGTGCTTGATCTTCTGCATTAAATCCTAGCATACTTGAGATAATCCCTATTGCTGCCATTATTGCTCCACCAGGAACTCCTGGTGCAGCAATCATCGCTACGCCCAACATAAGGATAAAACCTGCCATGGTCATAAAGTCGATATCATAAGCTTTCCAAATAATAATAGCTACTACACAAGCTACAATTTTTAAGATACTTCCTGCTAAGTGGATCGTGGCACATAAAGGGATAGTGAAATTAGCAATTTTCTCTTGAACTCCTATTTTTTTAATCTGTTGTAAAGTGACTGGGATAGTGGCAGCCGATGATTGCGTGCCAAGAGCTGTAAAATAGGCGGGTAACATTTTGCCTAACAACAGGAAAGGATTGCGTTTGGAAATTAATCCAGCAATAGCATATTGTAATAATAAAAGCGTAACATGCATAATAAAAATAACCCCGATTATTTTTAAGAACACTGACAAGATACTGCTTACTTGCCCCGAATAACTCATATCGATAAAAATACTAAAAATAAAATAGGGGAGGAGAGGGATGATTAATTTTTCTATCAAGTAGGTAATCACGGATTCAAAATCAATCATTACTTTCTCTAGAGTAGTATTAGGAAGCTTGGACAAAGCCAAACCTAATAAGAATGCTAATACTAAAGCGGGCATGACTTCAAATAGAGGTGGGAAATCTAAAGTAAAATAAGGTAGTATGTTGTTCGCTTCGTCTAAAGAATTATAAGTTGCAGTTTGATTCACCAAGAGTTTTGGGAAAATACTTTGACTGATAAAATAGGTACTGAATCCTGAGAAAAGGGTAGAGGCATAAGCCAATCCTATGGTGGCAAGTAATAATTTTCCAGCAGTACTTCCTAATTTTGCAATTGAGGGAACTATTAAACCTAAAATAATCAACGGAATTAAGAAAGATAGAAGTTCACTAAATAATTGATTGAAAGTGGCGATTAGTCTTAATAAAAAGTTTGGAAGTAGAGTGCCTAGGAATACCCCAAGGATAATAGCAACGATTACTTTGACCAATAGGTTGTTTCTCAGTATCTGCATAATGCTTTTATAATAAATTCCAACAAATGTAAGTAAAAAAAAGTAGGCAACATAGTCTTCGACTAGGTTGTAAATTGAGTATTGGCTTTTCTTTTTTTTACTTTGAAATAACTGTAAATTGGCAACATATTTTTTGTTATGAGTCGTTTCGATAATTATAAAACCATTATTCGTCTTGCTATTCCTATTATTTTAGCGAATGCTTCAGCGCCTTTATTAGGATTGGTTGATACCACCACTATTGGCCAAACTGGTACTGCTGCCGACTTAGGAGCCATAGCGCTTGCTACTCTAGTGTTTAGTTTTGTGTATTGGACCTTTGGATTTCTTCGCATGGGAACGACTGGCTTTATAGCACAAGCCAATGGAAGAGAAGATAGGGAAGAGGTGATTTCAGTAGTTTATCGTTCGGTATTGTTAGGATTGATTATCGGTGTGCTTCTAATCTTATTCCAATATTTTATTGGGAATTTGGCAATTTGGTTGATGAGTGCTAGTCAAGAGGTAAAAGCTTTGGTAAAAGAATATTTTTATATACGAATTTGGGGAGCGCCCGCTACCTTAATTACCTATGCATTATTAGGCTCATTGATTGGAATGGGGTGGACCAGACAATTGCTATGGGTACAATTACTTCTAAATGGCGCCAATATCCTATTAAATATAGTATTTGTAATAGGTTTTAAAATGGGCATCAAAGGGATTGCATTAGGTACCTTATTGGCAGAATGGATGGCTTTATTTTATGCTTGGTATTTATTAAGCAAACATCTAAAATTAACCCAACCCCTACAGCAATTACGTAATTTATGGCATCGAATTATAGATAGAGTACAAATGACAGCTATTTTTAAAGTCAATTCCGATATTATGATTCGAACCTTTGCTTTACTCAGCGGATTTGCTTGGTTTGCTGATCAAGGAGCAAAATTTGGTGATACTACCTTGGCAGCCAATCATGTGTTGTTACAGTTTGTTTCGATGTCAGCTTTTTTCCTTGACGGATTTGCACATGTTTCCGAAATGTTGTCAGGAAAAAGTATTGGCGCAAAGGATAAGGTGGGGTTCTTAAAACAAATTAAAGAATCCACTCTTCTTGCTGGATTTACAGCAGCATTCCTAGGATTGGCAATTATATTTCTCGCCCCACATATGATAAGTATAATAACCAAAGAGTCACAAGTCCAACAAATTGCGCAAGACTATGCTGTGTTTGCAGGAATCTATATTTTATTTTCTTTTGTGGCTTTCCAGCTCGATGGAATTTTTATCGGTGCCACACGAAGTAAAGAAATGAGAAATGCTTCTATAATTTCTCTACTTGTATTAATAGGAATAGGGCTAATCCTTACCTCTCTCTGGGACAATACAGGATTATGGTTAGCTTTTATAATATACATAATCGCTAGAGGTACAAGTCTAGGACTGTATATGCCCAAACTTATAAGAGAAATATTTTAATCCCTATTATTATGAATGTATATATATCTATTACTCCTCTTGATGGGTAAAAGTCTTATCGCTTAAGGTTTTCATAAAAGCTATCAAATCTAATTTTTCGTCATCATTTAATGGAATTCTGTTGTTATTATTTTTAAAAATAGGATCTAGGTTATCAGATGCAATTACACCCTTATCTAAATAGTCTAAAAGTTCTTTAAGAGAATTAAATTGTCCAAAACTACCGTAAGGTGCGGTGTATTCTATATTTCGTAGGGAAGGCACCCTGAAACTCATATAATCCTCCATATTACCAGTAACCCTAGCACGACCTGCTTCATTCGAATTTTCATTAATAGGGAATCCAATATTTCTAAAACTCTGATCTGTAAACAATGCGGTAGAATGACAGCTCACACATTTATTTTTAAAAATAGCATATCCTCTTTTTTCATTTTCTTTAAAAACAGCCATACCTTGCATTACCTTATCATATTTGCTATTATTGGATATTAAGGTATATTCAAACTGAGCGATACTTTTATAGATTCGATCAGGTGTCATCTTTTCATCTCCAAAAGCCTTGATCAATAGTTCGGTATATTCTGGATCATCTTTTAGTTTTTCTATGACTTCGCCGATAGAAGCATTCATTTCTTCGGGAGTAATAATGGGAACTATAGCCTGTTTTTCTAAGCTTAGTTTACTTCCATCCCAGTTATAAAAATCCATAAAGGCAAGATTTTGTAGAGGAGGAGTATTCCTAAGCCCTAACGTATTATAAACACCAATAGCCTGTTTATTGTTGTCGGCATAAGCAGAAGTTTGAAGATGGCAGCTCGCACAAGAGATACTATTGTCGGTACTGAGCCTTTTATCATTAAATAGTTTTTTCCCTAATTGAACTCCATATTGGGTAGGCTTGTTTTTATAAAATGCTTGATTTACCTCAGGAAAATCAAGAGGGATTGCTATTTTTATTTCTGGGTTGTCCACATGAAATTGAATGTAATCCTCTTTTGTACAGGAGAACAAGAGAAGAGATAGAACACACAAATAGATTCGTTTCGTCATTTTATAGAAAAGTTCGAGGTTGATTAATTTAGAGAAGACCGTTAGCTGAAAATCAAATAACGGTCTTCCATAATGATGATGTTAGTTTTCTATTTTAAAAATCGAGAACATACCTTTGTTATCATTCTTACCATCCCCTCCAAGGTTGTCCACAAATTTCATCATTTGTACAGCTGTATGAATATTGGGAGTTGCATTGTCTTCACCTCCATTACCGGTAGATAGGGTAATAGTATGCGAATTCCCACTCAATAAATGATCAAAATCAGCTTTAATTACGATTGTCGGTTCATTGTTATCTACAACGGCGTTGATCGGGAAATCAAGTATAATATCTCGATAAGCATCTACACCTTGCACAAGGTTTCCTTCATCGTCATCTTCTAGAGTACTCCCGGTATGAATGGACATTTGTTTGTTATCGGCTTCATAGAAACCTTCTATTTTTACAAAGCGATATCCAGTGCCCCATTCCCACATCATTTCGGTATCGTTTTCTCCAGCTTGTCGGTAGAAATTAGGAAACCTTAATTCATCTAGTATATTAAGATCATTTCTTACTCCTAAACCAAATTTAATCTGCTTGTATTCATTGGCAGGAATATTATTTAATAAAAACTCTAAGCTAGAAGCATCTGCATGGTTTACTACAAATGCCCCCTCATCTAGATCGTTTATGTTGTAGGGAAATTCACTGCCTTCCGAGGTCACTAGCCTTATATTACTGATGACATACTTTAATTCAGAAAAGTGATGAACTTGTCCCGCTTCTGACGTGTTTTCTGTAGCAACAGTCGAAGTCTTATCACCTAAAACAATTTCGGTTTCACCAAAGGTATTTTTAAAAGATAGTTTTAGGTTATTAGCTACTGGAGAATTGTCATCCCTACTGCACGAAAAGAATAGAAGTGAGCTTGCTAATAAAATTAGATTTTTTTTCATCTGAAAGTAAATTAAAAATTAATAATTATTTTTAGTTAAAAAGTTATTTTTATCGAGGTATATAAATTTCTTCCCATCCTAGGGATATTACCCCAATCTGCATAGGTGGTATAATTTTCACTCAATATATTTTCTATGCCTATTTGAACCGTATTTTTAATAGTGTGTATAAAAAAAGTATAGTCTGCTGATAAATTCCATATCATAAAGGCCGAACTGGGAGATTCTCCATATTCAGGGCTAAAGTCTATATGCTTAGCATCACCATTTAAAGAGGTCTGAATGCCCAGTTTGCCTTGATTAAATCGTAACAAACTAGAATAATTTAAAGGACGAATAAAAGGTAAATTCTTTCCTCTGTCATCTTTTGCACGAGAATATCCAAGATTAGAAATCCATATCAGATTGTTTAAAACATCATATTGTACCTGCAAAGAAAAATTAAACAATCTGGCATGAGCTATCGAAGTATATCCTTTTACACCTACAGATTGATAATTCATCGGGCTACCCAAACTTAGAATCTTTCCGATAATATAATTTTCGATATAAAAGTAATTTGCTTTTGCAGAAACTTTAATTTTCTTTTTATTATAGTTCGCACTGGCATTAATTTCATATGAAATTTCATTCTTTAAATTTGGATTCCCTATATAGTCATATCGATCAAAACTGTTGTAGATATAATAGCCATAGCCTTCAGATACTGAAGGAGCACGATGGCCATAGCCGCTACCCAGCGAGAAACTCAGATTATGTGTACTGTAATGTGTGTAATTGATAGTAAAACTTGGAAGGAATCTCGCTTTTTCTTTAGGAGCATCTGGATAGAAAATCCAGTTAAATTCAGGATATTTCGAATGATTATAATGCGCTCCAAGATTCATCCCCGCACTAAGTTTATTCTTCTCAGAAATTTTTAATAAGTGGTGGATGGCTATTCCTGAGTAAAAGGTAGAAATCCAAGGCCAACTATAAGCAAACATTGTTTGTTTACTTCGATCTTGCGGATACATATGCATTTCTGCAATAGATTGGTTGTTATATGCATTAAATTGAATTTCGGTAGTACTGATTTCTTTATCTATGGTTAAGTTCGACAATACCCCATAAGTAGTACTCCATCCAGGCATATCCATATGAACAAGATTTTCTGGGCGAGTAGTATCATCCATATAATGCTCAATAGTATTGAAGTACGCCTTGGTATTCCATATATAGTTTTCCTTCCCAAAAAGTAATTGCGTATAACTCAAAGAGGTAATCAAAGCTCTAGATAACCACAAATCCATTGGTAAGGCTGGAAAACCCACATCCTTGGCAACATCCAATATCGCATCAAATCTTAATGAGGAAAACGCAGACGACTTATAGGCGACACCTAACGAAGAATTAATCTTATTGAACTGAGAATTTTTAACTTCATTGCCTTTTCCATCATAATAATTGTCAGCTTTCCGATAAGAAAATGTAGCATCTGTAGCCCATTTGTTAGTAGAAAAAGAAAGTTTAGCCAATTTAAATAACTGATTATTATTGGATTCATACCCTGTTTCATACATAAGTTCCCATAATCGATATTCAGAAAAAGCAGTTTTTTTTCTCTTTAGATCAATGGAGCCCGCAATTGTAGCGCCCTGCATATTGCCTTCTTGACCTGACTGAATTTCGATATCATCAATAGAATTACTTTCCATATAGCTTGTTATAGGATCCATTTTGTCTGTGCAAGCACCGAAAATATGCATCCCGTCAATAGTGATGCTAGAGCGTTCGGAGGACATATTGTTGAGAAGTGGTTCCCAAGCATAGGCACCCCGTTTTATAAAACTGATGCTTTCAGAAGTAGAAAGTAGCTCATCTATTGTACTAGATTTTTTAAGTTGGTTCTGTATTTTAGCATCGATTTGCGTGGACAGTACCACTTCCTTTAGCTGAATAGGGGCTATAATAGTATCTCTCTTTTTATTGGTATCTCTTTGAGAATAAGCGTTTACTGTTACAAAAAGCAATCCAATTAGTAGTGTTCTCATATCATTAGAATAATATATCAATGTATAATTCACTTTTCTCCCCTTCTATGCCAGGAGTAAAATCTTCAGAAACTTCTGTCCCTTTAAGCAAATCTCCTTTTTCGTTAAACACCATAAAGTTTAAAGTCCAATTGCCCGTCATGGTGTAGTTTACTATGCCATGGTAAAAGCCATCAATAGCTTGCTCTAGATCTTCATTATTGGGAGAGGAATGATTGCCCATTGAGGGTTCGGGCATCCTCGGATCTAATAAAATTTTATGATGATTTACGATTGAATAAGAGGAATCCGCTTCGTCTATAGTCTTATCTCCGTCAATAGAATTTAATTTTTTTATAAACAATCCTGCAATGAGATTGTTTTCCGCAACTTTTGGTCGGGTGGGGGAGATAAGGGCTAGTAAATATTCCTTATCATCGTGTCCCGTAAATGAAACCATATTAAGATTCTTATTCGGTTGTTCTTTTACTACAATATGTTCCTTGCCAGAATAAATATTTCCGTTTATCGTAAAGCCAATATTGATTCTCCAATCAAATTCTGTATGGCTTACTTCAGTATATATCACATAGCCATGGTAGGATTGATCCTCTGAATGATATTCCATCTCATAGAGATGAGGACAGGACTCCAAAATAGTATCCGAATTTGTGAGGATAGGAAGAAAATTAACTTCAGAAAATCTAAGTTTTTCTCCAGAAGATTTATCCTCTATCTTGACTTTTACTTTATTATATCCTTTATAGAATTGCCCCCCGAGTGCTTCTATATACACCTTATAATCATCGATGTTTATCGAAACGACCTCTTCAAAAGAGTTTTTTTCTTCATCGATACTTGTTTCTTGTTCGAAATTGGTTTTATCTATAGTACAGGAATAAAAAGCTGACAAACAAATAAAAACCACAATAAATTTTAAGCTCTTCATTGTAAATAACTTGCTATTAAATAGTTAGATTTAGGATAAGTAGCGATATAACGGATACTTGGAATAAAGGTTGGGATGCCACTTCTAGAGTATGATTTATATTCCTAAGTTGCATTTCTTTATCATCCAAAATATTCACTTTGTGTCCATTATCACTATAGATGATGAAGCTTATTTAATAGGTGGGCGGAATAAGGAGTTAGGGGCAAGTAAAGTATAGAGATTAGATGGGAAGAATATCAGTTTATTTTTATCGATTTCGATATTAAAAAACTGCCATCTTAAAAGATTGTCTTTATTGTAAAAATCAAAATGGAAAGTTGAGGTAAATGATTTGCTATCGTCATTCTTATCAGAAGATTCAGAAGCATTGGCCATTTGTTTTTTTAAAAAACATTTTCCATTACAACTAGATTCAATATCAGCTTTATTTTCACATAGTTCAGTTTTTACATACTCATAGAAGATGAGGTATCCTATTACTGGGGTAATAGGTTTTAGAAGTATAAACAAAGCTAATATGAAAGTAGTTGTTTTCATATTACGAAATTATCACTTGTCTTTTGGTTCGACAAAATTAGAATTGATTCTATAAACGATAGGAGTGATTTTTTATATCACTCCTATCTAGGTTTATTCTTCCATTCCACTTTCCTTTCGATAAGCTTCAGGTGTGAGATCGGTTTCTTTTTTAAAAAGGCTTACGAAATAGGAAGGGTGTTCGAAGCCTAATTTATAACCGATTTCACTAACGGTATAATTTGTATGAAATAACAATTGCTTTGCTTCGAGAATAACCTGCTTCCTATCAGTTTACCTGTCGTATAACCTGTGTTTTGTTTACATATTTTATTGAGATAGTTAGTGCTGATATTGAGCATCTTGGCATAATCAGAAGGTTTTTTAGTATGGTAAATATGTTTTTTGATAAGTTGTTCTAATTTATAAATCCTATCAGTACTGATATTAGTACTCGTTATCTTGATATTAGGTTTTGATAAGCGTTCAGTTTCTATCAAAAGTATATTTAAATAAGAGCGTAAGATTTTATTGGAAGACTGCTTTATGTTTCCAAACTCTTTATACATATGGGTAGAAAGTAGCTTTATAACCTCAAAATCCTTTTTATGAGGTCTTATTTGCGAAAAAGGAGTCCATTTAAAAAACGAAAATTTTTTTAGTATATTATTATTATATCGGAGAGAGAAAAAATCTTCTGTAAAACAAATTATTTTTCCTTTAGCCTCTTTATTTAGATATAGTGTATGTATGCAATCTGGTTTGATGATAAAAATTTGTTGCCCATCAATAACTTTTTGGTGGTTATTAACTGTTATTTTCCCAGTACCTTTTTCTATTATTAAATAAATATAGAATAAGTTGATGTGTTTTTCATCCAATATTGGGAATCGATAGAGTAGATTACTTATAGAATCTATCCAAAAATCTTTTGCATCATCAAATACACCCATATTGCAAACTGGCAGACGTTCCGTTTGCATCATATTAAGTATTAAGTTATAGAATTATTTCAATTTCCATTATAACTTAAAACAATAGGGGGGCGCAAAATATCATTAGAAAATATCTTATGATAAAAATTAATATAGAAAATGGGATAGGTGCAGAGCGTGATTAATGTTGTTATTAGTAAATGGTCTTGAATAAAATCCTCACAATAAACGACCGTACTTTCGTATAGAGATACTTTCTTCTCTTTTCCAGGGGTGATATCGGACGCTTTACTCATTTCTTGAGTTAAAAAACACTTTCCGTTACAACCTAGTTCAATATCTTCCTTATTTATACAAAGTTCGGTCTTGATATAATCATAGAAAACAATATACTCCAACACTGGAAGCAAAGGCTTAAAAAGCATAAATAAAGCCATTATGAAGGTAGAGGTTTTCATACTGTGCAAAATTATTGCTTTTATTTTGATTGCCCAAAATTGGTCATTTTGTTTTCACCTCATAGGTAAACGATTGTATTAATCAATCTTTTTTTCAATATAATCTGAATTCATAATGCGTAAGACCCCCATATAATCCATTTTGAACTCAATAAAATCACCAACCTCCAATTGGCTTTCATTATTTTTCAAATCGATTACCATCATATCAGAGCTTGCACCAATAATACTCAAATTTTTATTTACGGGGAATAAATGAGTGTCTTCGATATCCAAAAGTCCAATATCTACGATAGCTCTAAACCCTATTTCCCCAGGCTCCATCCCTTCAAATTCTTTTTTTTCACCCGACATATTGTATCCTAATTCTCCCGAGGGTACATAGGGCTTTTCATTAAGTTCAATGATTTGTGCGTAAAGCTTAAATACGTCAGCATTCAAGTTGCTGAAAGTAGTGTTATGTATGATATTGCTTCCCAAGAACAAAGAATCACCTACTCTAAAATGATTGACGTCATTGGGTAGGGTCTTATTATAGATCAAAGGAATAGTCACAGAGGCTCCCCCTGAAATATAAGGGATAACCTGATTGAATTTTGCTTCGACCAATTGCTTATAGAGACAGAGTTGAAGTAATTTATCCTCACTGGGAAGCACTCCATACATACAGGTTAAATTGGATCCAATTCCCGTAACTTTTATA
>Ga0079226_10004058_pt1 | contig 11187 bp, 9 predicted proteins | sample Poulit2014_FD_76345 | JGI IMG/M metagenome (GOLD analysis project Ga0079226, IMG submission 76345) | Agricultural soil microbial communities from Georgia to study Nitrogen management - Poultry litter 2014 | ecosystem: Environmental > Terrestrial > Soil > Agricultural land | place: USA: Georgia...
AACGCTCTACCGCCTACAAGTATGACAAATCTCGAAAGTTGTAAGCGCAAGAACGCTCTACCGCCTACAAGTATGACAAATCTCGAAAGTTGTAAGCGCAAGAACGCTCTACCGCCTACAAGTCAGGCAAATCACGAAGTAAGGAGCGCAAATAAAGCTTACTTTCGTCAAAAGGAAAAACATGACGTATAAATCTGTTAGCAGATTCTTATTGATATCATAGAATTTCAAAAATACGGCGTTCAAAATCAAGGTTATTTTTAAAAAGATTTTACTAATTGGGCTATTGATCTTCTATACAGTTATAGTGCCGACTTCGGCCACATGGTGTGACCGAATTGAGTCGAGCTATTGAAATTGGTTTCCTATATTTCCTCTAGTTGCTAACCAATTTATTGGATTATCAATTCAACAATCCTGATAAAAATCCCAGTAAGAGTTTCGTTGTTCAAATTTTAATTAAAAGTAGCCTTAGTCTGTTTTTAAAAGACCACGCTAAACCGAAACTTGCAACCGAAATGCCACATATGCTCTTATCCCAACACTCTCTAATGGAATATGTGAACTCTTGGTTCTTCTTCTCCGCTATCACGATAAATTAAGCTTTCCGCACCATCGCTAGAAAAAACAGCTACTTCTATATCGTAATGGGTATCAAAAATTTCCTGAACTATTCCATATGCATATTGAGTAAAACCGATCACTTCGCCTTTACCGTAAAATTCAATCGGGACTTCGATGGATAGTTTTGTTATATCTCCATCAATATAAAACCCTGTTCCAGCTGTACCTACATAGTTAGGGAAGTATTCATCAATTTTTTCGCTAAATGCTTTCACCTTTTGGTACTCAGTTGCATATTTATCCTTTGCTTCACTTGATGGGAATAATATATATTCTTCATTTATTTTTTCCCATTTTCCTATTTCAGTTTCGTCCTTTTTCACAACAGTTTTTTGTACAAAAGAACCCGGTACAGGAGATGATTGTTCTGCTTCTCTGAAAAGCGCAATCATAACAGGTACGCTTTCTAGTCCTTCAATTTCTCTAATTTCATTCATCACAGTTTGAGCGATTTTTTCGCCTTCTTTGATCATTTCATTTTGGGGAATATCTTCATAAAAATACGGTCCCCCAGTTTCGGTTTGATATCGATAGACTGATTTCAATGAAATACCAATCGAGATCCCGACTAAATTTACACGGTTTTCCTTTCTCTCTAGAAAATTCTGTTCTAGTATATGAGAAAATACACGGGGATTTTTTTTGTGTTCTTTTTTACTTCCTTCATCTTTTATCGTAGGGTTTAACGTATCAATCAACTCGAATATTTTTTCAGTCGTTAAATATTGTCCTTCTTCAAAAACGTATTTCTCTGGTGAAAAAACAGCTGTCGAATGGCGTCGTAATCCTTCCTCAAGTTCGTCAATATCAACCCGATTTGTTATTTGATTCGTAATGGAACCTCGAGATGCGCTTGGTCGATATGGTAATAATATTTTATATTGATTTTCTTCTATTGAGTGACTTGGGATAATGGAAACTTCAGTCTCGCCCTCTTCTTCAGGTTCAATTACATCTTCCTCTAAAAAGTTACCACATCCTGATACGATGAGCGAAACGACTGTTAGTAAAAGTAAAATTCGTTTCATTAGTCTTCTCCTTTAACGACTGAAATGAATTGATTTTCATCCCAAATTGTTACGTTTAATTTTTCCGCTTGGGTAAATTTCGAACCAGCATTTTCACCCGCGATAAGTAAATCAGTGTTACCGCTGACGCTACCGGTCACTTTTCCACCATTTGCTTCAATAATTTCCTTTGCTTCATTCCGTGTATAATGTTCTAATTTACCTGTAAGTACGACCGTTTTATTAGTAAAACACTCCGTTAATGAAGCTGATTCATTCGTTTGTTCGTGGCCTTAATAGTTCATATTCAGCCCTAGTTCCTTTAAAGCTTCAAGTAAATCAATCACTTTTTCCTCATCAAAAAACCGGACAACTGCTTCAGCCATTTTATCGCCAATTTCATCGATAGTGACTAGTTCATCGAAAGTCGCACGTTTCAACGTATCCATGGTGGGAAAATTAGTTGCAAGAATCGTAGCAGCTTTCGCACCAATATGACGAATCCCTAATCCAAACACTAATTTTTCTAATGAATTTTCTTTCGATTGTTCAATCGCGGATAACAAGTTCTCAACTGACTTTTCACCCATTCGTTCGAGTGGTAACAATTGTTCTTTCTTAAGTCGATACAAATCACCAATTGACTGAATCAGTTCAGCATCAAATAGTTGTTCGATTATTCTTTCACCGAGCCCATCGATGTTCATCGCATCCCTAGAAGCGAAATGAATAAGACCTTCTTTAATTTGTGCTGGACAATTTGGGTTTAGACAACGTAATGCAACCTCGTCATCAAGGCGAACTAATTCACTATGACATGCCGGGCAATCTTTTGGCATCGTATATGGCTCTGCATTTTCATCTCGTTCTTCTTCAATAACACGGACAACTTTTGGGATGATGTCGCCGGCTTTTTTAATAATGACCCGATCGCCTAGGCGAATATCTAATGCTTTAATTTGGTCTTCATTATGCAACGTCGCTCTACTAACGGTTGACCCATCGATAAAAACAGGTTCTAATACGGCCGTTGGGGTGACGATACCGGTTCTCCCGACACTTAATTCAATATCATGAATAGTTGTTACTGCTTCAACGGCTGGAAATTTATAAGCAATCGCCCAGCGTGGAGTTCGCGCAGTAAAACCTAACTGTTCTTGTTTTTCGATATTGTTCACTTTTATAACAATACCATCAATTTCATAAGGTAAAGAATTCCTTTCTTCAGTCCATTTTTCAACATATGAAATTACTTTATCAATTGACGAACAAAGTTCCCAATGTTTATTTGTTTTTAAACCAAGTTTTTCCAACCTATTTAGGCGTTCACTATGTGAAGTCAAATTTACGTTACTCCAAACGCCATATCCAAAAACAAACAAATCTAATTGACGTGATGCCGCTATCTTCGGATCTAACTGCCGTAATGAACCTGCCGCTGCGTTTCGCGGGTTAGCAAATAATGGTTCCCCGCGTTCTGCACGCAATTCATTCAACTTTTCAAATGCACGTTTAGGCATAAACGCTTCGCCCCGGACTTCTAAAGTTCCTTGTTCTTCTAATGTTAACGGTACACTACGTATCGTTCTTAAATTACTCGTAATATCTTCACCGACAGCCCCGTCACCACGTGTCGCACCGCGTACGAATTGCCCATTATCATACGTCAATGAAATCGCCAATCCGTCTATTTTTAATTCACAAACATATTCTACCTTATCACCAATCACACTAGTAACACGGCGATGGAAATCGTGTAATTCCTGTTCGTGAAAAGCATTTCCTAAACTTAACATCGCAACTTCGTGTTCAACTTTTTCAAAAGCACCAATCGGTTCCGACCCTACTCGTTTCGTAGGGGAATGATCTAGTGCGAGATCCGGATATTGTTCTTCTAAATGTAATAATTCATGAAATATTTGATCATAAACGGCATCTGATACAAGTGGTTCATCCTCAACAAAATAGGCCCGGTCGTATGATGTTACTAGTTCTGTTAGTTCGGTTATTCTTTTTTTTGCTTCTTCTTTATTCACTCTTTCACCTACTCATCTAGTCAATTTTATCAACGTATGTCACTGTTTCGTTATCGGTGCTAATGCAGCCAATAATTTCTTTATTCCTGTAGGTGCGGGAAAGGCAACATTTAATTCTAATTCATCACCACTCCCACTCACACTTACAACGGTACCAGCGCCCCATTTTTTATGTGACACTCGGTCGCCAACTTGCCATGATTCTTTTTCAGCGCCTGTTTTAATTCGTTCGGCGCGACGTCTTTTAGTACGTGTTCCTGTTATATCATTATTGACCCCATCCATTCGCGAACGTCCAAGTGATCCTCTTCGATTAGCAAAACTAGGTGCATGAGATGATGGCGTAGGGTCGTTTTTTTCCAATAAATCTTCGGGAATTTCCTCAATAAACCGACTTACACTGTTAAAATTCGTTTTCCCATATAACGTGCGCATCGTTGCACTTGTTAAATACAATCTTTGCTCTGCACGGGTTATTCCAACATAAGCTAGTCTTCGTTCCTCTTGCATTTCTTCTTCATTGTCAAACGATCGGCTATGAGGAAAAACATTTTCTTCCATACCGATAATAAATACGACTGGAAATTCTAACCCTTTTGCTGAGTGGAGTGTCATTAATGTCACTTGTTCTTCATGTTCCACTACTTCCTCATCGAATGAATCGATATCAGCAATTAATGCCAAGTCTGTTAAAAAATCAACTAACATTACGTCATCATCATTAGCCGCTTCAAATTCTTTAGCAACGGTGATAAATTCTTCGATGTTTTCTAATCTTGTTTGTGCTTCGATTGTTTGTTCTTTTTGTAACATATCACGATAACCTGTGACATCAAGAACCTGTTCTACAATATCTGAAACAGATAAAAACTGTTGCTGTTTAATTAAATTAGTGATGTCCGTTTGAAATTGGATTAACGATGAGGCTGCGCGTTTCGGTACAGCCGTATATTCGATATCATCAATCGCATTAAAAAACGATAGTTCTGATTCCATCGCATAGGTGCGCAGTCGCTCAACGGAAGTAGGTCCAATACCGCGTCTCGGTTCATTAACAATTCGTTCGAAACTCAAATCATCGTCGGGATTTGTAATCAATCGTAAATAAGCTATCATATCTTTAATTTCTTTTCGTTCATAGAACTTTACCCCACCGACAATCGTATAGTCAATTTGCGCTTTTCTAAGGATATCTTCCATCACTCGGGATTGTGCATTCGTTCGATACAATATGGCAATCTCGCTCGGTTTATACTTTCCCTCTTGCACAAATTGTTCAATCTCACGCATGACAAATAACGATTCATCCCGTTCCGTATCTGCTTGGTAACAGGCGATTTTACTACCTGCTTCATTTTCAGTCCATAGCTTCTTCGGTTTACGTCCTCTGTTATGATTAATGACGTTGTTTGCCGCCTCTAAAATTGTTTTTGTCGAACGATAGTTTTGTTCTAAATAGATAACATTTGCCTTCGGATAATCTTTTTCAAACGACAAAATGTTACCAATATTAGCACCGCGCCAACGGTAAATTGACTGATCAGAATCACCAACTACACAAATGTTTTCATACTTTTTAGCTAATAAGTTCACTAAATAGTATTGTGCTTGGTTTGTATCTTGATATTCGTCGACATGAATATATTGAAATTGATGTTGATACTGCTCTAATACTACTGGTACGCGTTGAAATAAATGGATCGTTTCCATAATTAAATCATCAAAATCAAGTGCATGGTTTTGCCGTAATGTATGTTGATATGCTTCATAAACTTCCGCAACAATTTTTTCATATACATTCCCTTGTAGATTCAACGCTTTTTTCGGTGTAATAAGTTCATTTTTAAAATTACCGATATGAGCTAACATCGTTCGTGGATCGTATTGTTTCGGATCGATATTCAATTGTTTTAGCGCCTGTTTTACGACTGTTAATTGGTCACTACTATCTAAAATCGTAAAATTTCTACTATAGCCAATTAATTCGATATGTCGGCGAAGAATCCGAACACACATGGAATGAAATGTTGAAACCCACATACCTTCACTCGTTGACCCAATTAATTGTTTCACGCGATCTTGCATTTCACGCGCTGCTTTATTCGTAAACGTTATAGCTAAAATATTGTACGGATTCACAAACTTTTCCTCAATTAAATAAGCGATTCGATGTGTTAGCACACGTGTTTTACCACTTCCGGCTCCCGCCATGATTAATAACGGGCCTTCTGTTGTTACAATCGCCTCACGTTGCTCTTTATTTAAATGTTGTAATAATTTGATTGTACTCACTGTATGAGTTCACTCCTATTTAACCGCCTGAACGGTTTCCAATGCTGCTTCAATATTTGAATAAATAACATTCCCGACGACAATAACATCAGCAAATTGCTTCATTTCTTTAGCTTGTTGTAACGTTTCAATACCGCCGCCGTAAAACAATTTCGTTTCAGTTAACTGTTGCTTGACCCGTTCTACTAACTGTACATCGCCATATGTACCACTATATTCAATATAAAAAATTGGCAATTTAAAAAACTTTTCTGCCATGATTGCATAACTGATTACTTCTTCTTCATCAGGTAACAAGCTATTCGTCTTCTTAAATGCTTTCGACTCTTCATTTAATATGCAGTATCCTTCGACAAACGTTTCATTCCAGTCGATTAAATTACCGTACTCTTTAATTGCCTTATGTTGTATGTCCATAATCCATTTTTTATCCTGGCTATTTAAAACGGTCGGAATAAAGTAGGCATCAAATCCGGGAGTAATTGCATCTAGTGTCGATACTTCAAATGCACATGGAAGTGCATAACGACGTATCCGATATAATAAATCAAGCACCCCATCTAATGTTACATTATCCGTTCCGCCTACGATAATTGCATCCGTTCCCGACTCGCAAATTCGTTCTAAATTCTCATCTGTTATTTCTTTAGCAGGGTCTAGTTTAAAGACATGTTGCCACTTGTTTACTTCGTTTTGCAATTTTTAATCCTCCAAACATTTACTTCATCTATTATAACAAAAATTTTCGTTTACAATAATATAAACATGTTAGTTAGTAAACATTAGCTAATTTAATGCTCAGATGAAAAATACAATTGCAACATTAGCATGAATAAATGCTGAAGAAACCAGCATTCTAGTGGTTATCACATAAGTTGGTGCATAATTGACATTGTTTGGTTGCCTGTAAGAAAAACAACGAAAAACACTACACGCTAGGTTCCGTTTATAAAAGTATAAACTATTTAAACCATCATTTAATAGCATCGTAGTGTTTACATTTACATTAATTTTAACATTGAATAAAGACTTTAGTCAGTTTGGTTTCTATCGTCAATTCGTTCTAAAATAACTTTATAACCACCGCTACCAAAGTCTAATGACCTTCTTACGCGTGAAATCGTTGCTGTCGAAGCACTCGTCTCATTTTCAATTGTTTGATACGTACTTCCTTCGCTCAATAATTTCGCGACTTGTAATCGTTGGGATAATGCTTGAACTTCATGCATCGTCGCAACATCGTCAAAAAATTGGTAACATTCATCTCTCGTTTTTAACGCAAGAATTGCATCGAAAAATTGATCTAATTGTTTTCCACGTAACTTATCTATTTGCAACACTATCACCCTTATTCGTTATATTCCTCTATTTGCACTTGTTCGACATTCGCTGGAGGGGTTGTCTGGATGACATTAATCCATGTTTTTCCGCGGACAAATGGTACCACTTCATTATCTTTCACCGGAATTAAATAGCCATTATCATTTTCCCATTGAACCTTTTGTACTTTACCCTTTTGGAGTAAGTAACCAAATCCGCCAGATTCTAGATTAATTGCCCTTCTTCCGTCTGAATCAATGACTTGATGATCTGCTTCAATAATAAATATATTATCTAGTTCAATTGGAGTTTCCGTCTCTAAATCCACTGTTTGTTCGCCATCGCTTATGCGGCTATATTTTTCTTTTGTTTCATCGTACTCATACTCGACAATTGGAGAGTTATGATAATATTCTATCTTCACATAAGGTGCGTTTTTCCCGATCACCTCTTCATCTTCATCAAGGAAAGGTAATCCGTCATGTGTCGCTTCAACTTCATACCCTTTTGTTTCGGATTGTTTGTAAACTTCATCGAAAAGAACATACGAGTTATGAGGAGCAACCCGAAAAGACTCGCGAACGAATAATTTTTTATCATTATCGTAAACTGCCCCGTTTAAAAAATCAATTCCCTCGTCTTTAATCATTTGATCGACGAATTTTGCTGCCCCATGATATATATAGAGTGCATCATAACCGTTAGCAATATTGAAATAATATTCACGTGCGCTTCGCACAGGACCGACTCTTTCAGGCAAAGTACTTTGATATAAAGCTAAAAATCTCGTTATATTTCCTTCTGCTAATAATTCAAACACAATATCCGCTTCGTGTAAACCCGATTGAGGCCGCGCTTGGATTTGATTATTTACCATAACAGCTACTGCTCGATTATTAGGCTCTTCAGTCGTTTCTAAGCCAGTAAATGGATACGTATAGACTGTATCTGATTTATCTTTATTACCAAATAATTTCGAAGTAACACCATTTGTTTCATCTTTTTTCGTACAGGCTACAAACAAGATCGCACTTACTATTATAAGCAAAATAACGGGTCGTCTTTTCATAGCTCCTCCTTATATTTTAGCCAGATTAGCGCATATTTGCTGGGACAATCGTTTCGCGTGTCATGACATCAATTATACCTTTAGGAGTCACTCGAATGTATGGCAGATGAACAGATGATAAAAATAGTAAGTTGTATACCGGATCTGCATGTTCGTATCCCGCATCGATTAAAATGTTTTTCAATTCATATTCTTTTTCAATTAATGTTTCAACATCACCATCATACATGGCACCTGATAACGATAAAGGTAGTTCGAATATTGTTTTTCCTTGATGGACGACAACAATTCCACCGCCAAGTTCCTTCATTCGTTCGCATGCTAAATGCATATCCGACTTTTGTTTTCCAATTAAAATTATATCATCGGTCGTTGAATACGTTGAGCATATGGCACCTAGTTCACGAGTGAAACCTTGTAAAACAGTATTGACTCGCCACTTCCCATCGCGATCAAGAAGTAATAAAAATGCGTCTCTATTATCTGTTCCTAAATTTGATGCAGTTATATCAATTTCTACAGGGTACGGTTTCAATATGACGTCGTTAATCATTTGTAAACCGACGGGAATAGAAAATTGTAAATCGTCGTCAGATAGTTCCCAGTCATAATTCACTTTCTTAATACCATATTTATTCCAATCAATTTTAGTCGTCGGTGTACATTCAATTCCGTCTTTTATAATCCATTGCCCTTTAGCAAGTACGCTTAACGGTGTTGGATCATCTTTATCATATAATAAATTAATATGTGCTAAACGTCCAGGAGCAATGCTACCGACTAATTCATCAAGTCCATAATATTTTGCAACATTGTATGTCGCCATTCGGTATGCATCAATAAGTGGGACTCCTTTTTTAATAGCAATTTCGATACATACATTGATTAACCCTTTTTCAATAAATGTCGAAGTTGGTCCATCCGTAGTATACGTCAGTTGATCGAACACATCTAATCCCGACTCAATAATATCATCGAGCAACCTAGGTAAATCTGGGCGTATTGATGAATGTCGCAACGCAATGTGATAGCCTAATCGTAAACGGCGTAGCACTTCCTCACCTGTCATCGCCTCATGATCTGCACTGGCACCAAGTAATTTTAATTTTGTTAGTGTATTTTCCGATGCCCCAGGAAAGTGACCCTCAACTCGTTTTTTCATTCGTTTCGTTTCTTGAATCCAATATAATAAGCGGTCGTCACCTTCTAATAATTGTGGCCATGAAGTTAATTCTCCACCTTGAACAACAGAAGGGTGTGACAGCCATGATGTAATCGTCTCAGTATTGAGTATTTCATCTTCTTCGCGAATCATCGATTGTGAGTCATAACGTGCCCACCAAAATGTCGATGTAGGTAAACGATGCAAATCATCGATTAAGTCAAAGGCTTGTTCTTTCTCTAATAAAGATAATAAACGTAAATTATCATTAATTAAAGTCGTCGTCCCTGTTTTGGCAACAAAATAAGCAATTGATTCTGGATTATACAATTGAAATGGGTGCGCATGAGGTTCAATATAGCCTGGCACAATATATTGTCCCGTACAATCAATTATTTCACTACCGTCAGTTTTTTCAGGAAAACGCTCTCCAACATAGACGATACGATCTTTATAAATCCATATATTTCCCTTTTCCCATTGCTTTGTATAAACGTTTAAGTATGTACTATTTTTAAACACAATTGTTGGTGCTATTTTATTATCAACAACTGCGATATGTTCACGTAATTCTTTATTTCTCCAAAATTGACCTTGTTCTAACATATCCAACTCTCCAGTAACTATTTCATTTATATAAACTGTATTTCAAGTAATGTATTCGGTTACACAAATCTATTTTATCACAAAATGGCTACTTTTACGCTGAAATAGACCCGAAACTTTTTATTTTTATGATTTGTTTGAATGAATGGTGACGTTTAATCTGGAAATGAAATTTAGGTGAAAGGGAGATTTATTTAGTTAACACTTTATCATGATGGCTTGCAAGGGGAAGGATTAAATGATTTTGGACATGACTTCGGGGATGATTTAAGCGATGGTATTGAAGTTGATTTGGGAGATGACTTCGAGGTTGATTTGGGGGATGGTATTGAAGTTGATTTGGGAGATGACTTCGAGGTTGATTTAGAAGATGTTTCGAAGAGATTTAGGGAATCGGTTCGAGATATGATTTCGATTAAATCAGTAAATAACGGGATTAAGTTCACATAATTGTGTGAAATCAAAATTAACATGGATGCAATTGAAATCTGAAGAAACCTACGAAGACTCCTGTCTTGCGACTACAACTTTCGGATTTTGCCTGACTTGTAGACGGTAGACCATTCTTGCGACTACAACTTTTGGATTTTGCCTGACTTGTAGACGGTAGACGGTTCTTGCGACTACAACTTTCGGATTTTGTCTGACTTGTAGACGGTAGACCATTCTTGCGACTACAACTTTCGGATTTCGCCATACTTGTAGACGCTAGACCGTCCTTGTGACTACAACTTTTGGATTTCGCCATACTTGTAAACGGTAGTCCGTCCTTGCCACTACAACTTTCGGATTTTTGCCTGACTTGTAGACGGTAGACCATTCTTGCAACTACAACTTTCACGATTTCCCTTACTTGTAGACGGTAGAACGCACTTGCGTTACCTTCAGACGAGATTTTCACCGCGAAGGGAACGATTCATCAACTTGCGTTACCTTCAAACGAGATTTTCACCGCGAAGGGAACGATTCATCAACTTGCGTTACCTTCAAACAAGATTTTCTCCACGAAGGGAACGATTCATCAACTTGCGTTACCTTCAAACAAGATTTTCTCCACGAAGGGAACCATTC
>Ga0079226_10004059_pt1 | contig 11185 bp, 7 predicted proteins | sample Poulit2014_FD_76345 | JGI IMG/M metagenome (GOLD analysis project Ga0079226, IMG submission 76345) | Agricultural soil microbial communities from Georgia to study Nitrogen management - Poultry litter 2014 | ecosystem: Environmental > Terrestrial > Soil > Agricultural land | place: USA: Georgia...
GATGGCCGCCGAGGTGGCCCTCGACGCCATCCGCGTCCATGGCGGTTACGGATACTCCACCGAATACGACGTCGAACGCTACTACCGTGACGCCCCGCTGATGATCGTCGGCGAAGGCACGAACGAGATCCAGATGAACGTCATCGCCAAGCAGCTCATCGGTCGGAACAAGGCCTGAGGCTCGTGGGCGGCACCCACATCTGTCGTACCCACACGATTCGCCTCTAGCCACCTGGCCTCGAACCCAACCCGAGGGAAGAACATGACCCACAAACCCCGTCCGCGTCCGGACACTCCGCACATGATGACCGAGGAGCGCCTCGAGATCCAGGCGCTCGCCCGTGAGTTCGCCCGTGATGTCGTCCTGCCGATCGCCAATGAGCTTGATCCGCTTGAGGGTCAGTTCCCGGAGTCGATGGTCAAGCAGATGGCGGAGATGGGGTTCTTCGGCATCCTCATCCCCGAAGAGTACGGGGGACTGGGGCTTGGTGTGTTCGAGTACTGCCTCGTGGCCGAGGAACTTTCGCGTGCGTGGATGTCGGTGGCCGGACTGCTCGCCCGCGGCAACGGCATGGGTGGCGGGTTCTCACCCGAGCAGGAGGCACGTCTGCTGCCGAAGGTCGCCAGTGGTGAGTACCTCGGGGCTTTCGCCCTGTCCGAGGCCGAAGCCGGGTCGGATGTGGCGAACCTGCGGTGCAAGGCCGAGCGCAATGCCGATGGTGATTGGGTCATCAACGGGACGAAGATGTGGTGCACGTATGCCGATCAGGCCGACTACATCATCCTCTTCGCCCGCACCTCGGTGGAGGAGAAGCGACATCGGGGGATCTCGGTGTTCCTCGTCGAGAAGGAACGCGGCACCTTCCCCGAGGGGATCTCCGGGGCACCGGCGAAGAAGATCGGCTATCACGGGTGGAAGACCTGGGAGCTGTCGTTCGACAACTTCGTCCTGCCTGCCGAAGCCGTCCTCGGCGAGGAGGGGCGTGGGTTCTACCAGGCAGTGTCCGGTCTTGAGGTTGGACGTGCGCACACGGCGGCGCGGTCGATCGGACTGGCGCAGGCGGCACTCGAGGACTCGGTGAAGTACTTGAAGGAGCGGGAACAGTTCGGGCACCCGCTCGCGGATTTCCAGCATCTGCGGTTCAAGGTCGCGGACATGGCCGCTCAGATCGAGGCGTGCCGGCAGCTGATGTACCACGTGTGCACGGAGATCGATTCGGGTCGTCGCTGTGATAAGGAAGCGGCGATGGTGAAGTACCTGGCCGGCGAGATGAGTGAGAAGGTCACCTCGGAGGCGGTGCAGATCCATGGTGGTGCCGGGTACACGAAGGATTTCGCGGTCGAGCGCCACTGGCGGGATGCGCGGTTGACGAAGATCTTCGAGGGCTCGTCTGAGATCCAGATGCGCATCATCTCCGACGAACTCTTGGGGCGTTGACCCCAATTGCTACCTAACGGCGGCCCAGCAACCTGGCGCCAGGTATCTGCGCCGCCGTCACGTAGCAATTAGCAGGTTGTGGGTGCACTTTTCGAACTAACGAATGGAAGATGACTGCGATGAGTGAGACGAACCTCCAGGACTGGGCCGGCCGAACCGCCACCGCCACCGAGACCGCAGACGGGGAACGGGCCGCACGTCTGGCCACCCTGCTCGGCCACGACGGAGACCAGGCCGCACCCTTGTTCCCCTTGGGACATTGGCTGCACTTTTCGGAAGACGATGTGCCGATGAGTGACCTCGGGACTGATGGGCATGCCGCGCTTGGTGGGTTCATGCCGCCGGTGCCTCTGCCTAGGCGGATGTGGGCCGGCAGCAAGCTTGAGTTCCATGCTCCGATCCAGCCGGGGCAGAGGATTGAGCGGACGACGACGATCGAGTCGATGACGGAGAAGACCGGCAGCACCGGGCCTTTGTGCTTCCTCGTGCTCAGCCATGAGATCACCGCGGACGGGACTCTGGCGACGACGGATCGGCACACGATCGTTTACCGGGAAGCCACCTCGGCGCCGGAAGGATCGGCGGCGAAGCCCCCTCGGCCAGATTCGCCCGCTCCAGAAGGGTGGGATTGGACTCGCTCTGTCAGGCCGAATGAGGTCATGCTTTTCCGCTACTCGGCGTTGACGTTCAACTCCCATCGCATCCACTACGACCACCCGTACGTCACCGAGGTCGAAGGCTACCCCGGCCTGGTCACGCACGGCCCCTTGACCGCGACGTTGTTGTTGGATGCGTTCATGTCCACCCACCCCGAGGCGGTCGTGTCTGAATATCGTTTTACTGCGAAGTCCCCGTTGTTCGCGAACGAACAGATCCACCTCGTCGGCCGAGAGACCGAACCCGGTATCCACGAACTCCAGGCCATCGCCCCGGGTGGGAAGACCGCGATTGCCGCCACTGTGACGACGAAGAACTGAGGAGCACCAGCATGACCGACACCCGTCCCGCACCACTGACTGGTCTTAAGATCGTTGAGATCTCTGCCTTCGTCGCAGCCCCGCTAGGGTCGATGACGCTCGCGCAGCTTGGCGCCGATGTGATCCGTATCGATCCGATCGGCGGGAACATCGATGCGAATCGGTGGCCGATCAGCGATGACGGTACGAGCATCTACTGGGCGTCTTTGAATAAGGGGAAGCGGTCGGTCACGCTGGATCTGAAGTCCGAGGAGGGGCAGAAGATCGCCACCCAGCTGATCGCCGAGGCAGGCACGCTGGTGACGAACCTGCCCGCTAGGGGCTGGCTGTCGTATGAGAATCTCGTCCAGCATCGTGAGGATCTCGTCATGCTGCGTCTGGGCGGGTGGCATGATGATTCGCCGGCAGTTGATTACACGGTGAATGCGGCCAGTGGTTTCCCGATCATTACCGGTGATGACGAGCGACCGGTGAACAATGCGGTGCCGGCGTGGGATGTTGCTGCAGGGCTCTATATTTCCAACGGGATCATGGCTGCCGAGCTGGATCGTCGTTCCTCGGGCAAGGGACAGGAGATCACTCTGGCGCTGTCGGATGTCATGCTCGCCACCGTCGGCAACCTTGGCTATATCGCCGAGGTGCAGGCGACGGGCAAGACCAGAGGTGCCTTGGGCAACGGTTTGTATGGAGCTTATGGTCAGTCGTTCGAGTGTTCGGATGGTCGTCAGGTGATGGTTGTCGTCATATCGAACAAGCACTGGCGGGGCCTGGGTAAAGCGACGGGGCTGAGCGAGAAGCTCGAGATGATCGGGCCGCTGTTGGATGTGGATCTGTCGACAGAGGGCGGCCGGTTCGAGGCCCGTGAGGGGATTGACGCTGTGGTGCGTCCGTGGTTCGCGCGGCATACGGCCCGAGAGGCCGAGTCTGCGTTGGCGCATGCAGTGGTGCTAGTCGGTGGATTCCAGACATTCGAAGAACTCGTGACCTCCGACCCTAGGTGTTCGACGGAGAATCCGATGCTCACCGAGATCGATCAGCCGGGTGTCGGACGCGTGTTGGCACCGCGGGTACCGTTGAAATTTGGGGGGACTCCGGTAGCAGATGCTGTTCCGGCACCGGTTTTGGGTGGAGACGCCGCCGAGGTGCTCGAGTCCGTGCTCGGGCTCGGGCTCGAGTCCGAGCACGGGCTCGATTCCGATGCGCGTGATCAGTTGGGATCGGCTGGAGTCGTCCATTTCGGGTAGTGACCGGCTTGGTCGAGGTGGACAGCGCGGCCGATCGCTGAGGATTGGCCAATGAAAGTCGCCGAAGATCCGCGCAACAGAACATTAGAGCTCTCTGAGCAGGTGGGTGAGATGATGGCGGAAACGCTACGTCATACGAAGGAGCTGTTCAATGCCACGGCAGAGGGCAGGCTCTGTGAATGACTAGCAGTGTGTTCGCTGCAGAATTGATTGGCGTCTGAGTTGGTTCATCTGGCTGTCGGGCTGATGCAACCTACAATGCGTTAAATTGTTGGCTGGACAGTCGACCGGACGCCGTGGCGGTTGCACAGTGAGGTGTTACCGCCGGGGAAAACGGGGAAGTTGCCGAGCAGCTGAGCGAAGAATCAATCGTGAAAGGTAGATATCGGTCGATTGACCCACTTTGACTACTGGGCTGGTTGGCGAATGCTTAGGATGAGAAGTATGGCTCAAGAAACCGAACGCTTGTTTGAGATCACTGTTCTAGGTCGGACCCTCGAGCATCTCGGAACGCAAATGTACAAACGTCGCGATGTTGCGATTGCTGAGTTGGTTGCAAATGCGTGGGACGCAGGTGCAACTGAAGTGCAAATCGCAGTCCCACAGGCGACCGAGTATGACCCCGAGACTAGCGTCATATCCGTCACCGATAACGGGACTGGGATGTCCGCCGATCAGGTCGATAAGGACTACCTTGTCATCGGCCGCAATAGGCGGGCAGACGGACAGAAAGCGCCCGCGGGACGATCTGTCATGGGGCGTAAAGGGGTAGGTAAACTCGCGGGATTCGGACTTGGCCGAACTATGAACATTCTTACCTGGCGTGAAAACGTCGCGACTTCGGTCGATCTGGACGGCAAGAGACTAAAGGCAGAGGGAGGTCGAAGTGAAAGGCTCGAACTGCCGGGAACTGTTGGCGACGTTCCATCAGACGTCCCGTTCAATAGAGGCACTCGGATTTCAATGAAGGCTTTGAAACACAAAACCCCGCCTGATGCGGCAGGTCTCCACCAATCCCTAGCTCGTCGATTCAGTAGAACAGTCACGGGGCAGATGCGCATAGCCATCAATGGTGAAGAGCTTCGACCGCTCGACTTGAATCTCACTCTTCGTGAGCCAAGCGAAGGGGATCAGAAAGAAGCCCTTGAGGATGGAAACGTAGTTACCTGGTGGGGAGGGTTCTCATCGACTGTATTGCCTACCGAACTTCAAGGCTTCACAGTGCTGGTGAATGGCAAGACTGCGCAGGCTCCGCCCTACTTCTTTGGGGTAGAGGGCACCGCCAGTGGGCAGCACGGTACGAAGTATATGACCGGAGTTATCGAAGCTGACTTCTTAGATGACGGAGAGGACGATGAATCCGACCGAATCTCCACTGATCGCCAAGAAATCGATTGGGACGACGAGAGCACCGGTGCCCTTAAGGCGTGGGGGGAGAAACTCACGCGTCGACTTCTACGAGAAAGAACCAACGCCAGGGGTGAGCAGGCTGAGGAAACTGTACTGAGCGACGAATCGCTCGCGGTTCGTTTGGACCAGCTCGACGTGCCGTCGAAGAACAAGGCAAAGAAGTTCATCCGTTCCCTGGGGAGTTCGGATACGCCCCCGGAGCGGGTACGTCCTCTTGCCGACACAATCATCCAAGCGTTCGAATACCGCCAGTTCCATGACTACATTACTGAACTTGACGATGCGTCGGACGATCCAGAACAGTTCGCAAAAGCCGTCTCTTACATCCATGGGTGGCGCATGCTCGAAAGCCGCGCGCTCCTTGAAGTTATTAAAGGACGAATAGAGATTGTTAATAAGTTCTTCGCAATGATTGTGAATAACACTGCGGAGACAGCTCACAAGGCGGGGCAAGATAACATGCACGACCTCGTAGCGCGGTACCCGTGGCTCCTGAACCCCGATTGGCAAGTTCTCTCGGAGGAAACGTCGATAAGCAAGCAGCTCCGCAATTGGGGAGCGGCGGACGCGCCCAAGCGAGACGACACCAGATACGACTTTCTGGCGCTCTCAGGGGAGGGTCGAACGGTAGTTATTGAAATCAAGCGAAGTGAGCATCCGGCGACACTCGAAGATCTCCAACAGCTTGAGCGTTATGTCAACAAACTTGGACAAGCTCGTTCGGAGGTATACGGAGCTTTCATTACAGGAAAACACTATGCAATGACACAGACCACTCTTGAAACCTGGAGACGGCGAGCTGACATTGAACTACTCACCTGGGCCGAGGTGCATGCCCGTGCCGAGAAGCACTACGAGAACTATCGAGCTATCCTTGAGGGCGATCTGTCAGCCGATTCTTTCTCGAGACGCGCCCGTGAGGTCTCGATGACCCGCGAAGTTCTACAGCGTGGGACCGCTTATCGTCCACGCTCGGAGCGCCAGGAAGGAATTGGGCCGCAGGACAATGATTTCGAAGAGAACTAATGAATGGCAAAGGTGCGAGTGATTCCCGACATTGGCTCTCTCGATTGCGCAGTGCTTGCAGGAAATAAAACTCTACTGGACTTCTATTATTTCTGTGCCCGCTAGTCGCAGTAATAGTTTCGGTATTGCCGTTCGGGGGCAGGTAAGAATAGATTAAATTGTAAAGCTGCCAGCAACAGTTAATTGATCAGCAAAACCTAACGGCGTGTGGTCGACTAGTTCTTGCACCGTCGAGGAGCTGTCGCCACCTCTACAGCTCAGGTCGGAATTATCCAGTCTCCATGCTCAGTGGTTCTTCAACGCAAATCGATGATGAGGATTGCGAATTGGCGACCTGCACGGCAGCGATCACACTCGAGCTGATGGCTCTCGCTAGATGGACGGGGACAGCATTGCCGATCTGTTTTGCGATCTGAGGCTTGGACCCGAACCACTTGAAGTTGTTGGGGAACCCTTGCAGTCGTGCGGCTTCACGATGAGTGATCGCACGGTTTGCCGATGGATGCAGATACCGACCCTTCTCCGGTTTATCGAATTCGGTGCGGATGGTGACAGAGGGTCGGTCCTCGTGGAGTCGTCCCATGACGTCCGAGTAACCGGTAGGGGTCTTGCGCCAGCAAGGAGCGAGTAGTTCTTCCGGAATGTCGAAACGATTGCCGCCTTTGGGGATCCAGGCAAAACGTTTCAGTGACTTCTCTGTGTAGGACCTTCCCAGATGCAGCTCACTAGTCAAGAAGGGTCCCGGAGTCCCGGAGTCTGTTTGTCGGTCCGGCAGATGAATTCCGTCAACCAAGGGAGCAATGTCTTTGAATGCTTGGCGAACGGTCACCCAATCGGATTCAGACGGGTGAGTAATGGTCGGTGGGTCGACTGGCGGAACATCTTTCCGCCGTCCGATAACCACTGCACGCTTTCGATTCTGTGGTGATCCGAATAGCGGCGCCGCTAGCTGGTGAGCCTCCAGTTCGTAATCCTCGAGGATGCCGCCCGTCTCGGTTGATTTCTTGAAAGCTTCGAATTCGGCTGACTTGAGAAATGGGAGCACGTTTTCGACGACAAAGTACTTCGGTCGGGCACGGACGATCGTCTCCGCGTACCATTTCCACAAGATGTTCCGCACATCATTGATGTCTCGTTTCCCCAGAGTCGAAAAACCCTGACAGGGCGGTCCTCCGAGAATGACCTCAGCCTCTGGAGTGTTGACCTCACGCAGCCATTCCTCGATCGGACCGACGAACTGACCCGTGGCATCGAAGTTCTCCGCGTAAGTCATCGCAGCAGTGGCGTCGAGCTCTACGGAACCGACGATTTCCGTTTTGCACCCCATGCCACCAGCAGCTTTGTGCCACCCTTGAGTCAGCCCGCCTGCTCCGGTGAAAAGGTCGAGAACAGTAACGGTGCTCATCGTGGCCTTCCTCCGGGAGTGTATGGGGGTACGTAATAGGGTCGATCATAATCGATGGCCCGGACACGAAGGTCGACCTCGCAGGCGTGCCGGCCAAGTTTCGGCGAGCTGTTACACAAGGTCGGCACCTCTTCCGACCACACCCACTCCGTGAGAGTCATTTCCTCCCTATACTCACGAGTGAAAGCCCTTGACGAAGTAGTTGATACCAATGGCTCAGACCCAGAAATTCTCGAACATGAAACCTCGGACCGACCGGTCAACCTCGAGACGGATGTCGCTCCAGAGAGCCAGGAACACGACCCCCGAGGTCGGTCTTCGTCGTGAAATCCGCCGGCTCGGCCTCGGGTATCGTATCGAGTTACCCTTGCCGGAAATGCCTCGACGTCGGTGCGATATCGGCTTCAAGGGTGCTCGGGTTGCGGTGTTCGTCGATGGGTGTTTCTGGCATTCCTGCCCGGTTCACGCGACTGTGCCGGTCAGGAATCGCGAGTGGTGGATCGAGAAGCTGGCCACCAACGTCGCGCGTGACCGCGATACCGATTCACGGCTGACGGCGGCCGGGTGGATGAGTATCCGTGTGTGGGCGCACGAGGACATGGCCGCTGCTGCACAGCGGATCGCCGAGGCGGTCCGTGCACGTCGATAGCGAAATCTCGCATCGAGTACCGCCGGTGGCTGATTGTGTCAGCCTCGGAGAATAGGATGACTTCAGTAGTCAACTGACCGATCGAGAAGGTGTGTATGTCGACTGGCGTGGAGAAGCGGAAACTCATCGAGGTTTCCATCCCCTTGGAAGCGATCAACGAGCAGGCAGCTCGTGAGAAATCCATCCGCCACGGACATCCGTCGACCCTGCATCTGTGGTGGGCCCGCCGACCACTCGCCGCAGCCAGATGTGTCCTGTTCGCTCAACTGGTCGATGATCCTTCATCGAATGTGGATCAGTACCGCGCCGAGGCGGCCGAACATGGAATAGACGACGCCGAGGTGGACACATGGGTCGAATCCCGAGTCGATTCCGAGCGGGAACGCCTGCACAGGATCCTTACCGAACTGGCGGATTGGGACAACCTCAACGATGAAGTCCTGTGGGACGAGGCTCGCAAGGAGATCCTCGCGTCCACTGGTGGTAATCCTCCTCCGATCGTCGATCCTTTCGCCGGCGGTGGGGCGATTCCGCTCGAGGCTCAGCGATTGGGGCTCGAGGCACACGCGAGCGACCTCAATCCCGTCGCGGTGCTCATCAACAGAGCGATGATCGAGATCCCTCCGAAGTTCGCAGGAATGTCTCCTGTGCATCCGAATGCCGAGGCGAACACGCTCGGGTGGTCGGGAGCTCAAGGCCTCGCTGAGGATGTTCGGCGCTACGGTGAGTGGATGCGGGACGAGGCCGAGAAGAGGATCGGTGACCTCTACCCGAACGCCACCCTTGAGGCCGGAACCGAAGCACCGGTCATCGCGTGGATTTGGGCACGCACTGTTACATGCCCGAACCCTGCTTGCGGGATAGAGATGCCGTTGGTGCGGTCGTGGTGGCTGGGCAAGAAGAAGGGCAAGGAAGCCTATGTGGTTCCCGCCGTCGTTAACGGCGCCGTCGAATTCTCTATCGGACATGATCCTGCTAAAGCGCCCACGAAGGAAACAGACGGGACCTGGGATGGTAAACGGGGCGGTCACTGCATTGCCTGCCATACAGCGGTGTCGTCGGGTTATGTCAAAGAGCAGGGGCACAATGATGCGATTGGATCCACGCTGATGGCAGTCGTGGCTCAGGGTCAAAGACGCAGGTTGTACCTACCGCCCACTAGGGAACATTCTGAAGCATCTATGGTTACTCATCCATTAAGAGTCCCCAGCCAAAAATTGGCGTATGATCCGAAGAATGTATGGGTTCCACAATACGGCCTGACTCGGTTCTCAGATCTCTTTACCAGCCGGCAGCTTACTGCGTTGGCGACATTCTCTGATTTAATCGGTGAGGCACGTGACCAAGTCGTAAAAGATGTCAATGATGCAAAAGTGGCGGAATCTTATGCGGATGCAGTGGTGACCTATTTAGCAATTGCTGTTAGTAGGTGTACCGATTATTGGTCTTCCCTTTGCGGCTGGCACAGCTCACGAGAGACAGTTCGAAATGTATTCGGAAGACAAGCTATTCCGATGGTATGGGATTTTGTTGAAGTGCCACCGTTTTCAGATTTTACAGGCGGATTCAGTGGTCAACTGGGTTGGGTGACCAAGGTACTAGAAGGAATTCCGGCTAAACATATTGCTAGAGCGGAACAGAAAGATGTGCTGAATGTCGACTTTTCTGGAAAGCTGATTTCAACCGATCCTCCATATTATGATAACATCAGTTATTCAGATCTTTCTGACTATTTTTATGTGTGGCTTCGTAGGTCGTTGAAGACGATTCATCCAGATCTATTCGGCTCGATGCTAGTTCCAAAATCGGAAGAGTTGGTCGCGAATCCGTATAGGCATGACGGCAGAGAAGGCGCGCAGCGGTTTTTCGAAGAGGGATTTCGAGGAGTGTTTTCGCACGCAAGAGCGTTCGCGTCGAATGACTGTCCAATTGCGGTGTTTTATGCGTTCAAGCAGGCCGACACTACTGATTCAGGAACAGCGTCAACTGGCTGGCAAACCCTTCTTGAAGGTATGGTGCGGAATAGGTGGCAAGTGACAAGTACTTGGCCAATGAGATCTGAGCTGAGCAATCGCATGCTAGCCAGTGGTACTAACGCGTTGGCCTCATCGATCGTTTTGACTTTGCGGCCGCGTAAGGACGGCGCGGGTGTCATCGACAAACGTCAGTTCCGAGATGAGCTGTTTTCGGAGCTACCCGACAGACTTCGGGAAATGCAGCAGGGAACCATCGCTCCTGTCGACCTTGCTCAAGCTGCTATCGGCCCGGGCATGGCTGTCTATTCCAAATATGATCGAGTGCTCGAAGCCGACGGAAGCTCTGTGACCGTGCGGCAGGCACTGCAGCTCATCAATACCGTTATCGATGAAGTCCTTGACGAGCAGGAAAGTGACTTCGATTCCTACACTCGATGGTGTGTCAAATGGTTCGCTCAGTTCGGGTTCGACACGGCGGCTTATGGAACGGCCGAAACCTTGGCCTCCGCGACCAATACATCTCTGCGGGGTCTTGTCCGCACAGGTGCTGTGGAATCGACCGGCGGAAAGGTTAGACTACTCGGTCCGGATGACTTCGAGGACGGTTACCGCCCTGAGAAGGACAACGTCGTCATGTTGTGGGAAATCGCGATCAGAACGGCTACGGCACTCGATCGAAACGGTGTTGCGGATGCCGGTCGTATTCTTTCCGGTGCCGCCGATCGTATCGATGTAGGAGCCGTCAAGGAACTGGCATTCCTCGGGTTCAAATTGGCAGAGAAGCGTAAGGACTCAGCAACCGCGCGGCTGTTCAATGCATTGGCGACCTCTTGGCCCGAAGTCACTGCCGCGATGGAATCAGCTGAGAAGTCGGGCTCAAGTGGAACTCAGGGCACACTCGACCTGGAAGGGGATCTGGACTGATGGCCGTAACGAACCGGCAGAGGATCGACGACGCTTTGGGTCTCCTCTGCGAGGCGCTTGAACCTGTCGTCGAACGCACGCTCGACCCTTTGTCCAATGGCCTCGGCTGGACACGGATCATTGAGACTCTCGACGA